>WNGB01001106.1_pt1 | contig 44068 bp, 40 predicted proteins | sample 5400681 | NCBI WGS metagenome assembly WNGB01 (sample SAMN13153367, study PRJNA577476) | soil metagenome | isolation source: 115 cm soil or saprolite under grassland replicate 2 | place: USA:California | collected 2016-06-15 | reverse complement strand
AGTCGGCGGCGCGCATCGACTCCGGCATCACCGGCGCGGGCCGCAGGATCTCCGCCAGGGGCAGGTCGACCTGGCCATCGTGCAGCCTGCGCAGCACGTCCTTGGCGTAGGCCAGGCCGACGATGTCGTCGATGTCGCGTCCGTAGACCGGGATGCGCGAATAGCCGGAGCGGAGGATCAGCTCGAGCACCTGCTGGAGGGAGTGCGAGACCGGGACCACCACCATGTCGGGCCGGGGCACCATCACCTCGCGGACGATGGTGTCGCCGAACTCGAACACCGAGTGGATCATCTCGCGTTCCTCTTCCTCGATGACCTCCTCGCGCTCGGCCTCGTCGACCAGCGCGCGCAGCTCGTCCTCGGAGACGAACGGGCCAGCCTTGAGCCCCTTGCCCGGCGTGATCACGTTGCCGACGCCGATCAGCAGGCGCGTGAACGGCCCGAGCACCGGCAGGCGGGTGAGCCAGTACACCACCGGAGCGACCGTGAGGGCGGCGCGGTCGGTCTGCTGCACCGCGTAGGTCTTGGGGGCGACCTCCGCGAAGATGAAGGTCACCAGGGTCATGATGATTGCCGCCAGCGCCACGCCGAGGCCGCCGCCGACCAGCCGCTCCATGACCGACGTGAACAGCGAGGTGGCCGTGAACTGCACCACCAGCACCAGCAGCAGGATCAGGTTGAGCGAGCGGGCGGTCTGCTCGACCAGCGCCAGGAGCTGGCGCGCGCCGCGGCGGCCCTCCTCCTGCAGGTGCAGGGCGCGGATGCGGTTGGTGCGGGTGACGGCGGTCTCCGCCATGGCCAGGAAGGCCGCCAGCGCCGTGAGCAACGCGACCGCGACCAGGGTCCAGATGTCACGGGCCGCGAGGCTCATCGCCGTGCCTCCGCGCGCCAGCGCGCCAGCAGCTCCTCGGTACGCGAGCGCATCTCGCGCTCGTCCTCCGGGTCGGCGTGGTCGAAGCCGCACAGGTGCAGGATGCCGTGGACGGTCAGCAGCTCGAGCTCGGCGTCCAGGCCCTGCCCGGCCCGCCTGGCCTGGCCGGCCGCGTAGGTCGGGCACAGCACGACGTCGCCGAGCAGCCAGGGGGCGTCGTCGTCGTCTTCCTCCTCGTCCAGCTCGTTGCCGAGGTCGTCGCCGTAGCGGTCGGCGGCGAAGCCCCGCGGCCCGGCCGGGCCGCCCGGTGGGCCAGAGGCCGGCGACGGCCCGTCGATCGGGAACGCGAGCACGTCGGTGGGCTGGTCCTCGCCCATGTAGCGGTGGTTGAGCTGGGTCATCACGTTCTTGTCGACCAGCAGGATGGAGACTTCGGACTCCTCGACCCCCTCGGCCTCCATGGCCAGGCGGGCCAGGCGGGCCAGGCCCTCCTCGTCGACGGGTTGTTCAGCCTGCTCGTTGGCGACGAAGACGCTCACGACAGCTTGCCCCCCTGTCCTGTCGTGGCGGGGCGCTCCCGGCCTTTTTCCGCGCCGTCCACTACGACCTGGCCTCGTCGTAGCGGCGGTAGGCTTCCACGATGTCCTGGACGATGCGGTGACGGACCACGTCCCGCGAGGACAGGTACATGAACGCCAGCCCGTCGATCCCGGTGAGGATCTCGCGCACGACGTTCAGCCCGGAGTGCTGCCCGGTGGGCAGGTCGATCTGCGTGATGTCGCCGGTGACCACCGCCTTGGAGTTGAATCCCAGGCGGGTCAGGAACATCTTCATCTGCTCCGGCGTGGTGTTCTGCGCCTCGTCGAGCACGATAAACGAGTCATTAAGGGTTCTACCCCGCATGTACGCAAGCGGGGCGACCTCGATGGTGCCGCGCTCCATCAGCCGGGTGATCTGCTCGGCGTCGACCATCTCGTACAGCGCGTCGTACAGCGGGCGCAGGTACGGGTCGATCTTCTCGGACAGGGTGCCCGGCAGGAAGCCGAGCTTCTCCCCCGCCTCGACCGCCGGCCGAGTCAGGATCAGGCGGTTCGTACGCTTGGAGAGCAGCGCGTGCACCGCCACGGCCATGGCCAGGTAGGTTTTCCCGGTCCCGGCGGGGCCGATGCCGAACACGATCGTGTTGTTGCGGATGGCGTCAACGTAACGCTTCTGGCCCGCGGTCTTCGGGGTGATCGCGCGGCCGCCGCGCACGGTGAGCACGGCGTCGCCGAAGACGTCGGACGGCCGCTCGCCGCTGCCGTCGCGGACCATGTCGATCGAGCGCCCGACGGTTTCCGCCGTGAGCGGGCTGCCCTGGTCGAGCAGGCTGATCAGCTCCTCGAACAAGCGGGCGACCCGCTCGGCGTCCTGGCGCTCACCGGTGATCGTGATCTCGTTCCCGCGCACGAACACCGTGCTCTCGAACGCCGCCTCAATCAGCTTGAGCAGCTCGTCCCTGGCGCCGAGCAGGCCCACCATCGAGTGGTTGCCCGGGACCAGAACGTTGACCTTGACCTGTGACGTGGATTGGCTGACCCGTGTTGGATGTTGCACCCTGGCTGGAAGCCCCCTCCTCAAGGGGACGACAGAACAGCCGGCCGCACTGGCCGGCACCAGCCGAGTATAGCCGGCCACCGGCGGCGACCGCTGCCTGTCTTCCCGGTGATGGCGACGCTATGCCCGCCCGGCGAGATAGGCGCGGCCCACGTCGCGCAGGCGGGCGTGCACGCCGCCGTAGACTGTCCGATCGGGAAGGTATTGCTTGCGAAGCTTGGCGACAAAGGTGTAGTTGGGGTCGCAGACATTGGCCACCGGCGACTCGCTGACCTGGGTCACGAGCTGGTAGCCGTCGAGCGGGTGCAGGCCGAAGTCGCTCGCCAGCCACTGCACCAGGTCCGCCTGGGCGATGCGGAACGCGTCCTCGAGTGGGCGCGCGGAGCCGGCGGTCATGATGTGGGTGTCGCTCTCCAGGCGCGGCCACGGCGTGGCCGCGCCCTTGATCAGGTCCAGGACCAGCACCGTGTCCATGGCCGCCTCGACCGCCACCCCGCAGGTCTCGCCCTCGCCCTGCCGGCAGTGGCCGTCGCCCAGCGAGAACAGCGCGCCCTCGACGTTGACACCCAGGTAGCAGGTGGTGCCGGCGCGCATCTCGGGGGTGTCCATGTTGCCGCCGTGCGCGTCGGGCACCAGCGACGAGCGCGCCTCGAAGGCGGCGGGCGCCACCCCGACGGTGCCGTGCATCGGGTCGAGCGGCATGTCCACCGAGAAGTCGCTGCGGGCGGCGTGGTAGGTCACGGTCCGGCGCGCGCGGTCGACCTCGTAGACCCACACCACCTCCTCCAGCGGGTCCTGCAGGCTGGCGGTGGCGTGGGTGGAGGTGAGCGCGCCGAACAGCGGCACGGTGGTGGACGCGGCCCAGTCCCGCGACGGCTCGATCGAGATGAAGTGGACCGCGAGCGTGTCGCCCGGTTCGGCGCCCTCCACGTAGAAGGGCCCCGTCTGCGGGTTCACGTAGCGGAAGTCGATGACCCGCGAGACCAGGTCGTCGGGCGTGCGCACCTTGCCGCCGAAGGCGTCCTCTGTCCAGACCTCCAGGACCGTACCCGGCCGCACGCTCATCACCGGCTTGACGCCGCCGAACGTCCAGGCGTACTGGGACGGGTCCGGCCGGAAGCCGACGACGTCCAGGTCGGTCATGATCCGCTCCTCCCGGTGGTCAGCACGCACGCGGTCGCTCGAGGTCGTCCCAGTTTGGTCGGAGGGGCAGTGGCCGGCAAGAGCGGAGCTGTCGTCACATTGCGGCAACTCCCGGGCTCTCTCAGACGCCTGCCTCGCGCGTCGTGGTCGGTGTGGCCGGCTCGGTCGGATCGTCGAGGAACACCCGGCCGGTCTCGCGGATCCGCTCGGGATGCCTGGCCCGGAGCCAGAGGAGGAAGACGATGCCGAGCGCGAACCAGATCCCGACCACCAGTCCGGCGCGGCTCAGCGGGTACGGCAGCGGGCTCACCCAGTTGAACAGGCCCTTGCCGATCCCGAGCGCGGTGAACCACGCGGGGATGAAGGCGAGGATGCCGAGGGCAGGGACCACGACGTGCAGCAGCAGGTTGAGCTCGTCGCGCCGCTCCCGCAGGTAGAAGACGATGCAGGCGAGGTTCACCAGGATGTAGATCAGCACGATGACCGCCGTGGCGATCGTGGCGATGAGCTGGAATGCCTCCAGCGGCGTGAACTGGTTGCCGAGCCACAGCGCCACGATCAGGGCGAAGACGAACTGCACCGTCACGGCGACGTACGGCGAGCGCCTCGTCGGGTGCGTGCGGGCGAAGGCGGCCGGGAGCAGGCGGATGCGGCCCATGGCATACCAGGTGCGCGTGGTGGCGTTGGCGCCCGCGTTGGAGTTGGCGATGGCCGAGTTCGCGATCGCCAGGAACACCACAACCCAGCCGGCGCCCCACACGGCCCGGGCGAGGCCGTCCCACGGGTTGCCGTTGCCGAATGTGATGAACTCAGCCATCCGGTCCGGGCCGAAGTAGACCGCGGCCGCGTAGGTGGTGAGCACGTAGAACAGCCCGATCCCCAGCGCCGACCAGACCACAGCCAGCTTGATCGTGCGCCGCGGGTCCTTGGCCTCCTCGGCCATGGGCGCGGCGGCCTCGAAGCCGATGAACGCGAGGATGGTGAAGATCGACGCGGCGGCCACACCGGAGAAGCCCCGGAAGCCTTCCACGTTGGCGTGGCTGGTGGTGAACACCGACAGGGTGTTGCCGCCACCGGCCTTGACGATCAGCCACAGCGCCAGCGCCGTGAACACCGCGATCTCGAACACGCCCAGCACGGTGCCGGTCTCGGTGCTGATCCTGATGCCCAGGTAGCCCAGCGCGAAGACGAACAGGGCGGCCGCCACCGCGGCGATCATCCACCAGACGTCATAGGACCAGCCGAACTCGGTGTTGAGCGTGCTGGCGATGACGTTGCCGAAGATCAGGTACAGCAGCGGCGCCACCAGCGCCTCGGCGAGGGCGTAGCCGAACGCCACCAGGAAGCCGAGCGAGGGGTGCAGGCCACGCGAGACGTAGGTGTAGAGGCCGCCGGCTGAGGGCAGGTGCTTGGCGAGCTGGCCGATCGACCCCGCCACCAGCAGGCAGGCGATGAGCGCCAGCACCACGGCCAGCGGCAGCGCGCCGGCGCCGAAGGGCGAGCCAACGATGATCGAGAACGCGACCGCCGCTGCCGGAGCCATGTGCGTGATGGACTGGAACAGGACTTCCCTGAGCCCGATCGCCTCGCGGGCGAGCTGCGTCGACTGCTGCTCCACGAAGGCCCACCTCCTCCGCTACGTCCGAAAGACCCTGGTTTGCATGTTGATCATGCGCGCACGTGCCGACCGCTGTCACCAACGCAGCTAAAGCGACCAAGCGATCACAGAGAACCCAGCGAGCCCGCCACCTTCATGCGGATGCGCACCGCCGGGGTGGTCAGATAGGCGAGGGGGATTTCCTCCGACTCCACGATCTCGATCCTGTCGGGGTCCGCCCCGGCGCGGATGGCGTGGACCCGCGCCTCCTCCCAGAGGCGGTAGCCGACGCTGGTGGGGCCGACGACCACGCCGCCGTCGCCGTTGCCGACCACTGTCCCGCCGCCGAGGGCGATGGTCACCAGGTCCGGCATGCGGAAAGTTGGCGGGCCCGCTGCCGATGGTGAGGACCGGGTAGCGCAGGGCGTAGTCGGCGCCCATCAGCGTGCCGTCGTTCTGCGCGAAGAACATCACCGGCCGCAGAGCGTGGCCGGCGAGGGCCGCCTGCAGGCCGAAGGCCACGTCCCTGGCCACACCCACCAGGGCCGCGTTGAGGACCGTGGCGTTCTCGCGCTCGAGCAGCCCGAGCGTGCCGATCTCGTGGCTGAGCGAGACGTGGACGTTGCCGACCTCGCGCCGGACCAGCTCCTCGGCCTGCAGCTCCTGGGAGGCGGAGATCGGCGCGAACACGCTGGTAATGGCCACGGCGTCGACCTGCTCGGCGACCGAGGCGAGGAAGGCGGCGGCCGCGTCCCGGTCAAACGGGACCAGCTCCCGGCCGTCGAACTCGATGCCGCCGTCGACGATCGTCTCGCCCACGGAGATCGCCGAGCGCAGCTCGTCGGGCCAGGAGTACAGCGGCCGCACGGCGCGGGTCGCCGGCCCGCCGATCCGCAGCACCGCCACCCGCCGCAGGTCACGCCGCTGCAGCACGGCGTTGGTGGCGTGGGTGGTGCCGAGCATCACGTGGGTGATGCGCCGCTTGTCGACGCCGGGGGCGTCGAGGATCGCGTCGATCGCCGCGCTGATCCCGCTGGTGACGTCCGCGGTGCTTGCGACCTTCACCTTGGCGAGCAGGCGATCGCCGCGGTCGAGCACGACCGCGTCGGTGTTGGTCCCACCGACGTCGATCCCCAGTCGCATGTCCAGCCCGATGACCAAGCCGCCCTCCGCCCGAACGCTACGGTCGCCTTCCACTCCCGCTCATGACAGGAACGGTAGCGAGGGATAGCGGCGCGAGGAAGGGGATTTGACAGCCCTCGGCTTGCTCTTCAGTATCGTGCGCATAGAGTGCCGCAAAATTCGTTCAATACTTTTTGCGCGCAAATTAGGCGGAGGTATTGAGGTCATGGAGGCGCCGGAGGCCACGACATCTGCTGGAGGGTTCTACACGCGGCAGGCCACCGGCCTCGTCCGCGAGATCGGCACCTCGAGCAACGTCGCGCTGAACATCTCGTTCATCTCGCTGCCACTGGCCGCGCTGGTGGCGACGCAGGCGCCGTTCGCCTTCCCTGGCGCCAATATCGTCCTCGTCGTCGTCATCGCCGCGGTCCTCGCCATCATCCCGACGCTGCTGTACGGGTGGCTCGCGACGGCCATGCCGCGGTCGGGCGGGGATTACGTGTTCGTCAGCCGCATCATGAACCCGCTGCTGGGCTTCGCGGCCAACTTCAACATCACCACCTGGTACGTGCTGGTGATGGCGCAGTTCGCGCTGCTGCTGGCGCCGCTGGGGCTGTCGGCCGCGCTGGCGACGATCGGGGCCGCCACCGGCGACCAGACGCTCATCGAGTGGTCCGCCACGGTGGCGGGCAAGAACTGGCAATTCTGGATCGGCGCGGTGGTCCTTGTGCTGACCGCGCTGCTGGTGAGCCTGAGGCCGCGCGCCTGGCTGCGCATTTTCATGGTCCTGTTCCTGCTCTCCCTGGTCGGCGTGGTGATCGCCACGGTGCTGATGATCATCCATGGCCGGGCCGACTTCCAGGCGAGCCTGACCCGCTTCGGCACGACCTACGACGGCGTGATCCAGATGGCGCGGGAGGCGGGATACCAGGGCGGCGGCAGCTTCAGCCTGCGCAACAGCATCACCGCGGCCAACCTGGCCTTCGCCTCCTTCGGCTACGCCATCGTGACCACGTACGCTGGCGGCGAGATCCGCTCGCCGCGGCGGACGCTGCTGCGCGCCCTGCTGCTCGCGCTGGGCATCTCGGCCGTGATCGTGGTCATCATGATGGCGCTCGCCGCCCGGGTCGTCGGCCATGACTTCCTCGGCTCGCTGACCTACCTCTCCAACAACGCCCCCGACAAGTACCCGCTGTCGGCGCCGCCGTTCTATTTCCTGTTCGCCGCCATGCTGACCAGCTCGAGCTTCCTCATCATCGTCATGGCCGTGAGCTTTGCGCTGGCCTTCTTCGTGGGGCTGCCCGCGACCTTCCTCATCGCCACCCGCAGCCTCTTCGCCTGGTCGTTCGACCGGATCCTGCCGCAGCGGCTGTCGGACGTGAACGAGCGCACCCACTCGCCGCTGGTCGCCAACGCCGTCGTGCTGGTCGTGGCGCTCGGGCTGCTCGCCGTCATCGTGTACGGGCCCAGCCAGTTCCTGGAGCTGCTGTTCACGGCGGGCGCCGCCGAGACCATCACGTTCCTGGTCGTGGCGCTGTGCGGGGTCATCTTCCCGTGGCGCCGGCGCGGCCTCCACCAGGAGTCGCCGATCGCGCGCCGCTTCCTCGGGCTCCCCGCCATCACCGTCATCGGCGTCCTGTCGTTCGGGGTGTACCTGCTGTTCATGATCCCGCTGCTGGTCAACGACGACCTCGGCGCGAACGCGACCCCGGGCATCGTCGCCATGGTGGTGATCGTCGTGGCCCCGTTCCTGATCTACGGCGTGAGCTATCTCTGGAACCGCCGGCGCGGGGTCGACCTGGGCCTGGCGTTCAGGGAGCTGCCGCCGGAGTAGCAGCCTCGGGCCCGGCGCCGCCGAGCCGCTCCTCGACGGGAACGTAGTCGAAGTCGTAGCCGAACGCCCGCGGACCGACGGTGTCGATGCCCTGGCGGCTCCGCCAGATCGGCGCGCTGGGGAAGGCGAGGACCGTCACGCGCTGACCGTAGCGGATCTGCTCCGTGGAGATGGCGTCGGCGGTGGAGCTGTCGACGACGGAGATGTTGTCAGGGACGGAGGCCAGCACGTCGCCGCGCACGAAGCCCCTGGAGACGCGCCGCTCCACGTCGAGCACCTTGCCGCCGATCAGCCGGAAGGCGCGCAGCTCCTGGACCAGCGCCTCGACCGGGTCCCCGGGGGCGCGCTCGATCGCCCGGCCGATGCGCATGGCCAGGGACACCGAGCCGCGCACGACCGCGCCGCGCGCCTGGCCGACCGACAGGTTGTACATGGCCATCGACGCGCAGCCACCCAGCTCCACGGCGGCCGCGCGGGCAAGGCGCTCCATCCACAGCGCGCTCACCGTTCGGAGCTCCACCAGGTTGCCGCGCTCGTCGGTCAGCACCGCCGGCCCCGCCGGGACACCCGCCAGGTGCATCGTGGTCATCTGCACCTCGGGGAAGGCGCGGCCGGTGCCGTCGGCGTCCAGCACCGGAAGCCCCATGCGGGCGCCCCAGGTGACCGGCAACATGCCGTTCCAGCCACCGATCTCGGCTCCCATGAGCGCCACCACCTGGCGGCCCCACAGCTGCTCCACGCGCTCCCGCAGGCGGGCGCCCTCCTGGCCGTTCTCCATCTTCTCGCTGACGACGATGGGCGTCCCGATCGCGCCCATCACCATCACCAGCCCGTCGTCGGGCAGCTCGTCCAGGGCGACCAGGCGCGCGGGCTGGTGGTCCTGGATCGCCTGGCGGGCCATGAGCAGGCCGAGATGCAGGTCGCCGCCGCCGCCGGCGCCCAGCACGGCGCAGCCGCGCGCCAGCGCTGGCAGGCTGCGCTCGTCGAGCAGCATCATCCGAGCAGCCTCGCCCGGCAGGCGAGCTGCAGCGCCAGGCGCTGGTCGGGGTCGGAGTCGAGGCGGTCGTCCACCACCTCCGCGGAGGCTCCACGGGCCAGCACGACGAACGCGGCCTCCGGCGCCTCGTGGAGGTCGCGCAGGCGCTCGGCCAGGCGGACATCGCCAACGACGCGGTCCCCGCCCCGGTCGCTGACTCGCTGCAGCGGGGGAAGGGCGGGGCTCTTCAGGATCTTGTCGACCGATGCCACAGGCTGATTATGGCGGCCTCGGCGGCTGGCTGGTGGGCGGAGGGCGGGACTGCGTCTGACTGCGCTGTGGCGGGGTGGGGCCGGCCGTGACCCTGGGAGTGTCCGAAATCCGCCAGTGCCACGCGCCGGCCCCCGCTGCCCGGGGCCGTCCGCAGTCAAAGGTTGTTGATCGGAACCGGGTCGATCGGGTCGGCGAGAGTGAAGCCGAGGATGCGGCTGTAGAAGTACAGCTCCGCCTCGAGCGCGCGGCGGATGGTCTCGGCCCGCCGAAAGCCGTGCTGCTCGCCCTCGAAGGTCAGGCGGGCATAGGGGATGCCCTTGGCGTCGAGGGCGCGCGCCATCTGCTCGGCCTGGTCTGGCGGCACGACCAGGTCCTCCAGGCCGTGCAGCAGGATCACCGGGCACGAGAGCTGGTCGGTGTGGCGGATCGGCGAGCGCTGCCGGTACAGCTCGGCGGTCTCCGGGTAGGGGCCGATCAGGCCGTCCAGATGGCGCGACTCGAACTTGTGGGTGTCGCGGGCCAGCGCCTCCACGTCGGCCACGCCGTAGTAGCTCGCGCCGGCCGCGAAGGCGTCGTGGAAGGTGAGCGCGCACAGGGTGGTGTAGCCGCCGCGCTGCCGCCGCGGATCGCCAGGCGCTCGCCGTCGACCTCCCCGGCGGCGGCGAGCTGCCGCGCGGCGTTGATGCAGTCCAGCGTGTCGACCACGCCCCAGTTGCCGTTCAGTCGCTCCCGGTAGGCGCGGCCGTAGCCGGTGGAGCCGCCGTAGTCCACGTCGGCCACGGCGAAGCCTCGGCTGGTGAAGAACTGCACCGCCAGGCTCAGCCTGTCCACCACCTGGTCGGTGGGACCGCCGTGGCTGACGACCAGCAGGGGCGGGCGCTCCCCCGGCGCGGCCTCGAAGTCGGGGTTGGTGGGCGGGTAGTAGAGGGCGTGGGCGGTCTGACCGCCCTCGGTGGGGAACTCGACCGGGCGCGGGACCGACAGGTACGCGGGGTCGAGGTCCAGCTCCTGGCCGCGCCGGACGACCTCGACGGCGCCGCTGTCGGGGTCGACGAGCACCAGCGCGGTGGGCTCGGTCGAGCTGGCCGCGAAGGTCGCCAGGCGACCGCTGGCGAGGCTCCGCAGCCGCGTCGGGTAGAACGAGGTGTACGGCAGCTCGAGCGGGGTCACCCGCCCGGCGCTCGACACCAGCTCGACGCTGATCGGCGAGGCCCAGGACCCGTAGGGCGCGAGGGTCGGCACGGCCCCTACCCCGGAGGCCAGCCGAAGCTGCGGCCGCCCAGGACGTGCAGGTGCAGGTGCTCGACCGACTGCCCGGCCGCCGGCCCGACGTTGGTGACCGTGCGGTACCCGTCCGCGACGCCGTCCTGGCGCGCGACCTCGTTGACGGCGCCGACCAGGCTCGCCAGCATGCGGTCATGGCGCTCGTCGAGGGCGGCCAGGCTGGGGACGTGCTCCTTGGGGATCACCAGCACGTGGGTGGGCGCCTGCGGGTTGACGTCGCGGAACGCCAGCACGTCCTCGCGCTCCAGCACCACGTCGGCCGGGATCTCCCGCTTGGCGATCCGGCAGAACAGGCAGTCACTCATCGGGGCACCCCCTTGGGGGCTCCCGAGGCCTGCGTCATGACTCAAGCTCTCCCTCCATGCCCTCGTTGTCGGCGCGCACGCCTCGCACCGTCACCAGACGGCCCACCAGCTCCGGGTCGCCAGCCATGCGCATCTTGATGTAGTTGTCGCTGGTGCCGTCCGCGATGCCCTCGCCGGAGCCCTCCACCAGCACCTGGAGGCGCCGGCCGACGTGCGCCTCGTGGAAGCGGCGGCGAAGCTCGTTGCCGAGCGCGATCAGCTCCCTGGCGCGCGCCTTCTTCTCCGGCTCTGGCAACTGGTCGGGCATCTCGGCCGCCGGGGTCCCCGGGCGCTGCGAGTAGCGGAACACGTGCAGCTTGGAGAAGCCCACCCGCTCGGTGACGCGCAGGGTGGCGGCGAACTGCTCGGCGGTCTCGCCGGGGAAGCCGACGATGATGTCGGTGGAAAGGCCCAGGCCCGGCACCTCCGCCTTGGCGTGCTCCACCCGCTCCAGGAACCGCTCGATCCGGTACGGGCGGTGCATGCGCTCCAGGATCGCGTCGTCGCCCGCCTGCAGCGGCACGTGCAGGTGGCGGCAGATCTTGGGGTCGTCGCGCACCCGCTCGACCAGCGCGGGGGTGACCTGGACCGGCAGCACGCTGGAGATGCGCAGGCGCAGCAGGCCCTCGATGGCGGTCAGGCGGTCCAGCAGGCGCGCCAGGCCGTCGCGCTCGCCCCGGTCGTCGCCGTACTTGCCCAGGTGCACCCCGGTGAGGACCACCTCGAGCACGCCGCGCTCCACCTGGCGGCGCACGTCGGCGACGATCTCCGGCTCCGGGTAGGAGCGCAGCGGACCGCGGGTGCGGGGGATGATGCAGAAGGTGCACCACTCGTCGCAGCCGGTCTGGGCCTTGATCGCCACCCTGGTGCGCAGCCGCTCAGGCGGTGCCCGCCGCACCGTCAGCGGCAGCCGCCGCACGGCCGGCACGGCGGCGACCAGCTCGGCGATGCGGTCCTTGTCGTCGTTGGAGACCACCAGGTCCACCCCGGGGATGCCCTCGACCTCCTCGGGGTTGGAGACGGCGTAGCAGCCGGTGACGACCACGGTCGCGTGCGGGTGCTCCGCGGCCATCTTGCGGATCAGCCGGCGCGAGGAGGCGGTGGACTCGCGCGTGACCGTGCAGGTGTTGATCACCACCACGTCCGGCTCCTCGCCGGCGTGGGCCAGGTCGAAGCCCCTCGAGCCCAGCCCTTCGAGGGCCTTCTCGGACTCCGCCTGGTTGAGGCGGCAGCCGAGCGTCTTGAAGGCGACCTTGGGCGCGGCTTCGGGATCACGCGATGCCACGCCTCACCTCCATCGTCGTCGTCCAGCCCACAGGCCCAAGCCCCGGGAGCGCTCCTGCCATGCTGCCACGCTACCCGGCGTCGCGGCGCAGCAGGCCCAGCTCGGCGAACCGCTCGACCAGCTCCCGCGGCGAGCGGTCGAGGACCGCCGCGAGCACCCGCACGTCGTCGCTGCGGATCGTGAGCATCTTGCCGTTGAAATCGCCGCGCTGCATCTGCAGGACCGAGACGAGCTGGCCGAGGACGCGCGCCTCCTGCTCTTCGCGGTCGTTGAGCGCCTCGAGGTAGACGCAGAGGCCCTCGTCGGGGCGGGCGAGCGCCCAGGCGGTGGCGCCGGTCGGCTCAGGGCCGAGCCGTGGCAGCAGGCTGTCGACGGGGACGAGGTAGAAGTTGGCCAGGCGCTGCAGGCGGTTGACGGAGATGCCGCGCTCCCCGCGCTCGTAGGCGCCCAGCACGCTGGCCTTGAACTCGCTGCTGGAGCGCACCTCGACGTCGTGCAGCGACAGCTCCTTCTGGAGGCGGACGTTGCGGAGCCGCTCTCCCACCTGCTCCGCATAGGTCACGTTTCCACCTCCCGAACCACCCATCCTGATGGGCGGGACTCTAGCATTGCCCCCTAAGCGCTTCAATCACTGAAGGCACGCAATACGTACTCGGGGGAAGTATTTACGGCATTCGCGCGATCCTGGCGAAGAATCTTGCCCTCTTCGGGCCCGCGGGACCCTGACGCTAGCGGAACGCTAGCGGGTGACCGCGCGCTGGCGGCCGGTCGAGGCCACGCGGGCGCGCTGGGCGCGGACGACGTAGCCGGGGTCCCCGGCCGAGGCGATGCCCGCGCGGTAGACGGCCAGGCGCTGGCATGCCGAGCTGGCGAGCAGCAGCGCGCCGCCGGCCGCCGCCGCCGCGCGCCGCCGGCCGAACAGCCCCAGCAGCAGCGCGCCCGCGCCGCCGCAGGCGGTGGCCGCGGTGGACAGCCGCCGCGGCTGTCCCTGCCGGTACGGCTCGGCCAGGTCGCCGAGCCGGCGGCGCATCACCTCGGCCGTGCCCAGCTCAACGAGGGTGCCGCCGATAGCGAGGCGGCGGGCCGGGCCGGCCGCCGCCGGCGGGGTGACGATCGCCATCAGCCCGCCCGCCGAGGCGGCCGCCCCGCCGGCGAACAGCAGCGGCAGCTCGGTGCCAGCCTCGTGCCAGGCCGGCACGGCGGTGTCCGCGATCAGCGTGCCGGTGTAGGTCGCCAGCGCCGGCCCGATCGCGCCGGCCACCACCTCGGCGGCGCGCCGCAGCCGGGGGAAGGCGCCCAGCCGCTGCGCCAGCGCCGCGCCGACCGCCGCCGGGCCGAACGCCGCCAGCAGCCAGCTGCCGATGTTCATCGGCGAGGTCGGCTTGACCATCCGCAGCATGTGGTGGAACCGCTGCGGCCGGCCGAGGTCGTCGACCAGCAGCGGGAGGCTGACGCTCACACCGGCGGCGGCCGCCGCCATGGCGTCGCGCGCCAGGCGCTCATTGCCCGCCAAGCGCGCGGCCAGCGACAGCCCGGCCGAGGCGCCCGCGAGCCCGCCGCTGAAGAAGTACCAGGGGATCTCGTCGGTCCAGGGTGGCGCCTTGATGATCGGGCGGCCGTAGTACGAGCGGCCGCCGTCGCCGTCGGAGCGGGCGCCACCGGCGCTCATCGCCTGCCCCCCACGAACGCGGCGGCGATGCCCGCGGCCAGCGCGGCCGCCGCCAGCCCCGCGGAGCGCCACAGGCTGGGCAGGTCGCGGGTGGTCGAGACCGGGTCGGGCGGCAGCCCGTAGACCTCGGGCTCGTCCAAGAGCAGGAAGAACGCGCCCGCACCGCCGATCCCGTCCTCGGGGTCCGCCAGGTACAGGCGCGCCTGGTCCACCTGCTGCCGGCGCAGCTCCCCGACCCGCGCGGCGGCGCGCTCGCGCAGCTCCTCCAGCTCGCCGAACTGGATCGAATCGGTCGGGCAGGCCTTGGCGCACGCCGGCTCCATCCCGTCCTTGAGCCGGTCGTAGCACAGGGTGCACTTGAAGGCCCGGCCGTCGTCCTCGCGCCGGTCGATCACGCCGAAGGGGCAGGCCGGCACGCAGTAGCCACAGCCGTTGCAGATGTCCTCCTGCACCACCACGGTGCCGAACTCGCTGCGGAACAGCGCCCCGGTCGGGCACACCTCCAGGCACGCGGCCGAGGTGCAGTGCTTGCACACGTCGGAGCTCATCAGCCAGTGCATGCCGTCGTCGGCGGGACCCTGGGCGCCCGCCGGCCCCGGCTGCTCCACGAAGGCCACGTGGCGCCAGTTGTTCGCGCCGAGCTCGAGGGTGTTGTCGTAGGAGGCGCCGCTCCACTCGAGCGGGCTCTCCGGCACCAGGTTCCACTCCTTGCACGCCACCTCGCAGGCCTTGCAGCCGATGCAGACCGAGGTGTCGGTGAAGAAGCCCATGCGGGGCCGCTCCTCGCCGTCGGCGTAGCCCCCGCCGAAGGTCGGCGTCGGCAGTGGCGTGCTGCTCATGGCCCATCTCCCTGGGAGTGCGGGGCCCGGTGGCGGTGCTCGTCGACCAGCTTGTCCAGCGCCGGGCCGCGCGGCCTGCGGCCGGGCCGGACGTCGCAGGTGGCCGCCTTGGACTCCATGATGTGGACGTTGGGGTCGGCGAGGATCGCCAGCAGCTCGTTGGGCGTGTCCCCGGCGGACAGCCCGTTCGGCCCCCAGTGGTAGGGCAGGCCCACCTGGTGCACCACCCGGCCGTCCAGCTGGATCGGCCTGAGCCGCCTGGTCACCAGCACCCGCGCCTCGATGGCGGTGCGCGTGGTGACGATGGTCGCCCAGCCGCCGTGCTCCAGTCCCCGCAGCGCGGCCAGCTCCGGGCTCACCTCGCAGAACAGCTCGGGCTGCAGCTCGACCAGGTAGGGCAGGCCGCGGGTCATGCCGCCGGCGGTGTGGTGCTCGGTCAGCCGGTAGGTGGTGAACACGAACGGGTACCGGTCGGCGTCGCGCTCGCCGACGCTGGGGTTGTAGCGGTTGCCCGGCCGGTCCCAGGTCTGCATCGCCGGGTTGGTCTGCTGGCCGTACAGGGCGTTGGCGACCGGTGACTCGCCCGGCTCGTAGTGGGTCGGCAGGGGCCCGTCGCTGAGGCCGCTCGGGGCGAACAGCCAGCCCTTGCCGTCGGTCTGCATGACGAACGGGCTCCTGCCGTCGAGCGCCTCGTCGGCGGCGGCGCCGTCCGGCGGCACGTAATCCGGGCGCTTGGTGGGCGTGAAGTCGGGGTTGTCGACGCCGGTCCAGCGGCCCTCCTTCTCGTCCCACCAGACGTAGCGCTTGCGCTCCGACCAGGGCCTGCCGTCCGGGTCGGCGGAGGCGCGGTTGTACAGGATGCGGCGGTTGGCCGGCCAGGCCCAGCCCCAGCCCGGCGCCACCCAGGTCTGCTCGCCACCAGGCTGGCGCCGGTCCGCCTGGTTCACCCCGTCGGCGTGGACGCCGCAGTAGATCCAGCAGCCACAGGCGGTGGACCCGTCCTTCTTGAGCTGCGTGTAGGCGGAGAGCGACGTGCCGTCGGCGTCGACGCCGCCGATCTCGCGCAGCACCGCGCCGGCGCTCGGCTCGGCGTTGGCGCCCTCCACCGGGTAGTCCCAGGCCAGGTCCTTGACCGGCTGGTCCCTTGGCTCGGTCGAGGCGGCCAGCCGCTGCTTGACGATGCGGCCGAGGTGGTAGAAGAACCACAGGTCCGAGCGGCAGTCGCTGGGCGCCTCGATGGCCTGGCGGTGCCACTGCAGCAGCCGCTGGGTGTTGGTGAAGGAGCCGGACTTCTCGGTGTGGGCCGAGGCCGGCAGGAAGAACACCTCGGTGGGGATCTCCTCGGGCCGCACCGTCCCGCTCTCGATCTCGGAGCCGTTCTGCCAGAAGGTGGCGCTCTCGGTCAGCACCAGGTCGCGCACGACCAGCCAGTCCAGCTTCGCCATGGCCCTGCGGTGCAGGCGGCCGTTGGGCGAGCCCACCACCGGGTTCTCACCGGGCAGGAAGAAGCCCTTGCACCAGCCGTCGAGCATGCCCATGACAGTGGGGAAGATCGAGTGGTCGCCCGTGAGCTTGGGCAGGTGGTCGAAGCAGAAGTCGTTGGACGCCGTGGCCGCGTCGCCGAAGTAGGCCTTGAGCAGGCTGACGGTGTACTCGTCGGCGTGGCCGAAGAAGCCGCCGGGCAGGCGCACGTCGTCGAGGTACTCCCGGAGGCCGCTGTGCCTGTCCGCGTGCGGCATCGGCAGGTAGCCAGGCAGCAGGTTGTACAGCGTGGGGATGTCGGTGGAGCCCTGGATCGAGGCGTGGCCGCGCAATGCCATGATCCCTCCGCCCGGACGGCCCATGTTGCCGAGCAGGAGCTGGATGATCGAGGCGGTGCGGATGTACTGCACACCGACCGAGTGCTGCGTCCAGCCGACCGAGTAAACGAACGCGCTGGTGCGCTCCCGCCCGGAGTTGTCGCACAGCGCCTCGGCCACCTCCACCAGCAGCTCCCTGGGCACGCCGCAGACCCGCTCGACCATCTCCGGGGTGTAGCGCGAGAAGTGCCGCTTGACGACCTGGTAGATGCAGCGCGGGTCCTCCAGCGTCGGGTCGACGGCCGGCGGGTGGCCGTGCTCGAGCCGCGCGCCGCCGGAGCCGTGCTGCTCCCCCGCCGCCGACAGGCTGACCCGCTCGCCCATGTCGGTGGAGACCTCCATGCCCTCGTACATCCAGGTCGACGGGTCGTAGCGCCGCTTCTCGGCGTCGAAGCCGGAGAACAGGCCGTCCAGGTCCTCGGTGTCGCGGAAGTCCTCGCTGATGATCACCGGGGCGTTGGTGTAGTTGACCACGTACTCCCGGAACTCACGCTGGTTGGACAGGATGTAGTTGATAATCCCGCCCAGGAAGGCGATGTCGCTGCCCGCCCGGATCGGCACGTACCGGTCGGCCATGGCGCTGGTGCGGCTGAAGCGCGGGTCGACGTGGAACACCTTGGCGCCGCGCAGCCTGGCCTCCATCACCCACTGGAAGCCGACCGGGTGCGCCTCGGCCATGTTGGAGCCCTGGATCACGATGCAGTCAGCGTTCTGCAGGTCCTGCTGGAAGGTGGTGGCGCCGCCGCGGCCGAACGAGGTCCCCAGACTGGGGACCGTGGAGGAGTGTCATATGCGGGCCTGGTTCTCGATCTGGACCGCCCCGAGCGCGGTGAACAGCTTCTTGATGAGGTAGTTCTCCTCGTTGTCCAGCGTCGCGCCGCCGAGGCTCGCCATGCCCAGGGTCCGGCTCACCCTCCTGCCTCGCTGGTCGTGCTCCTGCCAGGTCTGCTCGCGGGTCTTGATGACGCGGTCGGCGATCATCTCCATGGCCACGTCGAGCGGGAGCTCCTCCCACCGCGTTCCATAGGGCCGGCGGTACTTGACCCTTGTCTCGCGCAGCGGGCTGGTGACCAGGCTCTTGCTCGCCGAGCCCTTGGGGCACAGCCGCCCCCGTGAGATCGGGCTGTCCGGGTCGCCCTCGATCTGGGTGACCTGCTCGTCCTTGACGTAGACGAGCTGGCCGCAGCCGACAGCGCAGTACGGGCAGATCGAGCGGACCACCCGGTCGGCCTCGCTGGTGCGTGGCCGCAGCGCTTCCGAGTCGGGCGAGCGCGCCCCCCTACCGAGGCCCAGCGGGTCGCCAGCGCCGACCTGGCGGACCAGCGGCAGCTTCCGGATCCTCCTGCTGATCTCCACGGCAGACCCCTTCGCATGAGCGGTATTGAGCGGATACCGCAACTGCGCCTACGGAAAACACAAACGCATGGCCGATGGGAGATAGGACCGACCCTGCGCCGATCGCCGGATCATCATCTCCGCTGGCCTTGACCTGGTGCCTCCGGGCGGCCGCCGCGCCGGCGGGTGGCGGTCAGCGGGTGGAGCCGCGCAGGCGCGCGAAGAGGCCGTTGGCGGTGGGGGCGTCGCTGGTCTCGCCGCGCAGCTCGGCGATCTGGCGCAGCAGGCGCCGCTCCTCCTCCGAGAAATTGGTCGGGATGTCGACCCTCAGCTCGACCAGCAGGTCGCCACGGCGACCCCAGCCCTCGCCGGAGGGGATGCCGCGCTTGCGGAACCGCTTGACCGTGCCCGGCTGCGTGCCCGGCTCGACCTCGATGGTGACGTGGTCGCCGTCCAGCGTGGCCAGCGGCACCGTCCCGCCGAGCGCCGCCATCGTCATCGGCACGGTGACCGAGCAGGTGAGGTCTTCGCCACGGCGGTCGAAGAACGGGTGCGGGGTGACCGCCAGCTCGACCCACAGGTCACCGGCCGGACCGCCGTACTGGCCGGAGTGGCCGCGACCCGGAAGGCGCTCGCGCATGCCGTTCTCGACCCCGGGCGCGATGTCGACGGTGATGACCGAGTCCTTGGCCCTCACGCCCTGGCCGCGGCACTTGCCGCAGGGAGAGCGCACCTCGTGGCCGGTGCCGTCGCAGACCGTGCAGGTGGAGGCGGTGACGATCTGTCCGAGCAGGGACTGCCGCACGGTCCGCTGCTGGCCGGTGCCGCCGCAACGCTGGCAGACCGTGGGCTGCGTTCCCGGCGCGGCGCCCGAGCCCTGGCACTGGTCGCAGGGCACCGCCAGGCGCAGCGGCACCTCCTTCTTGGCGCCGAACACCGACTCGCTGAAGGTCAGGTCCACCTGGACCGCGGCGTCGGCACCGCGGCGGGCGCGGGAGCGGGGCCGGCGGCTGGCGAACGGGCCACCGCCGAAGAACTGGCCGACGAGGTCCTCGAACGTGGCCATGAACGGGTCGGCGGACGCGGACGCGGCCATGCCCTCGACCCCTCCGGGCCCGAAGGCGTCATAGCGTTGGCGCTTGTCGGGGTCGCCCAGGACGCTGTAGGCCTTGTTGAGCTCCTTGAACCGCTCCTCGGCCTCAGGGTCGTGAGGGTTGGCGTCGGGATGGTACTTGCGAGCCAAACGCCGGAAGGCGCGCTTGATCTCCTCCTGGGTCGCGTCACGACTGACGCCAAGCAGCTCGTAATAGTCGGTCAAGCGTCTCCCCTGCTGCTGCTGGTTCGTTTCCTGCCTGCTCGTCCGGGCCCGGCTCGCGCCGGGGCGCCCTGCGACCCCGGTCTACCGCTCGACGTCGTCCAGTAGGCTTCCAAGATAGCCGGCCACAGCTTGCACCGCTGCCATCGCCCGAAGGTAGTCCATTCTCGTGGGGCCGAGCACCCCGATGGTCCCGATGGTATCTCCCGCGGGGTAGGTCGAGGTGACCAGCGAGCACGCCCGCATGCCCTCGATCTGGTTCTCCGACCCGATCACCACCGAGATCTCGTCGCCGCCACTGGTGAACGCCACCTGCAGCAGCCGCAGCACCAGCACCTGCTGCTCGAGCAGCTCGTAGACCTGGCGGACGGTCTCGAGCTCGTCGAACGCCCCAGGACCGACGATGTGCGCCTGGCCACCGAGCCACACCCGCTCGGTGGTGCGGTCGCTCACCACCTGTCCGAGCACGTCGGCCACCACCGTGAACAGCCAGCGCCGCTCCGCGGGGACGCTCTCGACCATGGCCGACAGCACCAGCTCCGCGCGGTTGAGCCGCTCGCCGGCCAGCTTCTCGTTCAGCCGCCGGCGCACGTCCTCGAGGTCGTCGACGCTGACCGCTCCGCCGGTCTCGACCAGGCGCTGCTCGACCCGGCCGGTGTCCACGATCAGCACCAGCATGACCACGTGGGCGCTGAGCGCCACCAGCTCGACGTGGCGCACGCGCGAGCGGTCGAGGGCGGGCGGGGCAACCATCGCCGTGTAGTGGGTGAGGCTGGCCAGCAGCAGCGAGGTGCGCTGCAGCGTCTCCTCCAGGCCCGCCGCCCCCTCCAGGTAGCGCATCACCGCGTCCCGCTGGGCACGGGCCAGGTCGCCCACGCCCGAGAGGGAGTCGACGTAGAAGCGGTAGCCGCGGTCGGTCGGGACCCGGCCCGCGCTGGTGTGCGGATGGGACAGGAAGCCGTGCTCCTCCAGCGCGGCCAGCTCGTTGCGGATGGTGGCCGGCGAGATGCCGAGCGAGTAGCGACCGGCCAGCGCCTTCGACCCGACCGGCTCGTTGGTCTGGATGAACTCGTGAACGACCGCCCGGAGCAGTCGTGCCTTTCGCTCATCGAGGCTCACGGCGTCCCTCCCCGACGGTTTGCATTCGGGCTGAGAGTAGCAGTCTGACCATGCGAGTGCTAAGCATCTCGAGCATTCTCCGGAATCGACCCGCCCGTCCGCTTGGCGGCGGTCTGGGCCCGGACCCGGTCGATCTCCTCGGGCGGCAGCACAACCGGCGCGCCGACCCGGCTTGCCTTCCAGTACACCTCGGCGAGGAACTCGACGCGTACGGCGTTCTCGAGGGCGGCGCCGAGGTCGGCCCCGACCGCGATGACGCCGTGACTGGCGAGCAGCACAGCGTTGTCGGCAGCGAGTGTGGAGGTCACGTTCCGGGCGAGCTCCGCGGTACCGAAGGTTGCATAGGGCGCCACTCGGATAGAATAGCCGACCGACGCGATCACGTAATGGACCGCCGGGATCTCGCGGCCGAGCACCGCCCAGGTGGTCGCCCAGCGCGAGTGGGTGTGGACCACGGCGCCCACGTCCGGCCGCCGCCGGTACACCGCCAGGTGCAGGGAGAGCTCGCTCGACGGCTGGTGCAGGCCCTCCTCGACGTTGCCGTCGCCGTCCACCAGCAGCACGTCGGCGGGGTGGATGCGCCGGTACGCGACGGAGCCGGGGGTGATGGCGATGGTGCCGCCGGCGGGGTCGCGCGCGCTCAGGTTGCCAGAGGTCCCCTCGACCAGCCCGGCCCGCTCCAGCTCATGGCCCGCCTCCACGATCGCCGCGCGCAGCGCCTCCAGTCGCACGGTCGCCTCCCTCTCACGCGCGTCGCTCAGGGCGCCAGGCGGCTGCAGACCTCGCCGTGCAGGAACATGCCACGCTCGCTGAGGCGCAGCCGCGGCGGCGCGCACAGCAGGCCGGCGGCGCGCAGCTCGGCGACCTGGGGACCGTCGGGGTCGACGCCGAGGGCCTGGGCCTCCTCGGCCGCCATGCCGTCGACGGTGCGCAGCCGCAGCGCCAGCGCCTCGAAACGCGCCTGGTCCAGGTCGAGGACCTCGTGGCCGCCGGTCGGCCGCCGCCCCTCCCGCACCGCCGCCAGGTACTCCGGCACCCCGGGGACGTTCCAGCGCCGCACGCCCCCCACGGCGGTGGGGCCGGCCAGGCTGGTGGCGCCGCCCGTGGCGGCGGGGCCGCCCGCGTGGCCCGGCCCGGCCCGGAATTCATGCGCCCCGGCACCGAGGCCGAGGTAGGCGCCGCGCCGCCAGTAGGTGCGGCTGTGGCGGCTGGCGTGAGCGGGCATGCCGGCGCCGTCGCGAGGTCCCCCCGCCCAGTTCGACACCTCGTAGTGCGCGTAGCCCGCGCCCGCGAGCACGGCGCAGGCGGTCTCGTAGCGGTCCGCCAGCAGGTCCTCACCCGGGGCGGCCATGTGACCGGTGGCGACCAGGCGACCGAACTTGGTCGCCGGCTCGATGGTGAGCGCGTAGGCCGACAGGTGCTCGGGGCCCAGGGCGACCGCCACCTCCAGTGAGCGCGCCCAGGACGCCTCGCCCTCCTGAGGGCAGCCGAAGATCAGGTCGAGGCTCAGGTCCAGGCCGCCGGGACGAGCCTCGGCGGCAGCCCGCAGCGCGGCGACGGCGCGGCTGATCTGGGCCGCGCCGTGCGGCCGGCCGAGGGCGGCGAGCACCCGGTCGTCGAAGCTCTGGGCACCGAGCGAAACGCGCGTCACGCCGGCGGCGACCAGGCCGCGCGCCACCGTCGCATCGACCGTCTCCGGGTTGGCCTCGACCGTCACCTCCGCGTCGTCCGTGACCGGCAGCAGCTCGCGCAGCCGCGCGAGGACCCTGGCGAGGTCACCCGGCGGCAGCAGGGTCGGCGTGCCGCCGCCGATGAACACGCTGGTGACCACGGGCAGGTCGGCCCGGGGCCCCGCGCCGCTGCGACCCGGGCCGGTACCGCCGAGCTCCGCGACGGCGAGCTCCGCCTCGGCGAGCAGTGCCGCCCCGTACGGCCGCCGCAGCCCCTCCATGCCCGTGTAGGTGACGAAATCGCAATAGTGACAGCGGGTCAGGCAGAAGGGCACGTGCACGTACACGCCGAACAGCGATCGGTCCACCAGGGGATCGGCAACCACGGTGGGCGCCAGCACCGTCACCGGCCCGCGCTCCCCTCGTCGGTGCGCAGGGCGGCCACGAACGCCTCCTGGGGCACTTCGACCCGGCCGATCTGCTTCATCCGCTTCTTCCCCTCCCGTTGCCGCTCGAGCAGCTTCCGCTTGCGGGTGATGTCGCCGCCGTAGCACTTGGCGAGCACGTCCTTGCGCCTGGCCGTGACCGTCTCCCTGGCCACGACGCGCGAGCCGATCGAGGCCTGGATGGGCACCTCGAACAGCTGGCGTGGGATCAGCCGCTTCAGCTTGGCGGCCATCGCCCGACCGTAGGCGTACGCCTTGTCCTTGTGGACGATGGCCGAGAAGGCGTCGATCGGCTCGCCCTGCAGGAGCACGTCGACCTTGACCAGGTCGGCGGGGCGGTAGCCGCTGGGCTCGTAGTCGAGCGAGGCGTAGCCGCGGGTGCGCGACTTCAGCTGGTCGAAGAAGTCGAAGATGATCTCGGCGAGCGGGAGCTGATAGCGCAGCTCGACCCGCTCCTCGGAGAGGTACTCCATGCCCTGGAGCGTGCCGCGCCGGCCCTGGCACAGCTCCATCACCGCGCCGATGTGATCCGAAGGGCACAGGATCATCGCGTCGACGTACGGCTCCTCGATGCGCTCGATCTTGCCGGCGTCCGGCAGCTCGCTCGGGTTGGAGACGGTGATGGTCTCACCGTCGACGCCTGTGACGCGGTAGGCGACGTTCGGCGCGGTGGTGATCAGCTCCAGGTCGAACTCGCGCTCCAGCCGCTCGCGCACGATCTCCATGTGCAGCAGCCCCAGGAAGCCGCAGCGGAAGCCGAAGCCGAGCGCCGCCGAGGACTCCGGCTCGTAGACTAGGGCGGCGTCGTTGAGGCGCAGCCGGTCCAGGGCGTCGCGCAGGTCGGGGAAGTCGTCGCCCTCGATCGGGTAGAGCCCCGCGTAGACCATCGGCCTCGGCTCACGGTAGCCCGGCAGCGGCTCGGTCGCCCGGCGCTCCATGGTGGTCATGGTCTCGCCGACCTTGGCCTGGGCCACGTCCTTCAAACCCGGGATGAGGTAGCCGACCTCACCGCCCGCCAGCTCCTCCGTGGGCACCGCCTCGGGGGCGAACACGCCGACCTCCTCGACCTCTGAGACGACGCCGGTGATCATCATCCGCACCCGCTCCCCCTTGCGCACCCGCCCGTCGACCATCCGGACGTAGGTGATGACGCCCCGGTAGGTGTCGTAGAGCGAATCGAAGATCAGCGCGCGGGCCGGCCCGTCCGGGTCTCCCGTTGGCGCCGGCACCCGCTGCACGATGGCCTCGAGCAGCGCAGGCACGCCCTCGCCCGTCTTGGCCGAGACCCGCAGCATCTCGGCCGATGGGACGCCGACCACCTGCTCGATCTCCCGCGCCACGCGCTCAGGCTGCGCGGCGGGCAGGTCGATCTTGTTGATCACCGGGATGATCGCCAGGTCTGCCTCGAGCGCCAGGTAGAGGTTGGCGAGCGTCTGCGCCTCGATCCCCTGGGCGGCGTCGACCAGCAGCACCGCGCCCTCACACGCGGCGAGCGCGCGCGACACCTCGTAGGTGAAGTCGACGTGCCCCGGCGTGTCGATCAGGTTGAGGACGTAGTCGACGCCATCGCCGGCGGTATAGGCAAGGCGCACAGCCTGCGCCTTGATGGTGATCCCCCGCTCGCGCTCCAGATCCATCTTGTCGAGGTACTGGGCGCGCATCTGCCGCTCGCTGACCGCGTGGGTGAGGTCCAGCAGCCGGTCCGCCAGGGTCGACTTGCCATGGTCGATGTGGGCGATGATGCAGAAGTTTCGCAGGCGCGCAAGATCAGTGGGCATGTGGTCTCGTTGACGTCATCGAGGGGCCTCGCGCCCGGCGCGCCCGCCTTGGGCACGCGCGCACGGGCACCCAGGCCGAGCATACCATCAGCCCAGGTTGGAGCCTCGGAGGCCAGCGCGGGGAGGCCGCCACGCGTTGAGCCGCCAGGAAACGCTATGCTAGCCTCCATCGACTGCCACAAGCGTGCAGAGGATCGAACGAGCCCAATGGCCAACATCAAGTCCCAGATCAAGCGCAACCTGCAGAACGAGCGGCGCCGCCTGCGCAACAAGTCGGTGCGCTCGGCACTCAGGACCCACCGGCGTCGTGTGCTGGAGGCCGTGGACGCGGGCGACAGCGACGCGGCCACCGACGCCCTGCATCGCGCTGCCCGCGCCTACGACAAGGCGGCGAGCAATGGGGTGATCCATCCCAACAACGCCGCCAATCACAAGTCGCGCCTGACGCGCGCGGTGAACCGCGAGGACACGACCTAGCGTCCAGCGGAAGCGGGAAGAGGGCGGACCTGACGGTCCCGCCCTCTTTTGCGTGTCCTTCAGGTCGCTGGTCGCTGGTCGCTGGCCGGCGCCGCGTTCGCGCCACGGCTGATGAGCGCCCCGCACCCGCCGGGGAGGCCAGTCGGCACCCCGTTCGTGCCGCGGAGGCCGGTCAGCGCCCCGGCCGCGCCGCGGCGCCGGGGCCCGGTGCGCCGGCGCTCGCGATGCGGGTGACCACCAGCTCCAGCAGCAGGCGGGACGGGAGGCTGCCGTTGCGCACCGCGGCATCGGCCTCGGCGATCACGTCCAGCGCCCGGCGCAGCACCTCCGGCTGGAATTTGCGGGCCTGCCGTCGGGCGCGGTCGACCTGCCAGTCGCGGACGCCGCCGCCGATGGCCTGCGCGACCTGGCTCGACGGGGCGTTCGGGTGGTCGCTCACCTTGAGCAGCAGGCGGAGCTGGCGGCCGAGCATGCCGAGCAGCCCGAGCACGTCCTCGCCCTGCGCCAGCAGGGAGTCGAGATGGCCGAGCGCGGTCGCCGCGTTGCCACCGAACACCGCGTCGGTCAGCTCGAACACGCCGCGGTCGGCCGTCTGCGTCAGGAACTCGGCGACGTGGCTGGCCCGCAGTTGCTCCGGCGGCGGCACGGCGACGTGCAGCTTGGCAACGGCACCGGCGAGCTCGCGCAGGTCCTGGCCCACCGTGTCGATGAGCGCCGTGATGGTCGAGTCGTCGGCCTTGCGGCCGAGCCGCCGTACCTCGGCCCGCAGCCAGCTCGCGCGCTCAGAGGGCCGCAGCCGCGCGACGGTCACCACCTGCGCGTGCTGCTGAAGCTCCTTGAAGAACTTCGCCTGGCGGCCGACGGCGGCTGCGCGCAGCACGAGCACGGTACCCGGGCTGGGATCGCGTGCCACGGCAAGCGTCGCCTGGCGACCACCCGCGTCGAGGGCCTCGGCCCCCTGCACGACCACCACCCGACCACCACCGAACAGCGAGGCGGTGGCCAGGCCCATGGCGAAGCCGTCGGGAAGCGCTCCGCCGTGCACCTCCTCGACCGTGGTCTCCGAGCCGAGCTCGTCCCGTGCGGCGGCCACCGCATCGGCCACCGCGCGCCCGGCGAGCAGCTCCTCCTCCCCGAGGACGAGTGTGGTCGCCGCAAAGCCAATCCGCGTGGGCATGGTGGGATGCTACCGTCACCGAGTCATCGTCGCTCGCCTCCCGACGCGGAGTGGTGGACACGGCGGCGCCCTTCGGCGGCGAGGTGGAGGGCTGTCACCCTGCGATGGGCGAAGACGATGCACGCGAGCACGGCGAGCGTGGGGACCAGCCGGGCCGGACCGGACAGCGACAGGGAGGCGCCAGGGAGCGCGGCGGCCCTGTTGGCCAGGGCCACCATGATGCCCAGGCAGGGATCGGCCAGGCGGCAGGCGATCGTCGCCAGCGGTGGCGCGACGACGGCGGCGCCGGCGGCGACCACACCGAGCAGCATCGGGATGGCGGCAAGCGGAGCGGCGACCAGATTGGCCGCCAGGCCCGCCAGCGACACCTGCCCCAACGCCAGCGCGAGGACCGGCAGGGCACCCGCCTGGGCCCCGAGGCTGATGCCGACTCCGACACGGACCACCTCGGGCAGCCTGGCCGGCAGCAGCCTGGCCGCGAGCGGGCCGAGCCACAGCACGCCGGCGGTCGCCGCGACCGAGAGCTGGAAGCCCAGGCTGGCAACCAGCGCCGGGTTGCCCAGCAGGAGCAGCAGCACCGCCAGGCAGAGGGCTCTTCGCCCGCCAGGCCCTCGCCCGGTCGCCACCCCCAGCAGCGTGAGGACCGCCATCGCGCCCGCGCGCAGCACGCTCGGCTCCCAGCGGGTCAGCAGCGCGAACAGGCCGACGAGGACGACACCGGTCCCGGCCAGAGCCGGGCGGTTGGCCCCGAGGGCGACCGCGATCCCGAGCCCGGCCGCCAGGACCACAGCCACGTTCTGACCGCTGACCGCGAGCAGGTGGGTCAGCCCGGCCGCCTTGAAAGCGCGGTCGAGGTCGGCGCCGAGCAGTGAGGTGTCCCCGAGCGCCATGCCGATCAGCAGGCCTGCGCGCTCGCGCGGCAGGTCGGCCAGAGCCCGCCGGCGCGCAACCGCTCGCACGGCCTCGCTCGCCCGAAGCGGCAGCGAGCTGGCCGGCCGCCTGGACTCGATGCGAGGCCGCCGCAGGACGACCGCGGGCTGGCCCCCGAGCGGGTCAGCCCGGTCCGAGCGCTCGACCGCGGCGCGCAACCGCACGCGGTCACCGACCGCGAGCGGTCCGGCGCCCCGGGGAAGCACGACCCCGGCCCGCTCCCGGGTCCGCCAGGTCCGGCCGGCAAGCTGGACGTCCCGTACCGACATCACCACCCGGAGCCCGCCGTAGCGGACGACCCTCGGCTCCTCGGCGACCGTGCCTTCAAGGGCGATGGTGCCGCCACGACCGGCCAGCCGGGGAAGGAGAGCGCCCTGCACGGCGGCGGCCCGCACGCCAGCCACCGCGACGCCGGTGGCCGCCAGGGTGACCAGTCCCAGTGCCCCGGCAAGCGCCGGCCGCCGGTCGAGCGCCCTCCGCCGAGCGTCCGGCACCCTCCATGCCGGGCCGCCGCTCAGCAGGACGACGACGAGGGTGGCGGCCAGGGTAACGGCGACGGCCGGCACCCAGGCGGCGGGCGCCATGCTGGCGCCGACGAGCACCCCGACCCCGACCGCGGCCACCAGCGAGACCCCGTCAGGGTCGGGATCAGCGACCATCGGACACCGTGACCAGGTCCTTGAGGGTCTCGAAGCGTCGGTCGCCGATGCCAGGCACGAGGCGCAGGTCGTCGATGGACGTGAACGGATGCGCCTCGCGGTAGGCGACGATCCGGTTCGCGGTGACCTCGCCGACGCCGGGCAGTGTGTCGAGCTGCTCGATCGAGGCGGTGTTGAGGTCGAGGGGCGCGCCCGGCTGGCCTGGAACGCCGGGCGGCGCGCCCGCGCCAGCGCCGCCTCCGGCCGCGGACCCGGCCGCGGCGATAGGCTCTCCATGGCGCGGAACGCGGATCTGCTCGCCGTCGACGACCCTGCGCGCCAGGTTGACCGCCTCGAGCTCGGCTCCGGGCGCCGCGCCGCCCGCCGCCTGGATGGCGTCCATGACCCGGCTTCCGGCCGGAAGCCGGACGAGTCCCGGATGGCGGACCCGTCCCACCACGTCCACGGCGATCTCGCCTCCGGTCTGGCCGGATCCGCCGGAAGCGGTGGCGCCGCGGTCACCGCCGGCCGACACCCGTGGCAGCGCCTGGGTGCCGGTGGCGCTCGGCGCCGCGGCTGAGGCTGGTGGGTCGACGGCCCGTGGCGCCGCGTGCAGCCGCAGCAGACCGCCTGCGGCGAGCGCGAGCAGGGCGATGACGGCGATGGCGAGACGCTGGCGGCCGACGCCGCCGAGCAACCGCTCCAGGCGGCCGCGCCAGCCGTCGGGCTGCAGGACGAAGGGAGGCGGGGATGACGACATGGTGCTCCTCCAGGGGGGGCGGGCCGCGCGCGGCTGGGGGGTGGCCGCGCGCGGCCCGAGCGGCGGGTTGCCGACTGACCCTAACCGGTATCTCCACGGGCTGCCGATCGTTGTCCCCACCCCCTTGAGCTGCGCAAATAGCGGCAACGTAGAGGTCGACCGGTAGGCGGCGATCGTGTGGCCACGACCGCGCGCGGCGAAGGCGAGGGTGACCTCGCGCGTGGGTGGGCCGGCAGGTTCCCCGCGATCCTGGCGGGTTCGGACGCCGCCAGCGGACCACTCTCTGGCTGTCGCTGGATAGGTTCGAGGTGCTTGTCGGAACTCTCCGGAATTCCGCGGGCCATGCGCACCACCCGCGGCGCGCGCGGCGAGGCCGCGACCCACCCGCGCGCCCGGGTGGGTCAGCGCGCGGTGACGATGTTGACCAGCTTGGGCGGCACGACCACGACCCGGGCGACAGGCCGCTCCCCCATCGCCGCCCGCACCTTGGGCGAGCCCAGGGCCACCTCGCGGAGCTGCTCCTCGCCCGCGTCCGCGGCCACCTCCACACGATCCCGCACCTTACCGTCGACCTGCAGCACGCAGGTCACCCGCTCCACCCGGACCAGCTCCGGATCGAAGCCCGGCCACGACGCCAGGTGCACCGAATCCGGGTGACCCAGCACCCGCTGCCACAGCTCCTCCGTCAGGAAGGGCGCCATCGGTGCCAGAACCAGCACCAGCCGCTCGGCGGCCTCCCGGCGCTCGGACGACGTGCCTCTGCCCGCCCTGATGGCATCGGCCAGCCCGTTGGACAGCACCATCAGCTTCGAGATGGCTGTGTTGAAGCGGAAACGCTCCAGGTCCTCGGTGACGAGCTGGGTCGTGCGGTGGGCCAGCCGCAGCAGCTCGGGATCCGTGGAGCCGCCCGATCCCTCGGCCGCGGCGCGCACGGCGCGCCACACCCGCTGGACCCAGCGTCCCATCCCCTCCGGCGAGACGTCGGCCCAGTCCACGTCGTCCTCGAACGGGCCGGCGAACAGCATCGTCAGCCGGGCCACGTCGGCGCCGTGCTCGTCGATGATCTGGGCCGGCTCGACCAGGTTGCCGCGCGACTTGCTCATGGCGGCGCCGTGCATGATCACCATGCCCTGGTTCAGCAGGGCGCGGAACGGCTCGTCGAAGCCCACCAGCCCCATGTCGGCCAGGACCTTGGTGAAGAAGCGCGAGTACAGCAGGTGCAGGATGGCGTGCTCGATCCCGCCGGTGTACTGGTCGACCGGCATCCACCTGGCGACCCGCGCGGGGTCGAAGGGACGGTCGGGGTCCAGGCCGGTGTAGCGCAGGAAGTACCAGGACGAGTCGACGAAGGTGTCCATGGTGTCGGTCTCGCGCTTGGCCGGCCCGCCGCAGGTGGGACAGCTCACGTTCACCCACGCCTCGACCGTCGCCAGCGGCGAGCGGCCCTTTGGCATGAAGTCGGGGACGTCCTCGGGCAGCAGCACCGGCAGCTGGTCGTCCGGGACCCGGACCTCGCCGCAGGCAGGGCAGTGGATGATCGGGATGGGACAGCCCCAGTAGCGCTGCCTGGAGACCAGCCAGTCGCGCAGGCGATAGTTCACCGCCGCCTCGCCCCGGCCCCGCGCGGCCAGGTCGGCGGTGATCCGTGCCTTGCCCTCTGCCGAGGGCAGCCCGTCGTAGGGGCCCGAGTTGACCATCCTGCCGTCGCCAGCCCACGCCTCGACGAGGGTGTCGCCGTCCAGTGGCGCGGCGCCCGCCCCCGCCAGGTCCGTGGGCTCCTCCGGCTGGATGACCACCCGGACCGGCAGGCCGTACTTGCGGGCGAACTGCAGATCGCGCTCGTCGTGAGCGGGCACCGCCATGATCGCGCCGGTGCCGTAGTCGGTCAGCACGTAGTCGGCCGCCCAGATCGGGATGCGCTCGCCGTTGACCGGGTTCACGGCGTCGTCGCCCAGGAACACGCCCTCCTTGTCACGGTCGGTGGCCAGCCGCTCGATCTCGGTCTGCCGCCCGACCCGCTCGCGGAAGGCGTGGAAGGCCGCCTCGCGCGGAGTGCCGGCCACCAGCCGCTCGGCCAGCTCGTGCTCGGGGGCCAGCACGAAGAAGGTCGCCCCGAACAGCGTGTCCGGGCGGGTGGTGAAGACGCGCACCCGCTCGCCGCTGGAGGCCACGGTGAAGTCGACGTGAGCGCCCTCGGAACGGCCGATCCAGTTGCGCTGCATGGTCAGGACCTTGTCGCTCCAGCGGCCCTGCAGCTCGGCCATGTCGTCCAGCAGCCGCTGGGCGTACGCCGTGATCCGGAAGAACCACTGCGTCAGCTCGCGCTTCTCGACCACCGAGCCGCAGCGCTCGCAGTGCCCGTTGATGACCTGCTCGTTGGCCAGCACGGTCTGGTCCCTGGGGCACCAGTTGACCGGCGAGGCCTTGCGATAGGCCAGGCCGCGCTCGTGCAAGCGCAGGAACAGCCACTGCGTCCAGCGGTAGTAGTCGGGGTCGCTGGTGTTGAAGGCGCGCGACCAGTCGAAGGAGATCCCCAGCCGGCGGAAGGTGGCGCGCTGTGTCTCGATATTGCGATAGGTCCAGGTCTTGGGATTGATGCGGCGCTGGATGGCGGCGTTCTCCGCCGGCAGGCCGAAGGCGTCCCAACCGATCGGGTGCAGCACGTTGTAGCCCTGCATCCGCTTGAGCCGGGGGATGACGTCGCCGCCCGAGAACGCCTCCAGGTGGCCCATGTGCAGGTCGCCCGATGGATACGGGAACATGTCCAGGGCGTAGTACCTGGGCCGGCTGGTGTCGTTCTCCTCGGCCCGGTAGAGCGCCTGCTCCTCCCAAGCCGCGGCCCACTTGGGCTCGACCTGCTGCGGATCATAACGCTCCGGTTCCACTTTGAGCTCACCTGCCTGCGACGGATGTTTGCTGCACGGAGCACGACTCAGCACCCTCGGCACCCTATAAATCTTCGCAAGCATAACAGCAGGCCAGCAACGCTTTATGCCCGCTGTCCAGAGGGCCACCGAGATAGCCGTATGAAACACGCTGCAAGGAACATATCGGCACTGCTGGGCACTCGGAGCGAGTGCCCTTCTTCCCTCATATACCCTAAGATTCGTGAGTGGAATCTGTTGGCCTGCCCGTGATGCTCGAGATGCCAGGTTTATAGGTCATCTGGACATCAGGGGCCGCTGGGTGCAATGTTCCCCGCCATATCGACGAAGTCGTACGAGCCGGACGTAGCTCGCTTCGGGTGGCAAGCGGGCACGCTCCGTGAACGACTCGCCACCCAGAGGGGAGGCACTCGTGGTAACCGTTCGCAATCAGGTCGGTCGTCCCAGTCCCTATCGAGCAGTGCGGGACTGGCAACCACCTCGCTCGTATGAGCCCTTCCGCGCCTCTGGTGCGTCGCAGGGTGAAGACATCGAGGTGCTGCTTCGCACCACCGAGGTGGCGCGCCGGCTGCAGGTCAGCGCGCGCACCGTCCTCGCATGGGCGCAGGCTGGGAAGCTCCCGAGCATCCTGACCCCTGGCGGGCACCGCCGCTATCCGGCACACGGCGTCGAGCAGGTGCTCGCGACCATGACCGCGGCCGGAGAGCCGCGCCGGCGCTGACCGAGTCTCGGGAGGTTCGAGACCGCGGCTAGCACCAACCGGCGGACCGATCACCGGGAGCGTGCACCCTGAGTGCGCGCTCCCGGTGACGGCGGACAAAAATGGCCATCCGGCCTCGCTGGTGCCGTAGGATGATGCATCGACTCGCGGCGGACGGGGCCGGGGACTCGGGCGAGGCCCTCCCCCAACTCCGGGAGCTTGTGGCGCGGCCGAGCGTTGGTCCCCCGGTGACAACGGGGCGGAACGGGTGGTGGTGCTCGCGATATGTCTGCTCCGCTGAGCATTCCCAAGACGGTGGCATGGGTGTGGCACGCCGCGCCGCGGTCGATTTTCGGCCTCGAGGCCGTACTGGTCCGCTGCGCGACCGGCACCAGCCCGACCGGCGGCTCCTTCGACTACGCCGCGAACTACCGCCGCTGGGCCGAGACTCGCGGCCCCACGGTGATCCCCTGGACCTGGTTCGGCCCGCCTGGCAGCTCGGACGGCCGACCCGCCGCCGACCTGCTGTGCAACATCGCGCCCGGCAAGCCGCTGTACGTCGTCGAGATCCAGTCCGACCCGCCCGCCGAGGAGGTCGTGGCCTTCGCCGTGCGCATGCGCGAGCGCGAGCCCACGGCCCTGCTCGGATTCTCCAGCCTGCCCACCCGGGAGGAGGCCGAGACCGCCGGGGTGCCGTGGGAGGCCTGCGTGGCCGCGTTCGACCTCGGGCTCCCACAGGTCTACACGGCGGGCCAGCGGAACCAGCTCCTGCGGGTCCCCAGCCCGGTGATCGCCGACATGGCCGGCAAGCCGATCCACGTGGCGGTGTTCCCCGACAGCGACGCCGGCTGGCTGGAGAGCGCCAGGGCGGGCGTCGGCCGCCACGCGGGCGTGTCGGCCTGGGCGGTGGACCAGTCGAGCTTCCCGACCTGGCGGCGGCAGCTCAGCGCCCTCACCGCGCAGGACGACCGCGGCGCCGGCCGCCCGGCGCCGCGCCGCGCCCCCGGTGAGGAGGCGCTGCTGGCCAACCGCATCGTGGCGATCGTGCAGGCGCACCTGGACGCCGGCGGGAAGCTCGGAGACGACCAGCTCGTCGCCGAAGTCGAGCGCGCCCTGCGCGACGGCCCGGCCTGAGGCCTGTCGCCGCGCGCGGGGACCGCCCGCCGCTGCCCGCTACTCCGGGGGCGCGTCCGGCGCCAGCTCGGCGAGGAAGGCCCGGCAGCGCTCGGCCTCGTCCCGCTCGCCGATGGCGGCCGCCGCGAGCCCGAGGCCGCGCACGGAGCGCAGGAAGCCGCGGTTGCCCTCGTGCGCCCATGGCACGCGGCCGCTGCCGCGCCAGCCGGCTCGGCGTATGCGGTCGAGGCCGCGGTGGTAACCCACGCGGAAGTAGGCGTAGGCCTGGACCGGGTGCCGGCCCCTGAGCGCGAGCTCCCCCAGGGTCGCCCAGGCGGCGAGGCACGTCGGGAAGCGGCTGGCGACGCCGCCGACCTCGTCGACCCCGACGGCGGCCGCAAGCTCCCGGAGGGAGCCGTCGGGCTCGCTGATGTTGGTCTGCGCCGGCTCGCTGATCGGTAGCTGGGTCATCCGCGAACTCTACCTCGGGGCGTGGCACGCGCACGCCATCGCGGGTCCTGTATCCACATTGTTGCGGTACGCCTTGATCAGGCTGCCCAGCGGTGCTGTCATTACCGTTACCAACGGTAGCTGAGGGAGGCGAGCATGCAGGCAACCGACAGCTCAGCGGAACGGGCCGCCATCGACGCCGGTGTCGGTGGGCAGACCCTGTGCACGGTCCTGGAGCGCAACGCTCGCGTGCACGGAGACCTGCCGGCGCTGTCGTGGAAACAGGACGGCGAGTGGCGGCGGCTCGACTGGCGTGAGTACCGCGAGCGGGTGGCCGAGGTGGCGATGGGTCTGGACGCGCTGGGCGTCGGTCGTGGCGACTTCGTGGTCATCATGGCGCGCAACCGGCCTGAGCACCTGATCGCCGACCTGGCGGCGGTGCATCTGGGCGCCACGCCGGTGTCGCTGTACAACACGCTCGCGCCCGAGCAGATCGCCTACCTCGCCAACCACTGCCAGGCCAAGGTGGCCGTGGTCGAGGGGCGCGAGCTCATGGAGCGCTGGGAGAAGGTCAAGGGCGAGCTCCCCTCCCTGCGCCACCTGGTGTTGCTCGAGGACGCCGCGGACTTCGCCGGCTACGACTGGGTGCGCTCCTGGGACGAGCTGGTGTCCAGCGGGCGCGAGGCGCTGGCCTCCGGCCGCGAGCGCTTCGACGCGGCCTGGCGGGCGGTCAAGCCCGAGGACCTGGCCACGGTGCTCTACACCTCCGGCACCACCGGCCCCCCCAAGGGGGTCATGACGACCCACTACAACGCCCTGTGGACAGCCGCGGCGACCGACCGCTGGGCCGACGACCCCACCTGGGTCGCTGGCAGCAAGTACGTGTCGTACCTCCCGCTGGCCCACAGCCTGGAGCGGCTGAGCGGGCACTACGCCAACCTCTGGAAGCCGGGCTGGCTGTTCTGCTGCCCGGACCTCAACAAGATCATCGAGATCCTGCCTGAGGTGCGGCCGTTCAGCTTCGTGGCCGTCCCGCGCCTGTGGGAAAAGGCCCAGGCCGGCGTCATGGCGGCGCTCGCCGCCGAGCCTGACCAGCGCCGCCGCAAGATCGCCGAGTCGGCCATCGAGGTCGGCCGCCGGGTGGTCCGGCTCGAGCAGGAGGGCAAGCCGGTGCCGCTCGGGCTGCGGCTGCGGCACGCCGTGCTCGACCGGCTGGTGTACCGCAAGATCCGCGAGCGGCTCGGCCTCGACCAGTGCCGCGTGGTGTTCAGCGGCGCCGCCCCGCTGGCCGACGACGTGATGGAGTTCTTCCTGGGGATCAGGATCCCGCTGCGCGAGGGGTACGGGCTCACCGAGTCGACAGCGCCGGCGACGCTCAACCGCCCGGACAAGCTCAAGGTCGGCATGGTGGGACCGCCGCTTCCCGGGGTCGAGGTACGCATCGCCGACGACGGCGAGCTGCTGCTGCGCGGCGGCAATGTCGCGGCGGGCTACTACAAGGACCCGGAGAAGACCGCGGAGACCTTCGGGGAGGACGGGTGGCTGCGCACCGGCGACGTCGCGCGGATCGACAGCGACGGCTGGGTGCGCATCGTCGACCGCAAGAAGGAGCTGATCATCACCGCCGGCGGCGAGAATATCTCGCCCTCCAACCTCGAGAACCTCCTCAAGGCGCACCCGCTGGTCGCCCAGGCGTGCGTGGTCGGCGACCGCAAGCCGTACCCCGCCGCGCTGATCGTGCTCGACGCGGAGGTCGCCTCCGGCTGGGCCGCCAAGAACGGCGTCCCCTTCGAGCGCCTGGACCAGTTCGCCCAGGACGAGCGCGTCCACAAGGAGATCGAGCGCGCCGTTGCCGCCGCCAACCAGCACCTCGCCCGCGCCGAGCAGGTCAAGCGCTTCACGATCCTGCCGACGGAGTGGACGGTCGACGGCGACGAGCTGACGCCGACGCTGAAGCTCAAGCGCCGCGTGATCCACGAGAAGTATGCGAGCCAGATCGAGAGCCTGTACGCCTAGAGGATTTGATTCCAAGGGGTCGCTGGCCGCCTCTGACTACTGACCCCTTGGTGTCAATCGTCTAGATGGCGGCGTTGCGTGAACGTGCTGCCACCTCGCCAGCAAGCCGGTCGAGCTGCGGCCCACCCCCGACGACCGCGTCCTTCTTGGCGTTGAAGCACCGCACCCACAACCCGGCAGCCCAGGCCACCTCGTGCTCGGTGCGGGTCCATGGCCGCCCCCGGGCCTGCGCATAGGCACCAAGGAACTGCTCGGTCTGCGCCACGCTGGCCGCCTCACCCGGCCCGCCGGCCGCCGGCCACACCGCGGCGGCCTGCCCGGCGATTGCCGCTTCCGGCTGCGCAACCACGCTGTCCCAGTCGTGCACCACCCATGGGCGTCGGCCGCGCCAGCGAATGTTCTGCGACTCCCAGTCGCCATGCCCCACGACCGCCGCCAGCCGCACGCCGGCCAGCCGCGCACGCACCCGCGCCGCCGCCTCGTCCAGCCAGCCCGGACCCAGATGGCGGTTGAGGTCCGCGTCAAGGTCGTCCGCCTCGGGCCACAGCCCGGTCCCCTGGCGATCCCAACCCACCCACGGCGGCGAGGGCCCCAGCGGCGGGACCGCCGAGGGCGGGGGAGCCAGCCTCACCAGCTCGGCCAGCAGCCCGGCGAACCGCGCCGCCGCGTCGGCCTTCTCCGCCAACCGCTCCCCACCAGCCACCAGCTCCTCCGCGGTGACCAGGAGCCGACCCAGCCGGTGCGGCCCCGCCAGCGGACGTGGGCAGGGAAACCCCGCCAGGGCAAGGGCCTGCTGGACCGCCACACACCCGGCCAGGCGCTCCAATGACGGTGCCGGGCGGGCCTTGATCACGACCTGGCGGTCGTTGGCCAGGCGCAGCCCGACGACCATCGACAGGTGCCCGGTGCGGAACAGCTCCTCGAGCGGCTCGGCCCCCAACTGCTGCCGGCACCATGCCCTGACCCAGGCACCGCCCTCCACGCCCGCCACCAGCTCCTGTCAGTCGACGATCAACTCCAACTCCCGGTTGAGCGTCCGGGTCGTGCCTCTGGCGTCGCCGGTCGCCGCACAGATCGCGCCATTTCGCGCCACATCTCTACAAGCTGGAGTCAGGCCGGGGACGTTACGGCCGTGCGCCGGGAGCCGGCGCTCAGGCGGTGCCCGGGGCGACGCCGCGCGATTGGGAGACTGGCTCCGCGCCGGCCACCTGGGCCAGGGGGAGGCGAAGCTCGAAGCGTGCCCCGCCGGCGGCACCGACCGGCTCCGCTGCGGCCAGGTCGCCGCCCTGTGCGCGGGCGAGCTGGCGGGCCACGTAGAGCCCGAGACCCACCCCGCCGCCGCGCTGCGACCCGCCGGCCTGGTGCTCGAGGCGCATGAAGCGCTCGAAGATCCGCTCCCGCTCGGACGGGGGCACGCCCGGGCCGGCGTCCTCGACCGCGACAACGGCGTGGTCGCCGCGGCGGTTCGCCTCCAGCCGGATCGACGCGCCGGCGGGCGAGTACCTGGCGGCGTTGTCGAGCAGGTTGGTCAGGACCCGCACGATCGCCTCGGGCGCGACCCGCACCGGCAGGACGCCGTTCAGCGACAGTGAGACTGTCTGCGCGCGGTCGGTCAGCCTGGCGGCGCCGCACGCCTGCCGGGCCAGCTCACTCGCGTCGACCGGCAGCGGCGGGTGCTCGGCCGGGACCTGCTCGAGGGTCGCCGCCAGCAGCAGCTCCTCGATCAGCCCCCGCAGGCGCTTGCCCTGCCTGGCCGCGATCCCCACCAGCTCGTGCCGCAGCTCCGCTGACAGCAGGTGGCCGCGCTGCTCGAGCGTGGCGATCGCGCCGAGCACCCCAGCCAAGGGTGTGCGCAGCTCGTGCGACACCGTGGCGAGCAGGTTCTCCTTGAGCCGCTCGCTCTCCTGGAGTTGGCGCGCCACCGCCTGCTCTGCCTGGGCCAGGCGCGCCTGCTCGGCCGCGACCACCCGCGCCGCCGCCGCGGCGGCCTCGGCGGCCGCGCGGTTGGCGTCCGCCTCGATCGCCGCTTTGCAGGCCAGGTACACACCGACCATGGGCACGGGCAGGAGCAGCACCAGCACGATGCTGCGCTGCGCCAGCACCACCACGATCGGCGCCATGACCGCCAGGATCGCCTCGGGCAGGATCTCCACCCGCATGCCAGCCCACATCAGCCGAGTGATCCGCGCGCCCCTGGCAATGGTCGCGATGGTCTCAACCAGGGTCCAGTTGACCGTGAAGAAGACGAGCGCACCGACCGCGACGGCCGGAAGCTGACCGATCTCGAACGGAGGCCCGCCACCGAGCAGGGCGAAGACCCCGCCGGCCGCCCCAAGGGCGAGGGTGTACTGGGCGGCGTTGAAGGTCACCTTCTTGAGCGCCTTGCGCTCGAGCGCGTCGGCGACGACAGAGCCTGCCGCCAGCGCCAGAACCGCCGGAGCCGTGCCCCAGGCGAGCAGCAGCGCCAGGGCGAACGTCGTCGAGGTGGTGATCTCCTTCAGGTCACCCAGCCGAGGAAGATCGATCGGGCGGGCCTGGCTCACGACGAGGAACCCGACCAGCAGCCAGAACACCGGCGGCGCATCCAAGAAGGCCCGCACGCCGCCATTGACGGCCAAGAGGGCCCACAGCAGCGAACCGGCCGTCGTGACGGTGAGCACATAGACCGTCAGCGCCGACCAGCGATGGCGACCGGTCATTGCCCCCGAGCTCTCGAGTCCGGACAGGAGCCGATAGCAGACCATTTCGTCCCGGCCTTGTCGAGCCCGGGACGAAACGGTCACATCGACGCGTGTGCGAACGCTACTTCCACTTGCCGTCGGCCGCTACGGCCGACACAAGAGCGACGAGCGTCGCGAGTGTGAGGACGATGCGGAAGAGGCGTCGCTTGAGCAGCTCCACGCCTCCCACCTCCAGTCGAGCGAGCGCGACCGGACCGGCTCGAAATCGCGCGGCGAGCGGGCCGACCGACCGGGAAGGGGATGCCTCCACGGGCGGCCCTCCGAGAATAACTGGATCAAGTAGAAACAGTCGATCATGTCGTGCCTGTCGATTCAGAAATTGTCACTAGTGGCCATGCGAAACCGATGCCGGACGTCCCGTGCTTCCGGAAGAAACTCGGGGCCGCCAGGGCTGACACCCCGCCCTTCCCCGCGGATGGCGATCATCACGTCCTGGCGGCCCCGAGACGCGGAGGCTCTAGTCACTTCCGCGCCGCTGACGCCGGGTGATGACCTGGCGGTCCCAGCCCCGATGGAGCGAGCAGTACGCATCCGGGTTGTAGCGGCTGAGCCGGACGTCACACCCGTCGGTCTTGCAGACCCGCGCCGCGCCAAAGGTCCGGACGGGGCGTATCCGCACCGGGGGATCGACGCCGTACGTGTTCCTGCCTGTTAGAGACCGTCACGGTTCACTATGGTTCCAGCCTTACGGGGGACTGAAACCTATCCGGGCGCGCCCAGCTCGATGCGCTCCAGGCGGTGGTGGACCTCGTAACGGTCGCCGCGGTACACCGAGCGGACATACTCGATCAGGTTGCCGCCCTGGTCACAGGTGACGCGCTGGAACAGCAGCGCCGGCTGCTCCGGGTCGACGCCGAGGGCGTCGGCCTCCTCCTCGGTGAGCCGCACCGCGGTCGCCCACTGGTCGGCGGACCGCACCCACACGCCCCAACGCTCGCCGAGCAGCGTGTACAGCGACACGTCGGTGAGGTCGACCTCCTCCAGGCCAGGGAAGCGGCCCGCCGGCAGGTAGGTCCGCTCCAGCGCCATGGGCTCGCCGTTGGCGGTCCGGACCCGCTCGAGGTGGACCACCTGCGTGCCCTCGGGCACCTGCAGGTGCCGCGCGATCACCGCGCTGGCGGCGGTCACCTCCCTGACGAGCATGACCGAGCCGGGAGTCATGCCGCGCGCGCGCATGTCCTCGGTGAACGAGGTGAGCGTCTGCGGCTGGCGGAACTTTGGCTCGGCCACGAAGGTGCCGCTGCCGTGGACACGGTAGACCAGACCCTTGCCGGTCAGCTCATCGATCGCCTGCGTGACGGTCGCCCGCGCGACGCCGTAGCGTGTCGCCAGCAGCCGCTCGGAGGGAAGCCTGGTGCCCGGCTCGAGGCTCTCGATAAAGCCCTCGAGGATCTCCTGGAGCTGCTCGCCTTTGGCCCGCTGCGCGGAGAGGCTCGGAGGCAGCGAGGCGAGCAGGGCCCCTTGCCGGCTTGCTTTCATGGCGAAAGTGTAGCCTGTCCGTCCACTGCCCACGCCCCGGTCACCCCATTTGCGAACTCAGCTGCCGCTCGTGACGGGATCCCACGCATGCCGCCGTTCTACGCCGACCTCCACATCCACTCGAAGTAGCATTGTCCGCGACCTCAACAAACGTAAGGTTGCAGCCGCGGGCGGCGGCTCAGTTCTGCCAGTAGTCGTCTAGCAGGTGACGCGAACTGGGCGGCACGTCTGGGAAGTGCTGGCGAGGTGTCGGCTCCCGGTTTCTGATCGCGTGACTGTTCCGCACAAGCCAGCGCAGCTCATACATCACAAGAATGACGAGGCCGAGCACTACGGCCATTCCAATCAGCGCGAGCATGGCGATACCGAACACGACACTCATGGCATGTGTCACGACTCTCCCTTTCGAATGAGGCCCGCGGTGATCGCCTCATGGAGGTCACCAGCTTCTGCTCCTGCATCGAAAGGGACTGGCCCCGAACGGTCAGGGGTCGCCCAGGGCCAGCCCCGCTAATTGGAATGCCCGCACCTTCCCCATCCGCTTCGATCAGCGGAGACACGGACATCCGCTCATGACGCTACGCAGCCTTGTCGGTTGATCGAATGAGCTGAATCGGCAGTGGCGTGTTCTCGCAACGCGCCGTCTCGTGGATCGAGTGTGCGATCATCAGACGGCGGCAGACAAAGCAGCGCCGCGTGAGCCACTTACTCAGTCGTGACGTTGCCGTACCTCCTTTGCTGGAAGAGCAGCCGGGCGCAGAAACTTCCCCCAGGTAGCCACATGCTTGGACTTGGTAACTACGCCCGGCCGATGCGGACGCTAAGACCCCGTTGAGGCACCACCTCCTTTCATGACGTGATCCACACCCAAACCGCGGCAACCAGAAAGGCCAAGAAATCGAGAGCGATGGCTGCAACAACCAGCACCAGCAAAAACAGGCTGCGACGGATGGCCTCGCTCATCAGGCCACCTCACGAATAGTGGAAAGGGGCGGCCCGACTTCCTCCAGCCGACTTGCCGCCGCCCCCGTGGCCTGCATGCAGCGCCAGCAGCAGGCCCGGCACCGAGCCGACAGCCGCCCGAGTCCAACACCAAGTACGGCTCACCCATCCCTCACCCTCCTACATGCATGTGGCTGACTATTCAATAGACTGCATAGCACCACGTCAAGAGGCAGAACGGCAGTAAGGGCTTGACCTGGGACGACGGACTGCGCACTATAGGCGCTGCTTCCATGCAGTCTGGTGAAGATGAGGAGGAGTGCATGAAGCTGACGCGGCTGACGAGCGGCTGCTACGACGGCACCTGTCCAACCATCTACCGGACTGATCGGGGCACCATCGTGGTTCAGGGCTGGACCGTGAAGGACAGCGATGTAACGCTGCCCGAGGGCGAGGCCCTCGTCGAGATCCCCACCGAACTGCTCCAGCAGGTCAATGGCTGACTTAGCTTGGTTGCTGAAGCACTTTCGGCGTTCAGCCTTCCGGCTAGAGACCCTGCCGGTCTACTCCATGCCACAAGAAGCCGATATGCTGACTGCCTTCCTGCGTGGCCAGGAGGTCAAGCTACCGGACGACCATCCGTGGCCAGCACTCATCCGAGTCGCAATCCAAACCGGTAAGACGATGCAGCGGGTACGAGTGGTTTCTCATCCGCTGTCCGACTACCTCCGCTTTGAGCTGTCGCTCTTCCCCACAAGCGTGGAGGCTGGCGAAGAGATTCGGGTTGCCGTCCTCGATGACCATCCGCACCTCGCGGTCTGCACTCAAGACTTCTGGTTGTTCGACGATCAAACGGTCGTTGTTCTGAAGTACGACCCTGCTGGGCGCTTCCTTGGCGCCGAAGATGCAACCGACCTCGACCACTACCGAGCACAGCGGGAGTTGGCCCGGTCCTGCTCAATGGAGCTAAGTGCCTACACCGCGCGAGCAGCTCGCCGCTAACCTCAAAGCATTGCGCGTTCGAGCTGGCCTAACGGGTGAACAACTGGCCAGCCAGACCAACCTGTCTCAACCCAAGGTCTCACGCATCGAGACCGGTCGGAGCCTGCCGAACCTTGATGAAGTCATGGCCTGGGCCAGGGCGACCGGTGCCTCTGAAGATGAGCTTGCCGAGCTAGCGGCGTTGGTTGAGCAAGTCGCCACCACGGCGACCAGTTGGCGCATCCTGCATCGCCTGGGCTTGGCCGGTAAGCAGCAAGAGATCAAGGAGCTGGAGCAGCAGGCAAGGCGAATCCAGACCTTCCAGCCGGTGATGGTGCCCGGACTCCTCCAGGTCGCTGAGTACGCCCGGCGGGTTATCGAGATGGCGTACCAGCCAGGAGATGTCGGACGGGCGGTCGCTGCCCGGTTGGAACGGCAGTCGATCCTCTACGACCAGTCAAAGCAGTTCGACTTCCTCGTTACCGAGAGTGCCCTGCGTTGGTGGCCGGGGCCGGCAGAGCTGATGCGTGCGCAACTTGATCGTCTGCTCTCAGTTGCCAGCTTGCCGAACGTCACCCTGTCGGTAATCCCTACGGGCGAAGCGCCAATCCCGTTCCTGCATCCCTTTGTGGTTTGGGAGCTGGAAGCGGAAACCTTGGTGACCGTTGAAACCTACTCGGCCGAGCTGACTATCCGGGAGTCGCAGGACGTCGCCCGCTACTACGAAGTGCTCGATCGGCTCCGACTGGCGGCACAGGTCGAGGAAGCCGCAATTAGGGTTATCCAGGCATTCCTACCATAGCGGACGACGGCCGGGCCCTATAGCCCCAATGCGGACAGCCTCCCGTCCCAGCGGGATGATAGGCTCTGGACATGTCATTCTACGCAGATCTGCATGTTCACTCAAAGTACTCAAGAGCGTGTAGTCCGAACTCTGACCTCGAACATCTCGCATGGTACGCGAGAAGGGTAGGACTGACAGTCGTCGGCAGCGGCGACTTCACCCACCCCGCGTGGTTCGAGCAGCTCCGGGCCAACCTCGTGCCGGCGGAGCCGGGCCTGTTCCGCCTGCGCGAGGACCTCGACCGCGAGGTCGAGCGGACGCTGCCGCCGTCGTGCCGGCGGCCGGTACGCTTCATGCTCTCGGTGGAGATCTCCACCATCTACAAGCGCGGCGAGCGCACCCGCAAGATCCACCACCTGGTCTACGTGCCGGACCTGGAGGCGGCGGCGGCCTTCAACCGGCGCCTCGGCCGCATCGGCAACATCACCTCGGACGGCAGGCCGATCCTCGGCCTGGACTCGCGTGACCTGCTGGAGATCGCCCTGGAGAGCGGCGCCGGCTCCTACCTGATCCCCGCGCACGCGTGGACGCCGTGGTTCGCGGTGCTCGGCTCCAAATCGGGCTTCGACGCGGTCGAGGACTGCTATCTCGACCTGGCCGACCACATTTTCGCGCTGGAGACCGGCCTGTCCTCCGACCCCGCCATGAACTGGCGGGTGTCGGGGCTGGACCGCTACCGGCTGGTCAGCAATTCGGACGCGCATTCCCCGCCGATCCTCGGCCGCGAGGCGTCCGTTTTCGACACCGCGCTCGACTATCACGCCATGCGGCGCGCCCTCGAGACGGGCCAGGGCTATCTGGGCACGGTCGAGTTCTTCCCGGAGGAGGGCAAATACCACCTGGACGGCCACCGCAAATGCGATGTCCGCCTGGAGCCTGAGGAGACCCGCCGCCACCGGGGCAACTGCCCGGTCTGCGGCAAGCCCGTGACGGTCGGCGTGCTGCACCGCGTGCAGGCGCTCGCCGACCGGCCGGAGGGCAGCCGGCCGGAGGGCGCGGCGGGCTTCCGGAGCCTGGTGCCGCTGCCGGAGGTGATGGGCGAGATTCTCCGGGTCGGACGGAAGAGCAAGGCGGTGGCCGAGGAGCTGACGGCACTGGTCGACCGGCTCGGGCCGGAGCTGGATGTGCTCACCACGGTGCCGCTGGAGGAGATCCGGCGGGCGGGCTCGGCGCTGCTGGCCGAGGCGATCGACCGGCTGCGCCGCGGGCAGGTGATCCGGGAGGCGGGCTTCGACGGCGAGTACGGCGTGATCCGTCTGTTCGACCGGGAGGAGCTGGAGCGCCCGGCCGGCACGGCGGTGCTGTTCGAGGTGCCGCGGCAGGACGTGCGCCCGCGGGCGGAGATCTCCCCCGCCGCGCCCGCGGTGGACGCGGTGACCGCCGCGGGTGCCGCCGAGCCGGGCCAGCCCGCCGCGCCGGCCTGGGACGGTTCGCCGCTCGGCGGCCTCGACCCCCGGCAGCGCGCGGCGGCCTCGCTGGTGGCGGGCCCGCTGCTGATCATCGCCGGGCCGGGGACGGGCAAGACGCGCACGCTCACCCACCGCATCGCGCATCTGGTGGTCGAGCACGGCGCGGCGCCG
>WNGB01001166.1_pt1 | contig 44096 bp, 37 predicted proteins | sample 5400681 | NCBI WGS metagenome assembly WNGB01 (sample SAMN13153367, study PRJNA577476) | soil metagenome | isolation source: 115 cm soil or saprolite under grassland replicate 2 | place: USA:California | collected 2016-06-15 | reverse complement strand
AGCGTGTACGCCGCAGCCTTTGCCCTTTCGCAATATTCCACGGGCCACACCGTGGCGGTGTGGGTCATCATCGACGGCGGGCGACACCGCCGTAGCCCCATATCTTGGTGAGTTCCTTCGGGCGGGGTGGCTTACCGTCAGGCCGCCACAATGGCAGCTGGACCAGGCCGGGCTCGACCAAGTCCCAGCCGTCGAAGAGCGCTTCGATCTCCGCATGGCCGCGAAGGGTGATGGTGGAGGTCGCCTGGTCGTAGACGGCGGCGGCCTGCCGCGCGGCCTCGGTGCGGAAGTCGGCGGTTGCGTGCGAGAGCACGAGATAACTGCCCGGCGGCAGCGCGTCCCGCAGGGCGGCGAGGACGCGGGCAGGGTTCTCCTCGTCGGTGAGGAAGTGCACGATCGCCACCAGCAGCAGGCCCACCGGCTCGGTGAAATCGATCAACTCGCCGACCTTCGGATGCCGAAGGATCTTTTCGGGCTCCCGCAGGTCGGCCAGCACGATCCTCGTGGTGCCGCGCCCAGTCAGCAGGGCGTTGGCATGCACATGCACGATCGGATCGTTGTCCACATAGACGACGCGCGTTTCCGGGGCGATTTCCCCCGCGACCTGATGCACGTTGCCCGCAGTGGGGATGCCCGTGCCGATATCGAGGATCTGGCGGATCCCCGCCTCACCCACTAGAAACCGCACCGCGCGCTGCAAAAACGCCCGGTTGGCCCGCGCGGTGTCACGCAGTTCCGGCGCGACGCGCAGCACCTGGCGGACGGCTTCCCGGTCCGCAGCATAGTTGTCCTTGCCGCCTAGGTAGGCGTCGTACATGCGCGCGGGATGCGGCCTGGTCGTGTCGATCTCACCCGCGGTAAAACCTTGCTCCATCGCATCCCTTCTTGCACGTGCTGGCATCGGCCGCTCTCACCGTGCACCAGATACAGCGACCCCGGAAGGCTACGAATACGAACACTGCCGGACACTTTATGTGACGATGCGCCCACAGCGGACGCCCTGATTCGGTGATGAGCCGATGGCGCACGCGACTCGGCGCGGTTGTGGTTGTCACTGTGGGGAGGTGAGCAGCGGCAAGAAACGCGGCCGTGGGGCAGCCCGTACACGGCCGGTGACCGCGGCGGCCGTTCCTATCGGTGGTTACCGGTGTGCTGCTGACCCCCGGAGGAATTTTCCCGGTGAACTCGGCGACAGCTACCAGGCCGCCTGCGCCTCCCTCGGCGTTGACCCCATCGACGCGGGCTATGGCCTAGTGCTGGTCCAGGATCGTGACGGCGCGCGGTGGACGCAGATCACCACCGACGCGGCCGATGTTGCCAGCGCGCAGGCGATCTGGAATAGCGGCCTTATATCGGCTACCGACCCCCGGTCGGCAGCGTGGTGGTCAAACGGCCATCGAGGTTGGTGAGTATCGGCGGATTGTGCATGCTTTCGCGACCTGGCACGTGATGCGGCGGCCGCACCGCCGCCGCCAGCGGCAGGCCGCGCACCTACACCGCCCACGCCCGGCTGAGGATCAAGGCCGCGGCTGCTTTCCTTGCCTGGCTGGCCGTGCGCGGCAGCGGTCTCGCCCGCTGCCGCCAGGTTGATATTGACGGCTGGCTTGCCACCGGACCCGCCGCCTGCCACGCCTGCGACTTCCTGGCCTGGGCCGCCCGGCAGGGCCACTGCCACGTTTTCGACGTCCCGCGCCCAGCGCGTCACACCGGACCCGCGATCGGCCCCGAGCAGCGCTGGGACCAGGCCGCCCGGCTGCTCCACGACGACAGCCTCGAGGCCACCAACCGCGTCGCCGGGTGCCTGGTCCTGCTGTCTGGCCAGAACATGTCCCGGATCGCAGCCCTGACCACCAGCCAGGTCACCCGCCACAGCGACTACGTCTTCATTCGCTTCGGCCGACACGGACCCCGGTTCCGCCACCGCTTGGCACCCTGCTGCTCACACTGATCCGAGACGGTAAGCCCTACACCGGCGTCGGCTCACGCCCCGGCAGCCGATGGCTGTTCCCCGGGCTGCTTCCCGGACGCCCGATCACCCCATCACGGCTAGGCCGGGCACCGCGCCGCCCTCATCGTCCTGGCAGCTGGGCCCCGGGGAGGCAGGTGGGCGGTGTGCGCCGATGTTGGACGGCTCGACGAAATTGCCCAAGGGCTCGGCGACCGACCGCAGCTCGCACCGCGTTGTGCCGGGTCTGGCAGGAGCCGGACCCGGCACAACGCGAAAGCTCAGCGCGGCCTCGGCAGCAGATGGCCCAGTCAGGGACATCGAACTGGAGCGCGAGCCGCACTTTGCCGGGCCTAGGTGCAGCGGGGCGAGCTGCGGCGGAAGCTGAGTCATGCGGAGGACGCCAGCGTTTTGAGGTTCTCATGTGGCTGCGGTTGTGTTCACGCACAGATCCCGCGCCGGGCTTTGTGCGCATCGAGGTAGCTGGCAACTAGCGGCGTTGCTCGATGTGGGGCGAGACGCGCGGCGAACTCGTCCAGCCGCTGGCTGAGCCGTCTGGACTTCAGCGCGCTGGCGGCGTGCTGGACGGGCTGGGCGGTTTCGACGGCACCGTCGAGGTCGCCTTGGTCGGCGAGCACGGTGGCGTGCGGGTCTGTCAAGTTAACGGTGTAACTCGGAAGCGGTCGCTATTTCGTTCGGTGAAATACCGGTCGAGCGACACGTAGGCCGTGGAATTGGCATGGCAGCTGGCTAGGCCCGTTGCCTGTGATCGGGCTGCGGCGTCGGAGGCACCCTATCGCGCCTGGCGCCGGGCGGTTCCCGGCTTCTGAGCTGGGGACTTGCGAGTGATTTCATTTCATGAAAGACCCCTAGGCGTGGGCGGTGACGCCCCGGGGGCGGCCCGACTGCGGTTGGTGGGCGGGCTGCCGCTGCTGCGGCCGGATGAGCAGGTTTTCGGGGCGATGCTGGACGGCTGGCGTAACCAGCAGCTGGCCCGCAACCTGGCCGGCGTCGGCCGGCGGGCCGAGCATCTTCCCCTTCCTCGGCCCGCCCTTGATCGTGCCGTTTCCGGGGATCACGTCGCTGCAGTACTACCCCTGGGGTTACCCAGGCATCGCCGTCGGCCGCCCGGTCCTGCTCGTACCCATCGCCTACCCGCCGGCGGAGACCAAGAAGCTGCCGCCGAAGAAAACGCCGCCGTCGACGAAGCCACCACCGCCGGGCGGCCGACCGCCCGGCGGGTTGCCGCCGGTGAGGAAGAGAGGGCGAGACACCCTCGATTGGCTCAGAGACCAGCTGAGCAGTTCCGGCCACGCGTCGGCCAAGCTCGCGGGCCTTCTTATGAGCGTGCCCTTGGGGCTACTGGCCGCCGCGCTCGTGGCGGCAGCGGAGGTGTTCGAGGCTGGCGGCCCCGCCTCGCGCGCTGGCGAGATGGCGGCCAAGGAGGTGTTCAAGTGGATGGTCCAGCAGAAGGGTGTACCGGCCAGCTCCGTGTTCGACCTCAACGAGATCCGCAAGAACTTCGCTCGCACGGAGCCTGGCCGACGCGGTTGGCGAAGAACTCGACCATCGACGCGGCCAAGGACCTCATCCGCGAAACGGTCTTCGCGATGCCGAACGACGACGTGCCCTACGTTCGGTCGGCGCTCGCCCAAAAGGTCGTGGAAGACGCGACGGTGCGCGAACTGTTCCCGGAGCTGAGACTTGGCAATCTCGGCGCGTTCAAAGACCTGACCCCGGATGGTCAGCAGGCTTTCGCGAAGAAGGTGCAGGGGTTCATCTTCAAGCACGTCGCGGGGATCGGCGTGACGAAGGCGCAGCTGCGGGACATGGCGGCCGTCGCGCGGGAATTCTCCGTGTCCCCCTGACGCCGGCGCGCGGACGAGGCGACGGTGCCGTGACCGCTTTCGCACCGGATAGGAGCGCGTGAGAACATCTAGAACATGCGTGATCGACTCGCCAATAAGGGCGTGCGCTACGTCGACAACGCGGACTCGCCGTGACCCAGACCGCCATCTCCTGCGTCGTCATGCGCGGCGGGACGTCCAAGGGCCTGATGTTCCTTGCCGATGACCTGCCCAACGACCGCGCGACGCGCGACGCGGTGCTGCTCGCAGCCATGGGATCTCCGGACGAGCGGCAGATCGACGGCATGGGAGGCAGTCACCCCCTGACATCGAAGGTGGCCGTCGTGAGTCGGTCGCCCCGCGACAATGCGGACGTCGAGTACCTGTTCCTCCAGGTTTGGCCCGATCGGGCGGAGGTCTCCGACAGTCAGAACTGTGGCAACATGCTTGCCGCCGTCGGACCGTTCGCGATCGAGCAGCGGCTCGTGGCTGCAGGCGACCCCGTTACGCCCGTCCGCATCTGGATGCGCAACACCCGGACCCTCGCCACAGCGTTTGTTCAGACGCCGGGCCGGCGCGTCCGCTACGACGGACCCGCGCGCATCGACGGAGTGCCCGGCACCCACGCACCCATCCCTATCGAATTCGCCGACGTCACTGGATCCTCATGCGGCGCGCTGCTCCCGACGGGGAATGTCACTGACTTCGTCGAAGGAACGCGGGTGACCTGCATCGACAACGGCATGCCGGTCGTGTGCATCGCGGCATCCGACCTCGGGCTGTCCGGGCACGAGTCGCCGGCAGAGCTCGAGGGCGACAGCGAGGTGACCCGGCGGATCGAGGCGATTCGGCTCGCCGCCGGACCCTTGATGAATCTCGGAGATGTTACGGACACCACGGTGCCGAAAATGAGTCTCCTGTCGCCTCCGATTCACGGCGGCGCGGTCGCGACCCGGACGTTCATCCCCCACCGCGTCCACGAGGCGATCGGGGTCCTGGGCGCCGTGTCCGTCGCCACGGCGTGCGTAATTACCGGATCTGTGGCGCACGCGGTCGCGGTCATCAAGCAGGAGACCGAAGGCTCAACCGAGATCGAGGTCGAGCACCCCACGGGTTTCTTCACCGTCACCCTCGACGTGAAAATCTCCGACGGCACGCTCACTGTGACCAAGTCGGCGCTGTTGCGCACCGCCCGCCTGCTCATGCGCGGCGAGGTCTTCGTGCCATCGTCGGTGTGGAGCCTGGCATGACCCGCGTGGCGCTCATCGGCCTCGGCGAGGTGGGGAGCCGCCGTTCGTACCCGGCCGCGATGGCTGGCGCCATCTCTCAGGGAGCTTCGCTGTGATCATCGACTGCCACGGGCACTACACGACCGCGCCCGGTCCGCACAACGACTGGCGCGAAAGCCAGCTCGCGGCGTTCCAAGAGGGTTGCCTGACACCGGATTACCCAGCCATCTCCGATGACGAGATCCGCGAGTCGATCGAGCAGAACCAGCTCCGGCTGCTCAGCGAGCGTGGCGCAGACATGACTGTCTTCTCGCCGCGGGCGTCCGCCATGGCCCACCACGAGGGCGACGAGCGGGTCAGCTGCGAGTGGGCGCGGGCGTGCAACGATCTCATCGCGCGCGTCGTCGAGCTGTTCCCGTCGACGTTCATCGGTGTCTGCCAGCTGCCGCAGTCACCCGGCGCCGGACTGAAGTCGTCCGTCGCCGAGCTCGAACGCTGCGTCCTCGAACTCGGGTTCGTCGGCTGCAACCTCAACCCCGACCCGAGCGGAGGAAAGTGGACCGCTCCGCCGCTCACCGACCGGTACTGGTATCCGATCTTCGAGAAGATGGTTCAGCTCGACGTGCCCGCCATGGTGCACGTCTCGAGCAGCTGCAACCCCAGCTTCCACACGACGGGTGCGCACTACATCAACGCCGACACCGCGGCGTTCATGCAGCTCCTCCAGGGTGACCTGTTCGCCGACTTCCCGGACCTGCGTCTCGTGATCCCGCACGGCGGCGGCGCCGTCCCGTACCACTGGGGCCGTTACCGCGGGCTCGCCGACATGCTGAAGAAGCCGCCGCTCAGTGAACACGTCATGAAGAACGTGTTCTTCGACACGTGCGTCTACCACCAACCCGGCATCGACCTGCTTTTCGAGGTCATCGACGTCGACAACATCCTGTTCGGGTCCGAGATGGTGGGCGCCGTCCGGGGCATCGACCCCGAGACCGGCCACTACTTCGACGACACGAAGCGGTACGTGGACCGGCTCGACCTGGCGGAGGCCGACGCCGCGTTGGTGTACTCGGGCAACGCCCGGCGGGTATACAAGCGTCTCGACAACGCCCTGCGCGCACGAGGACTCTGATGGCTGCCACGTTCCTGCCCGACGCCGACTGGCTCGCGTTCCACCCGAGCCCCAGCAAGCCGAGCTACACCCCACCCCCGGGGGCAGTCGACGCCCACTGCCACGTGTTCGGCCCCGGCGACGTCTTCCCCTACGCACCAGAGCGGAAGTACACGCCGACCGACGCCGACAAGGAGCGGTTGTTCGCCCTGCGCGACTTCCTCGGCTTCGAGCGGAACGTCATCGTCCAGGCGACCTGCCACGGTACCGACAACAGCGCCCTCGTGGACGCGTTGCTCGCGGCCGACAACCGGGCACGCGGCGTGGCGAGCGTCCGGCCCGGCGTCTCGCGGACCGAGCTTGCCGACCTTCACGCAGCAGGTGTCCGCGGCATCCGCTTCAACTTCGTCAAGCGCCTCACCGACCTCGAGCCGGATGACTACTACCTCGGCCTGGTCGACCTCGCGGCCGAACTCGGCTGGCACGTCGTCGTCTACTTCGAAGCCCCCGACCTGGCCGAGCGCTGGCACCTGTTCACCAGCCTGCCCACGATCGTCGTCGTCGACCACATGGGCCGGCCCGATGTGTCGCAGCCGGTCGACGGCGCCGACTTCGCGCTGTTCACGCGCTTCATGCGCGAGCACGAGAACGTCTGGAGCAAGGTGAGCGGCACGGAACGTCTGTCGATCTCTGGCCCACCGGAGTACGCCGATTTCGCCCCCTTCGCACGCCGCATCGTCGAGACGTTCCCCGACCGCGTCCTCTGGGGAACCGACTGGCCGCACCCGAACATGAAGAGCCACATGCCCGATGACGGCACCCTCGTCGACATCATCCCCCGGATCGCCCCCACCGATGACCTGCAGCGCCGACTGTTGGTCGACAACCCTCTGCGCCTGTACTGGGAGGCCTGACGATGATGGACAACTCAGAGCTCGATGACATCCCCGGCACCCGGGTATTCACCGCCGAGCGCTCGCGACGGGGCTACCACCTGAACCAGTTCTGCATGAGTCTGATGAAGTCCAAGAACCGTGAACGGTTCAAAGCCGACGAACGATCTTATCTCGATGAGTGGCCAATGACCGAGGCCCAGAAGCAGGCCGTGCTCGACCGCGACTACAACGCGATGCTCGACAACGGCGGCAACATTTACTTCCTGGCGAAGATCTTCGCCACCGATGGGCTTAGCTACCTCCAGGCGGTAAGCACGATGACCGGTATGACCGTCGAGGCCTACCAGCAGATGATGCTGGCTGGAGGGCGCTCACCCGAGGGCTGGCGCTCCGTGAAGGACGGTACCTGACATGGCCCACATCACTGCCGGGCTGACCACGAGTCACATCCCGGCCGTCGGCGCCGCGATCGATCTCGGCAAGACCGAGGAGCCCTACTGGAAACCCTTGTTCGCCGGGTACGAGTGGACCAAGGCCTGGGCCTCCGCCGAGCGCCCCGATGTGGTGATCCTGGTCTACAACGACCATGCATCCGCGTTCTCGCTGCAGATGGTCCCAACATTCGCGCTCGGCTGCGCCGACGCGTTCGCGCCGGCCGACGAAGGGTACGGCGCCCGCCCAGTACCAGTCGTCCGCGGTCATGCCGATCTGGCGGCACACCTAGCGCAGTCGCTCATCCTCAACGAGTTCGACCTCACCCTGATGAACGAGCTCGACGTCGACCACGGCCTCACCGTCCCGCTCTCCCTTGTCTATGGCCAGCCTGACGAGTGGCCCGTGAAGGTCATCCCTTTCGCCGTGAACGTCGTGCAGTACCCACCCCCGACCGGTAACCGCTGCTACCACCTGGGCCAGGCGATCCGTCGGGCCGTCGAGAGCTTCGACGACGACCTCGCGGTCCACGTCTGGGGCACAGGCGGCATGAGCCACCAGCTGCAGGGGCCTCGTGCGGGCTTCATCAATAAGGAGTTCGACACCGCGTTCTTCGACCGGCTGGTCGACGACCCGGACGGCCTCGCGCTCATGCCACACATCGAGTATCTGCGCGAGGCGGGCTCCGAGGGCATCGAGCTGGTCATGTGGCTGATCATGCGCGGCGCTCTGGGCCGCGACGTCGAGGAGCTCTACCGCTTCTACCATGTCCCTGGATCCAACACCGCGGTCGGGCACATCGTGCTGCGGCCCTCCGACAAGTCCCGCCAGGAAGAGAACTAGACACATGCGGATCGCACTCGCCGGGGCCGGCGCCTTCGGCGTCAAACACCTCGACGGCCTCACCGCCATCGACGGCGTAACCGTCACGTCCGTGGTCAGCCGCAGGCTGGAGCAGGCCGAGGAGGTCGCGCAGAAGTACGGCGCGGTCCACGCCTCGGTCGACCTTGACGACGTCCTCGCCCGCAACGATGTCGACGCCGTCATCCTGTGTACCCCGACGCCGCTCCATGCGCGGCAGGCCATCGCCGCGATGCGCGCGGGCAAGCACGTCCAGGTCGAGATTCCACTCGCCGACAGCTGGGCGGACGCGCTGGAGGTCGATCGCGTGCAGGGGGAGACTGGCCTGACATGTATGGTCGGGCACACCCGCCGGTTCAACCCGTCGCACCAGTGGATCCACCGCCGCATCGCCACGGGTGAGCTGTCGATCCAGCAGATGGATGTGCAGACGTACTTCTTCCGGCGCACGAACCTGAACGCTCTCGGCCAGCCCCGCAGCTGGACGGATCACCTGCTCTGGCACCACGCCGCGCATACCGTCGACCTGTTCCAATACCAGACCGGCGAGGACGTCGAGATCGCCAATGCCGTGCAGGGGCCGCTGCACCCCGATATGGGCATCGCGATGGACATGTCTATTCAGCTACGAACGCCCAGCGGCCGTATCTGCGCTCTCTCGCTTAGCTTCAACAACGACGGGCCGCTCGGGACCTTCTTCCGCTACATCTGCGACAACGGCACGTACATCGCTCGGTACGACGACCTGGTTACTGGACGCGAGGAGCCTGTCGACGTGTCGGCGGTCGACGTTTCCACCAACGGCATCGAGCTGCAGGACCGCGAGTTCATCGCGGCGATCCGCGAAGCGCGCGAACCGAATTCCAGCGTTGGCGACGTTCTCAGCTGCTACCGAGTGCTCGGCGAGCTAGAGACTCAGCTCGCAAGCCGGTAGGGCTCGATTACTCGATCTGGCCTGTTCGGCTGGGCCGACTACGGCTATTGCCCCCGCATTCCCACATCTTAGGGCTGTGATCGAGCACGCCAGCGCGTTCTTGATTACACAGAGATATGTTACGGTTACTTTACGATGCGTTAGGTATCGTCCATCGTGGTTCGGTCCGCTATGCAGCTGGCGGGCGGGACTCTGGTCGAAGGGGCACCCGTGGACCAGGAAGACAGCACCGCACCGGACGAGTGGCCGGCGTCGGCCAAGGCGACGGGCGACTGCGGTGAGGCGTTGCGGGCCAGCGAGCAGCAGATCCAGCGGGAGTTCGGCCCCATGCCCTGCGGCATGATCGTGACCAGCCTGGCCGCTGGTCGGCCGCGCCTCTACCTCGCGGTAAACGACGCGTTCTGCCAGCTGACGGGTTATTCCAGGCGGGAACTGGGCGGTCGGGACTTCCTAGGTGATGTCCACCCCGAAGACCAGCCCACGCTTGATGCCATGATCGAGAACGTCATATCCGGCGGGTCCGGCCAGATCCGGGCGGAGACACGCATGATCTGCAAAGACGGCGATACTGTCTGCGTCCGCCTGACCGGAACCGCGATCCAGCCTCCCGCTGGTGACCGTTACTTCGCGACCTTCATCGAGGACATCACCCCCGCCGAACAGGCACGGGCCGAGATCCGCCGGCTCGAACACGAACTGGCGCGATCGCGCCGCCTGGAGAGCCTGGGACAGCTCGCCGGCGGGATCGCGCACGACTTCAACAATCTGCTCACCGTGATCGCCAACTACGCGAGCCTTGTCCGCGACGAGGTCTGCGTCGCCGAGGCGGCCGAGGGCTCGGCCAGGTGGGAGCCTGTCCGGTGGGATATGGAGCAGATCGAGGACGCCACTGACCGCGCCAAGAGGATGATAAAGCACCTACTGGCATTCACCCGCCGGGAACATGGCCAGCCGGTGTTCGTGGATCTCGGCCAGCTGATCGGCGACGTTACCCGGCTGCTGGGCAAGGTGGTGGGCGAGCACATCTGCGTGGTTACCCGGCAGGGTGCGGGCCTATGGCAGGTAGAAGCCGATCCCGGGCTGCTTGAGCAGGCGATCACCAACATCGTGGTGAACGCCCGGGATGCCATGCCGTCGGGTGGTCAGGTCACCATCGGCACAGGCAATATCGACACGGCCGATATCAGCACCGCGAATCGCATTGCTGACCGGCAGGACGCGGCCGAGCTCGCTGAGCTGCTCCCAGGGCGCTACGTCGAGATTCGCATCACCGATACCGGCCCCGGCATGGACTCGGTGATCGCCGAGCGAGCCTTCGAGTCCTTCTTCACCACAAAGAGCGGCGACCAGGCGGCGGGGCTGGGCCTTCCCGCCGTTCGCAGGTTCGCCGCTCAGACAGGCGGTAAGGCGTGGCTGCGATCTGAACCAGGTACTGGGACCACCGTGACAATGATGCTGCCCGCCGCGTCAGGGTCCGGTGCCGGGGTGGTCGGACCGGCGGCCGCCGGGCGGGGGGAGACCGGGCACGCTGGCACGGTCCTCGTGGTCGACGATGAGCCCGCCATCCGGGATGTCACGCACCGGGTCCTGACCCGCGCCGGTTACCGCGTTGTGACGGCTTCAAATGGGCAGGAGGCTCTTGGACTCCTCGGGGACCCGGGGAGGCCCATCGACCTGGTCCTGGCCGATGTCGTAATGCCCGGGATGACTGGTGAGGCGTTTGCCGCCCAGGTGCAGGCTGTTCGACCGGGCATGCGGCTGCTGTTCATGTCGGGATATGAGCGGCCGGATGACAGTGCCCACGGCTGGCCCGATGCCGGGACGCAGGTTATCGGCAAGCCTTTCTCCCGGGCCTCGCTGCTGGCCAGGGTCACCCAGGTCCTGGCCGCCGAGACCGGCGCCAGCAGCGGCGCGCGATCGAAGGGGCCGGAACATCCGGAGCAGGCCGTTCGTGTCAGCCGACGTTGAAGCGCGGAAATCCGCGTTTCAACGATCATTTTCGGATCAGGTGGCTTGTCCTAATTGACGGGGTAATTCTCCATTCCTATATTTCTAAACATAGGCCCTTGCTGCTCCGCTGGGCGGGCCTTTCGACAAAGGAGTCGGCACGCGCGTCTCGTTGTCGAAGAAGCCTGGCCAGTTCGCGCGCGAATGGATCAATGATGCACGTCTCTAAGTCTCATCGACGGCCCGGCCGCACGAGGTGGCCTGTCGCGGCACTTTCCGTGGCGGGCATGTTAGCCACAGGCATGCTCAGCGCCACCGCACCCGCAGCCTCGGCAACGACGGCGCCGGGGTGTATCTCCACGACAGACTGTCTGTCGAAGATGACCCTCGGCGAGAAGGCCGGGCAGATGACCCAGGCCGCGTGGAACTACCTCAAGAGCGACTCTGACATCTCGACCTACGCGCTCGGGTCGCTGCTGAGTGGCGGCGGCGGTGGGCCCAACGGGGCCGGTGGCACGGCGGCACAGTGGAAGAGCATGGTGGACAACTTCCAGAGCTACGCGCTCAACAGCCGGCTTGGGATCCCGCTGCTCTACGGTGTCGACGCGGTGCACGGCAACAACAACATCGACGGCGCCGTCGGCTTCCCGCACAACATCGGGATGGGCGCAACGCGTGACGCCGCACTCGTGCAGCAGGAAGAAGACATCACGCGCCAAGAGGTGCTCGGCTCGGGAATCCGGTGGTCGTTCGCGCCATGCGTCTGCGTCGCGCGAGACGACCGCTGGGGTCGTACCTATGAGAGCTACGGTGAGGACCCGTCCATCGGCGATCCGCTGGCGAGCGGCGCGGTGACCGGCTTCCAGGGCTCGTCTGTGAGCTCGACATCGGTGCTCTCCACGGCGAAGCACTTCGTCGCAGACGGCGGCGCCAAGTACGGCACTGGTAGCAGTGGCTACCTGATAGACCAGGGAGACGCCCAGATATCCGAATCAGAACTCGACGCGATCCATCTCCCACCGTTCACCAACGCCATCAGCGCGGGCGTCGGCTCGGTCATGGTCAGTTACTCGAGCTGGAACGGGGTCAAGGACCACGGCAACAGCTATCTGATCACCGACGTGCTCAAAGGCGTAGAGGGCTTCAAGGGCTTCGTGGTGAGCGACTGGGGCGGCGTGAAGCAACTCTCCGACTCGACGTACGCGGCCCAGGTCGCACACGGTATCAACGCCGGCATCGACATGATCATGGTGCCGGACCAGTACGTCAACAACATCAACGCGATCACCGCCGGCGTCACCAGCGGGCTGATCCCGCAGTCCCGGGTCGACGACGCCGTGACCCGCATCCTCAACGCCAAGTTCGGGCTGGGCCTGTTCAGCTCGCCGTACACCGACAGCAGCTACACCGCACAGGTCGGCTCGCCCGCGCACCGCGCGGTCGCGCGGCAAGCGGTGCGCGAATCGCAAGTCCTGCTCAAGAACGACGGCACACTGCCGTTGTCGACCACCGGCACGTACAAGATCGTCGTGGGCGGGAAGTCGGTGGCCAACCTCGGCTACCAGATGGGCGGCTGGTCCATCTCCTGGCAGGGCGGCAGCGGGACGACGACGACCGGCGGCACGACGTTCTGGCAGGCGCTGCAGCAGGCGACCGCCGGCTCGAACATCACCTTGCAGAACGTCGGCACCCACACGAAGGGCAACTACAGCGGCGACGTCGGCATCTGGGTGGGCGGTGAGACGCCATACGCCGAGGGCAAGGGTGACAGCTCGGCACTCGCCTTCGGCAGTGACAACTCCACCCAGCTCTCCGACATCTGCCAGCACGTGAAGAAGTGCATCGCGATCCTCTACTCGGGACGACCGGTGATCATCGGCAGCCAGTTGCCGAAGGCGAACGCGTTCGTCGCGGCCTGGTTGCCGGGCACGGAGGGCGAAGGCATCACCGACGACCTCTTCGGCGGCGGCTACACCGGCAAGCTCCCCATGAGCTGGCCGAACGCCGTCACCGACGAGCCCATCAACAGCGGCGACGGAAAGACACCGCTCTTCCCGCTCGGCTACGGGCTGACGCCGTACTAAACCCTGGACCGAAGGAACTGCCGGGTGCGGTGCGCCCGCCAGCGCCTTCGGCCGGTCACCGTGGCCGAACACCTCTGGCCAGGCCGAATCGTTTGAGCGAGCGAGGAGAACTGCGTGGGAACCATCTCTCGCAGAGCAGGGCTTACCCTTCAAGGCTTGCTCGGCTGCGTCGTGATGGCGACCGGGGCCGTCGCCTGCTCGTCGCCCCAGCCCGATACGAGCGCCGCAGCGTCAGTCGGAGCGGGCATGGTCAATGTTCCGGCCGGCTGGTTCGTCATGGGTGACGACCAGGGACAGCCCGACGCCCGGCCGGCGCATCGCGTGTACCTGGACACGTTCGCCATCGATCGCTTCGAGGTCTCGAACGCCCACTACGGCACGTGTGTAGCGAGCGGTGCCTGCCTGGCCCCCGAGCGGACGGGCTCGGAGACCCGGCAGGACTATTTCGGCGACCAGGCGTTCGCCTCCTACCCCGTGATCGGTGTGACCTACGCCGACGCCGTAGCGTTCTGCAAGTGGCGCAAAGCCCGTGTGCCCACCGAGGCGGAATGGGAGAAGGCCGCCCGCGGGACCGATCAACGCATTTATCCGTGGGGGCAGCAGTTCGATCCCACCCGGCTCAACTACTGCGATCGCAACTGCGACCTCCCATGGCGTGATACGCAACACGACGACGGCTACGCCGACACCTCGCCCATCGACGCGTTTGCGAGCGGAGCAAGCCCGTACGGCGTGCTGAACATGGCCGGCAACGTGTGGGAATGGGTCGCCGACTGGTACGACGCGAGCTACTACGCGCATTCGCCTGCGCGCAACCCGCAGGGCCCGGCGCGCGGCACCCAACGCATCACCCGAGGCGGCGGCATCTTCGACGATCACGTCTTCACCACCTCGACGATGCGCCGCCGCTTCACGCCGGACGTCGCAAGCACATCGGTCGGCTTCAGGTGCGCCGCAACCCCTTGATACCCAGGCCCTGTACCGCTCGAATACCCGGCGTGGCGCAGATTTCGCTGAGCAAGTCGAGATGAGCCAAACTAACGGGACGCGCCAGGCAGGGCCGTCCCGGGCAGGACGAGACGCTGGGAGCATCGTCCTGGGGCCAGGACGGTCGGGCAGGGCTTGGACAGACCAGATGGGGCGCTCTTGTCAGGAAACCAGCCGTCGTTCAGCTCACATTCGGGGTTGGGTGGCCGCCTTGCCGCCGGCGGCGTCCGGCTCGGGCCGGAAGGCCCGGCGGTAGGTCGCGGGTGTGGTGCCGGTGGCCCGGCCGAGGTGACGCCGGAACGCGGCAGCGTCGGCGAACCCGCAGGCGTGGGCGACCGCGCTGACCGGTAGGTCGGTGTGCTCGAGGAGCTGGAGCCCACGCGACACGCGCTGGCTGAGCAGCCACTGCAGGGGCGTGGTACCGGTTTCGGCGCGGAAGCGGCGCGAGAAGGTGCGTGGGGACACGCACGCGTGGTCGGCCAGTCGTGCGAGGTCGAGCCGCTCGCCGAGGCGCTCGAGGGCCCAGGTGAGAGTCGCCGACAGCGACGCTGTGTCGTCCGGTTCGGCGATGGGCCGTTCGATGAACTGGGCCTGACCGCCGTCGCGATGTGGCGCGACCACGGTCCAGCGAGCGATGGAGGCGGCCGCAGCCGCCCCATGGTCTTGGCGCACGACATGCAGGCACAGGTCGAGTCCAGCCGCGACTCCGGCGCTGGTCAGGATGTCACCGTCGTCGACGTACAGGACGCCGGGGTCGACCGACACCGAGGGAAAGCGCGCCGCGAGCTGCGCCGCGGAGCGCCAGTGAGTGGTGGCGCGGCGGCCGTCGAGCAGCCCCGCCCAGGCCAATGCGAACGCGCCGGTGCAGATTGAGATGAGCCGGGTGCCCCGTGCGGCGGCCGCGCGGAGCGCGGCCAGCAGCGGTTCGGGCGGCGGCTCCAGTACGTCTTCGTAGCCCGTGACGACGATGGTGTCCGCCACGGCCAGCGCTTCCACGCCCGCCTCGGCTTGGAGCACGACGCCGCTCGAGGTACCCACCGGACCTCGCCGGCAACCGGCGAGGGTGAAGCGATACCGGTCCTGGCCGTGGTGGCCGAAGACATGGGCCGGGATCGCGACATCCAGCAGCAGGCACCCCTCGACCGCGACGGCGGCCACATGGTGCGGTGTCATGTGGCAAGAAATAGCGCATCATGGTCTTTCACGCCACCCCCCATTGTCGCGGACGGGGCGCATTCTGGAAAAACCAGCCGCGCGAGTACACCCAGCCCATCTCGACGGGAGCCGTTGATCATGGCCACTGCCGAAAACTCGTCCGACGCGGCGTGCCGATCGCCGACCTTTGGGGTGGTACGGCCAGGTCGGCTGAGCCATCGAACAGAGGGGACTAATACATGTCAAGCGCGACAAGTCATACGCGTCTTGAGCCGGTCAGCCCACGCAACGCCGTGCTGCTGTTCGTGGATCAGCAACAGGGCTTGTTCAGCCGAATCCATCAGCCAGATCAAACGCGGCGCAATGTGCTTGCCCTGGCCCGCTCCGCGCGACTGCTGGAGCTGCCGGTGGTCTTGACCACCGCCCTCTCCGCGGGGCCGAATGGGCCACAGCTGACCGAGCTGACCGAGACCTTCGCAGGCCAGGACATCATCGACCGCACGCTCATCAATGCCTGGCAGGACAGCCGGGTCCACGAAGCGATCACCCGCACCGGGCGCGGCAAAGTAATCATCGCAGGCACCGGTCTTGACGTCTGCGCCCAGCTACCTGCCCTCGCCAGCGCCGCCGAAGGCTACGACGCCTACGTCGTCATCGATGCCTGCGGCCGCTTCGAGCCAGTACCCTCCATCGCGACCATCAGCCGCCTCACACAGGCAGGCGTCGCCTTGGTGAACACAAGAGTCATCGTCCTGGAGACGATGGCAGACAACGCTCATCCCAAGGCGAGCGAAATCTACGCCACCCTGCCAGCCGGTTTGGTGATCATGGACGGGGACCCGTGAGGCATAGCCGTCGACGCGCGGGATCCGCGCTTGAGTCCTACCCCCAGCCGAGCTGCAAATGCGCGGCCCATCGTGACCGCGCCGCGTGGGCAGGCGGCCAGACGATGATCAAAGAGGCGACTTGCTGGTTGGGCGGCCGGTTGAGGCGCGCACGATTAGCCGGGTCGACAGCTCGACGCGGCTCGGGATGACGGCGGCGCCGTCCAGTGCCTGCTGCAGCATGTGGGCGGCGATGCGGCCCTTGCCGGTCAGCGGCTGGTGCACCGTGGTCAGCTCAGCGCCGGCGGCGTCGGGCAGGTCATCGAAGCCGACGATCGACAGGGCGCCAGCGACAGGTAGGTCCCGCTGGCGCGCCGCCTCGACCGCGCCCAGGGCGAGGAGGTCGGTGGTCGCCAGGATCGCCGTGAGCTCGGGCGCCCGCTCGAGCAGGGCAGTGGCGCCTGCGTAGCCGCTGGCCCGGTTGGGCACGCCGCACTCCTGGATGGGAACCGCCGCCCAGGCCAGGTCGGCGGCCTGCACCGCGTCGGCGTAGCCGGCCAGCCTGAGGCGGGCGGCACGAAAGCCCGATACCTCGAGCCGCCGATCGTCGACTGGGCCGCGGTAGGCGTCCGCGGCGATCCGGTCGACCAGCACACCGATGCGGCGGTGGCCCAGGGCGAGCAGGTGCTCGGCGGCCTGGCGTGCGCCACCGCGGTCGTCGATCCCGACGAACGGGACGCCCTGGAGGTCCGGGCCGTCGACGACCACGGTCGGCAGGTGGCGCCCAAGGAGTGCTGGGATGCTGGGGTGCCCGTCGGGCAGCTGGTAGACCAGGAAGCCGTCAACCACCGCCCTGGCGACCGCGTGGGTGAGGGCGGCCGTGCCGGTGGGTCGCTCGGGTGGTGCTGGCAGCAGGCTGAGGCCGATGTCGGCGAGCTGGCTGGCCTCGGCGATCTCGCGCAGCAAGAGGACCGCTGCGGGGTCGTCGAACGCGAACGTGAGCGCCTCGGCCAGCAGCACCCCGACGGTGCCCACCCGGCCCGTGCGCAAGCTGCGCGCGACCGGGTCCGGGCCTGGGTAGCCCAGCTCCCGCGCGGCGGCCAGGATGCGTGCCTGGACCGCCGCGGAGAGCCTGCCGGGCCGGTTGTAGGCGTTGGAGGCCGTCGTGCGGGACACGCCCGCAGCGGCGGCCACATCCTTTAGAGTCGCCATCCGGCTTCCCGTGTGTCTTGGTGCGGTTCTCAGAGGTGAATCGATCAACCATCAAGCTAGCATCATTCTTTGGTGAATCGATTAACCAAGCATTGGAGCCACGGTGACCCATGCAGCGACGGCACCCAACGGCAGCAGCATCCGCCGATGGCCGGCGCTGGCTCTGCTGTGCACGGCGCAGTTCGTCGACGTCCTCGGCGTCACCATCGTGATCGTCGCGCTGCCGGCCATAGGGCGTGACCTTGGCCTTGCCGAGCAGAATCTCCACTGGGTGGCGAGTATCTATGCGCTGTGTTTCGGCGGCTTCTTGCTGCTGGCCGGCCGGGCCGCCGACGTGTACGGCCGCCGGCGGTTGTTCGCTTCCGGCCTCGCGCTGTTCACGGTGGCATCCCTTGCCTGCGGCCTGGCGGGCTCGCTGTTTGCGCTGGTGGCCGCCCGTGCGGTCCAGGGTCTGGGCGCGGCGATCGCGGTTCCAGCCGCGCTTTCGCTGCTGACCACAACATTTCCCGAAGGCCCACAACGCACCCGAGCGCTGGGCGTCTGGACCGCCGCGGCGGCCGGTGGCGGCGTCACCGGGTTTTTCCTGGGTGGCGTCCTGACCGGCACGCTCGGCTGGCCGTGGGTGTTCCTCGTCAACGTCCCTGTGGGCGTCGCGAGCCTGGCGCTGACGCCGGTGCTAGTCGCCGAGAGCCGCGACCGGGCCAGCGCGCGGCGGTTGGACGTGGCGGGCGCCGTGACCGGCACTGCTGGCCTGGTCCTTCTCGTATTTGGCTGCACCAGGGCTGAGCAGGCCGGGTTCACCTCCATGGGCACGCTGGGGCCGCTGGCCCTGGCGGCGGCCCTGCTGGCCACCTTTTGGCTGGCCGAGCGCAGGGTCGCCGACCCGCTGATTCCCTTGGGCGTGTTTCGCTCCCGCAGGCTGGTGGGCGCCAACCTCGCCGCCTTCACCCTGACCGCTGTGACCAGCCCGGCCGGTGTGCTTGGCACCCTGTACCTGCAGGGCGCGCTCGGCTACCCGCCCACCGCCACCGGGCTTGCGCTGCTGCCGTTCAGCCTGGCGGCGATCGCCGGTTCCTTCGCCGGCGCCTGGCTCATCGCGCGGATCCGGGCTCGGGCCACCATGACCGTGGGTCTGGTCGCACTCACCGCCGCGATGCTGCTGCTATCCCAGATCCCGGCCCAGCGCCACGGCGGCCTGCCTTGGCTGATGGCCGGTCTGGTCATCGCCGGATCCGGGCTGACCTGTGCCGCAGTGGCCTCCACTGCCACCGGTACGGCGGCAGCAGGCAGCGAGGCACAGGGGCTGGCGTCGGGGCTGCTGAACACCGCCGCCCAGATCGGCACCGCTTTGGGCATCGCCGCCCTGGTCACGGTCGCCGCCACGCGCACCGCCACGCTGGCCGGTGGCAGCGCGCCCACGCCCACCCAGCTCGTCAGCGGGTTCCGGCTCGCATACCTCGCCGGCGCTGGCCTCGCCCTGCTCGGGGTGATCTTCACCTTGATTCTCGTCCGCGATGAGCGGTGATGACCACACCAACCAGAACAACGCAACAAAAAACCGTGAACCCCCGGCCCAACTGGGGGTTCACGCGGCACAGGCCATATAACTTCGGATTAGCCACACGCGGCCGAGTCAGTACACTCCTCGCTCAGTTGTGACCGTACCAGTTGACAGAGAAGGAATATCCGGTGGAGTCGATCGCCCCTGGGCTGGCCAGCAGATGTCCTGTGGACCCCTCCATCCAGTACCAGTAGTGGTAAAGGTTGCCAACGCCTTTCCAGCCCGTCGTTGGCGCCGAGGCCTGGGCGGCCTCGAAATCGACGAACCCGAAGTCGGCTAGTGGCGGCAGGCTACCATTCACGGTTGGACGTTCCGCGATGAATTCCGCGTGGCCGTCGGGCAGTGTGCCATGAATGGTCTCGCCGAAATGAAGGTCGATGCTCTTGGTCATGTCCACGACGTGCCAGAGCATGCGACCGTCATTTGTCTTCGCGTCGTGGGTGAACCGGACGTGCACGAACAGCAGATCGCCGCCGATGCTGGAGAGTTGGGATATTTGCCGCTCATATGCCTCCCACGGCCAGACCTCGATCCAGGCCCAGGGCGTGCAGGGGCCGCCGAGGGAGGGGCCGCAACCGGAGTCTGACTCAGACCCGCCCTGCACCAGGGGATATGTGTAAGAGTTGCCCAGCCCCACACCGACCCAGGCGTTCGAATATGCATGGCTGTCGGAACCGCCGCTTGCCCACGGCACCTCCCATTCCGCTTCGGCATCTGTGAAGGATGCTTTGTGGTCAACGTTTCCCGCCCAGTTGAGGCTCGCTGCGCTGCCGTCGGCCGGGACCAGGGTCCCGCGCTGCGGAGGCCGCTGGGGCGGCTGTGACCGCCAGGGTCACTAACAACGACACGCCGCCGATCACGCTGGTCCCGACCCATGCCGTACGCCGTCGCCCGGCCTGCGGCACTCGCTGCAGTTGTCTTCGCATGGCTCACCTCTCAGCTCCGTGCTTGTCGCCAACTGCTGGGAGGCGCTTCCGACTCCGCCAGCGGTCGGCGACCGAGAACCAAGCCTGGCGGGGGCTGGCCTGAGAGAACCAGGCAGTTGGACCGGCAGTTGAAGCATCATCGCTGTGCCGGTGCACGCCTACTGGACGGCAACACGGTTGACGACGCCCGATGGCCGCTCAACACGGGTGGAGCGGGTGACGGCATACAACGTTGCGTGGCCGGGCCCCGCAGGCGGGCGCGTCACACAGCGCAGCCGTTCTGGATAACTGTTCATAACGGCTGCCGCGTGCCGCGCGCACCGTCGTGCGGGCGTTTTGGGGGTGGCGGCGCTGAAGTGGTCGGCCGGTGGCACGCCAACCGCCGGCTGATACTCCGGCCGCCGTGCGCCGATACTTGCCGGTTTCTTAGCCCCCTCCAGAAGGCTTTTTGGGGATACGTCGGACATCTTGATCGTCCGGGGTTCCCTCCTGGGGTCGGTCATGCAACGTTGGATCGTGGGCACGGCAATGGCCGGGGAGCGCCGCCAGCAGGTCACAGGCAGCTTCACCCGCCGGGTCGGCCGTGTCCTCGAGGCACTTTCCCGCTTTTGAGAGACAGGTCGGCGATTGGCATGAGGAGAAACGCCCGCCCTGCTGTTCTTGATCGGGCCGGGACCACGCCGGACCCGCCCGCGAGCGCTGGCGTGCACGGTGTTGGCAGTGGGGCGGTGGAGGTTCGCGCCGCCGCCGCGCTGTGTGGGTTGCTGGCAGCCTTCCGTGCGCGCCGTGGCTGGTCTCAGGAGGAGCTCGCGGACCGGTCGGGGTTGAGTGTCCGGGCGATCCGGGATCTCGAGCGGGGTCGCGTCCGCCGCCCGCGACGGGCGTCGCTCGTGCTTCTCGCGGACGCGTTCGGGCTCACCGACACCGAGCGCAGAGCCGTTGCTGAGGCGCTGGGCGAGGGGCAGCCGGCCGCTTTTGTGGCGGGGTCCGGGCAGGTCATCGTGGGTACAGGTGAGGTCTCCGCGGCATCTGCTGTCCGCGCCAGGCTGGGGGACGTGGTGGTGGGTGCGGACGGCAGGGTGGCGCCTGCGCTCGTGGCGGCCCGAGAACTGGTTCGCGGGCCCCCGGGCGGCGAGCCGCAACCTGCTGCGGTGCCGGCGGGGCCGGGCGTGTCTGTGCCGTTTGGGTTGTTGCCGTCCTTGGCCGTGCCAGCGCAGTTGCCCGCGGCGGTGACAGCGTTCACTGGCCGCCGCGGCCAGCTGGACGAGTTGGATGCGGTGTTGCTGGGGCGCAATAGCGGCCGTTTGCCGGAGCCGGCGGTGGCGGTGATCACGGGTAGCGCGGGGGTGGGGAAGACGGCGCTGGCGTTGCGCTGGGCGCATCGGGCCCGCGGAGCGTTCCCCGATGGGCAGCTGTTCGCCGACCTGCGCGGGTATACGCAGGCCGAGCCGGTGCGCCCGGTCGAGGTGCTGGCCGCTTTCCTGCACGCGGTGGGGGTGCCGGGGGAGCGGGTGCCCGCCGGGGTGGAGGAGGCGGCCGGGCTGTACCGGACGCTGCTGGCCGACCGACGGGTGCTGGTGGTGCTGGACAATGCCCACAGTCCCGGGCAGGTGCGGCCGCTGCTGCCGGGCGGCCCGGGCTGCGGGGTTGTGGTCACCAGCCGGGACAGTCTGTCCGGGCTGGTGGCGCGGGAGGGTGCCCACCAGGTCGGCGTGGATGTGCTCACCCCCATGGAGGCTAAGCAGCTGCTGGCGCGGACGGTGGGGGGCGAGCGGGTCGGGGCCGAGCCGGGGGCCGCCGCCGAGCTGGCGCGGTTGTGCGCGCGGCTGCCGCTGGCGCTGCGGATCGCGGCGGCCCAGCTGACCAGCGAGCCGCAGGCCCTCGCCGGTTATGTCGCGGAGCTGGGTGCGGGGGACCGGCTGTCCGCCCTGCAGGCCGGTGGTGACGAGCAGGCCGCGGTGCGCGCCGCCTTCGACGCGTCCTATCACGGCCTGCCGACCGGTGCCCGCAGGCTGTTCCGGCTGCTCGGGCTGGTGCCCGGCGTGGACCTGACGCGCGACGCGGCGGCGGCCCTGGCTGGGATCACGGCCGGGGAGGCGTCCATTCTGCTGGGGCGGCTGGTGTCCGCGCACCTGCTGAACCGGCAGGCCGGTGGCCGGTTCGGCGGCCACGATCTGCTGCGGCTGTATGCAGCCGAGCGGTGCGAGCACGAAGACAGCCAACAAGATCGGGCAGCGGCCATCCAGCGGCTGCTGGAATGGTATCTGCACGCCGCGGACGGGGCGGCCCGCGTGCTGTACCAGGAACGGCTGCGGCTGCCGGTGCCCCGGATCACCCCCTGGCCGCGGGCGCTGGCCGTCGTCGGCCGCGCCGAGGCGCTGGCATGGCTCGACGCGGAACGCCCCACCATGGTCGCGCTCGCCCGGCACGCCGCCAGCCATGGGCCGCGCCACCTCGGCTGGCTGCTGGCCGACACCCTGCGCGGCTATTTCTGGCTGCGCATGTGCCTGGTCGACTGGCTAGCCGTCGCCCAGGCCGGTCTGGCCGCTGCGGAGGCTGGCGGTAATCTGCGGGCGCAGGCCGCCGCACTGCTCAGCCTCGGCGAGGTCCACATCCACCGCGGCGAGCATCAGGTCGCCGCCGACCGCGCCGCCGCCGCGCTGGCTCTCATGCGCCGGACCAGCTGGCTGAAGGGCCAAGCCACGACGCTAACCACCCTCGGCAACCTGCACTATTTTGCCGGGCGGCAGGGTGAGTCCGAAGCCTGCTACACAAGCGTGCTGGCGATCCGCCACCAAACCGGGTCTCTCACCGGACAGGCGGTCAGCCTCATCAACCTCGGCTGTGTATACCACGAGTCGGGCCAGCTTGACCGCGCGACCGAATGTGAGGCGCGAGCGCTGACCCTGTCCCGCGAGGTCGGTTTCCGGGTTGGCGAGGCCCTGGCGTCGTGCAACCTCGGCCAGGTCCGCCACGCTCAGGGGCGTCTCGATGACGCTCTCGGCCTTCTTACCCACGCGCTGGGCGTGCTCCGTGCGACCGGAAACCGGGGCGTGGAGGGGGAGACGTTGCGCCTGCTGGCCGGGGTCCACGCCGACGCTGGGCACCAGGCCCAGGTCCTCGGTCTCGCCAATTCTGCCCTCACGCTCGCCCGCGACACCGGCGACCGCCGCCGGGAGGCCGACGCCCTGAACACCCTGGCCGCATGCCACCGCCGCGTCGGCGACCACGCCCATGCGGCCGAACTGCACCGTCAGGCCCTGCAGATTGCCCGCCACACCGAGATCCGCTACCCGCAGGCCACCGCGCTCATCGGCCTGGCCACCGCCGACCAGCGGGCCGACTGCGCAGCCCGCGCCCACGCCGACGAGGCGCTCACCCTCACCCGCGAGACCGGGTACCGCTGCCTGGAAGGGCGAGCCCTCAGCGTCCTCGCCAGCATCCATCTCACCACCGGCCAGCCCGAACAGGCCCTAGCCCACGCCCAGCAGGCCCTCGCCATCCACCGCGAAACCGGCCAGCGCCTCCACCAAGCCCACACTCACCTTCTCGTCGGCCACGCGCTCCGCCCCACGCAGGGACCTGAGGCAGCCCTCCCCCACTGGCGGGAAGCGCTCACTCTCCTCACCGACGCGCGTTCGCCATACGCCGACCACGCCCATCGCCTCATTCAGGACCCAGCCAACTCACATCCGGGGACGATCGACCTGCCGATGGCATGATCACCGCTGGTGCGCAGGACACATCAACGCCGCACGCTCGTGACCCTCGGCAGATCTGGCGCAGCGCGCACGTCGCTGTTCGACGGCTCTGCGCCACACGTGCCCGCTATCCGGGCGCGTCGGACCGGCTCAGCTGATTGACCGGGCTGATGTTCCTGGCGGCGTTTTGAAGCGCCGCGACGACGGCGCTGACGGCTGCGGTGGGACGCGGCCTACCCGGTAGGGCGGCGAGGATTTGCCGATGGGCGATGCCGGCGACGGGCACCAGGGCGAGGTCGAGGTGGTCGGTGGCTTCTCTGACGCAGGAACTGGTCAAGCAGACCCCGAAACCGGCCGCGACCAGGCGTGCCGCGGCCTGGTAGTCGTCGGTGGACAGCGCGATGGACGGCGTAAACCCGGCCAGGGCGCAGACGTGCAGCGTCCATTGGCGACAGTGCTTGCTGGTGATCCAGGGCTCGTCGGCGAGCCGGGCGAGGTCGACCTCGGCAGCGCCCGCGAGCGGGTGCGCCGCCGGCAGGATGACCAGCACGGGGTCGTCCAGCAGCGGGACGGTGACCAGGTTGCCACTGTTCAGCGGCATGGTGGGGTGGTCGAAAGTGACAGCGAGATCGCAGTCGGCGCGCTCCAGCAGGGCGAGGGCCTCGTCAGGGCGGGCCTCCATCAGCGACAGCCTGATCTTCAGGCCGCGGGCGGCCAGGTCGGCGATGGCGTCGGGCACCAAACAGGCGTTGCTGGTGGGCAGAGCCGCCAGCCGCACGTGGCCGGCGTCGCTTCTGGCCAGCGAGGCCAGTTGCGCCTCCGCAGCGGCGAGCTCGGCGGCGATCGCATCGGCACGGCTGGCCAACAGCCGGCCGGCCTGGGTGAGAGTAACGCCGCGGCCATCGCGGGCGATCAGCCGGGTGCCGGCCTCGGTCTCCAGCCGGTGGATGTGGTGGCTGACCGCTGGCTGGGTGTAACCAAGGTCGCGCGCGGCGGCGGCGAGCGAACCGCGCTGCGCGACCGCGCGCAGCATGAGAAGCCGCCGGACGTCGAGCATGCTTTGATCTTCACACAACAGCCCGCGGCCGCTGCGCCCACTCGGCCAGAAACTGCCTGGAAGCTGCCGGTGAACTGCCCAGCAGCCTCGGTGCCATCGAGGTAACCTCGGCCGTCCGGATTCGTTCCTTGCTATGGCCACCCAAGGTCATGCCAACACCGCGATGGTTATCCGCGGTGCTGCAGTCGGCGCAAGCCACCGAAGTATGCTGAGAAGCTCACTGGTCGGCAGCGACACACACCCACCCGTTGCACTACCAGTGCCAACATGCAAGAAGATCGCACTACCCGCACCAGGTACCCGAGCCGTGTTATACGCAATTACTGCAGCGTAGTCGTAGGCAGGTACGTTATGCATTGGCTCAGGATTTATGCCAGGCCAGTAGTACCGTTCATCAGTCCACAGGTTGTATCGTGCACTCGCGGGATCATCGTCCCAGACGTCGTAAGTATAGGCATGCCGCCAGGAGAACTTCACACCCGGATTGCTATAGACACCGAACATGAAGCTGAATCCGTAGGTACCCTGCGGGGTTAGGTCATCACCCTCGATTTTCTGCCCTGGTAGTGCCATTCCGCTGCCACCGATTCGCGCAGTCCAAGCGCCATTCCGATGGACCCAGCCACTACCTGAACGGGCAAAAGCATTGAACCGGGCATAGCTAGTGAAACGGGTTAGCGCCGTTACTGTCAGGATCTGGTTAGTACTGCTGCCCACCGAGACCAGCACATACCCACGAGTCTTGCATGCGTGCGGCAACGGCAAGCGAAACTCACGGTAGGAGTCGTAGGGAGCGTACGCATGAAAGCAGTAGTAACTGGATCCTGCCGCCTGGGCCGGAGCGGAATATATCGCTCCGCTGACAATCCCGAGTACAGTGGCAATTACGACAGGAATCTTCCTCATAACGTTACCTTTCACCGACATTTTCCCCTGACTGGCCCCCGCGCGACCGCCTCCACCACGCCATGGCCGTGGCCCCCTTCCGACCCAACCATCCACCCGCTTCGCGCCGTCTGACCAGCGGCCTAGTCCTTGCGCCCGACAGCGCCAAGGAATGCGTCGAAGCCGCTGCGGGTGGGCGCGTCCGGCCGCCAGGCCGTGACGTGCACAAGGCCGGGCTCGACAAGCGAGAAGCCGTCAAGTAGCCGGCTGACCTGCCCGGCGCCGCGCATGATCAGTGGGGCAGTTGCCTTGTCGTAGACGGCTTTGGCGTCGCCGGTCCTGGCCGCCTCCCGCGGCGGCGCTCCGTCCATGGTGGCGTGCGACAAGATCAGGTAGCTGCCTGGCGCGACGGCGTCGCGGAAGGCGGCGATGATGCCGGCCGGGCCGTGGGAGTCTGGCACGAAGTGCAGGATCGCGACCAGCAAGATACACATCGGCCGGGTGAAGTCGAGCAGCGCCCGGGTCTGCGGATCGCCGAGGATCCCGCCGGGTTCGCGCACATCGCCCGCGGCGACCGCCGTGTGCGGATCGGTGGAAAGCAGCGCGCGGGCGTGGCTGAGCACGACGGGGTCGTTGTCCACGTAGACGGTTCGGGCGTCCGGCGCTACCGCCTGGGCGACCTGGTGAACGTTTTCCTGCGTCGGCAGGCCCGCGCCCACATCCAGGAACTGCCGGACGCCCTGGTCGGCGACGTAACGGACCGCACGGCCGAGAAACGCCCGGTTCAACCGCGCCCGCAGCGGCGCTTGTGGCGCCATCTCCACCAGCTTGCCGACCGCATCCCTGTCGCTGGCGTAGTTGTCCTTGCCGCCCAGCATGAAGTCGTACATCCGGGCCACGTTTGGCACCCTGGTGTCGAAGGCCGGCAATCGCCGGGCAGTGTCACGCATCGCTGCGGCTCCGGATCATCTCGGAGGGTATCGGGCTGCGGCGCTGTCGCTGGCCATCCTAGACCGCCGTTCCCGCCCGGGTGATCACGTAATCTGCCCAATTGCCGGTACCAAGCATCCCCCGGAATCGAGGAGGCATCGGCTTAGGAGGCCCGTTCCGCGCATCGAGTTGCCTCGTCTGGTTCGCGCAGATCAGGTGTTCTGGCGCCAGCAAACCACTCGCCGTGGCGTCAAAGGGCCCCGGCCACAAACCCAAACCCGGGTCAGGCCCGCTGGTATACCGAGACGTGCCCGCCGCTAGTGGAGTCGAATGGCCGCCGGTGCCAGTCGCTGTGGCGTTCCCGCAGCCGAAGGCCAGCCTGCTCGGCCATCAGGTCCAGTTCACTTGGCCAGCAGTAGCGGATGGCCACGGGCCGCAGGTGTGTGCCCTGCCCGTCCAGCGTGACGATCTGGGTGGTGACACGCTGCTGCGCCGCGTCGTGACGGGACAGCTCGAGGGTCGCGGAGTCTTCGGTCACGGCCAGCGTCTGGACCCGCTGCCCACGGTTGAACCGGGCCAGGTCAGGGACGAAGCATTCGATGACGAACACCCCACCTGGGTCAAGTACTTGTGCCACGTTGCGGAAGCAGCTGGCCTGCCGTTCCTGGCTGAGCAGGCCGAAGAGCGTGTTGAACACCAGGTATACCAGCCCGAACGGCCCGTTTACGGGAACCTTGGCCATGTCGCCGATGGTGACCGGGATCGAATCACCGCCCGGCTTGGCCCGTAGCTGTTCCACCATCGCCTGCGAGGCGTCAACGCCCTCCACCGCGAGCCCCTGGCCCGCTAGGGGGAGCGCGACGCGGCCCGTCCCGATCGCCAGTTCCAGCACCCGCCCGTCGCCGGCCAGCCCGGCGAGGAACTCCACAGCGGGCGCTGGGTCGAGTCCGCCGTGTTGCTCGTCATAAACGCCCGCCCAGCGGTCGCCATAAAATGCGGGATCATCAAACCCAGCCATGCCCATCACCAAAGCAGACCGCAGCCTGTGGGCGCCACACAATTCCGGCCCCGCGACCAGAGTGGCCGATCCATAGTGGCGGCACGGCGCGTAGAACCGATCTGTATTCCATGGTTGGCCAGCACAGCCAGCAGCGGCACAACTAGCCGAAACTGAATAACCGAAGCTCGGCGAGCCCGCACGGCTCACATGGCACGCTAGGTTCGATCCTGCCGAGTCAGGCGCAGTACGGCCTCCATGACTACCACCGTGTTTTCCAGCCCCGCAAGAACAAGATCAGCTCCCGCTTGGGCCAGCTCTTCCAGCGTGCTCGTCCCGGAGGCGACGGCTATCACGCGTGTACCTCCCTCATGAGCAGCCGCAATGTCAGATGGCGTGTCGCCTATGACGACCGTTGTGTCCGCGTCGAAGCGCGTACCGTACTTCTCATAAGCGCGCCGCTGCGCCACTCGGACCAGTTCGGCCCGTACGTCGTCGTCGCAGCCATACGCGCGTAGCCTGTTCGTATGGCTGCCCTAGCATGGCGGATTTCTGGTCGGCCTGCGGCGGGGCGGAACGCATGACCGGCGTACCGTGGGACGTGACGCCGCTGCCAGATCTGGTGCATGGGCGTTCCCGCGCCGGGCCGGTACGGGAGCGGCGTCCCATCTACGTTGACCTGCTGCCGCCGTGCAACGTCGGCTGCCCGGCGGGCGAGAACATCCAGGCATGGCTGGCGCACGCCGAGGTCGGTCACCATGAGCAGGCGTGGCGGCAGCTTGTCGCGGACAATCCGATGCCGGCGATCCATGGGCGCGTCTGCTATCACCCGTGCGAGAGCGTGTGCAACCGTGCCAACCTCGACAGCGCCGTCTCGATTCATGCCGTCGAGCGGTTCCTCGGTGACCTCGCGCTTGAGCGGGGGTGGTCGTTCGACCCGCCGCCGGTCCGCAGCGGAAAGCGAGTGCTTGTCATCGGCGCCGGGCCGAGCGGGCTTTCCGCCGCCTATCACCTGGCCCGGCTTGGCCACGAGGTCGAGATCAGGGACGCCGGCGACCGGCCCGGCGGGATGATGCGCTACGGCATCCCGGCGTATCGGATGCCGCGTGACATCCTCGACGGCGAGCTTGACCGGATCGGCGCAATGGGTGTTGGCATCAGCGGCGGCCACCGGGTCGAGGACCTGGACGCCGAGCGGCGCGAGGGCGGCTTCGACGCGGCCTTCGTCGCGGTGGGCGCCCACCTGTCCAAGCGGGTCGACATCCCGGCCAAGGACGCGGGACGGATCGTGGACGCGGTGTCGTTCCTGCGCAGCGTCGCCTCGGGTGAGCGACCTGTCATCGGCCGCCGCGTTGCCGTCTACGGCGGCGGCAACACCGCGATGGACGCCGCCCGGGTAGCCCGCCGCCTAGGGGCGAACGACGCGCTCATTGTCTACCGCCGCACCCGCGCGCAGATGCCCGCCCACGCCGAGGAGGCCGGAGAGGCTGAGCGGGAGGGCGTGCGGATCAACTGGCTGCGCACGATCACGGCCGTCGACGGCCCAGAGCTGACCGTCGAGGCCATGGACCTAGACGAGAACGGATTCCCCCAGCCGACCGGGCGATTCGAGACACTCGCCGCCGACACCGTGATCCTCGCGCTCGGCCAGGAGACCGACACCGCGTTCCTGCGCCAGGTATCTGGAGTGGAGTTCGCACGGGACGGCACCGTGCAAGTATCAGCGGCCATGATGACCGGATGCCCCGGCGTGTTCGCGGGCGGGGACATGGTGCCCGCCGAGCGCACGGTGACGGTCGGCGTGGGACACGGCAAGAAGGCCGCGAGGAACATCGACGCCTGGCTGCGGGACGCCCCGCAGGCAAACGCGGACAAGCACGAGCTTGCCACCTTCGACATGCTGAACCTGTGGTACTTCGGCGATGCCGCGCGCCGACAGCAGCCAGCGGCCACGCCCGAGGAACGCGTGGCCGATTTCGGCGAGGTGGTCGGCGGACTGTCCGAACAGGAGGCGACGTACGAGGCGCGCCGCTGCCTGTCGTGCGGCAATTGCTGCGAGTGCGACGGCTGCCTGGGCGCGTGCCCGGAGGATGCCGTGATCAAGCTGGGCGCCGGGCATCGTTACCGGTTCGACTACGACCGGTGCACCGGCTGCGGTGCCTGCTTCGAGCAGTGCCCTGTGCACTCTATCGAGATGGTCCCGGAGGACGGGTGATGCGTGCCACGGTCGACGGCAACGAGGCCGCGGCATCGGTCGCGTACCGGCTCAACGAGGTCTGCTGCATCTACCCGATCACGCCATCGTCGCCCATGGCCGAGCTTGCCGATGAGTGGTCCAGCCGACGGCAGCCCAACCTGTGGGGCGGCGTGCCGGCCGTGGTGGAGATGCAGAGCGAAGGCGGCGCGGCCGGCGCCTTGCACGGCGCCCTGCAAGCCGGGGCACTGACCACGACGTTCACGGCCTCGCAGGGCCTGCTGCTGATGATCCCTAACATGTACAAGATCGCCGGTGAGCTGACCCCCGCCGTGCTGCACGTCGCCGCCAGGTCACTGGCTGCCCAGGGGCTGTCCATCTTCGGCGATCACTCGGACGTGATGGCGGTGCGCCAGACTGGTTTCGCGCTGCTCGCCTCGGCGTCGGTCCAGGAGGCACACGACCTGGCGCTGGTGGCGCAGGCCGTCACGCTGCAGACGCGGGTGCCGTTCGTGCACTTTTTCGATGGATTCCGCACCTCGCACGAGCTGAACACGATCGAACTGCTGTCCGACGACGACCTCCGTGCGCTCGTACCCGCGGAACTGGTCCGCGCACACCGTGGGCGGGCGATGTCGCCGGAGCGGCCATTCATCCGCGGCACCGCGCAGAACCCGGACGTCTACTTCCAGGGACGGGAGACGGTTAACCCGTTCTATGCCGCCGTGCCCGACGCGGTGGAAGACGCGATGGGCCGCCTCGCCGAGCGCACCGGCCGCGGCTATCACGTGGTGGAATACACCGGTCACCCGGAGGCCGAGCGGGTGATCGTCGTGATGGGCTCGGCCGCGGAAACCGTCGTCCAGACGGTGGGGCACCTGTGCGCGCGGGGGGAGCGGGTCGGCGCGCTGCAGGTGCGCCTGTACCGGCCGTTCCCGGCCCAGGCGCTGCTCGATGCGCTGCCCGCGGGCGCGGGGCGCCTCGCCGTGCTGGACCGGACCAAGGAGCCCGGCTCGGGCGGCGAGCCGCTTTTTCTCGACGTGGTCGCCGCGCTGGCGGAAGCGCATACCGGCGGTGAGCGCGCGATCCTGCCGACGGTGACCGGCGGCAGGTACGGCCTGGGGTCGAAGGAGTTCACCCCCGGCATGGTCGCCGGTGTGTTCGCTGAGCTCGCTGGTGAACGTCCGCGCCGACGGTTCACCGTCGGCATCACCGACGACGTGTCAGGGACGAGCCTCCCTTACGACACATCGCTGGACATCGAGCCGCCCGGCACGGTCCGCGCGGTCTTCTTCGGCCTCGGCTCGGACGGAACGGTCGGCGCGAACAAGAATACGATCAAGATCCTTGGGTCCGAGGAGAACCTGCATGCGCAGGGCTACTTCGTCTACGACTCGAAGAAGTCAGGCTCGCAGACCGTGTCTCACCTGCGCTTCGGGCCGACGCCAATCCGGGCGCCCTACCTCGTCGAGCGAGCGAGCTTCGTCGGCTGTCATCAGTTCGGGCTCCTTGACCGCCTGGACGTGCTCGGCCGGGCGGCGCCCGGCGCGACCCTGCTGCTCAATTGCCCGCAGCCGCCGGATGAGGTCTGGGATGCGCTGCCACGCCCGGTTCAGAAGAAGATTCTCGCCAAGGGCATTGACGTGTACGCGATCGACGCGAGCCGGATCGCCCGCGAGGTTGAGCTCGCCGGCCGGACCAACACGATCCTGCAGACCTGTTTCTTTGCCATCTCGGGCGTGCTGCCCCGCCAGGAGGCGATCACCAAGATCAAGTCGGCGATCGCCAAGACGTACGGCCGCCGCGGCGCCGACGTGGTCCAGCGGAACCAGGCGGCGGTCGACCACGCGCTGGAGGGGCTGCACCGGATCGAGGTGCCCGGCCGCGTGACGGCCACCCGGGACCTGCCTGCGGTCGTGCCCGCACACGCGCCCGAATTTGTCCGCAGCGTCACGGCGGCGATGATGGCCGGGCGCGGCGACGACCTGCCGGTCAGCGCGCTGCCGGTGGACGGCACCTACCCGAGCGGCACGGCCGCCTACGAGAAACGGAACATATCCGAGCTGGTCGCTGAATGGGATCCCGACCTGTGCATCCAGTGCGGCAACTGCAGCTTCGTCTGCCCGCACAGCGTGATCAGGTCCACCTACTACGACGAGTCCCTGCTGGCCGGGGCGCCAGCGGCGTTCCGATCGGCGCCGCTGGATGCCCGCGGGCTCCCGGACACCCGCTTCACGCTCCAGGTCTATGTCGAGGACTGCACCGGGTGCGAGCTGTGCGTCGAAGCCTGCCCGGTTGGCGCGCCGGCGGATCCGACCCGCAAAGCGATCAACCTCGCCCCCCGCGAGCCGCTGGTCGCCGCCGAGCGGGCCAACATCGCGTTCTTCGAGACACTGCCGGTGGCCGACCGGTCCCGGGTGGACTTCGGCACGGTGCGCGGCACGCAGTTCCTTGAGCCGCTGTTCGAGTTCTCTGGCGCATGCGCGGGCTGCGGCGAGACGCCCTACATCAAGCTCCTGTCTCAGCTGTTCGGCGATCGGCTGATGGTCGCCAACGCGACCGGCTGTTCCTCGATCTACGGCGGGAACCTGCCCACAACGCCGTGGACGACCAACGCGGACGGCCGCGGCCCGGCCTGGTCGAACTCCCTGTTCGAAGACAATGCCGAGTTCGGCCTTGGCTTCCGGCTGGCCGCCGACCGGCACGCCGAGCTGGCCCGCCACCGCCTTGCCGAGCTGCGGGACGCGATCGGCGCGGAGCTGACCGACGACATCCTCGGCGCGCCGCAGCTCCGCGAGTCAGAGCTGCGTGCCCAGCACGGCCGGGTAGCCGAGGTGAGGCAGCGGCTCGACAATCTTGACGGGCCCGCAGCCGCAGACCTGCGCAGCGTCGTGGATCACCTGGTCCGGCGCAGCGTCTGGATCGTCGGCGGGGACGGCTGGGCTTACGACATCGGGTCCGGCGGGCTCGACCACGTCCTGGCCACCGGCCGCAACCTGAACGTGCTGGTGCTCGACACCGAGGTCTACTCCAATACGGGCGGACAGGCGTCCAAGGCGACGCCGCTCGGTGCCGTGGCCAAGTTCGCCGCGGCGGGCAAGACGGTGCCGAAGAAGGACCTCGCGCTGCAGGCGATCGCCTACGGCAACGTGTACGTCGCCCGGGTCGCGATGGGCGCCGACCCGCAGCAGACGCTGCGGGCATTCCGCGAGGCGGAGGCCTACGATGGGCCGTCGCTGGTGATCGCCTATAGCCACTGCATCGCGCACGGCATCGAGATGCGCGACGGGCTCGGCCAGCAGTACCGCGCCGCGGCCAGCGGGTACTGGCCGCTGATCCGCTACGACCCGATGGTGCGGGCGGCAGGAGGCAACCCGTTCCTGCTCGACTCGCCGCGGCCTCGGATCCCGCTGGCCGACTACACCCGGCGGGAGCTGCGGTACCGCACCCTGGCCAATACCGACCCGGCCGAGGCCGAACGGCTGGCGGGCCTGGCCCAGCTAGCGGTCGATCAGCGCTGGGCCACCTACGAGGAGATGGCAACGCGCGGCGCGCAGCAGTTCCCGGCCGATGCACGGAGGGATCGCTGATGGACCTTTCCACCGCATACATGGGCCTTTCGCTGCGCAACCCGCTCGTCGCCTCGGCGTCCCCGCTCTCGCACACCGTCGACGGGGTCAGGCGGCTGGCCGGCGCCGGGATCGGCGCGGTCGTGCTCTACTCCCTGTTCGAGGAGCAACTGCGCCGGGAGGCGGCACAGAACGCGCGATTGGCCGACGCCGGCAGCGAGAGCTTCGCCGAGTCGCTGTCCTACTTCCCGGCCGACGCGGCCGAGGCCGGTGTGGCCGAGGAGGCTCCCCTTCGCCGCTACCTGAGCCTGCTCGAGCGCGCCGTGGCTGCCGTCGAGATCCCCGTGATCGGCAGCCTCAACGGCGTCACGCCCGGCGGCTGGACCGGCTACGCGCGCGCGATGCAGGACGCGGGTGCCGCGGCGATCGAGCTGAACATCTACTACATTCCCGGCGACCCGCATATACCCGGCCGCGAGGTGGAGCAGCGGCACATCGACATCCTGCAGCATGTCAAGGCCGCGGTGACCATTCCGGTGGCGGTCAAGCTGAGCCCGTACTTCAGCTCGACCGGCGAACTCGCGCTGCGGCTGGACGAGGCGGGCGCGGACGGTCTGGTGCTCTTCAACCGGTTCCTGCAGCCCGACATAGACCCCGAGACCCTCGCCGTGGTGCCCGCCGTAGACCTGTCGCAGCCGGCCGAGGCCCGGCTGCCGCGCACCTGGATCTCCATCCTGCGGCGGCGGGTGGGTGCTTCGCTCGCGGGGACCACAGGCGTGGATAGCCCTTCCGACGTCGCCAAATACCTCCTAGCGGGCGCGGATGTCGTGATGACCGCATCCGCACTGCTCCGGCACGGCCCCGAGCACGCCGCCGTCCTGCTTGACGGCCTGTCCGGATGGATGGTGCGCAAGGGCTTCGCCGAGGTCAGCGAACTGCGCGGCATGCTCGCGGTACCGGAAGACGCCGACCAGGCGGCCTATGAGCGCGCGGGCTATGTGCGCGCGCTGCGGGCCGCCAACAGCGGCCAAGGCCCGTGGTAGCCGACGGGCCCCGCCCGCGGCAAGAGCAATCAGCTCGACCGGACGGCGGCCGGTCCCGGGCCAGTGGGTGCGGGCTTGGCCGTCGCGCGGGCGAGGCCTGATAGCAGGTTTGCTGCGGCGGCCTGAAAGCGTGCGATGTCACGGTAGGGCTGCGCGACGAGCATGGCCCCTTCGAGGCCACTGACGATCATCCGCGCGGTGCGGTGGGAGCCGGGTCGCTGACGCCGCCGCGCGCCATGGCATTGGTGTCTCAGGGATCACCGGGTGACCGCCCGACGGGACCGAGCGGGCCGCTGCGGGCCAGTGCGGGGGCGTCGAGCCTGTTGTGCGGCCTGCGTCGGCCGTTCGGCTGGCGGGACCCGAGGCACCGGCGTACCTGAGGCAGCGATCTGCCTGACCGTGTGGTCCCCGGTCTGCACGTGATGACTGGTGGGGGCAACCCCGATCGCCTCATGCAACCGCGCCACCTCGCGCACTTGGTCGGGCGATACCAGGGCGAGCACGGTGCCTTGCGCGCCCGCGCGCGCCGTGCGCCCCGAGCGGTGCAGATAATCCTTGCCGTCATTGGGTGGATCGAAGTGAACAACCAGGTCGACGTCATCCACGTGGATGCCGCGGGCTGCGACGTTGGTGGCGACGAGAACGCGCGGATGCCCCGCGGTGAACGCGGCGAGTGCGCGCTGACGCTGGTTCTGGTTCAGATTGCCGTGCAGGGCCGCGGACGGGATACCGGTGCGGTTGAGCTGCTTGGCCAGGCGGGCCGCACCGTGCTTGGTGCGGACGAAGAACAACGTCCGGGCCGGTCGCGCCGCGATCTCCGCAGCGACCGCGGCCCGGTCGTCGGCCGGAAGCACGAACACCCGGTGATCCATCGCATCGACCGACGCGGCCGCGGGGGCGACGGCGTGGATCGCCGGGTCGCTAAGGTACGCGCGCACCAGACCGTCGACGCCGCGATCGAGGGTGGCCGAGAACAGCAGTCGCTGACCGCCGACGGGGGTGCTGTCCAGAATGCGGGTCACCGAGGGCAGGAAGCCGAGGTCGGCCATGTAATCCGCCTCGTCGATGACGGTTACCTCGACGGCGCCTAGCGTGCAGGCCGAGCGCTCAAGCAGGTCGATCAGCCGTCCGGGGGTGGCGACGACGACGTCGACGCCGCGGGCTAGCTGGTCGATCTGGCGGCTGATGGAGGCGCCGCCGTAGATGGTCGCTACACGCAGGCCAACGCCATGAGCGAGCGTGGTGAGCACGGCGGCAACCTGGCCGGCGAGCTCGCGGGTGGGCACGAGCACGAGCCCGCGCGGCACCCTGGCCTTTCGTGGCGGCACCGCGGTGGTGAGGCGGGCGAGCATGGGGAGACCGAACGCGAGCGTCTTGCCCGACCCGGTTTGCGCACGGCCAAGGACGTCGCGTCCGGCCAACGCGTCCGGCACGGCCGCAGCCTGGATGGGGAACGGCGCCGCCACTCCCGCGCGGGCGAGCGCGGTCACTAGCGGCGCGGGGACGCCGAGGTCGGCGAACGTGGCAGCGGCCGGGACCGGCGCGTCAAGCGCAGCGGCCAGCGCGCGGCCCAGGTCGGACTGCTCGCGCTTAGGTGTTGCCAGTGGCCGGCGCGGCCACGTGGCCGGCCGGCGGCTGCGTGTCGCGCCACTCTGGCGTGTCGCGCCACTCTGGCGGGCGGCGCCACTCTGGCGGGCGGCGCCGCGGCGGCGGGCAGGCCGACGCTCAGCAGGCTGAGGCATTAATAAGCTCCCTCGATAGTCGGTGGCCGCGTCATGGTCGGAGGCGTCGACGACGGCGGCGAACACGGCCCACCGGGAAGCGAACTACGCACACATGCGACCTCGCGGGCGGTTCGCCCGCGAGCAATGACGGCAGGACTCGCCGTCGCAGAGGCAACGGTATCAGCCGTCTGGATGTTCCGCGCACGGTGCTGATGTGCTTGAAGCGGGCAATTGTGGTTGAAGTGACGACCATGCCCGGCCACCCAGCCGTGCTGATGTGCGAACAGGCGCTAGCCGTTGGCAAGGTGCCCAGCTTACCGGAGGGACTATTGGTTCGGCTGGCCCAGACGGGGCCGGCTTGCGGTGGTCGCCCGGGTGCCGCGACGGCCTATGCCTGCGTGTGCCATGTGACGGGAAGTTCTTCGAGGTTGCGCATCACCATTCCGGGGCGCCAGCGCAGTTGTTCGGCTGGCAGGGCCAGCCGCAGGCCGGGGAAGCGGGTGAGCAGGGTGGTGAGGGCGAGCTGGAGTTCCAGCCGCGCCAGTGCTGCGCCTGGGCAGTGGTGCGGTCCGTGTCCGAAGACCATGTGCGGCGCGTCACCGGTGCGGTTGAGGTCGAGACGGCGTGGGTCGGGATAGATCTCGGGATCGTTGCTGGCCACGTGGCCCATCGGTATGACCGCCTCGCCGGCGCGCACCAGTACCCCGCTCAGCGGCACGTCCTCGGTGGCGATGCGGACGTTGCCGGTGGTTTCCAGTTGGACGTAGCGCAGCAGTTCATCTACGGCGCTGGGGATCAGCTGCGGTTGCTGGTGGAGCAGGGTGAGCTGATCGGGGTGGCGGAACAACGCGACCAGAGAGTTGGCGAGCTGATTGGCGGTGGTGTCGTGTCCGGCGACGAGGATGAGGTGAGCGTTCATCAGCAGTTCCTGCTCCGAGAGCCGATCGCCCTCGTCACTCACGGCGATCAGCGCGCTGAGCAGGTCGGCGGCCGGTACGGCGCGTTTGCGCTCGACCAGGTTGGCGAAGTAGGCGAGCAGGTCGGCGAGTGCTGCCTTGACCCGATCGGCCGGGTACGCCGACGCGGAGGTGATGATCGTTACCAGGTTCTGGAACTGGCCGCGATCGCTGTAGGGCACGCCAAGGATCTCGGTGATGACCAGCAGCGGCAGCGAGCGGGTGAAGGTGGCGATCAGGTCGACTGGCGCGCCGTGGTCGCGTACCTGGTCGAGCAGTTCGCTTACGACGTGTTGTATTCGCGGGCGTTTGTGCTCGACGGTCCGTGGCGAGAACGCCTTGGACACCAACCGGCGTACCCGGGTGTGCTCGGGTGGGTCGAGTCCGATGAGCATTCCAGGGGCTGTGGTGACCGGTCCCACCCCAGGCGAGCCGGGGCGGGTCGCCGCGGCTCGGCTGAACCGTGGGTCGGTGAGGACGAGTTTGATGTCTGCGCGGCGCAGCAGCAGCCACGCGAGTTGCCCGTCGGGTACGCGTACCCGCACCAGCGGCCCCGCGGCTCGCAGCCGGGCGAACTCGGGTGCGCTGTCGGCGCCGAGGTCCTCCTCGAACGGAAACGACGGCGCTGCCTCGAGGTGTGTCATCAGGCGTCCAGGCAGGGTGTGAAGCGTACGGGCAGCGCTGCCGGCCCGCGTAGGTGCGGGTTGACCTGCCAGACGACCTGGTCCGGGTCGACCGCCAGCGACAGGCCGGCGCAGCGGTCGAGCAGGACACGGAATGCGATCGCGGCTTCCATCCGGGCTAGTGGTGCACCGAGACAGTAGTGGATGCCGTGGCCGAAGCCGACGTGTCCAGTCCCGGCGCGGCGCACATCGAACACGTCGGGGTCGGTGAACCGGTCCGCGTCGCGGTCCGCGGAGCCGATCGCCAGGTACACCACCTCGCCGCCGCCGGGGATCGTCACGCCGCCGACGGTGACCTCCTCGGTGGTGAACCGGCTGATGCCCAGCTCGACCGCACCGTCGTAACGCACCATCTCCTCGATCGCGGCAGGCAACAGGCTCGGGTCGGCGCGCACAGCGGCGTATTGGCCGGGGTGGCGCAGCAACGCCAGGACGCCGCTGCCGATGAGGTCCACGGTCGTGGTGTGCCCGGCGGTGAGCAGCAGCCAGGCCATCCCGAGCAGTTCGTCCTCGTCGAGGCGCTGCCCCTCATCACGCACGGCGACCAGGGCGCTGAGCAGGTCGTCGCCGCCGGGCTCGCGGGTCTTGCGCGCGACCAGGTCGGCGAAGTCCCGCGGATCGCGGTGTACCCGGCCATCTCCTCCTGTAGGCTGCCCGGTCCCCGCGGCACCGTCATCTGCGCCCACCGCTGGAACTCGTCCCAGTCCGCCAGCGGCATACCCAGCAGCTCCATGATCACCATGAGCGGCAGCGGGAACGGCTCATCCAGCGGTCCGCCCGCCGCTGACAGGGATCAAACATCGCTCACAGCGGCACCATGCCTCGCGCACCGTTTGCAACCGGCTGCGAAATGTGACTGCCATGACCGGATTGTGGCATCGGCTACGACAAAACCGGCCAGCAACCCAGGCACCGGGCCAAAGTCGAATTAGATTGTGTCCGCGCCGCTAGATTTGGGGGCCCCCAAAGGCGCAATAGAGCCAGTGCAGCAGCCTGCTCCGCATGTCTGATCGCCACGGCGATCTCGCGGTTGGCGGCGCAGACCACTGCCGCAGCCCGGACTGTGGCTGCGTGGCTGGTCATTCCTCGTCGGACGTACCGGGCGCGGGCACGGTGCCCGGCTGGATGGCGGCGAGGTAGTCGCGGATGGCGTCGCGGTTGCGGGTCAGGCAGTCGATACGCTGCTGGAGCCGGTCGGCCTCGCGCCGTAGGAGCCCGGCCGTCTCCGCCGTCAGGCATTCCGCGGGCAGGTGGATCCCGTTCGGATCGTCCAGGAAGGGCAGAATCCTGCGGATGATCTCGGTGGTGAGGCCGGAGTCGAGAAGCCCCCGGATCTGCTGCACTCGGTAGACGGCCGAGGTGCTGTATGACCGGTAGCCGTTGTCGGCTCGCTCGGGGCGCAGCAGGCCCTGCTCCTCGTAGTAGCGCAGCATCCTGGTGGGAACGCCCGTGCGCCGGGACAGTTCACCGATCCTCATGGCCCTCCTCGTGCAGGCCGCGGCTACCTGCTTGCCTTCACATTAGTGTGAAGGTTTCAGCATGGTCGCGTGCCCACAACGTCGTCCACGAACACCACCGCTGCGTCGGCGAGTGGCACGGCGAGACTCCCATGGTGGGGGTTGCTGGCCCTGTCCACGGCGGCGTTCACCGACGTGATGACCGACCTGCTCCCAGCCGGGCTGCTGCCGCAGATGAACGGTGCCCTGCGCGTGCCCGAAGAACGTATCGGGCTTCTCGTGAGCGCATTCGCGATCGCCTCCGCCCTCGCTGCGATCCCGGTCACCGCGGCCCTGCGCAGGCTGCCCCGTCGCTCCGTACTCATCGGTGTGCTAATCGGCTTCGCGCTATTCGACGCCGCCACCGCCTTCTCTTCCTCCTACCTGCTGACCTTCCTGGCCCGGCTCCTGGTTGGTGTCCTGGGGGGCACGCTGTGGTCGATGCTCGCCGGTTATGCAGCCCGCATGGTCCCCGCCGACCGCCGCGGACGCGCCATCGCCATCATCCTCGCTAGTATCACCGTCGCGCTCTCCCTCGGTATCCCCGCCGGAACCGCCCTGGCCACCGCGTTCGGCTGGCGAACCAGCTTCGCCCTGCTGGCCGCCCTCGCGCTGCTCCTGGTGGCCTGGGTTCGCTGGAAGGTCCCGCGATTCCCGGGCGAAGCCGCCGCCGAGCGCACCCCACTTCGCCGCGTCGCGTCCCTGCGTGGCATCCCCACCGTCCTCCTGGTCACGGTGCTCCTGCTGACGGGGCACCAGGCGATGTACACCTACATCGCGCCGTTCGCCGAGAACTCAGGCTTCGGCCACACCAGTCTCGTCCTGTTGGACTTCGGGCATCGCCACCCTGGCCGGCATATGGATCGTCGGCATCCTCACCGACCGCCACCTTCGATCAACGCTGGTCATCGCCCTGGCCCTGGCCGCGGCCGCCATGCTCACCCTGGGCCTGGACGCACACATCCGGGCGCTGCTGCTGATCGCCGTAGCAATCTGGGGGGCTGCATTCGGTGGAGCGCCCACACTGCTGCAGACCGCCCTGGTCGACGCTTCCGGCCCCGCCAACGCGGATGTGGCGACCTCCATGCAGACCACGGTCTATAACGTCGGCATCGCCGCGGGGTCCCTGGTCGGCGGACTCATCCTCGGAAGCGCCGGCGCAGGCGCTCTACCCTCGGTTACCTCCCTCTTAGTCACCGCAGCGTTGGCCACTGTCGCCGTGGCGCGCCGGCACGCCTTTCCCGCCATCCGTCCCACCCACAAAGGCTGACCTCGCCCAACAAGGCGCCGGCAGGAATCCACCCGGCCCAACGAGCAGAACGAGCACCGCGAACGCGCGTCCAGCGAGATTCTGCCGGTCATCTGCCGGGGTTGTGCCTGGACCCCCGACGCTGGCCGGTCAAGGCTTGACCCGTTGTCCCAGCCTGGCCCGGTGACGACGTGCGCGACAAAGCGACACGCAAATCCAGTGACACGCAGCGAGGCAGGAGGAAATGGTTGAGTACTATTCGTGAACCCAGTTCAGGTGATCCACCCAGACGCCGTAGCCGCGCCGCACGCGGCACAGTGGTGCTGACGGCCCTGCTGATAATGGTGGCCGGCGGCGCCGTCGCCGCCTCCCCGGCGTCTGCCTCCACCATCCGCTGCGTCAAGGTGCCGGCCGGCTTTGGCGGCCTGGACACGCTGGAAGTGTGCACCGAAATAAGCCTGAAATATATCACCAGCACGGTGGAGCTTTTTACCAACTGCTGCCGCACTCCCCCTGACCATGTCTGGCTGACCAACAATCTCTACATGAACGACCAGGGTTCGGGCGATCTAGTGGATGACTGCGGCCGTATCCCGCCCGGTGCCCTCTGTTCTTTTACCAGAATTCGATGTAACCCGGTCGGCACGCAGAAATGGTGGACGCAGGGCGGAGTTAGGGAAGACTACGGCGGTAATATCAAAGTCGACACGGCAAGAACACCCAATCAGTGGGAGTCGGTCGGCGGGTGTTGATCGGCGGGGAGGGTGTTGATCGGCGGGGCCGGTGAATACCCTCCCCAGGCCATTGAGCCTTTAGGGCGCTTTACCTGAGGCCGTACCGCAAACCCCGTACGGCCGGGGCGCGCCACACAGCGCAGCCGTTATGGATAAATCAGTCACAGCCAGCGTAAGAGGAATGTTGTCCAGCCTGCCCCGTTGGGCACCCATCGACAGACCAGTTGCGCTTGGCATCGCCGATGCCACACTGAGCGGATGCGGCCCGACATCCGGTTGCGGTCCATCGACGGAGGGACGCAGCATGGCAGCGAGAGCCCAAAGGGTGATTCTCTGGGTGGTCCTTTCGATCATCGGCGGTGCCTGTCTCGTGATCGGCGCCTTCTGGCTGTACGCAATCGTGACTGGTGGCAAGTACATGTGAGCGGCACGGCTGCGTTAGGCGGAGACCTGCTGAAATAGGGACAGGCGAGGGCCACCTGCTGCGGGGAGGCGTCAAAGCGGGCGGCGACGACGGTGAGCGTCTCGGACTGCAGAGGGCTGCAGCCGCCGAGCGGGGGGAACGCGGAACAGCCGACACGAGATGACCCTTAACCGCTACACGATCACCGATCGTGGCATCGCGGTCCGGGGCACGCTCGAAGGAGTCACCGGGCGCCTCGGCTGGAGTGCGCCACGAACACGAAATCCGCCGCAACCCGCCAGGCCCGGCGCTCCGACCTTCGGGTCCGGCGCGACCGGCGCACTGAACCGGTGGTGAACACATAGCCGGTCTCACGTCACTCCTGCGGAGCGATCAGGTTCCCGGCCTGGTCTCGTACCGTAATCGCCTCCATCGGGCAGCACTCGGCGGCGTCGGCAATCGCGTCTTCGGGCTCAACCGTGTCGCGCACCGCTCGTGACTTCAGCCCGTCGACCTGGAAGACGTGCTCGGCCATGCTGGCGCAAATCCCGGTTCCCTGGCATAGGTCCCGGTCGACCTCCACGTGCCATGCCATGACAGATCCTCCTGTTCCGCTACCAGACGACCGGAAGCGCCGCAGGGCCCCGGTTGAACACGACATTCTTCCAATGCACCTGGACGGCGCCGACGGCGAGCCGCAGCCCGGGCAGGCGGTCGACCAGCAGGCCCACCGTCGCCCCGGGCACCCGGGCTGCGCAAACGCATGATTTCGCCCTAGGTCGTAGTGAGAATCGGCTGCGCGAGGACGGCGGCGCGGGTGGTGTTCGAACCTCGTTGCGGCGTCACCGAGACCATCGTGGCCATGGTGCATATACGTACCGGGCGCGTACTTTCCTTCAACCGGCCTTAACAAGCTGCGCTTTCCCTCAATCTTGCTGTACTTTCCTTCGACCTTGCGTTATCAGGCTGGCGGCACCGCTCCCGCCCAGCTACTCTGCGGCGGCAGCCGAGCGGCCGGGGGAGGGCGGCCCGTCATCGTCTCCAGTCAGCCAATGGTGCGGTGCCCGGCGACCTTGACCGGTACCGCGGCCGGGAGCCTGCCCGGGTGAACGCAGCGGCTGGCCGGCTCGTAACCAATAGCGGCTGGCCGGCTCGTAACCAATAGGGGTGGGCAACCGTGAACGGCCCGACTGCCCACCGCCCCTGGCCGGGAAGGAGACCAAGGATGACTGACCCTGGCACCCCCCGCCCCCTGAGCCCCGGCGGCAGCGGCGGCGGCAACCACGGCGCAGCGAAAACCGCGGGCGCCCGCGCGGCCGACGCCGCGGTCACCGGGATGTACGCCGAGAACAGCCCGCACCTGCTCGCCTACCTCACCGGCCTGCTCCACGACCATCACCTCGCCGAGGATGTCCTCCAGGAGACGATGTTGTGCGCATGGCGGCACTGCGCGCACCTCAGCAAGGAGAAGGGCTCGGTCCGCGCCTGGCTGCTCAAGGTCGCCCACAACCTCGCCATGGACAAGCGCCGACATCGCCGCGCCCGAGCCCGGCGGAGGCGACCACGCGGACGCCGTGGTGACCGCGGTCCACATCCGGCAGGCGCTGGCCCGGCTCAGCGCCGGCCACCGGGGCGTCCTTGAGCAGCTCTACATCAACGGGCTCACCGTCGGCAAGGCCGCTGCCGTGCTCGGCATCCCGGAAGGGACGGTATGCTCCCGAGCCCACTACGGCCTGCGCAAGCTGCGGCGCGAGCTAGATGCCCCACCGGTTGACCCCGGCATCACCGGCGCGGTCCCATACCCGTCCGGCAGCCCGCGGCGGCAAGCCGCGCCGCCCCAGCGCGCCGACCCAGATGGCCTGCGGCGGCCCGCCCGTCCCCCACTTACCCGCGACCACGGCAGGCGGCCAGCTGCGCCGGGGTCTCCTGATCGATGGCTGGGGTGAGCTGTTGGCCGGCGTTTGCGCGGAAGGTGGGCCAGTCGATCTCGGTCTTCCCTGGGGTGGTGTCGCTGGTGTCGTGGGGCGCCGACCAGGTAGGTCTTGCGCAGCGGTCCGTCGACGCTGATCTCGTGCCGGCCGTGGAGGCGCCCAGGGCGCCGTAGGTAATGTCGGCGTCGCCCAGCGGGCAGTGGTAGCGGGCGAGCAAATCTACCCGAATCCTGTATTCAGTTGCCCGCCTAGTGCGCCGTGAGGGGCTGTTGATTCGAGTGGGGGTGACAGACGCTCACCGCCGGCCGACCCATACTTCGCTGGGTTCAGTGATGTCTCGCCGCCCGTGCATGACCCATGCTGGGCGCCAGGCACGTACCTAGGGAGCACCCGCGACTTTCTACCTGGGGGCCACCATGGCGTATGGTGCTGGCACGGTGCCGATGACCGCTGTCGAACCCGCGCCCGCAGTGGCCGCGAACGGCGGCGAACCGGGCCCCGACGGCTCGATCGAGGTGATCTACCGGCTGCACGGCAGGCCGCCGTTCCGGTTCTTGCTGCGGATCACTCTCGGCGACCGGCGGGAGGCCGAG
>WNGB01001102.1_pt1 | contig 44135 bp, 38 predicted proteins | sample 5400681 | NCBI WGS metagenome assembly WNGB01 (sample SAMN13153367, study PRJNA577476) | soil metagenome | isolation source: 115 cm soil or saprolite under grassland replicate 2 | place: USA:California | collected 2016-06-15 | reverse complement strand
CCACCGCGCTGGTCTTCACCGTGTCGCCCGGGACGAACGACAAGAAAATCGCTCTCCTGCCGGCGGTCCAGGTTTCGGCGCTGGATGCGTTCGGCAACCTGGCCACCGGTTTCACCGGCTCGGTCACGGTGGCAATCGCAAGCTCGAGCGCGCCCGGGCCGACGCTAGCCGGAACGCTCACGGTGGCCGCGGTGAGCGGTGTCGCGAGCTTTTCCGACCTGACGCTCGACAAGCTTGGCACCTACACACTCGGCGCGTCATCGAGCGGCCTCACCGGCGCCACCAGCGCGACCTTTCTCATCAACACCCCCACCGTACTGGTGTTCATCGTGCAGCCGACGACGACGACGGCCAACGGCGTGATCACACCGGCTGTCCAGGTCGCCGTGCAGGACGGGGTCGGCAACACCGTCCTCAATCACGTCACGAACATCGGGCTCTCGATTACCAGCTTGACGGGCGCGCCGGGAGCGACGTTGAACGGTACAGTGACGGCGACGACGGTCATGGGCGTCGCTACCTTCTCGAACCTGAGCATCAACTTGGCGGGAGCGGGCTACACCCTCACCGCGGCTGATCTCATCACTCGGTTAAGATCGGGGATAAGCGCTGTCTTTGATATCAAATAACTCTACCGAGCGCATGAACTGCTACCGTTGCGCGACCCCGATCTCCGAGAGCAGCCGCTTCTGCTCGAGCTGCGGGGCACTGGTGGCGGAGGCGACGCTGCCGGTGCCGAGCGCAGACGATCTCGACGAAGCGGGCGCGCGCGAGCTGGAGCTGCTCATCCGCGCCGACACCGCCGGCGAGTACGAGATCCTGCGCCAAATCGGCCGTGGCGGCATGGGCGTCGTCTACCTGGCCAGGGAGATGGCGCTGGCGCGCGACGTGGCCATGAAGGTCCTGCCCCCCCACCTCACGTACGGGAAAGGGGTCATCGGCCGCTTTCGACGCGAGGCGAGAACCGCAGCCGCGCTTGAGCATCCGAACATCGTTCCGGTCTATCGCGTCGCGCCCGGCGGCCGGGTGTTCTGGTACACGATGAAGTACCTCGAGGGCCGGTCCCTGGCGGACGTGCTGCTGGAGCGAAAGACCCTTCCGCTCCCTGCGACAATCACGATCCTGGAGTGCATCGCCGACGCGCTGGACTATGCACACCAGCGCCACGTGATTCACCGCGACATGAAGCCGGCCAACGTGATGCTCGACCCCCGCGGACACGTCATCGTTATGGACTTCGGCATCGCGAAGGAGGCGGCGGCCGGGACCCACGCGCGCTCCGACGCGATCCTCGGCACGCCCTATTACATGTCCCCCGAGCAGTGCCGCGGCGAAACCCTCACCGGCACCTCCGACCAGTACTCGGTGGGCGTGATGGCCTATCAGATGCTCTCGGGCCGAGTGCCGTTCGACAGCAAGACCGTGGTAGACCTCCTCCAAAAGCACTGCGCCGACGCACCACCCCCCCTCAAGGCCATACAGCCAGGCCTGGCGCGACACGTCTATGAGGCCGTCGAGCGCGTCCTGGCCAAGGATCCGAACGAACGGTTCCCCTCGGTGATCGCGTTCGTCCGCGCGCTGGTGGGGCCGACGCTCGACTCCACGGTGCGCCTCCCACGAGGCTGGTCGTTGCGGCGGCGGGTCACCGGCACGTTGCTGCGCGCTGCCGCCGCCCCAGCACGGGGGGGCTGGGTCTGGTGGGGCGGCGTGTCTGCCCTGGCGGCGGTCGGGCTGGCCGCCGGCGCCCTCTGGTTGAGTCGCGGGACGGGCACGCCCGCCCAGTCAGCGGCCGAAGCGCTCGCCGTCGCCGCCCCGGCCCCACGCCGGGACTCCGTGGTCCAACCGGCGGCGACCGAGCGCGCGGCCGTACGGCCGGCGATTCCGGCGCTCCCGAACCCGAGGGCCGGCTCCCAGAGGCGGGCGGCTCCCCGGTCGGTCTTGCTAATCGTCCAAACCGTCGGCGGCTGGGCACGGCTCTACATCGACGGAGCCCTGCGCCGGGAGGGGACCGCTTACCGAGACACCGTGACCGCAGGCCAGCATGGTATCCGCCTCGAGCGCGACGGTTACCTGCCGCTCGATACGACGGTCACCGTCCGCGCCCGCGACACGGTCGTCGTGCGGCTGCATATGCGAAGGTCCGGCTCGTGAAACCCGCCGTGGTGGGGTTGGCACTCGCCCTGGTCCTTGCCGGCAGGGCCGAGGCCCAAGAGCCGCGCAACCTGCTCCGCCTGGGCGGCCAGGCGTACGATTTCGCCGAGTACCACATGGCCCGCCCGTTGCTCGCCGTGGGGCTCAATCCGGCCGCCGGCCCGCGCGACTCACTCTGGGTGGCCAGTCTCCACCGCTTGGCGCATATCCTGATCGAAGACAAAAGGGACTCGCTCGCCGCCGTGTGGCTCCGGTGGGCCCTCCGCGTGCAGCCGGGTCTCGTCGCGGATACGCTCCAGTTCCCCCCCGCGGTCGAGGACGCGTTTGCACTGGCTCGGGCGTTCGTCGCCGCCGGGGCGGCCAGTGACACCCTCACGGAAACGAGTTGGGACTGGGCCCGCATGCCGGGTGAGGCCACGCAGGGGATGCTCCGGATCGAGCGCGCCGGCGTGCCGTTGAGCGGGTTTGTCGAGGGCGCTGGCCCGCTTGCGCCTGAAGCGTCGCTCCCGCTGGCCCCAGGGAGCTACACGATCGTCGCGTCCGCACCGGGCTACTTCCGCACACGGGTGACACGGGAAGTGCTCCCCGGAGTGACCACGGTGCTCCGCTTTCGACTGCGAGGAGCCTCGACCCAAGCGCTCGGCTTCCTCTATGTCGCGTCGGTTCCCTGGGGCGCCGTTTCGCTGGATGGGGAGCGCGTCGGCTACACGCCGATCGCCGCGGGTCCCGTGCCCGCCGGCTCGCACCGGTTACGCATCGAACGGGCGGGCTACGCACCGTTCGACACGGTGATCACCGTCGGACGGGCCCAGCGCCTGCGGCTGGGCACGATCCACCTCGCGATGGTCGCGGAGCGGTGACGCCAGGCACGCGCCGCTGGGCGCTCGTAGCCCTGGGGTGCGGCCTCGCCGGCGCCCTCACGCCGGCGGCTGCCCAGGCGCCGACGCCAGGGGAGACCCTCGCGCGCGCGGCGGCGGCCATGGCGGCGACCGAGACCGAGCGCGCCGTCGAGCTGCTGCGCGATCTCGTGGCGTCGCTGGGTCCGCGGGCGCCCTCGACGCTGCGCCGGGATGCGCACCTGCAACTCGGTGTCGCCAGCTGGTCCCTGGGCCTGTACGACTCAGCCGGCGTGCACGTTCAGGCGGCGATCAGCGCGGAGCCGTCCACCACGCTCGACCCCGAGGAGTCCAACCCGGACTTCCTCACGCTCTTCCGAGCGGTGAAGCGCGCGACGCTCGCCATCAGTGTGCGCGCGCCACTGGACACCGCCCTCGCGCCGCAGACGGAGCGGTGGCCGGTCTCGGTGGCCGTCACCCGTCCCGGCAGTCTCCGGTTCCGGCTGGCGGGCCCCGGTCCGGGCGGGCGCGATACCCTCATCGCGTCGGCATCAGCCGACTCGACAATTGTGGTGTCGTTCCCGCTGGTCGCGCACGACAGTGCCGGCCTCGCCCCCGGTGTTTATCGCCTGGCCGTCGAATACTCCGATACGGCAGGACGCACGCTCGCGACCACGCTCTCCGTGGATGTCACGCGACAGCTGGCGGACACGCTGCTCCACCAACCCCCGCCGCCCGACTCCCTCTACCGGCTGGAGATCCGTTGGGGGGCGCCGTCACGGACGAGCCTCGCGCGGGGGATGGGGTTCGGCCTCGGTGCGGGCCTCCTGCCCGTGCTGCTCGCGAACAGCCGGCTGCGGAACGCCGAAAGCCGGGCGCTGGCCGTCGGTGTGTCGGTGAGCCTGGCGGGCGTCGCCGGATACTTCTTGGGGCGGAGCAGACAGCCGCTGCCGGACAACATCGTCTACAACCAGGCGCTGCGGTCCAGGTGGGAGACTGGGAACCGGGCGATCGCGGCCGCCAATGAGCAGCGCCGCGGCATCATGCTGGTCCGACTGCGGGTGGTCTCGCCGCCATGATGCGCCGCCCGCTCGTACGCCTGGGTTTACTTGCCGGTGTGTGGCTCGTCGCACCTCGGACGGGCCCGGCACAGGGCATCGCGGTAACCACCTTCGGAATCATCGGTGGGCCGCGGAGCACCGTCCTCAACGAGGGCGTGCGCGAGACCGTCGGAGGGGTGTGGCTGGGGGTGGCGGTCGAGGTCAAAGTCCGGCGCCTGTTGATCGCCGTCTCCGGTCTCCGCGGCACGCTCACCCCGATCGAGAACACGCCGTTCGAGCGTGATGGAGGTGAGGAGGCGATCCTCATTCGCTTCGAGCCGCGGAGCGGGCTCGGTGTCGAAGGAGCCTACACGGCTCGCGCGTTCTCCTCCGCGGCGGGCTACCAGCATTGGGACATCCTGGGCCTGGGCGCCTGGGTCTCGCTGCCGCTGGGCGATCCGGCCCTGTGCGCGTACGCGCGGGGCTCCTACCTCCCTGCGGTCAGGGTGAGCGGGCAGCCGGCTCCGACCGTCGCTTTGGCGGCGGAGGTCGGGGTGAGCGCCGCGCCGGCGCGCGCACCAGTTCTGATCCGCCTGAAGTATCGCTTCGAGCGATTCGACTTCCCCGGCCAGCCGACTGCTCGCCTCGAGGAGTTTGACCGAATCACGCTCGAAGTGGGATACCGGGTGCGTCGCTAGGCCACCGCGTACTGCTCGGTCACGTCCCGACCGGCCGGCTTGGCCATCATCCGGAACTCGTCCAGGCGCATCATCGGGTCGTCGCGCACCTCGAGCTCGAGGCCCGTTTGCTTCTCCAGTTGGCGCAAGAAGTTAGGCTCCTGCTCGACGAGGTACAGGGCGACTTCGGGATGCAGCCGCACGGCGAGCTGCCGCTCCTTGTGGTCGGCACCGGCGCGCTTGAGCGAGCGCTCCATGCGCCGCACGACGACCTCGGGCCGGAACACCCGGCCCGTCCCCTTGCAGGTCGGGCATTCGGCCGTCATCGACTGCCACAGCGACGGCCGGACGCGCTGGCGCGTCATCTCGACGAGGCCCAGGTCGGAGACCGCGAACGCCTTGGTGCGCGCCCGGTCGCGACCCAGGTGGGTGCGCAGCTCCTGGAACACCTTGTCGCGGTTGGCGCGGGTCTCCATGTCGATGAAATCCACGACGATGATCCCGCCGATGTCCCGCAGCCGGAGCTGGCGCGCTACCTCGCGCGCCGCGTCGAGATTCGTCCGCAGGATGGTGTTCTCGGGGTCCCTCTTGCCGGTGTACCGCCCGGTATTGACGTCGATCGCGGTCAGCGCCTCGGTCGGCTGGATGATCAGGTAGCCGCCCGAGGGAAGATCGACCCGCGGCTTGAACAGCGTGCGGATCTCCGCCTCGATGTCGCGCTCGTCGAACAGGGATGCCTCGCCCTGATACAGCTTGACCCGCGGCAACAGCTCGGGGTCGATCTGCTTCAGATACTGCTGGATTTCGTTGAACAGCTGCTTCGAATCGACGAGCAGCGAGTCTACGCTATCGCTGAACAGGTCCCGCACGATCCCGCGCGTCAGGTTCGTCTCCTGCTGGACGAGCGCGGGGGCGCGCACCGACTGCGCCTTGCGCTTGATCTTCTTCCAGAGGCCGTACAGGTGGTCGATCTCTCGCTTGCAGCTCGCCTCCGTCAAATCGTCGGCCACGGTGCGAATGATCCAGCCGCCCGCGTCCTTCGGCACGAGCTTCGAGACCATCTCACGCAGTTTGGCGCGCTGCTCGCGGGCCTCGATCTTTCGCGAGACCCCGACCTTGGAGGCGAACGGCATGTACACGAGGAAACGGCCCGCAAGGGAGACCTGTGCGGTCACCCGCGAGCCCTTGGTGCCGATCGGTTCCTTGATGACTTGAACGAGCTTGGCTTCGCCCCGCTTCAGCTCGTCGCCGATGTTGGGCGCGGCGCGGCGGCGGGAGCGGCCGCCCTTCGCGGCGGGGGGAGCCGGCGCGGCCGCGTCGCCGTCGCCGTTCCCATTGCCATTGCCGTTGTCGTCGTCGGCCCGCTCGCCGGGCTCCTCGTCCTCGTCCGCCTCGATCAGATCCGAGGCGTGGAGGAAGGCGCTCTTTTCGGCGCCGATGTCGACGAAGGCGGCTTGGATCCCCGGCAGGACGGCTTCGACCTTACCGAGGTAGATGTCCCCCACCGAGCGGTGGGTGTCGGGACGATCGACCAGGAGCTCAACAAGGCGGTCGTCCTCGAGAATGGCCACGCGGGTTTCCCGCTGGCTTCCGCTGATCAGAATCTCGCGCTTCAAAGCAATGACCCTCGCGCCCGGGCGGAAAACATCCGTCCGGGAGCCTATGGTTGTCCCAGCAATAGCCGGAGTCGCCCGGACCCTTGGGCAGAGAGCTGAATCGATCGGAGAGGCGGCTGAGAGGCGCCCAAGCCCAATGCATGACGGTAAATCTAGGCGGACGCGGCAGTTACGTCAATCGACCAGATGGCCGAGCAGCTGCCGCGCGATCACGATGCGCTGGATCTCGCTCGTCCCTTCCCCGATCTCGCAGATTTTCGCGTCCCGCATCATCCGCTCCACGGGATATTCGGTGGTGTACCCGTACCCGCCGTGCAGCTGCACGGCCTTCGTCGATGCCCGCATGCACAGCTCGGACGCGTAGAGCTTGGCCATCGCCGCCTCCTGCTTGAACGGATGGCCGTGCTGCTTGAGCCAGGCGGCGTGGTACACGAGCTGCTTCGCGGCCTCGATCTCGGTGGCCAGATCGGCGAGGGCGAAGTGCACGCCCTGGAAGCTCGCGACGGGCCTGCCGAATTGCTTGCGGGTGGACGTGTACCAGAGGCACTCCTCCAGTGCCCCCTCGGCGATGCCGAGCGACAGCGCGGCGATGCCGATGCGACCGCCGTCCAGCGTGTGCAGGAACTGCCGGAACCCGTTGTGCACGGGGCCGAGCACGTTCTCCTTGGGGACGCGCGCATCCTGGAAGATCAGCTCGCGTGTGTCGGACGCCCGCCACCCGAGCTTGTCTTCCTTCTTTCCGGCGACGACGCCCGCACACTTCGCCAGGGTGGTGGCGTGGCCGATGCCGACCCGCTTCGCCTCGGGAAGGTCGGAGGTGTCCTTGGTCACGATGAATGCCGTGATGCCACGCGTCCTCTGCGCGCTGGGGTCGGTCCGCGCGCTGACGACGAAGATCTCGCCCACGCCGCCGTGTGTGATGAAGATCTTGGAGCCATTCAAGACGTAGTGGTCGCCCTTTTCGACGGCTACCGTCTTCGTGCCGCCCGCGTCCGACCCGGCGCCGGCCTCGGTGAGTCCGAAGCCGCCCAGCACTTTGCCCGCGGCGAGCAGCGGCACGTACGCCTGCTTCTGCTCCGGCGTGCCGAAATCGACGATGGGCGAGGTCCCCAACGTCGTGTGGGCGCTCACGGTGATGGCATGGCTCGCGTCCACCTTGGCAAGCTCGTGGATCACGATGATGTACGACAGGTAGTCCATCCCCGAGCCCCCCAGCTGTTCGGGCCAGGGAATGCCGAACAGCCCGAGCTCGGCCATCTGCTTCACATTGTCCCAGGGGAACCGGCTCTCGAGATCGTATTGGCGGGCGGTTGGCTTGATGACGGTGCGCGCGAAATCCCGGACCATCTCGCGGACCTGGAGATGGTGGTCCGTGAAGTAGAGGCTGTCGTGCATGCTGGAATATACGGTCGCCGCGCCGGTCTTCGTTAACCCCCGGGTTAGCTACCCACACACGTCGCATCCTGAACACCGCTCGAACGTCTCCCCGAAGTACTCGAGCAATGTGCGGCGCCGGCAGCGACGAGCCTCCACGTAGCGGCGCATCGCCGGCGTGATGTCCCCCCACAGCAAGTCGGCCGGCCGCCACAGCACGAGGCACTCAGCCGGCTGCCCGTCCCGTCCGGCGCGGCCCGCCTCCTGGTAGTAGGCCTCGAGCGTCCGCGGTGGCCCCCAGTGCAGCACGCGCCGCACGTCCGGCTTGTCGATCCCCATGCCGAACGCGCTCGTCGCCACGATCACGGACACGCGGTCCGCGAGGAACGCGCCGAGCACGCGGCGGCGGACGCCGGTGGCCAGCCCGGCGTGGTAGGGCGCCGCCCGCACGCTGGTGCGCCGGAAGGCGCGCGTGACGAGCTCGGCGAGGCGCCGCGTGGGAGCGTAGACGAGCGACGCCCCGACGTCGCCGCCCTCGCGAGTCAGAGCGCGGATCAGGCGGAAGCGCTCGCGATCGTCGAGCATGCGACGGACCCCGAATCGAAGATTCGGCCGGTCGAACGACGTCACGATCGTCTCGGCCCCCCCCCCGAGACGGAGCACGGAGAGGATCTCCGCGCGGGCGGCCGGCGTCGCGCTGCCCGTGAGCGCGATCGTCGGCGGGTCGCCCAGGAGATAGCGGTACTCGCCGAGTCGGCGGTACACGGGGCGAAACTCGTTCCCCCACTCAAGGATGCAGTGCGCCTCGTCCACGGCGAGCAGCGCCACGCGGACGTGGGCGGCGCGGAGGCGGGGGATGAGCGACCTCAGCCCTTCCGGAGCGCAGTAGAGCAGCGTGACCCGGCCCTCCAACGCGGCCGTCCGGACCGTGCGCCGCTGGTCGGCGTCGAGCTGGCTGTTCAGGTAGACCGCGGCGATCCCCCGGCGGCGCAAAGCGGCAACTTGATCCTGCATCAGCGAGATCAGCGGGGACACCACCAGCGTCAGCCCACTCGCCAGCAGCGCGGGCACCTGGTAGCACAGCGACTTGCCCGCTCCGGTCGGCAAGACGGCGAGGACATTCCGTCCCCCGAGGAGGGGACCCAGCACCCGGACCTGATGCAGGCGGAAACGGGGATGGCCGAACCGCTCCGCGAGCACGCGACGGGCCGCATCGAGACCGCCGGCGAACGCTGCCACGCTTCCACGAAACCACCGCGCGGGCCGCGCCCCCTACCCCAAAAGCGCGGAGCGGCGCACGTTTACGCGCCATGACTACCCGGACCGCGCTTCCCTTGCTGGCGCTGCTGATGACTTCGACGATGGACGCCCAGGTGAGCCCTCCCGCCTCCCAGTACCCGCCCGCCCGCAGAGGCGACGTGGTGGACGACTATCACGGCACGAAAGTGCCCGATCCCTACCGCTGGCTGGAGGACGTAGACTCGCCGGAGACGCGGGCCTGGGTGGACGCCGAGAACCGGGTGACGTTTGCCTATCTCGAGCGGATCCCCGAGCGGGCCTGGATCCGCCGTCGCTTGACCGAGCTGTGGAACTATCCGAAGTACGGCGCGCCGTTCAAGAAGGGAGGGCATTACTTCTTCTTCAGGAACTCCGGCCTCCAGAACCAATCAGTCCTGTACACCCAGGCGTCCCTCACCGCTCAGCCCGAGGAGCTGCTCGATCCCAACACGCTCTCGGCCGACGGCACGGTGGCGCTCTCGACCCTCGCCCTGACCGAGGACGGGCGGCTCCTGGTGTATGGGACGTCGGGGAGCGGATCGGACTGGCAGGAGTTCCGCGTCCGCGACGTAGCGACGCGCCGCGACCGCCCCGATCACCTCCAGTGGATCAAGTTCTCGGGCGCCGCCTGGACCCATGACGCGGCCGGCTTTTTCTACAGCCGCTACCCCGCCTCGGGCGGAGGCGATTCGTTGCTCGCGATCAACCGCGATCAGAAGGTCTACTACCATCGCCTCGGCACCGACCAGGCGGCCGATCGGTTGATCTACGAACGTCCCGATCAGCCCGACTGGGGCTTCGCCGCCGAGGTCAGCGCCGACGGCCGGTACCTGATCCTCACCGTCTGGCTCGGCACGGACCGCCGGAACCGCGTCTACTATCAGGACCTCGGCGAGGCCCGGCGGCCGCGCCTCGACGGCCCGGTGGTCCCGCTGCTCGACGACTTCGACGCCGGCTACGAGTTCGTGGGGAACGACGGCCCGGTGTTCTACTTCGCGACCGATTTGGACGCCCCCCGGAAGCGCGTCATCGCGATCGACACGGGCCGTCCCCAGCGCGGCAATTGGCGCGAGGTGATCCCGCAGGCCGACGACGTGCTGGAGGGGGTGCAGATCATTCACGACACGTTCGTGGCGCGGTATCTGCACGATGCCCACTCGCGGCTGCGCCTCATCGCCCTCGACGGTCGACCGCTCGAGGACCTCGCGCTGCCGGCCATCGGCTCGATCATCCAGGTGAGCGGCGAGCGGCGCGACACCGAGATGTTCTACGCGTTCACGTCGTTCCTCTATCCCACTACGATCTTCCGGCACGACTTCGCCACCCGGCAGACCGCCGTCTTCAAGGCGCCCGAGCTCACGTTCGATCCCTCGGGTTATGAGACTGTCCAGGTGTTCTACCGGAGCAAGGACGGCACACGCGTGCCGATGTTTCTGACGTACAAGAAAGGGCTACGGCGGGACGGCACGAACCCCACGTACCTGTACGGCTACGGCGGCTTCAACGTCAACCTCACGCCGGCCTTTTCGATCGGCATGATCGTCTGGCTCGAAATGGGCGGGATTTACGCGGTGCCCAACTTGCGCGGCGGCGCCGAGTACGGCGAGGAGTGGCACCAGGCGGGGATGCTCGCCAACAAGCAGCACGTCTTCGACGACTTCATCGCCGCCGCGGAATACTTGGCGGCCGAGCACTACACGTCGCCGGCCAAGCTCGCGATCGGCGGCGGGTCGAATGGCGGGTTGCTCGTGGGTGCCGCGATGACGCAGCGGCCGGAGCTGTTCGGCGCCGCGCTGCCGGCGGTCGGCGTGATGGACATGCTGCGGTTCCACAAGTTCACCATCGGGTGGGCGTGGGTGACGGAGTACGGGTCGGCCGACAGCGCGGCGCATTTCCCCTTCTTGTACGCGTATTCGCCGCTGCACCGTCTCGCGCCCGGGACGCGCTACCCCGCGACTCTGATCACGACCGCCGATCACGATGATCGGGTGGTCCCCGGCCATTCGTTCAAGTTCGCGGCCGCGCTTCAGGCGGCGCAGGCCGGGTCGGCGCCGGTCCTGATCCGCATCGAAACCAAGGCCGGCCACGGGGCCGGCAAGCCCACCGCCAAGATCATCGAGGAGCAAACGGACCGGTGGGCGTTCTTGGTGCGGATTTTGGGGATGACGGTGGTGCAAGACAGGCGGTAAGGGGCGGTAAGGGGAGGTAAGGGGCGGTAAGAGGCGGTACAAGCCGGCGGGGAGGGCTGCAACGAAACGCGCCGTCCAGCGTCGATCCGATTACCGCACCTTAACCGACGCCCCTATTGTGCGCTCGCATGATGCCGTACGAGCGCTTCGAAGCCTGGAAGGTCTGCGATGAGCTGGCCTTCGCGGTCTATCGAGCGACTCGCACCTTCCCGAAGGAAGAGCTGTACGGCCTGACATCCCAAGCGAGGCGTGCGGCGTTTTCGGCTGCTGTCAACATCGCCGAGGGTTCGGCGAAACCAGGTGCGCGGGAATTCTGTCGGTTCCTGAACATTTCAATCGGATCGCTCGCGGAACTCGCGTACACTTTGCGGTTCTGCCAACGCCTTGAGCTGCTCAGTCAGGAGGACTACCGGAGTCTCGAACAGTTGCGGGCGCGGGCCGGATTTCTGACGTGGAAGCTCTACGACGCGATGCGAAAGCAGCGGTGAGGCGTGCGTACGTCTGTTACCGCCCCTTACCGCCTCTTACCGCCTCTTACCGCCCCCATTTTTAAGCGTTGTCCTTCCAATCCACCGGATACGTGCGCCCGCACTCGGGACACTTCGCGTCCTTGGCCCCTTCGCGGACGACGTGGCGCCGGGCGCACCCGGGGCAGACGAGGTGCGGTTCGCGCACGACGCTCCACCCCTTCGGCGGGTCCGTGCGGATTTCGAGATCGTCGCGGGGGATGCGAATCTCGACGTGATGGATGTCGAGCACGACCCACGGCTTGCCGGCATCTTCCACGACCCTGTACCACGCCCCGCGGCGCAGGCCCTCTTTTTCCGCCCGCGTGCCGTGGCTCCTCGCCCATCCGCTGGTGGCCATCGCCCTCACTCCTGTCCGGGCCGGTCCCGCACCAGCACCAGAATCGCCGCTTGCGGTACGACCAAGTACGTTTTCTTCTCGAACGTGATCTCGACCGCGGCCTTCCGAAAGAACAACGCGTAGTCCCCCACCCCGGCCTGCATCGGCAGGTACTTCACGGCCGGCTCGCGGATGCGCCACGGCTCATCGTCCATGCTGGCGGGCTCGGTCATCGGCGTACCCGGGCCGGTCGCGATGATCCGTCCTCCCTGCACCTGCCGGCTCTCCAGGGCCGTGGGGGGGAGATACAGGCCGACCGTGGTGCGCTCCTCGCCTTCCTCCGGCGTGATGAGCACCCGGTCTCCGACCACGATGAGCCGCTTGGGAGTGTCGTCCGGCATACCGCGATCAAGTAGCGGCGGCGAGGCGTTTTGCGCAAGTCGTACGCCGCCCGTGACCTGCATCACGCGCGCGACGCTTGACTCCTGCGGACTCCTCGCTATCAATGTGTCCGGCCGGAAGCGATCCGTCGTCCCACGCCAGGGAGGAGCACGTTCATGCAAGGCTCCGTAGGCACCGTCCAGACCGAGCAGTGGAGCTGGATCCTGTCGACGCTGGTGAACTGGATCTGGGCCGGGCTGTCGTGGATCGTGGGCTGGCAGGCCTACATCTTCGGATGGCTGCTGAGCGGCGATTCATTCTGGGCACTTCTGGGGAAGGCGCTCCTGCTGTTGCTGCCGGCGGCGGTCCTGATCGCTGGCGTGTGGGGCACGATGGTGTCGCTGTACACGATTCCGTTTCGCCTGGGGCGCGCCGGGTCGCTGCTCACCGCGCTCCTGATGTCGTGGTGGGACGCCGGCCGCATGATGTGGTTCTACTGGGCCGGCCTGGTGCGCTTCCTGTTTGTGTTCGTCGGCTGGCTGTGGGGCCTGCTCAAGCTGGCGGTGCAGCTCGTTTGGGGGACCCTGAAGGGCGCCGTCACGTCGCCCCTCGCGATGCTCGATGCGACCTCCCGCCGCCCGGGCGTACCGTGGGCGGCCTTCTTCCTGCTCGTCGTCTGGTCCGCCATCGAGGCCACGATCTTCACGTTCACGCTGCGCCCCACGATGGCCGAGCTGCTGGCGGACCTCACGGGCTATGAGGTCAACCCCTTCTTCCTCGTGGTGCTCCTGTGGCTGTTCCTCTGGGTGCTGATCGCGGGCAGCTTCGCCTGCATCCAGGTGCTGAATGATGCGATCAAGGAGCGACAGGTCGGGCAGATCGTGTTCATGGTGCTGGTGGAGATCACCGTCGCGATGTTCGAGGTGCTGTTCCTGTACCGGGAGCTGGTGGATGCCATCACCCCGTGGCTCGCGCAGCAGGGGATGCAGCTGGGCGTGGTCGGGACGCTGTCGCTCGCGTTCTTCGCATGGGTGGGAGTCCGCGGGATGACGTGGTTCCTGTTCGGCCGGTTCGGGGCGCCCGCGATGCTGGGCCTGCTGGGGCGGCAAGCGTTCGCCGTCGCGGGCAGCGGCGGGGGGGGGGCGCCGATGGATCAGGACTTCTGGAAGGGGCCGATCAGCGCTCTCAAGGCCGAGCGCGAGTGGTTCAGGAAGGAGGCGCGGGAAGTCTTCGAGCTGATGTCCCTGCCCATCCTCCAGCTCGTCGCCGCCGGCTTCAACTTCGGGTTCGTCATCTTCCTCGGCCGGCACCACTTCACGCTGCCGTTCCGGTCGATCGACGACGTGCTGGCGAGCACCCCGTTCGCGGGCAAGGCCGCCGCCGAAGGAGGCCGCTGATGCGCCGCGCGCCGATCGTTGCGAGCGTGCTGCTGGCACTGCTCGCGTGCAAGCCGCCCGAGAACGCCCCCCCGCCGCGCGCCACGCTCGTCATCGGGCTCGACATCAGCGGCTCGTTCCGGCGCACCCCGCAGTTCGACGAGTCGATCGAGTTCGCGGCCTGGTACATCTACGGCCACGTCAACGGCGTCGGCGGGCTCCGCCAGAGCACGGCGGTGTTCGTCGGCGAGCTCGGCGGCGAGCGCCCCGGGCAGGCGAAGGTGTTTCACCCGATTCAAGACCTGACGGGCAAGTCGCCCGAGCAAATCGCGGCCGATCTGCGGGCCTGGTTCCCCCAGACCGACCCGATCACCGATTTCAACGCGTTCTTCCAGCGGGCCGCCGTGCACGTGCGCCGCAACAACCTGATCCTGGCGCCGCTCAACATCGTGTTGTTTTCGGACGGCGAGCCGGATTACCCCGGCGCGGGGCGCCTGACACCCGAACAGCGCTACGCGCGCCTGGACCTCAGTCCTCTGGAATACCTGTCCCGCAACGTGACCGTGCGGCTGCTCTACGCCGACCCGCCCATCGCTCAGTTGTGGGAGCGGCGCGTCCCCCGCAAGCGGGTCCGCCTGTGGACCCAGGACGCGCAGGTGATGCAGGGCTGGCGCCGTCACATGCTCCCCGGTGTGGCCATCGAGCGCCAGGATTCGCTGTGGTCGTGGGTGGATCAGATCGTGGACGTGCGGGTGCGTCGAGAGCGGGTGCTGTAGGTCACCACGCGGCGCGCACCTTCTTGATCCAGTCCTCCGGGCGCACCGCCGCGTGCGGAACCAGCGCCCGCCACAGCTTGTAGCGTAGCTTCTTCAGGCCGCGCGGCGCCCGGCCGTCCCGGACGAGCGGGATAAGCCGGGCCGCGCGGCGGGCCAGCCGGCGTCGTTCCGCCCGCCACGCCGCTCCGTCGCGCGGCCGGTGCTGCGCCCAGCCGATCGAGCCGCACACCCCTGCCGGTCCGAACGCATCCGAGCCGAGCACCTCCTCCACGAACACGCGGATGGGGCCGTCGAACGCGTTGAGCACGTCGTGCAGCGCCACGATCGCACCGGCCGTGAGGTGTGGGCGAAACAGATCGAGGTCCTGCTTAGCGCCGGCGTAGGTGTGGTCACCGTCGATCCAGAGGAGCCGGATCGGCCGGTCCCAGCCGCGGGCGAGGTCACGGGAAAAGGTGCGGTACGCCTCCACCGTTCCGCCCAAGCCGGCCGCCCGAACGGTCGCCTGGAAATCGTCCCACGTGGATGCCTGTCCCTTCAGGTCGGGGTCCGTCACGGACGGCGCCGTGTGGGGATCGACGGCCACCACCTTGCCCAGCCCGTACCGCGCCGCGATCGACGCGAGCCCCACCGTCGACTTGCCCTTGAAGCTGCCGATCTCGAGGATCACGCCGTCGCGCGGGGCAATGGCGGCGGCGAGGGCGAGGAATCGCGCCTCGCGCTCCGTGAGGTGACCGGGCGCCGCGCGCACCCGGGTCCACGCTTCGTCGATCGCGGCGGCGAGATCCGAGAAGGTCAGCAGAACCTTTCGAAGGCGGCGGTGAGATCCGCGGCGATGTCGCGGGCCGTGCGTCCCTCGATGTGCTTGCGCTCGAGCATGAACACCACCTGCCCATCCTTGAGCAGCGCCATCTGCGGCGACGAAGGCGCATATCCCGTGAAGTAGCTCCGCGCCTGCGCGGTCGCCTCGGCGTCCTGCCCCGCGAACACCGTCACGAGGCGCGCCGGGCGCCGGGGATGCTGGACGGCGAGCGCCGCTGCGGGCCGCGCGTTGCGCGCCGCGCAGCCGCACACCGAGTTGACGACGACGAGCGTAGGCGCCTGCTCGGCGCCCAGCGCGGCGTCCACCTCGTCGGGGGTGCGGAGCTCCGCGAAGCCGAGCCGCGTCAGCTCCTCGCGCATCGGGCGCACCAGCTCGGGATCGTACATCGGGCCTCCCTACTTCTTGAGGAACGCCGTCAGCGCCGCCCGGAAGTCCGGCGTCGTCCGGCTGACCGCGTTCACGTCCGCGCCGAGCCGAATGCCAGCCTCGAAGGTCAATCCTTCGAGCTGGTAGAACTGCTGCTTGGTGAGGGCGAGCGCCGACGCGCCCGCCGCCGCCAGGACGCGCAGGACCTCGCCGGTCTGCTCTTCGAAGTCCGTGTCTTCGTACACGCGGGAGACGAGCCCGACGGCGGCGGCCTCCGTTGCGTCCAGCAGCCGCCCGGTGGTCGCCAGATCGAAGGCGACCTTCTCGCCCACCGCACGCCGCAGCATCGTCAGCACGATGGCGGGCACGAACCCGCGCTGCACCTCGGGATACCCGAACTGCGCCGACTCGGCGGCGAGCACGAGATCGCAGCCGGTGGCGAGCCCGCAGCCGCCCGCCAGGGCGCGGCCCTGCACGACGGCGACGACAGGCTTGGGGAGCGCGCGCATCCGCAGGAAGATCGCTCCGAACTGGAGCGCGGCGTCCCGGTTCCGCTCCACGGGGTGGTCGGCGGAGGCGAGGAGTTCCTTCAAGTCCATCCCCGCGCAGAAATCCGGCCCCGCTCCCCGCAGCGCCACCACCCGCACGTCCGCGTCCAGCTCGGCGCGATCCAACATGGCGATCAGCGCGTCGATCATCGCCGTATCGATCGCGTTCCGTTTATCGGGACGGTTGAGCGTCGCCGTGAGCACCCCCCCCGCAACCGTGACGAGGACTCGCTCGCTCATCGCCGCACCTCGATCTCCATGCGCAGCAGCGCCGTCGAGAACACCTTGCCTTGCGCGTCCGTCTTGAGCGAGATCGTGCCTCCGCCGTCCAGCGCGCCGTGCAGCAGGAAGTTCAGCGCGCCGAGGTTGGGAAGCTCGAACCGCTCCACCTTCCCGGTGATCATCCCCTTAAAATGGCGTGCCACCCGGGCGGCCGTCACGTACTTGGCTAGGATGGCGTAATGCTCCGGCCGGCGAGCGATGAGCCCGATGTTGGCGGTGTCGCCTTTGTCTCCGGAGCGCGCGTGCGCCAGCTCGAGCAGGCGCACGCGCCCCTTCACACCTCGACCAGCTCGACGCATGGCTCCACCATCCGCTTGTCGATGAGGGCCGGCCAATAGGCGACGATCTCTTCCGGCTTGGGCCGCCCTCCCGCGAACCCGGTGACGCTCGGGGGGCCGTTCAGAATGAGCGGAGCGATCTCCCGGGTGAAGCGCTCCACCGGCGCCTCCTCCCGCGCCCGCACGCCGATCCGGAGCTGCACTTCGGGCGCCTGCGTCCCATCCGCGTCCTCCAACGCCAGCCGGCCGTGCGTGGCGTCCACGCCGACGAACTCGGTGTGGATGGCCTCGAAGGCGAGCCCCAAATCCTTCAGGCGCTGGCGGAGAATCCGGTCGGCCGCCCGCGCCTTCTCGAGCGCGTCGGGCCATGCGTACACGAGCGTACCCACCGCCTTGTACCCGTAGAAGTACGCCACTGAGACTTTCAGCTTGTCGGTCGCGGGCTTCCCCCGCACGCCCGAGACGCGCACCCTGTCCTTGCCCACCTGCTTCAACGCGATCGTCGTAAAGTCGGCGACGCAGTCGGGCGTGATGTACTCCTCGGGGTCGCCCATCTCGTAGACGAGCTGCTCCGTGACACCGGCCACATCGATCCGGCCGCCGGTGCCCGGATGCTTCACCAAGTCGAACGTGCCGTCCGGCCGCGCTTCGACGATGGGATAGCCCACGTTCGCGAGGTCGGGGATGCGCTCCCAGTCCACCAGACAGTTGCCGCCGCTCGCCTGCGCGCCGCACTCGATGATATGGCCCGCCACCGTCCCCGCCGCGAGGAGGTCCCAGGCATCGGCCCGCCACCTCCAGGCGTGGATCAGCGGTGCCAGGGTCAGCCCCGTGTCCGTAACGCGTCCCGTGATCACGACGTCCGCGCCGCGGCGCAGGGCCTCAACGACCGGCCAAGCGCCGAGGTACGCATTCGCCGACAGCACCCGGTCGCGGACGTCGCGCAGGGGGCGTCCCGTATCGAGATTCCGCAGCTCGTGGCCACGCGCGAGCAGGCCGTCGAGGCGGTCGAGCAGGTCGTCGCCCGTCACGACGCCGATCTTGAGCTTGCCGGCGAGGCCCCGCTCCCGCGCCGCGCCAGCCACCGCCGCGGCGCAGGCGCGGGGATTCACGCCGCCCGCGTTGGCCGTGACCTTGATCCGCCGCTCCACGAGGATGGGGAGAATGCGGTCCATCAGGGGGACGAAGTCCTTCGCGTAGCCCAGGGCGGGATCGCGCGCCTTCTGTTTCTGCAGGATCGACATCGTCACTTCGGCGAGATAATCCATCATCAGGTAGTCCACCGGGCCGCCCTTCACCTGGCGGTACGGCGCTTCCAGCCAGTCGCCCCAGAATCCCTGTCCCGCCGCGACGCGGACCGAGGCAGAGGACGCTGTCACCGCGTGCCGCCCTCCACGACGGTGCGCCGCACAGCCGCAGCGCCCTCTCCCGACGCGGGAGTGACGCGCGTCTCGAGCAGTGCTCTGAACCCCTCCGGCAGCTCCAGCCCTGGCGGCGCGGGCAACGGCATCGCCGCGCGTCCTCCAGCCACGACCGAGAGCTCGGAGCCACCTCCTCCCCCGCTTGGGCCGGCGGCCCGCTCGAGACCGAGGAACCGGATGCGCGCGGTACCGCGCCAGGGATGGCCGGTGCGTCGCGCGAAGGCGGGGAAGAGCTCGACCGTCAACGGCCGGCCGGTGAGGGAATCGGCCAAGGCCAAGCCCAGCCGCCCGAACGCATAGTTGACCGCCTCGTTGCCCCCCGGGAGCTGCTGGCCGGTCGAGTCGTACACGGTGATGGTGAAATCGGTGAGCTCGTCCCACAGGTCCGGCGACACCTGGATGTCCACCTCCATGCGCTTCACCCACGCGGGGACCCGGACGAGCAGAGTTTCGGCCGGTTCGCCGCGGCCCGCGACTGCGTAGTCGCGCTGGGCGCCGACGAGATAGTGGGTCACGCGACCCTGGACGGTCACGGGGCGCACGCTCGACGCCTCGAGACCCGCCCTTCCCCCGGCCGCGGGCTGCAGCGCCACCGACCCCAACTCGGCGCGTACGGTTGCCGTGGCGGCGTCGAGGGGCGGCGCGACGACATCCAGCTCGTACACGCCGGCGACGAGGTCTTCCCCCCGCACCGTGAGTTGCGCCGTCCCGGGGTTCTCCCCGCCGAGCTCGATGTCCTCCGGCGCCGTGCGGGCGGGGGCGCCGTTGGGCTCGTAGAGTCGGACGGTCCCGTGCTGTTGCTGGGAGTCGGGGAGCACCACCGTCGCCTGGAGGGTCGCCCCCGGCTGTGCGACGCGCAGGAAGTAGCGCTGCACCCCCGCCGGACCGACGGCATGCCGCGTGTCGAGGAGGGGCTGCGTCGCGAGATCGTACGGTACGATCACGGTATTGACCAGTGTGAACAGCGGCCCTGCGAGGGTGTCGCTCGGGTTCCGGGCGCTGACGGAGCCCACATAGACGCCGGGGGCCATCAGGGCACCGCGCCGGTACACCACGGGAATCGGCGTCTCCCGCGGGCCGGCTTCGACGGTCGCGGGCACGCCGAGCCACGCCGCGTCCGCGCGCAGCAGGAACTGCGCCGCCCGGAGGCCAGCGACGTGCCGGACGGTGAAGGTCTCCAACGTGTCACCCGGGCCTGCGAGCCCGTTGCGCCGGTACGCCGCCGACACGCCGGTCGCGGCGCGCACCGTGTACTCGGATCCCTGATGCCCAGCCCGGAGCCACTGATACGCAGCGTCGAGGTCGGGCGTGCCCCACCCTTGGTCGATGAGACGGGCGCCGCCGAAGGGGCGGGCCGACACGCGCAGCGCCTGCGCGAGATCCGCCCCGTTGGCGTTTCGTCCCTCTTGCATCAACGCGGATATCAGGCAGGCGACCAGACCGGCAGCGTGCGGCGCCGCCATGCTGGTGCCACCCTTGATCTCGTCCCCCGTATTCCACGCCGGGACCGCGGAGAAGGCGACGCCGGGAGTGACGATGTCGGGCTTGGCCAGCTCCCCGCCGCGCGAGCTGAACCAGCCGAGCACGTCGTGCGGTGGCGGCACGCCCGGTTGCGGCGCGCGCGTGAAGACCCCGGGATAGGTCGCGCCGACCGACAAGGCCAGGTCGGCGGAGCCGGGGAATCCCATCGTGGAGAGGCCGGGGCCGTCGTTCCCCGCGCTGATCGCGTAGACCACGGCGGGATGGGTCACGAGGAACGCATCCACGAGCGAGTCGATCACCGCCCGCCCCTCGTGTTCATTCCCGACGCCGAAGCTCAGGTTGAGGACGAGCGGGAGGTTGCGGGCGGCGGCGAAGCGCGCCGCATAGTCCATCGCCCGCAGCATGCTGCCGTGCACGGTGACGCCGCCGCGTGCGTTGTTCGCGATCTTGAGGCCGAGGAGCTGCGCGCCGGGCGCGACGCCGTCGAACCCGGCGACGCCGAACAGGTCATGGCCGGCGGCGATGCCGGCGACGTGGGTGCCGTGCGCCGAGGTGTCGAACAACAGGTCGAGCGTCGGCGCGCCGCCCGCCTCCGCGAAGTTGGCGACGAGCGTGAGCGGCCGCGTCCCGAGTGCGATCGTTTCGCGCCCTTGGCGGTAATCGTGCAGCGGCATTTCGTCCTCGAACGACCCATCGAGGTTCGTGTCGAGGAACGCGACCCACCCGTCCGGCGCCTTCACGACGACGACCGGGAAAACGTCGGTGTTCGTGCCGTTGCCGTTCACGTCGCCCGCCGGGGGCCGGCCGAGCGGCAGCTCGCGGAAGACCCCGGCGTACCACGTGGCCGCGGTCGTCAGGCGGCCGATGCGCGCGGCGCCCCGGAGCGGCCGTCCGCCCACGACGACTTTCCCATCGGCGCCGGGCGTCACGGGCGCCAGGTCGACGTGCCCTTCACCCGAGAAGTCGCGCAGGTCGAGGACCTTGGGCGCCCCGGTGCTGGTCGTGATGAGCCCCGCCACGTCGGGATCGAGGCCGCTGTCGAGGATGGCAATCAGCACGCCGCGGCCATCATGGGTCGGGTGAGCGGCCCGAAAGGCGTCCACGCCCGTGCTCTTCAGCGGCATCAGGCCCAACAGGAACGCTATCGGGGGCTCGATCGCGGGTGTGCGACTCGCGTCCGCCGGGGCCGTCCCTCCTCCCCCGCCGACCGCCGGCGCCGGCTTCGCGCGGGGCGCGGGCAAGGCAGTCGGGGCGTGGGGGGGGGCGCCCGCGCACGCTGCCGCTAGGGCGAGGAGGAACGAAAACGCCGACGCAGTTCTCACAGCTGTGTCGGGAGCGCGAAGGGCCCGAGGTGCGGGCCGGTGAACTCGGCGGCGACTTCCAGGAGAAACGCCAGCGTGTCGCGCGTCTCGTCCGGCGTCAGGATGGCGTCCACGTAACCGCGGGCACCCGCGAACTTGGCGTCGAGCTGGTGCTCGTAATCGGCGCGCATGGCATCCACGGCCGCGGCGTTCTCAGGCTGCGCGGCCTCATTGCCGTACACCGCCTGAATCGCGGACTCGCCTTCCATCACGCCCATCCGTCCGGTGGGCCACGAGACGATGAAGTCGGGGTCGAAGCCCTGCCCGGCCATCGCGTAGTAGCCCGCGCCCGAGGCGTGGTTGACGGTGAGCACCACCTTGGCCACGGTTGCCGTGGCCATCGCTTCGACGAAGCGCGCTCCCGCCCGGATGATCCCCGAATGCTCGGCCTCCGTGCCGACCATGAAGCCGGAGACGTCCTGCACGAAGAGGAGCGGCAACCGCTCGCGGTCGGCGTTCTCTATGAAATAGGCGACCTTCTCAGCGCTCGCCGTGTAGATGATCCCGCCGATCTTTGGGGGCCCGCCCTTCTTCTTGCCCCCCTTGATGACGCCGCGGGAGTTCGCGATCAGGGCGATGGGCCGGCCTTCGATCGCCCCGTGACCGCAGATCATCTCGGGCGCGACGTCCGGCTGGAACTCGTCGAGGCGCCCGGCGTCGAGCAGGCACTCGAGCACCGCCCGGACGTCGTAGCTCATGCGGTGGTCCGCGGGGATCAGGTCGTACAACTCCTTCGGGTCGCGCTTCGGCGCGGGGTAGGTGCGCCGGGGCGGCAGGCCATGGGGGAGGCGCCCGACGTACTCGCGGATGCGCGCCAGGCACTCGGCGTCGTCCTTGGCCCGGTAGTGCGCCACCGCGCTCACCGCGGTGTGCGTCGCCGCACCGCCCAGCGATTCGGCGTCTACCACCTGGCCGGTCGCCCCCCGCACCAGGTTCGGCCCGCCCAGGCCCATGAACGACGTCCCGTCGACCATGAAGATCACGTCGGACAGCGCCGGCAGGTATGCCCCGCCCGCGATACACGGTCCCATGACCGCGGCGATCTGGGGGACCTTGAGGTACCGGCGCATGACGGAGTTGTAGTAGAAGATCCGCGCCGCGCCGTATTGCCCCGGGAACACGCCGCCCTGGTAGGGCAGGTTCACGCCGGCGGAGTCCACCAGGTAGACGATCGGGATGCGCTGGCGCATCGCGATCTCCTGGGCACGCAGGATTTTCTTGATCGTCTCCGGCCACCACGACCCGGCCTTGACGGTTGCGTCGTTTGCCACCACCACGACCGGGCGTCCCTCGATGCGGCCGAGGCCGGTGACGACCCCGGCCGCCGGGGCCTGGCCGCCGTACAGATCGTACGCGACGAGCAGCCCGACTTCGACCCAGGGGCCGCGCGGATCGAGCAGCTGGGCGACGCGCTCGCGCGCGGTGAGCTTCCCCTGCTCGTGCTGGCGCTGCACCCGCTCCGGCCCGCCGCCCTGCTCCAGGCGCGCGCGCAGGTCGCGGTATTCGGCGCTGAGGGTCTGGAGCCGGCTCACGAAAGGGGACTACGCGGCGACATGGTCCGCCGCCCACTCCTCGATGTACTTGATGAGGTCCGAGGTGGGGGTGCCCGGGCCGAACAGCTTGCCGGTGCCCTGCCGCTCGAGCGCCGTCATGTCCTCCGGCGGGATGATCCCGCCGCCGGTGAGCAGGACGTCCTGCCGGCCGGCCGCATCAAGCAGCTTGCGGACGCGCGGAAACAGGGTCATGTGGGCGCCCGAGAGAATGGACAGGCCGACCACGTCCACGTCTTCCTGGATCGCCGCCTGGGCGATCATCTCCGGGGTCTGGTGGAGGCCCGTGTAGATGACTTCCATGCCGGCGTCGCGCAGCGCGGCGGCAACCACCTTGGCACCGCGGTCGTGCCCGTCGAGCCCGGGCTTGGCTACCAGAATGCGAATCGGCCGCCGCTTGCCCTTGGCCCTCACCGGCGGAACCGGAGCAGCGCCGCCAGGCCGTCCACGGCCCGCCGCGCCTTGTCGTCGTACAGGACGTCCACCTGCGCGCGTTGGCGCAACGCGTCCTCGATCGCATCGTCGATGCGCGGATCGTCGTCCTGACCATCGGCGAGGAGCGTGCGGACCTGGCCGCGCGCGAGGGCCTTGAGCGTGGGCTCCATCCCGTTCACCGCCCAGCCGGTCCCCACGCCCTCCCTGACGGCGTCGGCGTGCGCCCGCTCCCAGGCGCGCTCGCGCTCGTCGCGCAAGGCCAGGGCCGCCTCACGGACCTCCGCGGGGGTGACCCGCTTGGGGTTCAGCTTCACCACGCCCAAGACCAGGTCGTGCAGGTAGGTGTGCAAGTGCGGAATGAGCGCCGCGGCGTCGACGCCGATGCCGGCCACGACGAGCCCGGCCAGCGGGCGTTGGCTGTGGATCTGGAAGACCCGGTCCGCCACCTGGGCGTACAGTCGCTGCCGCTCCGTCCGGATGCGCATGTGGTAGTTATGCTCGCCGGCGCTGCCGGAGGCTGCCGCGTGAAACCTGCCGCCGCGCGACGCTTCGATGCCGGCGAGCGACGTCAGCTCCACCGAGTCGAACGCCATCACCTCGAAGAACCGCGCCGCGGTTCGGTCGCAGGCCGCGACGAGGATGGTGCCGAATTCCTGCTCCAGCGCGACCAGCTCGCGGATCAGCGGCGTGCGCTCGACCGCGAGCCGCGAGCGATGGACGTGGGGGAGCGCCAGCGCCTCGAACAGGCCCAGATCCCGGCACGCGAAGATCGCGATGCCGCGCGACGGCGGCAGGCGCCCGGGGTCGTCGAAGTACGCCAGGACGCGCTCGAGGTCGACGGCGATCGCCTCGCGCTCCGCGCGCCCCAAGGGCCGCCGTGCCAGACCGGCCGTCGCCTCGCGCACCCGGTTTTTCATCTTGATGAGGTACTTGCCGCGCGTCTTGTCGCGCGGCTCGAGCTTCAAGTAGCACGAAACCACCCAATGGGAGCCCGGCGCCATGCCGGCCAGCCGCGCCACCTCGGAGCGGACGTCGTGCGCAGTGGGTACTGCCGGCGCGGCCGTCATCGCTCAGAAGAACACCGGCTCGCGGTAGGCGCCGTACACGCGCTCCAGAGCCTGGCGGATCTCGTACAGGGTGCAGTAGGCGCGGGCGCAATCGAGCATGGGGCCGATGACGTTGCGGTCCTGCTCGGCCGCTTCCCGTAGGGCCTGGAGGCTGTGCTCGACGCGCGCCCCGTCGCGCTCGGCGCGCAACCGCGCCATGCGGCGCTTCTGCGCGTCTTCCGCGTCGTCCGACACCTTGAGGATCTCGACCGGATGGTCCTCGTCGGCGAGGAACTGGTTGACGCCGACGATGAGCTTCTCTTCCCGCTCCACCTGGCGCTGGAACGCCGCCGCCGACTGAGCGATCTGCCGCTGGAACCAACCGCTCTCGATGCCACGGACCACGCCGCCGATCGAGGCGATCTCGGCGAACGACGCCTCCGCCTCCCGCTCGAGCTGATCGGTGAGCGTCTCCACGTAGTACGACCCGCCGACGGGATCGATCACTTCGGCGACCCCGGCCTCGTGCGCCAGGATCTGCTGAGTGCGCAACGCCACCTGCACGGCCTGTTCGGTCGGCAGGGCGAGGGTCTCGTCGAGCGAGTTGGTGTGGAGCGACTGGGTGCCCCCGAGCACGGCGGCCAACGCCTGGTACGCGACGCGCACGATGTTGTTGAGGGGCTGCTGAGCCGTGAGGGTCACGCCGGCGGTCTGGCAGTGGAACCGCATCATCCACGAACGGGGTTGCTTCGCGCCGTAGCGCTCGCGTATGTGGTGCGCCCAGATGCGCCGCGCCGCCCGCAGCTTGGCGATCTCCTCGAAGAAGTCGTTGTGGATGTCCCAGAAGAACGAGAGCCGGGCGGCGAAGCTGTCCACGTCCAGGCCCCGCGCGATCCCCCGCTCCACGTAGGTGAAGCCGTTCGCCAGCGTGAAGGCCAGCTCCTGGGCGGCCGTGGCGCCCGCCTCGCGGATGTGGTAGCCCGAGATCGAAATGGTGTTCCACAGCGGCGTGTGCTCAGCGCACCACTCGAACATGTCCACGATGATCTTGAGCGCCGGCTCGACGGGATAGACCCAGGCGTGCTGGGCCATGTACTCCTTGAGGATGTCGTTCTGCACGGTGCCGCGCAGCTTCGTGATCGGGACACCCTGCCGCTCCGCCGCCGCGACGTAGAAGCAGAAAAGGATCGCCGCGGGGCCGTTGATCGTCATCGAGGTCGAGACCTGGTCCAGCGGGATGCCGCGGAACAACTCCTCCATGTCCGCCAGGCTCGACACCGCCACTCCGCACTTCCCTACCTCCCCCTCCGCACGGGGATGGTCGGAGTCGTACCCCATGAGCGTCGGAAAATCGAAGGCGACCGAGAGGCCGGTCTGGCCGTGGTCGAGCAGGAACTTGTAACGGCGGTTCGTATCCTCGGCGCTGCCGAAGCCCGCGAACTGGCGCATCGTCCACAGCTTCCCACGGTACATCGAGGGATGGATGCCCCGGGTGAACGGGTATTCCCCGGGCTGGCCGAGCTGTCGCGCTGCGTCGAAGCCCTCGAGGTCCGCCGCCGTGTAGACGGGCTTCCGGGCGATGCTCACGGGGTCGCCCCCGTGCGCACCTGATCGATGATTTCCGCCGCGACGTCGTACGGACTCCGCCGCCCGGCGGCGACCTCGTCCAGCCGGCGGGCGAGCAGCTCCTCAGCCCGCGTCTCCTCCCACACCCACTGCCGGATCGCCCGCTGGACCACGGCTCGCATCCGCGCGGCCAGCCGTTGCTGGCGCCGCTGCGCCAACGCGCCGCTCTCGACGAGAAAGGCGTGGTGCCGGTCGAGCGCGGCGATGAGGTCGTCGATGCCCTCACCCCTGCTCGCGACGGTCGTGAGGACGGGCGGCTCCCACGTGTTGGACGGTAGGCCCTCGGGGTCCGGCCGTCCGACGGTCCGACCGTCGGACGGGTGGTGAGGGGGGATGTGGGCGAACGCGTTCCCGCGCCGGATCCCGAGCATCACCTCGACTTCCTTCTTCAGTTTGTCGGCGCCGGGCCGGTCGCTCTTGTTGATCACGTACAGCTCCGCGATTTCCATGACCCCCGCCTTGAGGGTCTGGATCCCGTCCCCCGACTCGGGCACGAGCACCAACACCGTCGTTTCCGCCGTCCCGGCGATGTCGAGCTCCGTCTGACCCACGCCGACCGTTTCGATCAGGATGCGATCGAACCCGAACGCCTCGAGGACGTCCGCCACTTCTTCCGTGGTCGTCGCGAGCCCGCCTTGGGAGCCGCGCGTCGCCATCGACCGAATGAACACGCCCGGATCGAGGCTCGCCGACTCCATGCGGATGCGGTCGCCGAGCAGGGCCCCGCCGGTGAAGGGGCTCGTGGGATCCACGGCCACGACCGCGACCTTGAGGCCCTGGGCGCGGAAACGCTGGATCAACCGCTCGGTGAGCGTACTCTTGCCAGCGCCCGGCGGCCCCGTGAGGCCGATGCGCCGGGTGCCGCCGCGCCCCACCCGGGCGTGCAAATGAGAGAGCACGCGCTCGAAGCCATCGCGCTGATTCTCGATGAGACTGATGGCGCGGGCGAGGGCCGCGGTGTCCCCGCGTTCCAGGCCCGCCAGGATGGCGTCGGTGTGCATGCCTCCGGAAAGATAACGGGCGCCGTGCGTCACAGCACGGTGCCGCGAAGGATGAGGCTCGCCGCCGTGAAATAGATGACCAGGCCGGTCACGTCCACAAGCGTGGCGACGAAGGGCGCGGACGCGCTCGCCGGGTCGAAGCCCAGGCGTCTCAGGACGAACGGAAGGAGGGAGCCGGCGAACGTCCCGAACGTCACGACACCGATGAGGCTGCAGAACACGGTGGCCGCGACGAGCAGGTAGTGCTGGCCGTAGATCGGACTCACCATCTGCCACAAGACGATGCGCAGAAACCCGATCGTGCCGAGGACTGTGCCGAGCACGACGCCGGCGGCCAGCTCGCGTCGGATGACGCGCCACCAGTCACGCAGCCGCACCTCGCCGAGTGCCATGGCGCGAATGACCAACGTGGAGGCCTGCGACCCGGAGTTGCCGCCGCTCGAGATGATGAGCGGAACGAACAGGGCCAGGACGACCGCCCGGGCGATCTCTTGCTCGAAGAACGCCATCGCCGTCGCGGTCAACATCTCGCCGAGGAAGAGCGCGGAGAGCCAGCCGGCCCGCTTCCGCACCATGCGCTGGAACGCGGTCTGCAGGTAGGGCGCGTCGAGGGCCGCCGAGCCGCCGAGCTTCTGGATGTCCTCCGTCGCCTCCTCCTCGACCACGGCGACCACGTCGTCCGCCGTCACGACGCCCTTCATCCGGCCCGCGGCGTCCACGACCGGCGCGGCGACGAGCCCGTGCTCGGCGAACAGGTGCGCGACCTCTTCCTGGTCGGCCGCTTCGGGTATGGTGATGACATCCGTCTGCATCAGTCGGGCGACGCTGGTGGCATGGTCCGCCGCCACCAGGCCGGTCAGCGCGACCTGGCCCAGCAGCTTGCCCTCGCCGTCGAGGACGTACGCGAACGCCGGGGTATCGCGACCGGACCGTTCCTGCGCCTGCCGGCGGAAGTAGCCCAGCGCCTCCGCGGCGGTCATATCGGGCCGCACGCGGATGTAGCGGGGGTTCATCAGGCCGCCGGCCTCGTCTTCGGCATAGGCCAGCAGCGCGCTCACTTCCGCCCGCGTGGTCTCGTCGAGCAGCGCCAGCAGCCCGCCGCGTTGATCGGGCGGCGCGGCCTGAATCACGTCGGCGACGTCGTCCGGGGCGAGCAGCCGGATCCACGGACGCCGCTCCGCCGGTGGGAGCATGAGCAGCACCTCCGCCTGGTCTGCCCCGCTCAAGTCAAAGAAGAACTCGTGCGCGGCGTCGGGTGGCAGGTGCTTGACGCGCCGCACGCGCTCGGCCGCGCTGAGACGCGGCCAGGCCTCGGCCACGTCCAGATAGGTCAGCTCTTTCTTCTTGGGCATGAGCCGGGCTCAGGCGGGCTCGTCGGAGCGGTCCAACGCCATCGGGCGGACCGGCCCGCGCCGCACCGCGACGCGCTCGACGCGCGTCGCGCTGGCGGCGAGTATATCGAACTCCAGCCCCTTGTAGTGGAAGCGCCCGCCCGCGCGGGGGATCCGCCCCAGCAGCTGGATCAGCAGCCCACCCACGGTCTGCACGCCGCGCACATCCAGCCGCACGCCCAGCTGCTCCTCCAGGACCGCGAGCGGCGCGCTCCCCTCCACCTCGACGATCCGCACGGAGGCGGCGGGCGCTTCCGCCGGGCTCTCGAAGATCTCCCCCACCAGCTCTTTCAACAGGTCCTCGAAGGTGACGAGTCCCGCGGTGCCGCCATACTCGTCGAGCACGACCGCCAGGTGGCCCCCGCCGCGCTGCATCTCGAGCATCAGGTCGGCGGCGCGCATTGCCCCCGGCACGGTGAGCGCCGGTCGGACGGGGACGGGGTCCTCCGGCTGGAGTCGCAGCAGGTCGAGCGTGTGCGCGACGCCGATGACCTCGTCGAGCGAGCCGCGGTAGACGGGGTAGCGGCTGTAGCCCGATTGCTGGAACACATGCGCCGCTTCGGCCGCGAGCATCCCCTCGGGCATCGCGACGATCGCGGTGCGGGGCGTCATCAGCTCGCGCACGGGCCGGTCGGCGAAGGCCAGCACTCCCGAGACCACCGCCATCTCGTCCGCCGCCGCGAGGGCGGCTGGGTCGGAGCTCGAGAGCAGCGCGGCGAGGGTGGTCCGGGTCGATGGATCGCGCCCCGGGATGAACGGCGCGAGCAGCCGTCCGCTGCGCTCCATCCATGGCACGGCGCGCGCGACGAGCGGCTCCGCCCAGCGCCGTCCCACGACGCGCGGCACGAGGTAGGCCGCGCTGATGAACAGCGGCACACCGGCCGTGACCGTGAAGACGCCCAGGAACGTCGGGGTGGTTGCGGCGAGGAGCGCGGGCACCGCTGCGGCCGCCAGCAGCACGCCCAAGGTGGTCAGCGTATTGGCGGTCGCCAGCACGCGGCCCGGGTTTTCCAGCAGGCCCGCGGCACCGCCCGCCCCCCGGAGCTTGTACGCGACCCAGCGCGTCAGCTCGAGCTGGCTCACCGCCGCGGCAGCGACGCCCACCGCCGCCGACAGGCCCGCGATGCCGAGGCCCAGGAGCAGGACGACGAGGGCGCCGATCATGCCTTGTGGAACGACACCTGAGTGACGCGCCGCCGCTCGACACGCTCCACCACGACCCGGTACCCGTCGAGCGTCAGCTCGTCCCCCTGGCGCGGCACGCGACCGAGGACCGAATAGACGAGGCCGCCGACGGTCGAGACCTCGGGGTGCGTGAAGGTGGCGCCGAGGGCTTCCGACAGCTCGTCCAGGCTCACGCCCCCGTCGACCCAGAAGCGGCCGCCGTCCTGCCGGATAGCCGGAGCGGTTTCGGCATCGTGCTCGTCGCGGATCTCGCCGACGATCTCCTCGAGGATGTCCTCGCGCGTGATCAGTCCCGCCGTGCCCCCGAATTCGTCCACGACGATGGCGATGTGCGCCGGCGCGCCCTGGAAGTCGCGCAGCTGGCCGTCGAGCGTCTTGGTCTCGGGGACGAACGCGGCGGGGCGCACCAGCGCGTGCCACCGGGGCTCGGCGAGACCCATCGCGACGGGGACCAGGTCCTTGGCGAACAGCACGCCGACGATGTTGTCGGGGGTGCCGTCGAACACCGGCAGCCGTGCGTGCTCGCTCTGGCGGAAGGCGTCGAGCACGTCCTCGATGGGCGCCGCCATGTCCACGCCGGCCATGTCGAGCCGCGGGGTCATCACCTCGTCGACCGTCGTGTCGGCGAGTGTGAACACGCCGAGCAGCATGTCGCGCTGGGCCACCCCGAGGTCGGGTTGCAAGGGGCGCGGTGTGTCGACCAGCGCGTGGAGCCCGCGATCGACCCAGGCGAGCAGCCAGAGGAGCGGGCCGAACGGCGCCAGGGTGCGCCGCGCCACCGGCAGCGCGGCGTCGGCGAGCTCCGGGGCGAGGCGCACGATGCTGCGCGGCAGCGCGTCCCCCACGACAAAGAGCAGGAGCACGGCGACCGCCAGCGCGCCCAGGCCCTCGAGCCACGGCCGCTGCCACCATTGGACGGCGTGCGCAGCGGCGACCGCGCCGAGTACGAGGAGCGCGAGGCGGGCGACGTACAGGGCGCGGTGCAACGGCACGCGGCTGCCGGCCGACGCGGGCGGCGCGTCGCCCAGTGTGTGCAGCGCCTCGCCCACCGCGGCCTCTTCCCCGAGCGCCAGCAGCGCCGCCCAGGAGCCGGCGACCAGGGCCGCCAGCAGGCCGGTGACGAGCAGGGCGGTTTCGGTGAGCATCAGCGGACGGGAGAGGCGCGCCGCAGCCGGCGCACGTAGCGCTCCTGGCGACGCCACATGGCGCAGCGGGTGCGGCCGGCCCCCTCAGGGTGGTCGTACCCCAACACGTGCAGGGTGCCGTGGACGGCCAGGCGGATCAGCTCGTCCTCCGGAGACGGCTCGACGGCCGCGGGGCAGACGTAGACGTCGCCCAGCACCGTGCCGTCGGGCTGAGGGAGCGAAAAGGCGATCACGTCGGTGAGCCTGCGGCGCCCCGTGGCGCGCCGGTTCAAGCGCCGCATGGCGGCGGCGTCCAGCAACGTGAGGTCCACGCGGATCCCTGCCGCGCCCTCCCATGCCACCACGCGCCGCGCCACACGCGCCAGGCGCTCAGCCGTCGTTCTTCGGCTGCCAGGCCGCGCCGATCCCGCCACTGGACTCCGGATAGTCGATGCGGTTGTGGTACATCCCGCTCAGCACGCGCACGAACTCGGACTTCACCTGCTCGAGCTGCTGCAGGGTCATGGGCGCTTCGTCGAGCTGGCCGGCGTTGAGCTTGAAGCGCACGATGTGCGCGATCGCTTCTTCGATTTTCTGCGGCGTCAGGTCCTCGAGCACCCGCAGCGCCGCCTCGACCGAGTCGGCGATCATCGCGATGGCCGTTTCCATCGAGCGGGGCTTGGGCCCGGGATACACGAAGTCGTCGTGGTTCAGCGCCTGCCCGCCGTCGGTCTTCTTGGCCTTGTCGAGGAAGTAAGTGATTTCGGTCGTGCCGTGGTGCTCGGGAATGAACGCCGCCACGGCGTCGGGCAATCCCGCTTCGGCCGCGAGCGCCAGGCCGTCCCGCACGTGCGCCTTGATGATCTGCGCCGACTGCAGCGGCTTGAGCCGGTCGTGCGGGTTGACGCCGTGGGTCTGGTTCTCCACGAAGTACTGGGGGTTCTGCACCTTGCCGATGTCGTGGTAGTAGCATCCGACGCGGCCCAGCAGGCCGTTCGCGCCCACCCGATTGCACGCTGCCTCGACAAGATTGGCCATCGTCGCGCTGTGCGCGAATGTGCCCGGCGCCTCGAGCGACAACCGCCGCAGCAGCGGCCGGCTCGGGTCGGACAGCTCGAGGAGCGTGAGGTCGGTGGTGATGTGCGTGACCGACTCCGCCACCGGCAGCAGGAAGAACGTCAGTCCCGCCGAGACGAGGCCGTTGACCGCGCCCCACAGACCGCGCAGGCCGATCTGCGCGACGGGCCAGCCGCCCGCGAGCCCGAGGGCCAGCGCCCCGACCAGGTACCCGATGGCGATCACCAGCACGGGCACGTAGAAGTTGCTGCGGCGCCGCAGCGTGCGGACGGAGAGGGCGGCCGTGACGCCCCCGACGACGCACAGGAATAGCGCGGGCGCGTCGTGGAACACCGGTTGGATCCCGATCACGACCGACAGGATCATCGCGGCGATCATCGAGACGCGCCCGTTGAACAGCACCGTCAGCATCATTGCCATGAACGGCAGGAACACGACCTCGGGATGGTCGGGGTAGAAGCGCGCGACCGCGGCGGCCTCGAGCAACACCAGCCCGAACAGCCCGCCGATCAGCGCCACCTGCCGCTGGTCGCGATACGTCTCGCGCCGGTAGAACACCAGCAGCACCCAGAAAATGGAGAGGATCAGCATGTCGCGGAGCAGCGGCCCCACCACGCCGCGGATCGAGTGCGTGGTGGCGGCGCCGCGCCGCAGCAGCTCCGCGTGCAGCGCCAGGAGCCGCTCGTGCGCGTCGTTGGTCACGACCTCGTGCGCAGCGACGATCCGGTCCCCCGCCCGGACGATGTACTTGCTGGGATCGACGCTGCCCCGCAGCTCGTTCCGCCGACGCTCGGTCTCCAGCCGGTTCGGAACCAGGGTTGGCCGGAAGAACTGGCGGACGAGCTTGAGGTACAACACGTCGCCCACGCTCGATCCCGCGTCGGGGTGGAGCGTCTTGGCGCGGTTCAGATACATGGCAAAGGTCAGGACCTGGTCCCGCTGCACCGACGATTCGGTGGTCCCGCGGCGCACGATGACCTCGTTCGACTGCTCCACCTGCAGCACGCCGGGGCCCGTCACCCCCGCCGCCAGCGTGCGATCGAACAGCTCCGTGAGCGCGCGCTCGAGCGCCGCGCGCTTGCCCCCCTTGGCCAGGTAGGCGGCCTCCTGCAGGGTGATCGACACGCCGAAGTCGCGGCTGGCGCGGATGATCGCCTGCAGCCCGCCGCCCTGGTCTGCCGCGGCCTCGACGGCGTCGAAGAAGCCGCGCATCGCGGTGGCGGCGGAGTCGGACGCCCGCTGGCGGAACTCGTAGATCGGCTTGGCGGATCCGGCGAGCTCCTCCGCCTCCCGCTGCAGCTCGTCCTCCGACTTGTTCACGACGAAGTTGAAGGGCGCGATGACTTCCTGGTCGGCCCGCGCGCCCGGCTCGAGCAGCGGGGCGACATCGGCGGCGCTCGACGGGAAGGCGATGTTCGTCGCCAGGGCGAGCCCGAGCACCCAGGCCCACCGCGCGCCGTGATAGCGCACCTGCTCCCGCGTGGGAAGGCGGAGCATCAGCCCTGCGCGTCCTCGGCGTAGGCCCGGATGATGTCCCGCACCAGCCGGTGGCGCACCACGTCCGTGTCCTCGAGGTAACAGAAGGCGAGGCCCTCGATCCCCGGAAGGATCCGCTCGATCTGGAGCAGGCCGGAGTCTTCACGATTCGACAGATCGATCTGCGTCTTGTCGCCGGTGATCACCGCGCGCGAGTTCACGCCCAGCCGCGTGAGGAACATCTTCATCTGCATCCCCGTCGCGTTCTGCGCTTCGTCCAGGATGACGAAGGCATCCGAGAGGGTGCGCCCCCGCATGTACGCGAGCGGCGCGATCTCGATGGTGCGATTCTCGAGCGCCTTCTGGATGCGGTCGCGCGGCATCATGTCCTCGAGCGCGTCATACAGCGGCCGCAGATAGGGATCCACCTTGTCCTGCAGGTCGCCGGGGAGGAAGCCCAGGCTTTCACCCGCCTCGACGGCGGGGCGCGCGAGCACGATGCGGCGCACGCGCTTGCGCGCCAGGGAATCCACGGCCGCGGCGACGGCGAGGTAGGTCTTCCCCGTGCCCGCCGGCCCGATGCCGACCACGATATCGTGCTGCGCGATCGCCTGGAGGTAGCGGCGCTGGCCCGCCGTCTTCGGCTGGATCACCCGGCGCAACCCGGGGAGAATGATCCGCGCCTCGTCGCTCGGCTGGCTGCCCGCACCGCCCAGCGTGCCCTGCGCCTCGTCGGTCACCAGCCGTTCCACGTCGTGCACGTCCAGCGTTTCGCCCATGCGGGCGAGGTCCACGAGCGCCTGGGCCACCGCGGCGGCGCGCTCGACCGCCGCCGCCGGCCCGGCCAGGGCGAGGCTGTCGCCGCGCAGCGAGACGCGGACGCCGAGCCGCTTCGACAGCTCGAGCAGATTGCCGTCGTTGACGCCGGCGAGCGCCAGCGGGTCCACGCCTTCGGCGGACAGGCGGTGGGTGACGTCGTCGCTCACGGCACCACTCGGATGTGGAGGGTCGCCAGGTCGTCGGGCCGGGCCGGCGCCGGCGCGCCTTCGAACAGCGCGCGGGCGGCGGTCGTCTTGGGGAACGCGATCACATCGCGCAGCGAACCAGCGCCGGCCAGGAGCATCGCGACGCGATCGAACCCGACCGCGAACCCGCCGTGCGGCGGCGCCCCGGCGGCGAGCGCCGAAAGGAGAAAGCCGAACCGCGCCTCGATCTCCTCCAGCGTCAGACCGAGGTGGGCGAAGATCCGGCGCTGCACGGCGGGATCGGTGATCCGAATCGAGCCCGACCCCAGCTCGTTGCCGTTGTACACGGCATCGTAGTGCTGCGCGCGGCAGCTCAGGGGCTCGCGGTCGAGCTTTCCGACGTCGTCCGGGTGCGGCGCGGTGAACGGATGGTGCGCGAACACGGGCCGGCCCGTCTCCGGATCGGGCTCGAACAGCGGGAAGTCCACCACCCAACAGAACGCGTGCTCGACCCGGGGCCGGGGCGCCAGCCGGCGGATCACTTCCTGGCGCACCTTGTCGAGCGCCGGCGACGTGACGCGGTCGGGGCCGACCGTCATCAACGCTGCGTCGCCGTCGCCCACTCCCAGCGCCCCGAGCGCCGCCGCCGAGAAGTGCTTGCCGACCGAGCCCGACACCTGCTCGCCCTGCCGCTTTGCCCAGGCGAGTCCAGCGCCCCCCTGCGCCTTGACCGTCTCGGCGAGCTGATCCACATCTTTGCGGGACAGCGCGCTCCCGCCTTTGACCGCGATGCCCCGCACCCGCGCCCCGTCCTTGCGCGCCGTCTCGAAGAAGGGCACACCGAGCGGCTGCACCTGGGCCGTCCAATCGGCGATGGTGAAGTCGTAGCGCAGGTCGGGCTTGTCGGTGCCGTACCGCTCCATCGCGTCGCGCCATGGGACTCGCGAGAACTGGTGCGGAACGGCGTGACCCGCTTCATCCCACAGCGCCACGAGCACCGCCTCGACGAAGCCGAGCACGTCCTCCTGGGCCACGAACGACGCCTCGATGTCGATCTGCGTGAACTCGGGCTGGCGGTCGTACCGCAGATCTTCGTCCCGGAAGCAACGCGCCAGCTGGAAGTAGCGGTCGAAGCCGGCGACCATCAGCAGCTGCTTGTAGATCTGCGGCGACTGCGGGAGCGCGTAGAACTCGCCGGCATGCACGCGCGATGGCACCAAGTAGTCGCGCGCCCCTTCGGGCGTCGGCTTGGTGAGCACCGGCGTTTCGATCTCGAGGAACTCGAGCTCGCAGAGCGTCTGCCGGGCGCGCTGCAACAACCGGTGGCGCAGGATCAGGTTGGCCTGCAGCTCCGGGCGGCGCAGATCCAGATGCCGGTATTTGAGGCGGAGCTCCTCGGCCGGGAGCGCTTCCGTCTTGCCGCGGGCGACGGGAATAGCGGGCGTCTCGGCCGGGCCCACGACCTCCACCGCAGTCGCGTGCACCTCGATGTCGCCCGTCGCGAGCTCGGAGTTCTTCATGTTGGCGGGGCGCGCCACCACCTCGCCCTCCACGACCACCACCGCCTCGTTCCCGAGGGCGTGCGCCCGGGCCAGCGTGTCGGGCGACGCCCAGCCGGGGCCCACTGCCACCTGGACGATCCCGTCCCGGTCGCGGAGGTCGAGAAAGACGATGCCGCCCAAGTCGCGCCGCCGGTGCACCCAGCCCCCCAACCGCACCCGCTCCCCGGAATGCTCGGCCCGCAGCGCCCCGCAACGGTGGGTTCGCCAGGTTGTCCGACTCACCGACGCGCTTATGCTCCCCCCTCCTCCGCCTCGCACAGCGAGCGGTAGAACTCGTCGGGCGTCCGCGCCTCGAGCAACCGGGCACGCACGGGCTCGCGCCGTACCAGGCGCGAGATCCGACTCAACGCCTTCACATGGGCCCCCGCCTGCGACTCGGGACCCGCCAACAGGAAAAAGAGACGCACCGGCTCTCCATCCACCGTTTCGTACGGAACGGGAGCCGGGGTCGTCCCCGCCACCACGATCAAACTCGTTAACACCGGCGTCTTGCCGTGCGGCACGGCGACGCCATAGCCGATCCCGGTCGGAAACTGCCGCTCCCGCTCGAGCACAGCCTGAAGCACCTCATCGGCCGGCCCTCCTCCCCCTGCCCCCCCCCCACCAGCCCCGCCATTCCCACTCAGCAGCAACGCGACCAGCTCCCGGAGCACCCCCTCTTTGCTCTGCGCCCGGAGGGGTACGCGAATCCGACTCGGCGTCAGCAGTTCAGACAGCCGCAATGGACGCACCCAAGTGCCGTAAGCGATTGAAGATAGTTGAGTTGAGTTGACAGCGCCACTTGGCCCGGTAAACGTTCGGCATGCAACGCATTGGCGTGCTGCTCGCCGGGCTCGCGGTGCTCCCCGGCGTGCCGCGCCTCGCAACAGCTCAGCAGGCCGCCGGCACGGCGCTGTGGCGTCTCGCTGCCACCACGCTCCCCGTGCCGCCCGCACTCGCGACGGGGACCGCCGCGGCGTTCTGGAATCCGGCCCAGATCGAGGACAGCGCCCGCACGCAGATCGCCCTTGAAGGGATTCAGACACCCACGGCGATCGGCGCGAGCGGGGTGCTCGCCGCGGTGCGCGTGCGCGCCCGATCGCTCGGGTACGTCGGCCTCGTGTACGGTCGCGTGGGCCTGAACGACATCACGCGCACCACCGACAGCCCCGAGCCGATCGGCACGGCGGTGCCGGTATTCACCTACGCGCTGGGCCTCACCTGGTCGCGGGCGATCGGCGGCACCGCCGTGGGCACGACCATCGCCTACCACGAGACCCGTCTGGACGACGCGCTCGCCGCGCGATGGACCGTCGACGTCGGCGCAAGCCGCGACGTCCTCCCCGGAGGCGCATTGCGGGTCGCAGCGGCCACGCACTTCCTCTCGTCGCTGAGTCTCAATGATCCCGCGCAGGACCTGTACGCAGGCGTCGAGGCGCGAGTCTGGCAGGGGCCGTTGTGGGGTGGCCGGGCCGTGCTGCGCGGCCGATACGGTCTCGCTTTCGGCCGAGGGTTCACCGCGGACCACCAGGCGGGACTCGGGCTCGATCTGGCCGGCGCCGTAGCGCTCGACGCCGGAGTGGTGCGGGAAGGCGGCTACGGCAGCGAGGGGTGGCGCCCCGTGGTCGGCGTCGGCGTGACGATCGGGAAGTACCGGATCACACTCGCCCGCGACGTCGGCGTGAACGGGCTCGGCTCGGCGTACCGTGTGGGCGTGAACGCCCGGTTACAATGACCAGCGACGTGTTGAGTCTGTCCCCCGACGCGGCCCGCGCGGTCCTCGGGGAGTGGCTCGCGGTGCGCGGCGAGGCGCCCTACCGGCAACGACAATTGGTGCCGCGCCTGTGGCAACGCCCGGTCGCCCGCTGGGCCGATGCGAGCGAGCTCCCGGCCGCCCTCCGCTCGGCGCTGGACGAGGCGTTTCCGCTGCGGCGGTTGACTCTGGCCACGCGCCAGGTGTCCCGGGACGGCACCGAGAAGTTTCTGTGGACGCTGGGCGACGGCGAGGCGATCGAGTCGGTCCTGATCCCCGAGGGGAAGCGGCGCACGCTGTGCATCTCGTCGCAAGCCGGGTGCGCGCTGGGGTGCGTGTTCTGCGCCACGGGCCGGATGGGATTCCGGCGGAATCTGTCGACGGCCGAGATCGCGTGCCAGGTTCGCGAGCTGGTCCTGCTCGATCCCGCGCTCAAGCCCACCAACGTCGTGTACATGGGCATGGGCGAGCCGCTGCTCAACTGGGACGCGGTCGACGCCACGCTCACGATCTTCAACCACGCCGACGGGCTCGCGATCGGCGCGCGGCACATCACCGTGTCCACGGTCGGCATCTTGCCGAATCTGGCGAAGTTCGCGCGGCGCCCTGAACAGTTCCGCCTGGCGCTGTCGCTTCACGCGCCGACCGCGGAACAGCGCCGTGCGCTGATGCCGATCGAAAGGAAATACACGCTGCCCGAAGTGGTTGAGGCGCTGCAGCAGTTCCGGCGGCGCGTCACCCTCGAGTACGTGCTCATCGGCGGTACCAACGATTCGCTGGAAGCCGCGGACCAGCTGGCCAAGATCGCGAACCGGGTTGGGGCGCTGGTGAACCTCCTGCCCCTCCACCCGGGTGGGTCACCGGACCTGACGCCCAGCGGTCGCGCTCAGATGCTGGCGTTCGAGCGGCGCCTCAAGCAGCGCGGCGTCGAGGCCGTGCTGCGGCGCAGCCGCGGTCTCGACATCAGTGCGGCGTGCGGCCAGCTACGGGTGGAAGTCGAGACGGGGGGGGGGAGCAAAGTCCGCACCGAGCAGCACGCTGGCGTCGAGTAGCCGCGCGCTGTCGAGCTGCACCTCGACCCGCCCCACGCCCAACGCGCCGCGCACCCGCGCGCCGACGTCGGCGCTCCCGCGCCGCACGATGATGCGCGTCGAATCCAGGATCCCCACGGCGGCGGGCGCGTTGCCGAAGTAGACCACATCGATCCCCGCCCGCCGCAGCAGGCGCGTGCCGACCCGCGCGTCGCCCGGCTGGCCGCTGGCGTTGAGCACCTCGACGAGGAGCGCGGGACTACGATCGCCCGGCACCGGGTGTGCGGGGGCGGCATCGCCACGGCAGCCAAGGGCGAAGACCAGGATTAGCGTCCGACCAAAGCGTTCCAGAACGCCACCGTTTCGGGAGGGAGTGGCCAGCCCGAGCGCAGCACCCATTCAATGCGGCGCCGCGCCACCTCGCGCAACACCGTGTCGCGATCGGTGGACACGCGCGCCGCGAGGGCGCGCCGGCCGTTCGGGTCAAAGTCGCGGCCCGGGTCGAGGAAATCGGCGAGATAGAGCATCCGCCCCACGTCGTCCCAGCCGGCGTAGCCGATCGTGTGATAGCGGACGGCGTCGAGCACGCCGCGGTCGCGCTCCCCGTCGGCCGCCGCGCGGTCGGCGGCGGCCGGCCCGTGGGCCAGCGGGTCGGGAAGCGGGGCGTCGCGCAGCGCGTCGTGCAGCCACGCGGCGCGGCGCCAGCGGTCGCGCTCCGCGGCCGGTATCCTCATCGTCGACGCCCACTCATCGAGTAGCCCAACCACGCGCTCGACGTGGCCGCGCCGTTCGCCCCGCACATCGGCCCACGCCGGCAGCGTCACGCGCCACCGCCGCCTCGGACCGTCGGATCGGCGGCGACGCCCTCGCCCAGCACGACGTTGTCGATCAATCGGGTAGGCCCCACCCGCGCCGCGACGACCGCCACGGCGCGGGCGGTCACCCGGGTGACGGGCTGCAGGTTCTCATCGACGAGGACCAGGTACTCGGGTTCGACGCCAGGGGCGCGGAGCGCCTCCATCCCGCGGCGCAACACCGTCGCGGGGTCGGCGTCCCCACCCCGCCAGGCCTGCTCGACTGCGCGCAGCGCGCGCGAGAGCGCCAGCGCCGAGCGCCGTTGATCGGAGTCCAGGTAGGCGTTGCGGGAGGAGAGGGCGAGGCCGTCCAGTTCGCGGACGGTGGGCGCGACCTCCACGGTCACAGGGAAATCGAGGTCCGCCACCATGCGCTTTACGAGCGCCGCCTGTTGGAAGTCTTTACGGCCGAATACCGCGACGTCGGGCTCGACGAGGTGGAACAGCTTCGCGACGACGGTGAGGACGCCCGCGAAGTGTCCCGGGCGGGCGGCGCCTTCGAGGGTGTCGGCCACCGGGCCCGGCGTGACACGGGCGGCAGCCTCGGCGGGGTACATCTCCTGCCCCTCGGGGACGAATAAGCAGTCCACGCCCCGACTATCGGCCAACTGCCGATCGCGCGCCAGGTCGCGGGGGTAGCGTTTGAAGTCTTCCTTGGGGCCGAACTGCAGGGGGTTCACAAAGACGCTCAGCGCAACGCGGGTGGTGAGCTCCTTGGCGCGATCCACAAGGCGCAGGTGGCCTTCGTGGAGGGCGCCCATCGTGGGAACGAAACCGACCTTGCGGCCGCGCGCCCGCTCGGCGCGGGACCAGGCGCGCATGTCGGCGAGCGCGGTGAGTTCGAGCATGGCGGCGTTAAAACAAGCGGGGGACCCGACCGGTGGGTAGGGTCCCCCGGGAACGACCGACACGGCTGTTAAGGTGACGCCCCGCGCGGCGGGGCAGGAGCGACGGTGCCCGCGCCTCAGGTGATACACGCGTCCGCAGTTGGGATCGCGGGCGCGGTTTCAACACTTGTGGCCGATGCCCGGTACCGAACACCGCAGTCCGTCACGCTACCCGGGTTATCCCATACTTGACGAAATCCGTCCGGATCCACACGCCACGTCCACGCGATCGCGCTGACGCCCTCACCACTCACCACTTGTCCCCCGTCTTCGGAGACGCCGAGCCAGAACACTCTTGCCGGTACAGACCAAAGGAACGCGGCCTGACGGGTGCTGAAATCGACGCCCCAGATCTGAGCTCGCTCCGCCCGCTCCTCGTAACTGTGGCTGCGGCACGATCTCGTCGTATCGGCGTAGGAGCAGACCGTCCATGAGCCGAGCCCGCCCACAGCACGGGTCACGAAATAGGTGATCGCCACGAGTAACCGGCCGCCCGATGGCGGGAAGGCGACCTCGGCCACAACCCGCTCCTTTCCAGTCGTCTGGAATGCCTCGCATTCACCCGTGGCGTGCACGATTTGCACGCATTCGCCCGTGCTGGTGTAGTTCGCGGTAGGGACCCAGAGCGTGTCGAGCACTGCCTGCGTGCCGGCCGGAAGAGCGGTGATCGTTTGCTCGAAGGCTGCTGAGTCCTGAAGCACCTTCGTCCAGTACCTCAGCGTGACCAAGCTGTCAAGGTCGTGCGAGTACGCCTGCATGGAGAGGAATGTGCCACCATATGGCGTTGTCGCGGTGTCAGGCGTCTCGACCCATTGACCCTGTCGCAGGTCGAACGCGCGGGTGCTCGCGTCCGTTGAGACTTCGATCCGGCGGCCGCCGTGCCGCGCGTTGGCCCAGGCGGCGGGTTCGCCGAGGGCAACGAGTTGTTGAGTGGAGTGAGTCACGGGGTCTCGCTCCGCGATCACGGCGTTGTTGTTCACCCAGACGCGGTTGCCGCACAGCGGGACGCCCGATCGCTCGCTCGCGAGAAGGGTGAGGGATCCGTAGGCATCGAGCTGATACACGGTCTCCGGGGCTCCAGCTACGGCCGGAGGAGGGGCGACCTGACCCGTCTGCCCATTGAAGCGAGGTTGGCGTGCGCCGCGAAGGATGTAACCCTTCACCTCTGCAGCTGTTAGGCTCGGATCCATAGTCAGCAACTCAGCGGCAACGCCAGCCACCAAGGGTGCGGACAGCGATGTCCCGCTTGCCGCACGCAAGGGCACGGCTGATCCGGTCTGCCCTGTCCAGCGGTCGAGAACTGTGACGTCCTGAGCCGGAGCCGCTATCTCCGTTGCACCGGTGTAGAAGTTACTCCCCTGAGCGGGGTTAGCCGCCCAGACATCCCAGAAGGCATTGTTGGGCATGGTCCCCGCGACAACGATGATGCGGTTCTGGTAGACCGGATTGCTCCTGAGTAGCAGGAGGGCGGCACGAATCATGGCGGCCTTGTTACTCCGAGCATACGCGCTGTCTGTCCCGCGGTACCGGTCGTTGCCGGCGGCGACGACGACGAGCAGAGAGGGCAAGGTGTCCAGGAGGTCCCGCTGGATGTCTGCCGCGAGCGATCTGATCTCCACCTCCCGCTTGGCCGATGACCTCGTGGAATCGACGGCGACATCCGCTGAGAGACTGAGCACGCGTAGGCGGTCCCGTACGATCGCCTCGGCAAGGACAAAGAAATTGTCCGGGATCGGCAGAGAATGGTTGCCGGGTGAGGAGTACCCTGCGTAGAGGTGTAGGCCCGTTCTCCAAGTGACGCCAGCCATCCCGGATACGTTGTTGCCCTCGGCGGCGATTAAGCCGGTGGTAGCGGTCGCATGAGTTTGGTTGGAATCAATGACCGCCTGGGGAGGTGCTGGCCGAAAGGCTAGGGGCGCGTCGGGCGGCCCCCACGGGACCGGGGACGAACCGGCGAACTCCGGATGGTTCGCTTGATGCTTCCACTCGAATAGCCCCACCGCAGGGAGTGGTCCCCCGTATGCACCGGTCTCACACCCCCAGGCGAGGGGTACCCGGATTGCTCGCATCGCCCAGGTGCTCGTGCTTGATATCCAGTCGGCACGCTCTTGACCGGGTCCGTCAGTGGGGTATCGGTAATCACGGATCGGCTCCAGAGGAGAAAAATACAGCGATGTGGCGACGAGGATCTCTGGTTCAGCGTTGAGTTGGTCCAAGAGGCTGTCGAGCGAAACCAACGAAGGCCCGGGGTCCGGAATCCCCACGAAGAAGTGCCTTGAGCGGGTGACACCTACTACCGTCATGCCGTGGCGGCTGAAGAATGCAACCTTGGCCGAGTCCGATACGCCATCCTTGAAGCGCAGCTGGACGTTGGCCCGGTACAAAGACCTGCCGCTAGGCAGCTGAACTAATCGAGCGGTGTCAAGTTGCGGTGGGGTGTCGACCAGGAGCGGCCAGTTTTGCTGCTGCGCGACTGGTAGCACGGCGAGACTCCCATAGTCCTGCACAATCCCGGACCACGGGCTGAAAACGCGGTTGCTCCCCGCCCGTCCCGAGTGAATCCCGCCGAGTGTCACCGTGGAATCCGCGCCGCCCTGAATGTCGAGGAGGATTGGGGCGCCGCTGTCGCCGTCATCGGCTCCATATGTGGCGAACATCTGGCAGCGGTACGTGACGCCGCTCGACGGGGACACGTCGACACAGGTTCGCGACACCGAGCCCTGGCTCCACCCCGTCGCGCTCCCGATCTTGCTCACGAGGTCGTTGACCACGAAGCTCTCGTACGTCGTGTCGATCACCCAAAACGGCCCAGGATCGACGTCCAGCACTGGGGGATTGCAGGGGCCGGGGAAGCAGCCTGAAGTTGGCCGCGCGATCCGGCCGAGCCCCCAGGTCTGGCTCGGGATGAGACCGTAGAGGGCGGCGTCGCTGTAGCTGCAGCGCCGGTTACCGCAGGGCTCCGAATACTGGAGAATCTCTCGGCCGATCGCGCTCGCCGTCGCCGAGTCGGCGTGCGTCAGGGGGGCCAGGGGCTGGAACTGCGCCACGCTGTCGGTGCCGGTGAGGGTCGGGCTGCAGTGGCCGGCGGTGAGAAAGACTTCCTGGTTGTTCAACAGCGCGGTGAATCCCAGCGTGCAGCTCACCGCGTTGCCACCCGAGACGCGCTGGATCTGGATGCCGCCCTCGATCGGCCGAAACTCGTCTCGCAACGTCTGTTGAGACACGTATGGGCCAGTCACGTCCAACTCGATGGCCTCGGCCGGTACTCCTAGATCCTGTGCTAGCACGCGAGGCGCGACGGGGTCCGCGCCGACATCCAGTCCGATCACGACGTGATTCTGCACCTCATCCAGATCCAGCCACACCACCCCGGGAACTGACAGGATGTTTCCATTGATCAAGCGATCCCGCCATGCCTTCAGCTCGAGGAAGGAGTACCTAACGACCCGGAGCACCACGTCGGCGCCCGGATGCCTCACGCGCGCTCGCGCCAGCTCCCTCTCGAACTTGGAGCGAAGCAGGCTCCGGCTCGGCACGGCTTCGCCGCGATCCTTGATCGCAATAACGACATCCCCGGAAGTGTCGAAGAAGAAACCCGCCAAGCCCGGGAGTTCTCCAGCGAGCTCGACCGTGCGGCGTTCCTCGGCGTACACGAGACCACCCTGACTCGCGGTCTTGGTTCCTCTCACGTCTGACACGCCCGTGGGATCCCGGTCGTAGACGCATGTGGCAACGGAGGTCGCCAGTCCGATCGCGGCAAGAGTGCGGACGCGTGAAGCGCTCCAGCTGGCTGTCATGGGACCTCCCTTGACTCCGCGGGCTACCGCACTTGGGTCTTGGGTGTGGCGGGCGCTACTGCAAGGCGAGGGCGCTAAAGTGATGCGTCAACTACACAGGGCACCATATGCGGAGACGCCCACACAGCGCAAGTGTGGCGACGTCGCGACAGGGTCGCCTAGAACTCCCGCTTCTTCATCTCCGAAAAGAAGTCCCGCCGCTCGATGTCTTCATCGGTGGTGTCGGCCGGCAGCGTGCGGTCGTATTGGCGGCGCGCCTTCGGCTTCGCCTTGGCGGCCTTCGCCGCATTCTTCCGGA
>WNGB01001100.1_pt1 | contig 44142 bp, 28 predicted proteins | sample 5400681 | NCBI WGS metagenome assembly WNGB01 (sample SAMN13153367, study PRJNA577476) | soil metagenome | isolation source: 115 cm soil or saprolite under grassland replicate 2 | place: USA:California | collected 2016-06-15 | reverse complement strand
CGCGCACAACGCGCACACGAGGTTGTCGCGCGCCGTCGTTCCCGTTCATCTCTCGCCGCAGCTTTCCGCTGTAACCGTGCGGCATCGATCGACCTCACGCGACAGCACGCGACGCTGCTCCTTCACTCGTAATGAAGGGGTCCGCGTTCCAATCCGCGCGTCGGCTCTCTCGACTTCCAGGACTTTTCGTCTGAGGCAGGTGCGGAAGTGCCGGGGTCGGCACCAGCAACGCAGTGTCTACGTGGCGGTGTTCTCTCGAGCGTGCTCATCGCCCAGGCAGCGTGACAGCTCCCACTGCCAATACACGATGCTGAGCCGGTTCGCCTCGGTCAGCCCCGGCTCCGTCCCTGTGTGCTTCATCTTCTGACGCTCGCGGACGAGAACGTCGAGGATCGCGCGGATCTTGAGCTCGCGCGGGCTTACAACGGCATTCGCGGCGCAGACAGTCCACACCGCCGCGCACGAGACTACGTACGCTGCGAGTGCGGTTCCCGTGGGGAGCGCCAACACCCACCGAGACATCGTCGACCGCTTCCGCCGATCCACCATGTCGTCCTCCTCTCCGCGGAACGCCTTGACGTACGACCAACGACTGTCGCGGATCCGCCGCAGGTCCACTACTGGCCAGACGGACAGTTCGCGGTCAGATTGGACTTCTCAGTGCACGAGCACTGAAACGCCTCTTCCACGTGTTGCCGCCGGGTTAGACATCGTCGCCAATTTCTGGCCGTTTCTCTACGGCGAGTGTGCGAGCGGGATTTCCGACGACGGTGGCGCCGGCGGGCACGTCGCGGGTCACGACGGCGCCGGCGCCGATCGTCGCCGACTCGCCGATCCGAACACCGCCGAGAATCACGACTCCTGACCCCAGCGCCGCTCGGCGTTCGATGGCCGTGCGCTGCGGCGTCCAGTGCTCGCTCGTCTGCAGCGCGCCGCCGGCTGTCGCGCGCGGCCGCTTGTCGTTGATGAAGAGGACGCCGTGGCCGATGAACACTTCGTCCGCGATCTCGACGCCCTCGCAGATGAACGAATGGCTCTGGATCTTGCAGAGGGAGCCGACGGTCACGCCCTTCTGAATTTCGACGAACGGACCGATCCGTGTCTGGTCACCCACGCGACACCCATAGAGGTTCGTGAACGGGTAGACGACGACGCCGTCACCGAACTCGACGCCGTTGATGATCCGGTACGGCGCATCGTTAACGGGTGCGTCAGCCACGATCGAAGAACGACCGGACCGCGGCGATGACTGCGTCCGTTTGGCGCGGTGACATGCCGGGATAGATCGGGAGCGAAAGGACACGTTGCGCGTGACCCTCCGCATTCGGGAAATCGCCGACCTCGTACCCGAGATGCGCGTACGCACCGGTCAGGTGTACAGGGACGGGGTAGTGTCGGCCGGCGCCGATCCCGCGCTCGCGCAGGAAGTCCATGAGCCGGGTCGGGTCGCAGGTCCGGACGACGAACAGATGCCAGGCCGAGGAACTGTACGAGGCGACCGGCGGTAGCTCTAAGTCGCCGACCCCGGCGAGCCCGTGCAGATACTGCAACGCGATCATCGTGCGCTCGCGGTTCCACTCGTCGAGGCGAGCGAGTTTCTTCAGAAGCACGAGCGCCTGGATCGTGTCGAGCCGCGCCGTGTAGCCCTCCCGGTCGTGGACGTACTTCGCTCGCTGGCCATGCTCCCGAAGCGCGCGCGCAATTTCCGCCAACGGCTCGTCGTTCGTCACGAGCGCACCCGCGTCGCCGAACGCCCCGAGGTTCTTCCCCGGATAGAAACTGAACCCAGCTGCGAGCCCACTCGCGCCGGCGCGCACACCGTCGCGCTCTGCGCCGTGCGCCTGGCACGCATCCTCTATGAGTGCCAGACGATGACGGCGCGCGATCTCCTGCAGCGCTCGCATATCCGCCAGTTGGCCGTAGAGGTGCACCGGCATGATAAAGCGCGTTCGGGCCGACACCGCAGCCTCGGCCCGAGCAACGTCCATGTTCCAGTCGTCGTCCGACATGTCGACCACGATCGGCCGGCCCCCCGCCTGCGTCACCGCCTCGAGTGTGGCCACGAACGTGTTCGCCGGGACGATGACCTCGTCGCCGTCGTCGATGCCGGTCGCAAGCAGCGCGAGGCGGAGGGCGTCGAGGCCGCTCGCGGCCCCCACGGCGAACGTCGTACCGCAGTAGCGCGCGAACGCCTCCTCGAACTCGCTCACCGCGCGTCCGTTGATGAACTCGCCCGCGTCGATCAGCGCGGCGACGTCTTCGAGCACGTCGTTCTTGATCTCGCGGTTGGTCACGCCCAAGTCGAGGAAGGGAATTGCCGGAGCGACCAAAGTTGATTCGTTCATACGAACTCGAGCGTAACGGGCGCAGCGGGAATGCCAAGCGTTCCGGCCAATACCAATCGAACGGCTAGTAGGGGACACGGGCACGCCATCGGCACCGGCCTCCCCCCCGCCCGGATGGATTTTCCAGTCTGGCCTACGAGTCCGTTGCGCTTTCGACTTCACTTGACGGACGCGGTCGAGCCCCGACCGCCGATCGGCACATCGCAGCACAGGAGACACCGGGTGCGAGAGGAGATCTGCAGGCCAGTGATCGAACCGCCGGACAGGTGCTTGGCTTGACCGCACTCGACCACGCGTTCGTGCCCGCGCCCGATGTCGAAGATCGTCACGCCGGTGGAACGATTGCGCCATTCCTTCCGGCGCGCGCGGCTCCCGCGCTCCGGCGGCGTGCGTGGCTCGTCCCCCGGGCCCTCCTGCTCGCGGACTTCGTAGGGCTCTCGGCAGGATTCCTGCTCGCGACGGTCTTCTGGGGCCGGTCCGGATTGGTGCTCTTCCTCGTCACGCTTCCCGGCCCGCTGGTGACCGCGAAGGCCCAGGGTCTCTACGACCGTGACGCGGGCCGCGCCGATCACTCGACCGTTGACGAGCTCGCAGGCGTCTTTCACGTTGTCACGGTCGGCGCGTGGATGATCGTCGTAGCTGGGCTCATCACCGGTATTGCTCGTCCGGATCTCAGGGAGCTGACGGCGTTCTGGGCGTTCGCCTTCGCTTTCGTCCTCGGCGCGCGCGCCTGCACCCGCGCCGCTTGCCGGCGCAGCGGAAGGTACGCGCAGAAGACCATAATCGTCGGCGCCGGAGAAATCGGCCAGCTCGTCGCGCGGAAGATGTCGAAGCATCCCGAGTACGGCCTGGACGTGATCGGGTTCGTCGACAGCGACCCCAAGCGGCGCCGCAATGATCTCGACAGCCTCACCGTCCTCGGCGAGCCCAAGCAGCTTCGCGAGTTGGTCAAGCGTCTCGCCGTAGAACGCATAGTGGTTGCGTTCTCGAATGATTCGGCCGAGAACACTGTTCGACTGCTGCGAGAGCTCTCGGATCTGGATGTACAGGTCGACATCGTCCCGCGCCTGTTCGAGATCGTCGGGCCGAGCGTCACGATGCACAGCGTCGAGGGGCTCGCTCTCGTGGGCCTCCCGCCCGCGAAGCGTGTCAGCGAGACGTCGCGCCTGCTGAAGCGCGCCTTCGACGTTACCGCCTCCGCTGTCGGATTGCTCCTGGCCGCGCCCGTGATGGTCTTCATCGCCTGGCGTATCAAGCGCGACTCACCGGGTCCGGTGTTCTTCAGGCAGGTTCGCCTTGGGTCGGGAATGCGCGAGTTCACCGCGCTCAAGTTTCGGACGATGAAGGTCGGCACGGATCAGGACGAACACCGCCGATACATCCAGAAGGTCGCAGAGGCTGGCAGCGCAACGAACGGGAACGGCCTCTTCAAGCTCGAGCGCACCGACGCGATCACTTCGTCAGGCCGCTGGCTGCGGAAGGCGAGCCTCGACGAATTGCCGCAGTTGATCAATGTCCTTCGCGGCGACATGTCGCTGGTCGGGCCGCGACCCTGCATCCCGTATGAGACCGAGACGTTCAAGCCGCACCACTTCGAGCGGTTCCTCGTCCCGGCCGGGATCACGGGCCTGTGGCAGGTCACCGCCCGCGCAAACGCGACGTTCGTCGAGGCGCTGGAGATGGACGTTGCATACGCGCGCGGCTGGTCGCTCGGCCTCGATTTCCGCCTCCTGCTCCGCACGCCGATCCAACTTCTACGGCAACGGACGTCCACGGCATGAGCGAACAAATCAAGATCGCAGTCATCGGGCTTGGGTACTGGGGCCCCAACCTCGTCCGGGCGTTGCACGACGTCGAGGAGGCCGAGGTCGCGTGGATCTGCGACCTCGACACCGAGGCATTGCAGAAAATCGGGCGCCGCTACCCCGCTGTCCGGCGCACCGCCGACCTCGAGGAGGTGCTCGCCGACGACAACGTAGACGCGGTCGCGATTGCGACGCCGGTCTCGACGCATTTCCCGCTCGCGAAGCGCGCGCTCGACGCCGGCAAGCACGTCTTCGTGGAGAAGCCCCTCGCGGCGTCGGCGGCCGAAGCGGTCGCGCTTGCGGATTTGGCAGATTCGCGGCAGCTCGTTCTCATGCCCGGCCACACGTTCGTTTACAGCCCGCCGGTCCAGACGATCCGCGGGCTACTCGAATCTGGCGTCCTCGGCGACATCTACTTCATCTCGTCCAGCCGAGTCAACCTGGGTCTCCACCAGCCGGATGTGAGCGTCGTATGGGATCTCGGCCCACACGACTTCTCGATCCTGCGGTACTGGCTGCAGGAGACGCCGACGCACGTTGCCGGGACGAGCCGAAGCTGCATCATCCCCGGTACACCGGACGTCGCGTTCATCAATCTCCATTTCGCGTCCGAAACGGTCGCGCAGGTCGAGCTCTCGTGGCTTGCTCCCAGCAAGCTGCGTCGGACGACGATCGTCGGCTCGAGGAAAATGGTCGTCTACGACGATACGAGCAACGAACCCGTTCGGGTCTTCGACTCCGGGGTGATGATTCCCGCTCCGTCGACCTTCGGCGAGTACAAACTCTCCTACCGAACTGGTGACATCGTCTCGCCTCACGTCTCCGCCGAGGAGCCGCTAGGCGTCGAGATGGCCGACTTCTGCAGCGCGATTCTGACAGGGTCGACGCCGAAGTCTTCGGCCCAGCTCGGCGTTGAGGTCGTGAAGATGATCGAAGCTGTCGACACCTCCTTCTCGAGGCAGGGACGCCGCGTGCGTGTGGACGCTGCCCGCGGTGTGGCCGCGCCCGCCACAGGTACACGGGCGCGGCCGACGCTGCGCCGCCCCCGCGGGCGACAAGCGCCGGCACTGCCTGCCTAGCGTCTACGAAGTCGGCTCGCCGGAGTTCACGATTTGGTGCGCGTGGGCCCACCGGCTCGCCTCGGTCCGGTTCGAGGCTCCCACTTTTCGATAGATGTTCGAAAGGTGAAACTTGACCGTTTGCTCTGTCACCCAGAGGATCTTCGCCAGTTCACGGTTGGAGTAGCCTTCGGCAACGAGCGCCAAGATCTCGCGTTCGCGCCGAGTCAACGGCGCACCCTCTTCCTCCGCCGGTGCTCTCTTGGCGTGGCGAGCGTGCGAGGTGCCGTTGATCAGTAACGGAGCGGCAGTGACGTTCACCGGAGCTTGCACAGTGCCGTCGACCCGCACGGGTGCGAAGAAGATCGAGTGGTGGAACACCTGGCGAATCGTCGCCGCGACATCTTCAGCGCGCGCCGTCTTGACCACGTATGCGACCGCGCCTGCCTCGAAGGCTGCGGCGATGTCAGCAGGCTCCGAAGAACCGCACAACGCGATGACGTGAAGAGACGGGACGAGTTGCCGGGCCGCACGCACCAGGGCGGGCCCCCCCGTGGCTCCGTTCATCGCGGTGTCGACCAGGAAGATGTCAGGCTTGTGCGTCTCGATCAACGAGAGTGCCCGCTCGGCAACGAACGCCTTCCCGACGACCGCGACGTTCAGCGACGTCAACACGGATTGAAGCGCCTCGAGCCACAGAGGATGTGGATCCAGCAGTACCGCAGACCGCTTGGGTTCAATCGAGGATCGCTGCCGCACTTTCCGCAATCTTCCTGTCCGCAGGAATAGGAGAGTTCTGAGAAAAACGGGTTGGTTCAAACGTGTCTACTACTTTTGTTGACAATGTGCAATAGAGAGTTTCCGAATAGAGAGTTTCCGTTAGTCTGGCCGACCTTTTGATAGTGGGTTTCGATAGATCGTCGACACGCCGCGTGCGGTTTGAATCTACTCAACGCGTGCCGTGAACCGGCGAGGGGTCGGGGGCCGCCCGGAGACGAACCCGCCGAACGGGTCGTAGCTTCCGATGCTTGCCGCCGAGTACGCTCGATCCGCGGAGCGGAACGCTGCCGCCCTCCGCTTCCGCACGGCTCCGGCGGTTCCCCGAAGCCGAAGCCCCGAAGCCAGTGGCGGGACGCTCTTGCCGAAACGCTCGAGCCGTCCCGCCACCTCTTCTTGCCGCGGCGCAGTGGGCCGGTGCCGGGTCCCAGCGTTACAGTGTCGCCCGGATCGGGTTGGACAGCCTCCTGGCCGGATGCTCGGGATAGCTCTGGACTCTCCGCCGCGCTTTTGCTTCCCTGCCGTCGGACGTAATGCCGGCGCCCGGACCACGCATCCTGTCCGTTCGATGAGTAGGCAGGGCCGGGTCCATTTGCCACGGTACTTACGCCCGTGCGCCCGCCGAACAGTCAAGGAGAAGCACGCAAGCCAAGGAGGGTGCGGCGCCGGTCCGCGCGCCAGATGTTCGTCGCGTTCGCCACGGTCGCCGCCACGAGCTTGTTCGCGATCGGCGTTCCCGCGTCGGTCGGCCGCGCGTCCACGTCGGCGACTTCGGCGGCGCAGGCGTCGAATCCGATTCAGGTTGAGAACAGCAAACCCGGGACGCCCGGTTGGGACGACTTCGCTTCCGTCGCTCAGCAGGATGCGATTTCGGGCTACGGCTCGAAGATCAGCGTCAACCACGGCGACTCGCTCGATTTTTACGTCACTACGACGGCGCCCAGCTTCACGATCGACATCTTCCGCACTGGTTGGTACGGGGGCGTCGGCGCGCGCTTGGTCGCGTCGCTCGGGAGCTTCCAGGGTGTGCACCAGTCGATTCCGGCGCCCGACTCGGCCACGGGGATGGTTGCCGCAACGAACTGGACGAAGACGACCAGCCTCACGATCCCGTCGGACTGGGTGACCGGCGTCTTCCTTGCGCGGCTGAACGCCTCGAACGGCAACAAGAGCTTCATCTTCTTCGTCGTCCGTAACGACGGTGGCACCGAACCCCTCGTCTTCCAGACGAGCGTCACCACGTACCAGGCCTACAACGCCTGGGGAGGCGTCAGCCTCTACACGAACAACACGAACAGGTCGGTCTATAAATACGACCTGGCGACGAAGGTGTCGTTCGACCGTCCATTCGATCCTCAGGACAGCAACGGCGCGGGCCACTTCCTCTACTACGAGTACCCGTTCATCCGCTGGGCGGAGTCGCAGGGATACGACATCACGTATACGACGGACGTCGATACTCACACGAATGTCAACGCGCTCGCGAACCACCGTGCATTTCTCTCGGTCGGTCACGACGAGTACTGGTCGAAGGCGATGCGCGACAACGTCACGGACGCAATCGCGCACGGCGTGAACGCCGCGTTCTTCTCCGCGAACACGGCTTACTGGCAGATTCGGCTCGAACCGAACGCCGGCGGAGTGCCGAACCGTGTCGAAGTCGACTACAAGGATGCGGCAACAATCAACAGCCCGCCGGGCCCGGACCCGCAGTACGGCGTGAACAACTCGATCGTGACGACACGCTGGCGCGACGCACCGGTCAACCTGCCCGAAAACAGCTTCATCGGCGTCATGTACCAGGACCAGGTCAACTCGAACTATGCATACGTCGTCAAGAACGCCGGCAACTGGATCTACGCCGGCACGGGCTTCGTCGAGGGGTCGAAGGTTCCCGGGATCGTCGGGTACGAGTACGACAAGGTGTGGAACAACGGGTTCTCGCCCCCAGGGCTGACGGTCGTGTCGAACTCGCCCGTCGTCGGCTGCTGCGAGGGCTCAGGGAGCTCCGTCTCGAACTCGACCCTGTACACGGCGCCGAGCGGCGCCCAGGTCTTCGCTGCTGGAACGATCCAATGGGCGTGGGGCCTCGACAACTACAGCGCGAACTTCGCGAGTGTCGGCATCCAGAAGACGACGTCGAACATCCTCAACGCGTTTGGCAGCGGCGCAACGTCGCCTGCGCCGACGGTCGCGCTTTCGCCTGCGACTCTGAGCTTCGCGGGGCAAGGCGTCGGTACGGCGAGCGCTGCAAAGACGACGACGCTGACGAACAGCGGCAACGCTCCGCTGACGATCAGCAACATCGGCGTCACCGGCGCGGAATCAGGCGATTACTCGCAGGTGAATACGTGCCCGCTCAGCCCCAGCACGCTTGTCGCCGGTGCGACATGCACGATCTCCGTCACATTCGCGCCGACGGCGACCGGAGCGCGCAGCGCGAGCGTCACGCTCACGGACGACGCCGTCAGCAGCCCCCAGAACGTCTCGCTCAGCGGCACGGGCACTGCGCCCGCCGCCAGCCTGGCGCCTTCGAGCCTCACATTCGCTTCGCAGATCGTCGGCACGACGAGCCCCGCACAGGCGGTGACGCTGACCAACTCGGGCTCGGCGTCGCTGGCGATCGGCAGCATCGGCCTCACGGGTCCGAACGCCGGCGACTACCAGCAGACCAACACCTGCCCCGCGAGCCTGCCGACCGGCTCGAGCTGTTCGATCTCGGTGACGTTTTCCCCGGCCGGCGCCGGAAGCCGCGTCGCCTCCGTCAGCGTCGCCGACGACGCAGCGGGAAGCCCTCACACCGTCGGCCTCTCCGGAATGGGGACGGCGTCTGCGCCGGCCGTGGGACTCACGCCGGTGGCCCTGGCATTCGCGTCGCAGACCGTCGGCACGACCAGCGCGGCACAATCGACCAGGCTTACGAACACCGGCAGCGCGCCGCTGACGATCGGCAGCATCGGCGTCGCCGGGGCGAATCCGGGCGACTTCGCGCAGACGAACACGTGTCCGCTCGGCGCCGCAACCCTCGACGCCGGCGCGACCTGCACCATCTCCGTCACCTTCACGCCGAACGCCGCGGGGGCGCGGTCGGGAACAGTGGCGATCGATGACGACGCGGCCGGCAGCCCGCAGACGGTGTCGCTCGACGGCGACGGCGTGGAGGCGGCACCTGCAGTCACGCTCACGCCCTCGAGCCTGAGCTTCGGCTCCCAGCCCGTGGGCACCACGAGCGTGGCCCAGATGACAACGTTGACGAACAGCGGCACCGCGCCGCTTACGATCGACCTGGTCTCGGTCACGGGCGCGAATGCGGGGGACTTCTCGCAGACGAACACGTGTCCTGTCACGCCTCTGACTCTGGCGGCGGGCGCGACCTGCACGATCTCGGTGAAGTTCACTCCGGGCGCGGCAGGACCCCGCAGCGCAAGCATCACGATCAGCGACGACGCCGCCGGCGGCCCCCACGCCGTTCCGCTGACGGGCAGCGGCGGTACCTCAGCGATCGCCTTCGACAAGAACCTCGGCACGAAGAGCGAGAACGCCAAGGGGACGAAGGCGACGCTGACAACGACGGCGGCGGCGGCAGCGGGATCGCGGGTCTTCGTCATCGTCAACTGGAACCACGCGTCCCGGATGCTCTCGAGCGTGAGTGGGGGCGGCCTGACCTGGACGATCGACCGGCAGGCGAAGGACACGAGCAACTTCCACGGCGCGATCGCCTCGGCTGCTGCGCCGGCGGGTCTCGCGGCCGGGACGGTGATGACTGCCACTTTTTCGGCGTCGGTGACCAAGGGCCTGATGGCGGCGGCGTCGTTCACCGGGATCGCCTCGACGTCGCCGCTCGACGCCGCGGGTAGCAACGTGCAGGGCGGTGCGGCGGCGTGGACGGCGAGCGTCACGACCACGAACGCGAACGACCTCGTGCTCGGGTGGAGCGGGATCGACACCAACGCAACGAGCACGCCGACCGCACCAAGCGCCGAGATCCAGGACTTCGGGCAAGCGAGCTACCACGGCTGGGCCACGTCGGTCTACCGGATCGAAGCGACGGCCGGCGCGAAGACGGTCAGCGGCACCTGGTCACGGACCTCCGGCGCGACCGCGAACGTGACCGTCGTCGCGGCTTACAGAGCCAGATAGCTCGGCCGAGCCACACTCTCGGGAGGCGCCTGTTTCCGCTGCCGCGTCGTCGCGCGCTTGTGACTCCTTGGACCGTTCCCGGGCTCCCGCAATTCAGGACTGTGGACCACCCGGTTGGGGAGTAGGCCAGGGGGCGCGCCGCTGCCAGGCTCCTGCAGATGCGGCACATCACGACTCCTCGGCTTGCCGTGGTCATCCTCGTGGCCGCGAGCTTCTGCATCGTCGGCGGGGCGGCGGAGACGGCGGCGACCGCGTCGAACCCGATCGTCCTCGAGAACCAGCAGCCGGGAACGACGAGCTGGCAGTTCACGAACTACAACAAGGCTCAGGCACACGAAATCGAGGGCTATGCGTCGCTGACGAGCGTGAACAAGGGCAGCTCGATCAACTTCATGGTCTCGCTCTCGTCGAGCGCTCAGTACACGATGGACTTCTACCGGCTGGGCTGGTACCCGACCGGCACGAACCCCGACGGTACGTCGTGCGCGCCCTCGTGCGGCGGACGGCTGATGTTGCACGTCGGACCGCTGAACGGCGTCAAGCAGGCGGCGTGTCCGCGCGTGACGACGTCGACTGACCCGAATTTCGGCCTGACCGAGTGCCAGTGGACGACGAGCTACACGCTGACGGTCCCGACGACGTGGACGACCGGGAACTACATCGTGAAGCTGACGCGGCTCGACGGCACGCACCTCGAGAACTGGATGACGTTCGTCGTCCGCGACGACTCGAGCACGTCCGCGATCGTCTACTCGTTCGACGTCAACACGTGGCAGGCGTACAACTTCTGGGCGGGTTCCGGGAACAACAACGTCGGAATCAACCTCTACGGACGGATCAACGACGTCACACTGGCCAACCTCAGCGGAAGCCGCGCCTACACGGTGTCTTTCGACCGTCCGTACCTCGACCAGGGATCTCTGGACGGTGCCGGCAACTTCATGACCTGGGATTTCCCGCTCGTCCGGTGGATGGAGTCGCAGGGTTACGACGTGTCCTACATTACCGACGTCGATCTGGAGGCGAACTCCAACATCCTCAACGGCCACCGTGCGTTCGTGAACACCGGCCACGACGAGTACTACTCCGACGGGATGCGCGCGCGAATCCAGGGCGGAATCTCCGCCGGCGTCAACATGGCGTTCTTGGGCGCGAACAACATCTACCACCGCACGACCTGGGGATCGAATGCCGGCGGGGCGCCACTGCGGCGCGTCCACACGGACAAGGGAACGCTGCCCGGCTCGACGACCGTCGAGTGGCGGTACCTCCAGCCTCCGCAGCCCGAGAACGCGATCGCCGGCGTGATGCAGAACGGCGTCGCGACGTCGCGACCCTTCCTCGTCTACGACGCGAGCAACTGGATCTACGCCGGAACCGGCCTCGTCAACTACACCGGCAACGGCACGACCGGCGTGATCACGAGCGGCCCAGGCCAGAATGCCCTGCCGGGGCTCGTCGGGTACGAGTTCGACACACGCGCCGTCAACGATCCGGCGCTGTCCTCGTACACGTCGGCGGAGCCCGCGGGTCTTCAGCAGGTCGGTCACTCGTTCGTACCGTCGTCGGACAACGGCATCAACGCGTGGTCGGACGCGGTCGTCTACACAGCAGGAAGTGGCGCGACCGTTTTCTCCGCCGGCACGATCCAGTGGGCGTTCGGCGTCGACAACGGCTACAACGACGGCTTCTGCAGCTGCGACCATACGGTCGCGAACACAGTCGCGCAGAGAATCACCGGGAACATTCTGACGCGCTTCTCGACCGCGCCCGGCGCACCCGCTGTGAGCCTGATCCCTTCGAGCCTGACGTTCGGCTCACAAACCACCGGCACCACCAGCAGCGCACAGCCGGTGACACTGACGAATAGCGGCAGTGCAGCGCTGACGATCACCAGTATCGGGATCGCCGGAACGAACGCGGGCGACTACAGCCAGTCGAACACGTGCCCGTTGGCACCGAGCACCCTTGCGGCGGCGTCGAGTTGCACGATCTCGGTGCGTTTCGCCCCGACCGCGACCGGCACGCGGACGGCGAGCCTCACGATCACCGACAACGCGGCGGCGAGCCCCCAGGGTGTGTCCCTGACCGGATCCGGAACGGCACCCACCGCGCCGGGAGCGACCCTGGCACCCACGAGCCTCGACTTCGACTCACAGCGCGTGAACACGACGAGCGAAGCGCAGACCGCGACGCTCACGAACACCGGCACGTCGGCGCTAACCATCACCAGCATTGGCATCAGCGGCCCGAATGCCGGTGACTTCGCGCAGACGACGGACTGTCCCATCAGCCCGAGCACGCTCGCGCCGACCGCCTCCTGCGCCATCACGGCGACGTTCACGCCGACCGCTGCAGGCACCCGCACGGCGAGCGTGGTGGTCACGGACGACGCATCGGGTAGTCCGCAGAACGTCGCTCTCGGCGGGACGGGAACAGCGCCATTGGCGACGATCTCGCCCACGGGTCTCGACTTCGGGTCGCAACTGGTGAACACGACCGGCACGGCCCAGACGACGACATTGACGAACACCGGGACTGCGCCGCTGACGATCAACAGCATCGCGCTTGGCGGCGCGAACCCCGAGGAGTACGCGCAGACGAACACCTGTCCGTTGTCGCCGAGCACACTGGCTGTCGACGCGAGTTGCACGCTCTCCGTCACGTTCACACCGAACACGGTCGGAAGCCGAACTGCCTCGGTGTCGGTGACCGACGACGCTGCCGGCAGCCCGCAAAGTGTCGCACTCACCGGCACCGGCACCGCGCCCTCGCCGGCCGTGACGCTTTCGCCCGCCGGCCTGAGCTTCGGCTCGCAGCGCGTGAGCACCACGAGCGAGGCTCAGTCGACGACACTGACGAACACAGGCACCGCAGCGCTGACGATCAGCGGCATCACGATCACGGGAGCGAACAGCGGCGACTACGCGCAGACGAACACATGCCCCGTGGCCCCGAGCGTGCTCGAAGCCGCCGCGAGTTGCACGATCTCGGTCACGTTCGCTCCCTCGTCCGCCGGCAGCCGCAGCGCCTCGCTCACGATCACGGACGACGCGGCTAACAACCCGCAGAGCGTCCCGCTCAGCGGGACGGGACTCGCGCCCTCGGTCAGCCTGAGCCCGGCGAGCCTCGCCTTCGAGCCCCAACTCGTCGGGACGCCGAGCGCCACTCAGACGTCAACTCTGACGAACACCGGCGGTGCACCGTTGGCGATCAGCAGCATCGCGCTCGGCGGAGCGAACCCGGGCGAGTACACATTGACGAACGACTGCCCGCTCGCTCCCAGCACGCTGGACGGCGGTCTGGCGTGCACAATCTCAGTCACCTTCACGCCTACCCTCGCTGGAGCGCGGCCTGCGAGCGTCACGATCGCCTACGACGCGGCCGGCAGCCCGCGTGAGCTGGTGTTGAGCGGTGAGGGAACGAATCCCGTGCCGGCAGTGACCCTGACGCCGTCGTCGCTCGACTTCGGCCCGCAGCGTGTCGGCACGACGAGCGCCTCGCAGACCACGATCCTGAAGAACGTGGGCACGGCGGACCTGACGATCGACAGCATTGCGGCCGGCGGTGACTTCGCTCAGACGAACGATTGCCCTGCGACACTCGCCCCGGACGCCACCTGCACGATCTCGGTCACCTTTGCTCCGACCGCCGCCGGGAGCCGCACCGGCATCGTCTCCGTCGTCGACGACGCCGCGAACAGCCCGCAGGGCATCCTCGCGAGCGGGACGGGAACCGTCTCCGGTATCACCCTCACGCCGGCGAGCCTCACCTTCAGCTCCCGGGTCGTCGGGAGCGCGAGCGCCGCACAGACGACGACGCTGACGAGCAGCGGGACGGCGCCGTTGGCCATTGCCGGCATCGCCGTCTCGGGCCCGAATGCCGCCGACTACGCGCAGACGAACGATTGTCCGACCACGGGGACGCTCGCCGTGAACGCGAGCTGCACGATCTCCGTCACCTTCGCGCCTACGGCATCGGGCACGCGGACAGCCACCGTGACCGTGACCGACGATGCGCCGGGCAGCCCGCAGGCAGTCGCGCTGACGGGCACGGGCGTCGCGGCTGCGCCTGCCGTGACATTGACGCCCACGACGATCCCCTTCGGGTCGCAGCGGGTCGGCACGACGAGCGCGGCACAATCGGCGACGATGACCAATAGCGGCACCGTGCCCCTGACGATCACCGGTTTCGCGATCATGGGCGCGAACGCCGGCGACTATGCGCAGACAAACACCTGCCCGCTCGCCCCGGCCACTCTGGCAGTGAGCGAGAGCTGCACGATCTCGATGACCTTTACGCCGGGCGCAACCGGAAGCCGCACTGCGACCGTCTCGGTCGCGGACGACGCCGTCGACAGCCCGCAAACCGTTGCCCTGAGCGGCACCGGCGTCGCGCCCGCCGCGAGCCTGACGCCGTCGTCGCTCACGTTCGCGACCCAGGTCGGAACCACGAGCTCCGCGCAGACCGCCACGTTCGCGAACACGGGAACCGCCGGCTTGACGATCAGCAGCATCGGCATTACGGGCGCAAACGCGGCCGACTTCGCGCAGACGAACACCTGTCCGGTCGCGCCTGCGAGTCTGGCGGCGAGCGCGTCGTGCACGATCTCCGTGAAGTTCACACCTGGCGCCACGGGAAGTCGCAGCGCGAGCGTCACGATCAGCCACGACGCGGCCGACAGCCCCCACACGGTCGCGCTGACGGGCACCGGCAGCGCAGCGATCGCCTTCGACAAGAACCTCGGCACGAAGGGCGAGAAGGCCAAGGGCACGCAGGCGACGTTGAAGACGGCGGCGGCGGCGACAACCGGCGCTCGCGTGTTCGTGTTCGTGAACTGGAACCACGCCTCGCAGACCCTGGCGAGCGTGAGCGGAGGCGGCCTGACCTGGACGGTCGACCGCCAGGCGAAGGACACGAGCAACTTCCACGGCGCGATCGCGTCGGCCAGCGCGCCCGCGGGCCTCGCGGCCGGCACCGTGATCATCGCAACCTTCTCGGGATCGGTGGCCAAGGGCCTGATCGCAGTCGCGTCGTTCACCGGGATCGCCTCGACGTCACCGCTCGATGTCGCCGGCAGCAACCTGCAGGCCGGTGCGGCGGCGTGGACGGCGAGCGTCACGACCACGAACGCGAACGACCTCGTGCTCGCGTGGAGCAGCATCGATGCCAACGCCCTCAGCACGCCGATCGCACCGAACGTCGAGATCCAGGACTTCGGGAACGGGGGCTACGACAACTGGGCCACGTCGGACTACCGGATCGAAACGACCGCCGGCGCGAAGACGGTCAACGGCACCTGGTCACGGACTTCCGGCGCGACCGCGAACGTGACAGTCGTCGCGGCGTACCGAGCCCGATAGTCAACCGACGACGTGATCACGAGCAGGCTGGGACCAGAACGCCTTCCCGGGCCTGCCGGCTCGAAAATCCGGTCGGGAACCTATCCCAACGGCCAGGCGAAAAAGGGTGCGCGGTACAGCAAGCTTGAAAAGGAGCAAGGACGGCCCGGCGGCAAGCGGCGAAAGAGCGAACTCGGGGATCAAATGAAGAGCAGACGAGAGACGATCGTGTGGGCCGCGCTTGGTTGGCGACGCGCATGAACCCGGTCTATCGCGAGACGTTCCGTCGGCACCGGGCGCTCTTGCTCCTGCCGGTCGTGCTGGCGACGGCGATCACCGTGTGGTCGGCGGTAACGGCGCCGCCGATGTACGAAGCCGCGGCGAGCGTCTGGTCGGACAGCGCCGACAGCACGGCTCAGGCTTATGGCGCGCCGCCGCCCACAGCGCAGGAGCAGTCGATGCTGATGGAGCTCCTGACTACGGACAGTTTCCGGACCGCGGTAGCGAAGCAAGCCGGGCTCGACGTCTACCTGGCGCACAACTCTCAGCAGGGGTGGGGTCCGGTCGCGCTGGTCTCGAAGCTGCGTGGCACCCCTTCCCTGGAGACCATGATCTCGATTGCCCTCGGGCCCAAGCGCGTGCGGGCAACGCCACAGGGTCCGCATGTGCTCAAGATTTCCTTCGACGCTCCGACTCCCGTTCTTGCCGCGAGGACTCTTCGCGTGCTGGTGGCGCAGTACGTCAAGAACCGCGCCGCCCTGCGCGCCGACGCGCTGACGGCTTATCGGAACCAGGTCGACGGCGCGTCCGCCGCGCTGACGAAGGCGCGAGCGGGAATCGCCAGCTACCTCCTTCAACACCCCAACCGGGCCGATTCGCGGTCGAATTCGCAACTGGCCACGATGCTGCATTCCGAGCAGAGTGCTCTTCAGCAGCTCGAGACGGCGACGCGGACGCTGAACCAGGAGTCGGCCGCAGTGCTCGACTCGAGCTCTGTCGGGACAATGCTCCGGGTCGTCGATCCGCCGGAGGTTCCGACGGCAGCGATTAGCGGGCCGAAGAAGCTCGTCAAAGCGCTGTTCGCCGGTCTCTTCGCCGGCGCGCTGATCGGCGTGCTCGGGCTCGTCGCACTCACGAAGTTCCGGCGCCCGGCCGCGGACGAGCAACACGCCGCTCCGGAGGCAGACGTCGCGGCACCGGATGAGGGGCTGCGCGTATCGCACGGCGAGCGCCGGCCGATCGTCGCTGAACCGGGCTATCGCCGCACCGGGTCGGGGTAAGGCGCCCGTCATGGTCGCCGTCGGCTGCTTCCCGGTGCGCACCGCCCAGTCCGCGGGGACTTTCGCGATCGCGGAGCGCACGCCGTGACGCGCTGGGCGCTTCTCCTCCTCATAAGCTCTTTCGCATTCGGACTCGGTCGATTCGAACGACCGAGAGCGATTCGATCTGCCGTTTGGATCACAGTCCTCGTCGTTACGGCCGTGAGCGTGAGGAATGGGGCGTTGTGACGGTCGCGGTCGCGCGTCAGCGGATGGTTGCGCCGGAGATCGTCGCCGGCGGTTGTCTCGCCGCCGGTGCCGTCGTCGCGGGCGCGCTCGCGGGCCAACTCGTCGTCGATGGTCGCGGGAAGCTCGTGCTCGGCCTGGGGCTCGTCCTGTTCCCGGTCGCGTTGTGGAAGAGGCTGCAGATGGCACCGGTCGTTCTCGTCGCTACCGCTCTCACGATCGAGCAGTTCCCGGAGATCGGCCCTCACGGCGAGCTGACGGCGCACATCCCGCTCTTCCACGGACTCGGAGGCTTCCGTCCGTCCGACGTGATGGTGCTTCTGATGATCGGGGTGTACGCAGCGAAGTCCGGTACTGCCGCTGTTGCGCCTGCGCCAAGGTCTGCCGTCAGTCGTGCCGTTCTGGTCTTGCTCGCAGCGGTCGCCGTCGGCGTCGCGGTCGGGGTCGGGAGTGGTGGCACCCTGCGTGTCGCGCTGACGGAGATCAGGCCGTACCTCTATCTGTCCGCGGCCTATCTGATGGCTTCGACGACGATCCTGACTCGACGCCGCGCGCGTGCAGTCCTTTGGGCGTGCGTCATCGCCACGGGGTTCAAAGCCTTTCAGGCCCTCTACATCTTCCTCGCCGTCCGACACCTGAACCCCCGCCCGGAGGCGGTGCTCGGACATGAGGAGTCGCTGTTCTTCGCGGCTTTCGTAAGCCTCACGATGGCGCTCTGGTTGTTCGACGTGCCCGGCCGGCTGCGGACGACGGCGACGGCTCTAGTGCCGATCGTGCTCCTGGCTGACCTCGCGAACGGCCGGCGCGTCGCGTGGCTGATCATCGCCGGCGTCCTGATCGTCTCGATCGTTGTCGGCCTGGTCGCGCTTCCGCATCGCCGTCCCTTCCTACGCCGGTTCGCTCTCGTCGTCACGGCTTCTTCGATCATCTACTTCCCCACCTACTGGAACAAGACCGGCGGGTTTGCGCAGCCGGCGAGAGCGTTTCATTCGGCGATCGCACCTGACCCGCGGGACGCCGCGTCGAACCTGTACCGCGTGCAGGAGGACGCGAACTTGAAGCTGAACATCAGGGAAGCGGGACACCTCGGTAAAGGCTTCGGCGTCCCGATCGACTACGCCCTGCCGATCGTCGACATAAGCGACATCGACCCGTACATCACGTACATCCCGCACAACGGGCTGCTCTACCTGTTCATGCGCATGGGCGCGTACGGCGCAATCGCCTTCTGGTCTTTCATTGCGGCGGCGATTGTCGCGGCATGCCGGCTCGCGCGAAGTGCAGACAAGGAGTTCGCAGCCGTCGGCCTCGTGATCGCCTCGGTCGTGACGGGCTACGTGCTCCTGGGGTACAACGATCAAGGCTTCTTCTACTATCGCGTCGCGATCCTCGTGGGCGCGCTGCTGGGCCTAGGGGAGGCACTGACTCGGCTGAATCGACCCGCGGACGCGCCTGCGGCGCTGCCCTCGACCGGCGTGATCGCCCTGGATCCGCGACTGCGACAGTCGGCACACAGCTGAGCCCGGGTGCAGGATGGCTGTGCCGCCTTCGCTCCGAGCCGCTCAGGCCTGCCGCAATCGCGCATGCAACCGCGACAGCCGAGCCGTCACGAAGGCCACCTCCGCCGGCGTTGCGACCTTGAGCCTGGCCGCGGTAAGGACGAACGCCGCGGCGGCGAGGAAGAGCGCGAGGCCGACGTTCAGCGGACGCGCCGCATAGAACGTGCCGCACATCGCTGCGGTCGCGACGCCGCAGAGGACGCATCGTCGGGCCTCGGCGCGGCCGAAGATGTTCCGGCCGACAATCGTGAACCCGGCGGCGACGACTACCAGCTCCGTAAGTAGCAGGCTGACGGCTGCGCCGACCGCGCCGTTCCCGTATCGGTGCTGCGTCATCGGAATGAGCAGGAGATTGAGCGGCGGGTTCACCACCGTCGCGCCCGCCATCACCCAGGTCCAGACCACCTGGCGTTTCTGCGCGATCAGCACCGACGCGAGCATGATGTTCACGTACATCGGCGGAATGCAGAGCCCCAGGACGACCATCACCGGAACTGCGTTTCCATAGGCCGACCCGTACAGGATATGGATCAACGGCCCGGCGAGGATCGCGGTTCCTGCCGCGATCGGCATGCTCAGCACGAGCACGAGCTCCAGCGGCGTGCGGGCTGTCGTCCCGAGTCTCTCGACGCTGATTTCGAAGGCGGCGACGAGCCGCGGGAGCCATGCCGTCGAGAGGAGCACCGGGAGGAACATCAGCGTCTGGAACAGCCGCGTCGGCGCCCCGTACCACCCGACAACTTCGGCCCGCGTCATCAGCGAGAGCATGATCGTGTCGATCCACAGGTAGAGCATCGAGAAGACGCCGAACGCCCAGTACGCGAGGCTCTGATTGGCCATGTGGACCAGCTTCCGGGTGCTCGTTCGGAGGGCGAACCGTACGAAGCGCCGAAGCCAGAAAGCGTCGAGCACGATGACCCCCGCTCCGATGACCACGAGGCTCGTCGCTATGCCTATCGTGCGAAAGCCCAGAAGGACGAGCGCTATACCCGCCACACTCTGAGCCGATTTGCTCACGATATCCGAGTAAGCCAGGTACTGCATCCGCTCGATCGCCTGGAAACCGGCCTGCATCGGCTCGGCGAGGAGCGTGAGCAGCGTGAAGGCCGCCAGAAGGTAGAGGACTAGGCGCGCCTCATGGCCGGAGTGAGAGAGCCAGGCATAGCCGATCACGCACGCGGCGAAGACGGGCGCCAAGAGGATTCTGAGCACGATGGCGGTCCCGACGAGCGTCGGAGCAGCCCCGCGGTTGACGACCAGTTCGCGGACGACGTAGTTGCGCGTCCCGAGGCCGAGGATGATGCCCGCCACCCCGCTCACCGAGAGCGCCGAAACCACGGTGCCCCACCCCGTCGGCCCTAGCGCTCGTGGAACGACGAGCATCCAGAGAAGCGTCATCGTCCAGGTGATGACCTGGCCGCTGGCGAGGCTCAGGATGTTACGACCGAGGCGCGCTTGGCCGCTCCCGGCCGGAGACGGCGCCTGCGGTGGCGCCTCGCCGAGCGCGACACCGCCGATCGCGTCGTCGCTCCAAGCGGTGTCCGTCATCAGTCCTCGTCCTGAATCCGCCGCACTGCCTTCGCTCCTATTCGAAGAGGGGGAATGGACTGCTCAGGACGTAGTTCGCCTCCGATTCATCGCGGGTGCCGACAGAGCGTGCCGGTGCCCCGAACACGACCGCGAGCGGCGCCACGTCACCTGTGACGACGGAGCCGGCGGCCACGACTGCCCCCCGGCCGATCCGCACGCCCGGCATGATGATCGCGCGCATGCCGACCCACGCGTGGTCCTCGATCACGACCGGGCGGCGTTCGGCGACGGAGCGGCCGCCGCCGACGCGTTCGGCCGAGGTCAAGATTAGGCACTCCGCAGAAACACTTACGTTTTCGCCGATCTGAAGACCTTCGCGAAGGTCGAGCGTACAGCCGCGGTTGATCCGGGACCACGCGCCAATGCGAACGCCTTCGCGCCGCACCTGGCGAGGACCGTAGAACCAGACGTAGCAGTCGAGATGGATTCCCGCATGCGGCCCGAACTCGATGCCGACGACCCTGCGGTACCAGAGGCGGCGAAACGCGAAGCTCGGGATATGCGCGACGACGTGATTCGTGAGGTAGTTGAGGACGCGGATCGCAAAGAGCCGTCCGCTCGTGCGAGATCCACGACCCATCGTCTTGTTTGTCATCGGCCGCCCCGAGACCGTTCCGTCTGGCGCGCCGACGCGGCACGCGTGCGACAACTCACCTGTCGATGATAGGCCCGGTTCGCCGACGGTTCAGCTGGCCGCTCGAAAGACTGGCTGTTCGGGGGGGACGGGCGCGCCCTCTATTGCGCGAGCAGGCGATCGACGCGAAGGGCGAGCTCCCCGACCGTCGTGGCGTTCGCGAGGTCATCGTCGCGGAACTGGATGCCGAACTCCTCTTCGACTCCGAAGACGATGTTGATGTTCGCCAGCGAATCCCAGCCTTCGACGTCCGACGGCCGTGTTTCCGGCGTCAGAGAGATGTCGTCGGTACCGAGGAGCCCGCAAACGACGCGCTCGATCCGCTCGAGCGTAAGAGACCTACTCGCTCCAGGGTCGGATGAATTCACTGCTGATGATCCCTTCTCTCTGGATGTCGTATTCCCAGGTCGTCGTGCCTGCTTCGTTCGAACTGAGGCTGAAGCCGCACCCCTCGAAGACCTTCTCCACCACGCCGTTCTTCGCGGTGGGGATGAATGTGCCCCGCAGGCGGCCGATTCCGCGCTCGCGAGCGAGCATGCACAGACGCGCGAGCATCTCCTTTTCAACTGTCCGGCCGATCACGCGGCAGCTCATAAGCCACGTGTCGATGTCCATGACGCTCGGCTCCTCCCGAGCGATCAGCACTGCGACGAGGCCGTGATCTCCGAACTGGTCGCGCAGCCGTAGGTACATCGTGATCGACTTCTCGTCGTCCTTGAATGAACGGAGTTCAGTCAGTGAGTAGCGGCGGGTGGTGAGATTGAACTGATTCGTCTTGCCGACGAGTTGTGCGATCCGCGGAAGGTTGAGCTCGTCGAAAGGAGCGATGTGCGCTTCCATCTCGAGGCTCGCGTAGAAGTCGTCCAGCGACGTCGCCTGCTTCGCACGGGCGGCTCCTGCGGCGCGTGCGCGGTAATGGCCCGCGCGTCCAAGGTCCTCGGCGGTAAGGGTCGGCATCTCGAAGAGAAGCGAGTCGGAGAGCGCGCGAACGTAACCGGACGGATCCGGGGGCATGCGCACCACCTCTACTTCGGGAATGACCTGACGGATGATCTGGCGCTCGGCGGGATTGTCATCGACGAAGGCGATAGCGTCGAGGCCGATGCCGAGCTCGGAGGCGATGGCCCTCAAGCTCGTCGGCTTGTCGTCCCAGTTCGCGTGGAACGCAGCGAAGTGCTCGATCCGCAGCCGCGTGTCGGGGTGGCGCTCGAAAGGTTCGCGCGCATCGGCATCGTTGTTCTTGGACGCAACGGCAAGGATGACGCCGCGCGAACGAAGTGCGAGGAGGTACGCGTGAAACGCCACGTAGGCCTCCCCCTGCGGGCCGCCCCCGAGCTGGATGTTCTCGAGGCCGTCCTCGGCGACGATTCCGCCCCAAAGCGTGTTGTCGAGATCGAGCGCGATGCACTTGGAGCTCAGGCCCTCGGCGCCGGCTAGGACGGCAGCCGTGTGTCGTGCGAGCTCGGGTACCGCGTCGAGCGCTACGGCCTGCTTTGCGAGATGCCAGTAGCGATCGTCGAACCAATGGAATTTCCCCACGGCCGCTGCGATGCGGTCGCAGTCGACGATCAGCGTGGTTTCTCCGGCGGCTTCTGCGAGTCTCGCATTGAGCGCTTGGAGCATCTCGTCGCGGGTGCCGCGGACGCGCAGACCGACATGCCCCCAGGCGGTCTCGGGGCGGATCGCGAGGTTGTGTTGGAGCACGCGCGCGGGGGAGTTCGTCCGAACCGCCTCCCACAGCGACCGCCAGCGTCGAACCTCGTCGTCGAGGGTGCGCTCGATCTCCGCAGCCTCGGTCAAAGGCGCAAAAGCCACGGTGCCGTCGTGCGGCGCGATGACGACATAGTCCGGCCGAAACCGGTAGAGGTCGCTGGCGGGATCGAGGATCTCCTGCGTGTAGAGGTCGAAACCGCTTTCGTAGATCTCCAGCCGCAGGCCGCGTCGTAGCGCAGCCAGCCGGAGGAGCGAGCCGAACTGCGAGGTCGTGTAGCTTCCTGCGACGGCTACGCGAGCCGATCGTCGAGCAGGAGGAGCCTCGCGCTTTTCGAACCTCGCCAGCGCGCTCGCCGCAGACGCCCACGTCACGAACGGCCCGCGCGAGTCAGCCACGCGGACGAGCCACGCGTAGGCGCCGGCGAGGTCGTCGGCGGCAAACCGCTCGCGCGCCACCCGCAGGCAGACGTCGGGCTCCGGAGCCTCGACGTCCGGCTTGATCTGAACGAGCTCATCGCTCGCGGAGCTACCCAGATTCGCCTCGACGTCCCTCACCCGCCCTCCTCGTCCCCGCAGTACTGAATTTGACGATAATCGAACGCGGGGCGTAGTTCTAGATGTCGATGAGTCGAGCCCTACGCGAAGGGCTCCGACGCATGTCGCTGCGTCGGTGGCGGGTCGCAGAAACCTACCGCGGCAGCAGACGTGCCTTCGTGCGCGTGGCGAGATAGTGGGACTTCACCCACGCGCCGTACCGGCTGAAGGCTTTTCCGGAGTAGTTCGCGATCAGGGCGCTGCAGTTGTTCCAGGTGTCCCAGGTCCACGCGAAATGGCCGACGTCATGGGCATCGGCCCAGCCGACGATGCGGGAGATGTGGTCGGCGCCGCAGCTCGACGCGTCGTATGTCTCCCCGGTCTCGCCGAGCACCACCGGCACCCGCTTCGCGACCGGCGCGAGCGTTCGGTTGAAACAGGCTGCGTCGGCGCACGCGTTCTTACCGTAAACGTGCGCTTCGGCGATCAACTGGCCGAGAGGGTCTCGCGGCTCGTGTGAGAGCCACTCCGTGAGGTCGTTCGCATAGTTGATGCCGGGAATCGAAATCACGCCGCGGTACCCGGCGGAGCGCATGACGTCGACGGCCTGCTGCATGCCCGCGATTCTGTACGGCTCGTTCTTCGGTCCGAAGGTCGCCTCGCACACGCCGCCCTCGAGAAAGCAGTCCGCGTTCACGACCGTCTCGCCCCACGGCGCGAGGATCACGTTCGGATCGTTCTTGAACGCCGACGCGAGGCTGGACCAGACCTTCGGCGCGTGGTCGGCGTCCGGCCCGCCCTCCTGATAGGTCGCGTGGTAACTCCCCGGCGCCCCCCAGATCAGCGACAACTCCGCATACATCCCGTACCGGTGCAACAGGCGAACGTAAGCGAGGATGGCGCGGCGGTAGTTCCCGCCTGCGTAGCGCGGCTTGACGCCGTTGATCGCAAGCCAGCAGTCCTCGTTGAGCGGGATCCGAACTGCGTTCACGTGCCACGAAGCAATCGCCTTCACTGACCGGGCGTCGCTCGGGCCGTCGAAGATGCCCACGCCGTGAACGCACGAATACTCCGTGCCCGAGCGGTTGACGCCGTGAATGTGGAGCGTCTGGCCGCGTGCATCGACGAGTCGATTCCCCACCACGTGGAGTCCGCGTGCCGCAGGAACGGCGCGTGCGTACACGGCTTCGCGGACCGGCGTCGAGACAGCACCGCTGCACGCGGCGCCGAGTGCCGCGGCCATGAGCGCGAGAGCGACTAGTCGATAGAGGACGCTCATCGACGCGCCACGAAGTCCCACCGCTCGTTGCGCTCGTACGCATCGTGGAACCCGCTCAGCGAGAGCGGCTGCCCGCCCGCAGGGTCGTAGATCCGCAGCCCGCACTCGCGCGTCAGCAGGTCGTAGACGTCGGCCGGCGCGGTTTCATAGTGCTCTGCGCCACCCTTGCCGTGCTCGAACAAGATCGTCGGCTTGTGCGTGCTGATCGTCTTCACCGCTCCCTCGAACACGAGGCGCTCGGCCCCCTCCACGTCCACCTTGATGAAGTGCGGAACGTAATCGGCAGGGAGGTCGGTGTCGAGAGCCTCGACACGCACGGAAAGCGTCTCCGTCCGGTGCGGGCCGTCGTCCCGCCAGCGATTCCGCATACCGCTCAACGCGGGCGCGTCGTGGACGATCGTGAAGGTCGTCTCGCCTGAATGGTCGGAGACGGCGGCCTGTCGAACGTCGACGGACGGAAAGCGGCGCTCGAGGAGTCGACATTTCTGCGGCAGCGGCTCGTATGCGATGTGCCGACCCTGCGGGGCGAGCCGGACGATCTCGGCAAGCGAGCGCCCGTTGTACGCACCGATGTCTATGCAGTTCGACGTCCGTGAGATCCAGTTCGCGAGTAATCGCGCGAATTCCCTCTGCTCCTGGAGGTAGCCGCGATGGCGCGGCGAAACAACGGCGCGCAGCTTCAGCAGCGGTTCGTCGACACGCAGGCGGATCGCGGCATCGATCAGAGTGTCGCGGGCTGTCCTCACCGCGCGCCTGCGGCCCGCCGACCGCCGCTGCGCGTCACGCCGGTGGATCCGGTTCTGGGGAGAGCGGGCCCGGCGGCGACGCCTCTTGGGGCGCACGTTCAGTGCGAACCCAGCTGCCGGCGCTGAACCCGTAGACGCGGCGGATGTGCGAAAGCTTCGTCAACACGAACACCGGCGCGAGCGCCAGCGACCGGTAGGCGGAGGCGGGTGCGTGCGCCGCGACAAGGCCCACCAGGACGTACATGGGGATCGACAGGAGAGCCAAGAGCCACAGGGCGAGCAGCCAGACGGACGCAGCGCCTGCCGCCACCGCGACCGCTGCGAAAATGGTCCCGATGATCGCCGCCGCGGCGAGGAATCCGAGCGGAGGCACTGCGAGCTCGAACGCGGTTCCGAGCAGCGACGGGCGCCGCTCGCGGACGGCGAGCGAGAGCAGCCTCGGAATCTGCTCGCGCGCGACGTGGAGCTTTCCCCCTTCCCAACGCAACTGCTGCTCCGCGGCGGCGTGCGAATTCGGAGCGGCGGGCGAGCGAAGGATCGCGCCGGCGGCGAATGCCGGCCGGATGCCGTTCGCCTGAAGGTGGATCGAGTACTCGAGGTCCTCGGCGCTCGTGAACGCACTCCACGGGTGCGCGAGGAGCAGCCCCCGGCTGAAGAGCATCCCGTTCCCGGCGAGGTTGCACGCTCCGCCAAGGACCGCTCGACCCGCCGGCCGCACGCGGTTCACGAGGAGAAACGCGGTCGCCCGGAATCCCGCTTGCCGCGACCCTTCAGGCGACAGGAGGCTCTCGCCCTGAACGGCCTGCGCTCCCCGCTCGAACGGTCGAACGAGCAACTCGAGGAAGTCGGGATCCGCCTCGGAATCGGCATCGACGACGACGACGGCGTCCGGCGCAGGCGCTCGGCCGAGCACGCGATCGATTCCCCAACGCAGCGCATGGCCTTTGCCGCGTGCATCCGGGACGTCGCGAACGACCACTTCGGCTCCCGCGGCTCGGGCACCTGCCGCAGTCTCGTCGCTGCAGTTGTCGGCGATGACGACGACGTCGTACAGGTCGTCGGGGTACGTCTGCGTGCGAAGCGATCGCACGCATCGACCGACGAGCGCCGCTTCGTCGTGCGCCGGGACGACGACAACTAGGCGGGCCCGCGCGGCCGCGGCTGCTTCCGGGTCCCGGCGGGGCCAACGGTAGAACAAGGCTGCGACGGCGAGCGTCAGCTGGTACACCGCGAAGGCGGCGACGACGGCGCCAGCGACACCGAGCAGCGTGGCCGCGCCCAGCGCCACAAGCTGTCCAGCGAAGAGCATTTTGCGCCGCAGCATCGAGGCTCTATTGTCCTTCATACCGACCAGAAGTGCCAAGCGGCGTCCCCAACCCCCGAGGCGGCCGGCCATTGCGGATCCTCCTGATCTCGACACAATTCCCGTTCCCACCGCGGTCCGGCTTCACGACGCGCGTGTACCAGCTGGCGCTGCAGCTCGCGTCCCGCCATGACGTCACGCTTCTGAGCTACGTCGACCCGGACGGCGTCGCGGACATGGCGCGTGTTCGCGCGGCGATGGACGTGCAGGCGGTCGAATACCGGTGGGGGACGGGAACGGGAAAGCGGCTGACGCAGCTGGCGTCGGTCGTGTCGACGCGCCCCTTCATCTGTCGGCTGATGTACACGTCGAAGATGCAAGCGGCGATCGACGCGCTCTCGGCGAGCGAGACCTTCGACGTCGTGCAGCTCGAGTCGAGCCCGTTGTGCACCTTCCGGCTGCCGAGCGACGTATGTGTGATCCTGGACGAACACAACGTCGAGTACGAGATCTTCGCACGGATCCGCGAGACGGAGCGCTCTCTGCCGCGCCGGTCGTTCAATCGGCTCGAGTACTCACGCTTCCGGCGGTTCGAGCAACGTTGGTGGCGCCGCGTCGACGGGTGCCTCGTGACGTCCGAGCGGGAGGAGCGGATCGTCCGTACGCAAGCGCCGGACACGCCGGTCGCAGTCGTCCCGAACGGCGTCGACCTCGAGTACTTCAGGCCGCCTGATTCGGACCCGGAGCCGCAGACGGTCGTCTTCAACGGCGTGCTCGACTACCGCCCGAACCTGGACGCTGCGGAGTTCCTTGTCGACGCCGTCTGGCCGCTGATCGTCGACCGTTGTCCGCGGGCGCGGTTGACGATTGTGGGCCGCGGCGGGCCGGCGGATCTTCGCGCCCTCGAGCGTCCCGGTGTGGCACTGACGGGCGAGGTCGCAGACGTGAGGCCGTATCTACGCGACGCGGCCGTCGTCGCGGTTCCGATCCGGATGGGCGGCGGCACGCGGCTGAAGGTCGTCGAGGGGCTGGCGATGGCGAAGGCGATGGTGTCGACGTCGCTCGGCTGCGAGGGCGTTCACGTCGACGACGGCGAGCACCTCGTCATCGCAGACGAGGCGCGTGCGTTCGCAGATGGTGTCGTCAGCCTGTTCGAGAACCCGGCGCTGGCTCGCGCGCTTGGAAGCGCCGGCCGTGAGCGGATGTCACAGGAGTACTCCTGGGACATCGCCGGCGAGCGGCAGGAGGCGCTGTATCGTCGCGTCGTCGGTCAGGACGGCGACGAGAGCTTGCGCACGGCGCGGTCGCCGACACGGGGGGCGCGCGCCGATGTGTAGCCGACTCGGCGGCCTCCGGCGATCGTCGCTCCGGCGCTCGGGGCGCCCGCGGGTCTGCATCGTCCGCCAGCTGGACCACTACGAGTTGCCGATCCAGCGCGAAGCCGACGCGCTCGCCTCCGCCGGCTTCGACGTCGAGGTGATCCTGATGCGCGGGCCAGATGCGGCACCGCGCGAGATCGTCAACGGCGTGGAGATCACCACCGTGCCGACGGCGCTTCGGAAGTCGACGAAGCTGCACTACGTCTTCGACTACGCGCGCTTCTTCGTCGTCATTGCGATCACCCTTGCGTCCCGCCACCTGCGCCGGCGCTACGCCGTCATCCAGGTGAACACGATGCCGGACTTTCTCGTCTTTGCGGCGTTTGTGCCGAAGTTGCTCGGCGCCCGCGTCGTCGCCTACATGCACGAGCCGAGCCCAGAGCTCGCGGAGACGTTGTTCGGCCCGGGGGCGTTGAGTCGAATCCTCGGCCGCATCGAGCAGCGGGTGCTCCGTTTCGCCGACCATACGATCACGGTCACCGAGCAGCTGAAGCAGCGCTACGTGTCGCGCGGCGCGCGACCCGACCACATCTCCGTTGTCCTCAACGGTGCCGATCCCGCGGCGCGCCTCCGAGGCTGGACGCCCTCACTTCGTAGGCGGTCGGATGCGAAGTTCACCGTCATCTGCCATGGCGCGATCGAGGACCGCTATGGCCAGGACACGCTCATCGAGGCAGCGAGGCTCCTACGTGACGAGCTCGCCGATCTCGAAATCGTGCTCTCCGGTCGCGGGAAGCGCGCACAGCAGATCGCCGAGATGATCACCGCGCTCGATCTGGAGCACGTCGTTCGGTTCGAAGGCTGGGTATCTCACGAGCGCCTCAACGACTTGCTACACGCCGCCGACGTCGGCGTCGTCGCGCAGAAGGCGTCCTCGTACTCGCATCTAGTGCATACGAACAAGATGGTCGACTACTGGATCTTCGGGCTCCCGGTGATCGCCAGCCGGTTACGCGCCGTCTCCGAGTTATACGACGACTCAGTGCTCGAATTCTACGAGCCGGGAGACCCCAACGATCTCGCGCGGGCGATCAGACTCCTCCACGACGATCCGGCGCGGCGCGACGAGCTGGCGCGGAACGGGCGGCTCGCCCAGGAGCAGAACGGCTGGGCGATCCAGCAGCAGGAGTATCTGAGCGTCTTCGAGCGTCTGCTCGCCGACCCGTTGCGTTCTGGCCGGGTCGAGCCCGAGGAGAACGCTGTCTGAAGCGAGGGCGGCGGCTACGTGGACTGCGCCGCACATCCGCGTCCTCCGCACGAAACCGGAGGACGCGGATATGCCCGAGCGCAATGCCGACCCGTTACGCGGTGCCGTTGTAGAGGGACGACACGACGACGTCGTCGTAGTAAGTCGCGGCGGAGCCGGCTGTGTTGGCCAGGTACAGGCGCGAGTAGGGCGACGCCGTGTAAAGGTTGGCGGTGATGGCGCCCATCGAGGTTCCGTTCTCCCACAGCTCCGCGTAGCCCGACTTAACAGCCTTGAAGCGCAGTTCCACGCTGTTCCACTCGTTCGGCGCAAACGACCCGGTGCTTGTGTTGAACGACGTCTGCAGTCCGGCGCCGTTCCAGAGGGTCACTCGCAGCGCCGTTCGGCTGGCGACGAAGTCGATCTGCCAGAGTTTCATTCCCGCGCCGTCGACGCCGTAGGCGATCGGGACGGTCCCAGCGAGCGCGGCGTACCTGAAGTAGAACCGGGTCCAGGTCTGAGTCTGCCCAAGAGCGACGAGCGGTGCAGATAGAACGGCGCCCCCGACCGAACTCGGTGTGAGCGCGGCGGCGTAGCTTCCGTTGTGCTTGATGGACGTTTGCGCCGTCGCGAACGCGTCGGCCACGGTCCAACCCGCGAGCGTGCCACTCTCGAAACCGTCGGCGAGATAGACGCCCGTGCCTGTGAGCGCGATTGTCGCCACACTCGTGGAAGCCGAGTGGGTGATCGTGATGCTTGCGTTTCGCTTGCCGGCCGTACCAGGCGTGAAGATCACGGAGATGACGCACGAAGCCCCCGAGGGCAGTGCATTCGAGGTGAGACAATCGCTGCTCTGTTCGAAGTCGCCCGGGTTCTTGCCGGTCACGGCGATCGTCGAGATGGTCACCGGGACGGTTCCGTTGTTCTTGAACGTGATCAGGCGTCCGCTGCTGCGCGTGTTCATCGTCTGCCTTCCGAACTTCAGGCTCGTCGGGGTCACCGCGACCCCGGTCGTTGCGGCGAAGCCGTCACCTGTCAGCGAGACGTCTTGCGACCCGCTTCCAGCGTTGTCGGTGATCGTCACGCTTGCCGTACGGGTGCCCACGGCGCTCGGCGTGAACGTGACCGCGACGGTGCAACTTGCGGTGGCGGCCAGCGTCGACGGCGCGAGTGGACAGGTTGTCGTCTGCGCGAAGTCGCTCGCGTTGGCGCCGGTCGTCGCAAGGCTCGTGATCGTCAAGGGCGCGTCTCCCGAGTTCTTGACCGTCACCGTTTGCGCGGCACTGGACGCGCCGACCGCCTGCGAGGCGAAGCTCACGCTGGCCGGAGTCAGGCTGACGGACGGAACAGGCACCGGAACAGCAGTGACCGGTCCGACGACGTTTGAAGGAGCCGCGCTGCTGCCTTGAGCGTTGCTCGCGGTGACGACGGCACGAAGGTAGAGGAACTGCTGGGCCGAGGTCACCGCGAAGCTGTTCGAGGTTGCACCGGCGATGTCTGCGAACGGACCCACGCTCGTTGTCGCCGACTGCCACTGGTGGGAGAACGAAGTTGGGCCTCCGTTCCAGGTGCCTTGGCTCGCCGTCAGTGTCTGGCCGACCTGAGGCGTGCCCGTGACGACCGGCGCCGTTGTGTTCGACGGCGGGACCGGCGTAACCGGGCCCTGGGTGACGGTGATGACCGCCAGGCCATAGCCGGGGAAATGGAGCGACACGCTGCTGGATACCGGCAGGCTCGTCACCACGGGACCGCTGGTGACGCTCGTTGCCGAATCGATCTGCTGGACGGTGATTGCGGTCGGCGACATTCCGGACAACGAGACCACGACATCGGCGGGCAGCCCGATTCCCGCCGCAGGGGCTGATGGGTCGACCGTGCGATTGACGACCATGATGGAGATCGTCCCGTCGGCTCGAGCCGCGCTGACTACCGGGATGTTGGTGCTCGGTGAGGAAGACTGGAGTTGCGTGCTGCCGACCGGAAAGGATTGATTGAGCAGCTTGAATTCCCAGTAAGGCAAGAACGGGGCGCCAGTCTGATCGTTGAGCAGGCCGAACTGCGGCGCGTCCATCACGTTGTACTGATGGAGCATCTCGACATGCAGCGGCGCCAGGGCGGCGTAGGTGGCTCCCCACCAGGCCGCGCTGAACTGAGTCCACGGCCGTTTGTGCGTGTCGGAGCCCCAGTCGGCATTGACGTTCATCTCGTCCAACCAGATTGGCGTCGTCGGGAACGAGCTGCGCAGCCGATTCGTGGTCGTGACCATGTCGTCGATGCCCCCGTCGGGGTAACCGCTGCCGTCCCCGTTGAAGATCGTCTGGTCCGAGACGGTGTTGTCCCAGTAGCCATAACCGTGAAACGAGAGAGCGAACGGCTTGATGGACTGTTGCAACAGCGGGGTGAAGTAATCCTGGCTCGGGTCTGTTCCGGAGCCGAACTGGCCGCCGGCGGTTGCCGGGCCGATGAAGCGGAGGCCGGGATCGACAGCCAGCATTCTGGCTGTGACGGCGTTCCACATCGTGACGTACTGCGTCGGCGTCAGTGCGACTCCCGAAGCGGGCGCGCACGGCGTCTCGTTGTTCAGGTCAGGCTCGTTCCACGGCTCCCAGTAGATGATCCGATGACTGGTGCCGGCCGGATTGGTGATCACAACGCCGGACTCGGTGGTCATCGATCCCTTGTTGTAGTAGGAGACCAACCGGGCCATGTAGTCGGCGTACTCGACGAACGTCTGGTCGCGGACAGTGCCCTGGGTGTAGAGGGTGGTGCACGTCCATTGCCAGTCCGGCGCAAATTTGATGTTCATCAACGGCGCTTGCCCGCTCTTGAACGAGTCGTTGACCAACGTGTCGAGCGAGGCGAATGACCAGATGCCCTTCTTCGTCTCCGGCATCGCGATCGGATAGCCGTCGTCGCCGACGTGGATGCGCACCAGCGGCATTGCCAGCGCTTTGAAGTTCGCACTCGCGGTGGCGCTCTGCGCCAGCATCCCAGACCAGACGTTGTTGGTGCTCACCTGCGTCGAGAGTGTTCCGACCGCCGTGTTGCTCACGGTCACCGTAATAGGACCTGCGGCCTCGGCGCCGGAAGCCGTGAGTAGAATGCCTGACACCGGCGCTGCGAGTGCCAAAACGGACACGGCCCTCACAACCTTGATGGCATGTCTGAGTCTGGGCATGAGTGGTCTCATTTCTTTCCTCCAGGGAATTGGGCGCGCGTAGCCGAGAGCACTGGTGTCGATATCGGAGGGTCGAGCCGTCGCGCGGATCCCCCCGATGGGGATTTCCGGGCTTGTCCGTATTGTCCTCTGCTGTGGCGCGGAGGAGGTACGGTCGCGGAGAGCGACGGTGCTAGCCCGTGTTTCGTAGCGCCGCCGCGATGCCCGCGATCGAACGGAGCAGCGGTGGGCGCGCCGACCCCGTGGCGCCCGCGGTGGCGGCGTAGCAACTCGACCTGGATCGCGTTCATCGGATCGACGTACGGGTTCCGCAGGTCGATCGTCTGCTGCACGATCGGCTGGCGATCGAGCAACGCTCGACACCCGAAGCGCGAAGAACTCCCGCGTCGTCAGCTCGGCGTTCGCGCAAAACGCGAACCTGCGTCCATTTTCGAGCAGCATGAGAACCGGCTCTGTTCGTGCAGCGGCGGCCCCGGACGGCGGCGAGTAGGTCGTCCTTGCCAAAGACGAGGTAGGGGTCCTTGCCATCGTCGCGAGCAGCTGGTGATGTAGCGGCGTGAGCTCGAACTCCGAGTCGCGCACCACGTGCGTCGTGCCAGCGTGTCTACGCGCAGCCGTCCCACCTGAAGGTCCCCGCGCTTGGCGCACTGGGCGGCAGCGGCGGTGTCGCGGCTACCGCCGCGGCCAGCAGTTCGTCGAGGCGCGAGCGCAGCAGGTGCATCTCTCCCGGCGGCAGACGCTCCTCCGGATAGTTGGTCGGCTGACGGACGCGCCTCGGCGCAGGACGCAGCATCCGCCGGCCGAACGCTGGGACATGTGCGCTTGCCGATCGCCAGATCCCGCGTCACCTTCGCTGGGAGGGTCTACGCGGGGTCTACGTCTTTGTCGTTTGTGGCCTTCGGCCGCCACCGCGGCCGAGCGGCTTCCGTGGATTTATGCAGCTTCGCGCGACTCGACGCGTCCCACGACGACACCTGATCAACCCTCGTAATGAAGGGGTCCGCGGTTCGAATCCGCGCGTCGGCTCTGAGGAAACGGGTTCGGCGACGATGCGCGATGCTGCGCGCTCGCCATAATGTCTCGCGAAGCGTAAGCGTCTACCTCCGGCCCCGTGAGGAATTGCTTGACCTCGCAGCCCGGCCCGCACGAGCTCGCCGATGGACGCGACCTCTTTCTCAGCTCGAGCGGGCGAATCACGGAGGAGGAGGGATTTGAACCCTCGTCGGACGCAAGAGGCCGAAACGGTTCTCGAGGCTCACCAGAATGGTCTGCTGCCCGTCCTTGACGGGGGCCGGGTGTGTGCGATCGTCAACGGGGTGCAGCCGGAAACCTCGCGCGCGGGGCCGATCGGGCGTGAGCAGGAACTCGCGCAGCTTTCTACGTTCCTGGAGCAGGAGCGGCTTGGGGCTGAGGCGCTGCTCCTCGAGGGGGAGCCTGGAATCGGGAAGAGCACGCTGTGGCGGGCGGCGGTCGACAGCGCGCGGTCGGGCGGCTACCGGGTTCTGGAGGCGCGGCCGGCCGAGCCGGAGCGCGGTCTCTCGTTCAGTGCGCTCGCCGACCTGCTGGAGGGCGTGCCGTTCCAGGATCTGCCGCCGCCGCTCGAGGAAGCGTTGCGGGCGTCGCTGCTGACGGGGCCGGCGAGCGGCGGCGATGCCCACGCGGTGGCGCGGGGCGTGCTCCGGCTCCTGGCTCGGCTCGCGGCGGAGCGACCGCTGCTGGTGGCCGTCGACGACGCCCAGTGGATGGACCCGCCGTCATCACGGGCGCTTGCTTTCGCAATGCGACGCCTCGAGGCGAGCCCCGTCGCCGTCGTCGCCGCGGTTCGCGGCCCGCACCTTGGACCCGCGCCCGCCGCTCTCGCCGACGTTCCGTTGCTGCGCCTTTCCGTGGGACCGATGAGCCTCGCGGCGGTGCAGCGGCTGCTGCGGCTGCGTCTCGAGGTGGCGATCCCGCGGCCGGTCCTCCTGCGCCTGTATGCAGTGTCGGGCGGCAACCCGTTCTACGCGCTCGAGCTCGCTCGTGCCTTGCCGGCCGAGGTCGTTCCCGGGCAGCCGTTGCCGGTGCCGGCGAGCATCGGCGAGCTGCCGCGCCGGAGGATCGCCCGCCTCCCGCGAAGGACGCGCAACGCGCTCCTTGCGGCGGCGGCACTGTCCTCTCCGACCGTTGCCGTGCTACGCACGGTCGTCCCGGGCGTCTCACGGTCGGAGCTCGAGGAGGCGGAGCGGCGCGGGATTGTCGAGATCAAGGGCGAGCGTGTCCGCTTCAGCCACCCGCTGTTTGCAAGCGCGCAGTACGACGCTTCGCCGCCGGCCGCGCGCAGACAGCTGCACCGTCGGCTCGCCGACGTGGTCGAGGATGGCGAGGAGCGAGCGCTCCATCTCGCCCTCGGCTGTGAGGCTCCCGACGCCGACGTCGCCGCCGCGCTCGACGATGCCGCCCGCGCGGCGCAGGCGCGCGGCGCGCCGGACTCGGCGGCCTCGCTCCTGGAGCATGCCGTGCGCCTTACCCCGGGGTCCGCCGCCCACGCGCGCAGGCGACGGATGCTGGGTGCCGCGGACGCATGGCGTGCGGCAGCGGCGTTCCAGCGGGCACGCGAGCTGCTCGAGCAGCTCGAAGCCGAGCTCGGCCCCGGCCATGAACGCGCCGAGGTCTTGCACCGCCTCGCCATCGTGAGTCTCGACGACTACGGCAAGGCGATCAATCGCTGCGAGCAGGCGTTGCGCGAGTCGGAGCACGACCTCGCTCTCGCCGTCTCGATCGAGCGCCAGCTCCGGGAGCTGTGGTCCAACAACGGCGACCAGCAGCGGTCGCTCGAGCACGCAGAGCGCGCGCTCGCCCTCGCGGACGCGCTGGGCGACCCGCACGAGCAGGCGGCCGCTCTGGCAGCACTGTCGCAGGCGCAGTTCTTCGGCGCTGGCATGATCCGGCTCGACCTGTTCGAGCGCGCGCTCGAGCTCGAGCGCCGGCTTCGGCTCGTCGGCTACTACGCGCCGAGTACCCAGCATGCGTGTGCGCTGATGTGGGCGGACATGCTCGATGGGGCGCGCCCTCTGTTGGAGGAGCAGATGCGATCGTGCGCGGCGCGCGGCCTGGAGGAGGATCGGTTGGGGATCGTGTTCCACCTCGCTGATCTCGAGCTGCGGGCAGGGCGGCTGGACCGGGCGGAGCTCCTGACCGAGGAGCTCTCTGAGGGTGCTCGGCAGCTGGCAGACGACCAGGCGAATTCGTATGCCGCGTTCCTGGAGGCGCTCGTCGCGTTGCGTCGCGGACGCCACGACCAGGTTCGAGCGCCGGCATTGCGGGCCGAAGCGATCGCGGCGGCACTAGGCGATCCGTTCATCGTCGCGGGCGCTGCCATTGCTCTCGGGGCCGCCGAGCTCGCAGACGGTGACGCCGAATCCGCCTACGAGCGGCTCGAGCCGCACCCGCGCAAATTCGCCGAGATGGGCCTCGGCAACCTGGGTGCCTGGTTCACGGAGGTGTGGGCGCTCCCCGCCGAAGCGCTCGTGGCGCTCGGACGCCTCGACGAGGCGGACGAGGCCGCGGCCGACCTGGAAGCGCGGGCGCGCGAGCTAGATCGGCCGGTCGCGATCGCGCGAGCGCTTCACGTACGCGCGCTCGCGCGCGCCGCCTCGGGGGAGCTCGACGAAGCGCTCCGGCTGGTCGACGAGGCCCTCGAGCAGCACGCGAGGCGGCCGCTGCCGTTCGAGCGCGCGCGCACGTTGCTTCTCGCGGGGTCGCTCGACCGTCGCGCGCGCCGAAAAGCGAAGGCACGCGAGCGGCTCGCGGCGGCCCGGCGGCTTTTCGAGGAAGCGGGAGCCGAGCCGTGGGCGGAGCGGGCGCGCCTCGAGGCGGCGCGCATCGGGGGACGGCCGACGCCGCCCGACGAACTGACCGCCGCCGAGCAGGAGGTCGTCCGAATGGTGGTCGCGGGCGCGACGAACAAGGAAGTCGCGCAGGCGCTGTTCATGAGCGTGAAGACCGTCGAGGCGCACCTCGGTCACGTCTACCGGAAGCTCGGCGTCCACTCCAGACGCGAACTCGCCCGCCTGCCCCTGGTCCTGGGTCAGCGCGGGCAAACGTAGGGTCGACGCCCGATTTCAGCCGAGCCCGCGCGACGTAGCGTCGGTCGCGCCAACCGAAGGAGGCTCGGAATGCGGAAGACCTTGATCGTGACGGTGACTCTGGCGGCTCTGCTGGCGCCGGGAGCACAAGCCAAGCACGCCCCCGATGACCACGCGGTCGCCGCCCGCCAGCCAGCGATCGCGGCGTCGATCGGGTTCGCGTGGCACGACGCAGGTGTCGGCTCCGGGGTCACGGCTCTCGTCCTCGGCGCGATCGGCAGCGGCGTCGCGCTCACCCTCCGGTACCGCCGGCCGGCGCGAGCCTGAGCGACGTGCGGACGTACCTCGTCGAGCGTTTCGTGCCGGCGTCCAAGCTAGCGACGCTGGCCGAGGCGCTCGCCCGCGCGGACTTCGCGAGCCGCCGAGTGGGCCACCTCGGCTCGCTGTCCCTCCCCGGCGACGAGACCTGCCTCTGCGCGTTCCAAGCACCGACGCCGCGCGCGGTCACGACCGCGAACGACACGTTCGGGCTCGAGTTCGAGCGCATCGTCGAAGCCTTCCTGATCGGCGGAACCTGGTGCGGAGCGTCGCCGAGGACCGCCTTCTTCCACTCCCAACGATGAGAGGAGACGACTGATGAAGACACTACTCGCACTGACAGCAGCGGCCGTCGCGCTCGCTGTGCCCGCCGCCGCAGCGTCACCCGCACTCGCGTCAACGTGCCAGCCCTACAGCGCGACCGGCCACGATGCGGCAAGCTCACCGGCGGGCCCCTACGTCGGCCTACAGAACATCACGATCGGCAGCACGAGCTACAACAACGTCCCAGCGGTGACCAGCGTCCTCGCCCCGCTCACCCCCGAAGGCAACTCGGGCGTATTCACCACAACGACCAGTCACACGATCTCGCTGCCGTCGGGCACGATCACCACGACGGACAACGTGCATCTGATCCCAACGGACACGCCGGGCGTCTACAAGCTCGTCAGCCACTTGATGATTGGCGGCGGCGCTACCGGCCAAATCCAGCTTCAGGGAACCGTCGACTTCGTAACGCTCTCGGCCGAGGGGACCTTCGTCGGCACCGTCTGCGGACTCAGCTGAGTGAGAGCCATTCGAGGCCAGTCGGGAGGGGCCGGCCGGCTCCCGACTCGCTCTCTCCCTAGAGACGGCGGTTGCATCCAGAAGCGCGCACCTGTACGGGGCGAAGCCGAATCGCGGCTCATCCACGGCGTGTTCATCGCCCGATGCTCTTCCAGTTGCGCCGCCCGAAGATGGTCGCGTCTCGCGACCGTGGTCACGGGCGGACGGATGCCGCGATTGCGGAGCGCCAACCAACAAGGGCCGAAAAGCGACCGAACCGCGGACATTCCGTTCGCCGGTTACGCGACCCTCAGCGGGCTCGCCAGCGACGACGTCGCCTCGCATGCAGCCTTTCTCGGCACCGGCGAAACGCAGCCGATTCCGCTGCGCGACAACGCCTTGCTGACACAGGCGGCGCACGCGGATTACCCGATCCGCGTCGTCGTGTACGACCGCGAAGACCGAATCATCGGCATCCAAACCTTGAATACGCCCTGAGAACTAGAACAAGCACCGCGCACACCACGCGCACACGAGCTTGTCGCGCATAGTCGTTTCGGTTCACTTTTGGTCGCAGCTTTCGGCCTATCCATGCGGCATCCTCGGACCGCACCCGACCGGGGATCCGATGCAGGCGTCGCAGCGCTGTGGAAGCCGGGTTAGGTCCGAGGCGTCGGACGGGCGTCGCCGTGGAGCACGTCGGGGTCCAAGTCGGCCCCGTTTGGCCACACGATCGTTCCGAGTTCCTCGTCCACGCGCACCTGCCGAAAAAGCTGCGCATCGTTGCGGAGCGGCTCGAAGACGGGTCCCCACAGCTCGGCTTCGAGGTCGATCTCGCGCACCGAGCCGTCATCGAAGCCGAGCCGAAGCACGAAGCCCTCAAGCGGCTCGACCGTGCGGATACGCGCTGTGCGTGTGCGGATGCTCATGGCAGTGGCTCAATCGTATCCAAGGGCAAGTGCGCCTCGGCCCTCTCCCAGTTTGCCTCAAGTTCAGCACGGTGCATGCTGCCCCACTCCTGTACGAGCCTGAGCGCGCGCCCGGGAAGCTCTCCGGCCAAAGGGTCGAGAGTCTCGATCACGATCTGCGCCTCGTGCTCGGCATAGATCGCGTGAAAGTGCGGAGGGTGATGGTCACGGTAGTACATCGCGATCACGATCCCGTAGAAGCTGCTGATCCGCGCAACCCCACCATCATCTCGACGCCGGCAGACAGCGAACGAGGCGCCGAGCCTGCTGTGCAGAACCGGGCCGGCCGGGTCTACGCGGGGTCTACGTCTTTGTCGTTTGACGTCTTCGGCCGCCACCGCGGCCGGGCCGATTCCTCGGAGCCATGCGACTTCGCGCAACTCTGCGCGTCCCGCACCGACACTCGATCAACCCTCGTAATGAAGAAGGTCCGCGGTTCGAATCCGCGCGTCAGCTTTCCCATGATTTGCAGCGGAATCAGCGCGGAAGACGTCTTCATTCACGCGGCGTGCTCGGAACACATGCCTGGAAAGGCGTGTTCCCAAGCGGCCCTCCGGTGCGCCAGGAGTGAGCCCGAATTTCGCGGAAGGGAGAGCCTTCCACGGCGTCTCCTGCGGCGACCTGGGCGCCTGTACCCCTTCAGTGCCGGATAAGGAGCGCTGCAGGTAGCACCCTCGCGCCGTTTTCTCGCCCATAGATCGAACCCGGCTACGCACATGCAGCGATCCCTTGCGGGAGGCTGCGATCCTGAGACGGAGCGTCCCGCGCACGAGGTCGCGACCTGGGTTCGGGGTCAGCCGAGCTGCTGCAGCAGCTGCTCGGCGGTCGCGAGGTGAGGTGAGTTGGCGTGTCGGAGGGGGTCGAGCGAGGCGCGGATCGTCGCGCGGGCGTCATCGGCGCGGCCCTCGAGGAGCCAGTTCATCCCGAGGTTGACGAGCGCGATCCCGCGCGTCTCCACGACGTTGGTCTCGTCGGCGACGAGCGTCAGGAGCGCGCGTGCTTCGGCGAGGAGGTCCGGCGCGCTCCGGCCCGCCTGGTAGGCGGCCTGCAGGGTGTTCGCCAAGGCGATCTGCAGCTCGTGGCGGATCGTCTGGGCGACCGGCCGCCCGAGCGCGCTCCGGAGGATCTCCGCGGACCTGGCATACCGGCCGTTCTGTCGCGCGATGATCGCGACCTTGATCTCGGCGAGGGCGGTGCCCTCGTCGTCGCCGGCAGCGTCCATGAGCTGGATCGCACGGTCGAACAGCGTCTCGGCCTCGCCCGTCTTGCCCGCGCTCTGGGCGGCGACCGCGCGCGTGCCCTCGATCCGGCCGCGTTGCGCGGGCGTGAGCTGAAACTCGCGTCCGAGGCGTTCGAGCACCTCGTCGGTCTCTTCGACCCTGCCGAGCGCGGAGAGGCGATCGGCCTCGGCCCAGAGCTCGCCGAGCGCGTCGTCATCGCGCGCCGGAGCAGCAGTCGGCTCCGAGAGGGCGAGCATCTGCTCGAGCGACGCTCGCAGCATGTCGATGCGGGGGCCGTCGGCGTCCCTGACCATCTCGAGGAGCCGCTCCGCGGCCCACACGAGCTCCGCGTCGTCTCCGAGCTCGGCATGTGCCGCGACGAGCACGACCCCGGCCTCGACTGCCTCGTGGCCGAGACCGGCGCTCCCGGCGAGCGCGACTGCGCGAGAGGCCGCGGCGACCGCGGCGTGCGGCTGGTCGCGCTGGAGCTCGTACTGGGCGAGCCAGCCGAGCGTCGCCACCTGACCGGGCACGTCGCCCGCCTCCGCACGGACGGCGAGCGCCTCGCGGCTCAGCCGGCATGCCTCGTCGAGATCGCCGGAGAGCGCCGAGAACTGGGCCTGGTTGTTGAGGCAGCGTGAGGCGCCGACGAGATCACCGCGAGCCCTGTAGGCGGCGAGCGCCCTCCGCGAGGTAGCCCACGCTGCCTCACGCTCACCGGCGCTCCACTCGGCCAGCGAGAGCTGGCCGAGCTGCTCCGGCGTCATGGCCTCGGGAGCGCCGGCGTCGGATTCCGTGGACGGCCCCAGCGGCGCATCTCCTTCGTGCGCCGGCCGCTGCATCTGCTCGAGCTTCCGGCGACTCCGCGCGGCGGCGGCGTCGTCGCCGAGTGCCTCGTGTCGCGCGGCGGCGTCGGCGAACAGCTCGGTCGCTTCGTCGAGGCGCCCGAGCCGTGACAGCGTGATCGCGAGGTTGTGCTGCACGGCCGGAACGGCCTCGGGAGGAGGCGGCGGATCCGCCGCGAGGATCGCCTCGTATGCAGCGATCGCCAGCTCGGGCTCGTCGGCGAGGTCGTGCGCGACGCCGAGGCTGTTGAGCGCGAGCAGGCGCTCGTCGTGGCTGCCGGATCGCTCGGCGGCACCGAGCTGAGCCCGGGCGAGCTCCACGTCGCGCACGACCGGGCGGCCGCGCCCTTCGAGCCACCGGAGCTCGGCGAATGCCGCGGGCAGCTCGTCGAGCGTCTGCCGGTACTCGAGCACCTCGATCCGCCCCCGCAGCCTGCCTTCCTGCTCGTCCGCGTGCACGACGCGCAGGAACGGGACCGGCGAGTCCCCTCCGGAGGCCACCACGTTGCGCAGTTGCTGGAGGCGCTCCCCGCCGCCTTCGGTGAGGAGCTCGTCGATGAGCGCGAGCACCGCCGCGCGCTCGGGCTCGTACGTCGCGACGAGCACGCACAGCATCCAGCCGAGGCGGTGCGCGAGGGCGCGGTCGCCGCGGGCGCGTGCCTCGGCGACGACGGCGTGCAGCTCCGGCAGCGCCTCGGCGACCTGTCCGCGCCGGAGCAGCAAGGAGGCACGGAAATGGCGGAGCATCGCGGCGCGCTGCGGGTCCGGGCTCAGCTCCTCGACGCGCGCCGCCCGCTCGAGTGCCTCGTGCGCGGCGCCGTATTCCGCGAGGTCGAGATACGTCTCGGCTGCGAGGAGCTCGATCTCGAGGAGCCGGGCCGCGTCACCCGATGCATCCGCGTACGTTCGCGCCACCGCCAACCGGGCGAGCACCTGCTCGAGGTCGAATGCATCGGCTGCGATGCCGGCGAACTGGAGCTGCACGGCCGCGAGCGCGACGAGGTCGCCCGCGGACTCCGCGAGAAGCGACGCCTGCCCGAGCGCGAGCCGCGCCGCCTCCGCGTCGTGCGCCGCCTGGGCGCAGGTGGCGCGACTCGTGTGGAGCTCGACGAGCGCGCGCTGTCGGTACTCCTCAACCCGCGCGGGCGTCTCCATTCCCTGTGCGGCGTAGAACTCGTTGATGCCGCTGAGCGCGTGCGCCTGCCGGTCGAGCCAGCCGACCGTCTCGTGGACGGCGCCCTGCGCCAGCGCTTCTCGCGCGAGCGCGCCGTAGGCGCGGGCGATCGCAGGCGACACGGGGGTTGACTGGACGAGCGCGACCGTCTCGGGCGCCACACTCTTCCGCCTTGCGAACGCGGCGGCGAGGCCTCGCCGGTCCGGGACGGAGAAGGAGACGGGCGGCTCCGCCTCGCGTGCGACGTGCTCGCGGACGACGGCGGCCATGTCCGGCCGCGCGGTGAGCGCGAGGAGCCGCGCGACGTACACCGCGCAGGCGAGCGGCCCGATCGTCGGCTCGGCGAGCCACGCTGCAACGGCGCTTCGGATGCGCGCGCCCGCTTGCGATTCCGCGTCCGGGTTTCGCTCCGCCGCCTCGACCTCGGCCCCGAGGAGCGTCAGCAGGAAGTCCGGGAGCACGCCCTCGACGACCGCGCCGCGCGGGCCCGCCGCCGCGACGAGCCGTGCAGCGCGATCCGGCGTCGCGTCGCCCGCCCGGACCAGCCAGGTGATCCCAGGCCCGCGGGTCAGCTCCTCTGCGATTCCGAGGTAGTCGTCCGAGAAGGCGAGGTCTGCGCCGGAGAATCCCAGCACGAGCACGTGATGCTGCCGTGCCAGCTCGGCGATTCTCGTCCGCACCGGAAGCGCGAGCCCGCGGAGCTTCTGCCCCACCGTGTCGACGATCGTGCTCGTCTCCTTCGCCGAACCGTGGATCTTGTACAGCGCGCACGTCGCGGGCGCCCCGAGCCTCTGGTAGTCCCTCGGGTCGGCGAAGACGGCTAGCGGCAGGGCCTCGTCCCGGAAGGCGCGCTCGATCAGCGTGTCGAAGTTCGTGGAGACGATCGCGGAGACGACACGGCGACGTCCGAGCTCGGCGAGCGCGCGGTGCGTGGCCGTCGGCTGCTCGCCGTCGACGACGCCGAGCACGTCGAGCCACGCGTCGCCCGCGAAGGTCTGCACGAGCGACTCGGAGAACACGGTGACGGAGAGGTCGTCGACCGAGAGGCCGGCGACGGCATGACGGATGTCCGTCGGCAAGGACGGCAACGCCGCGAGCGCAGCCCGCCGCGCCTCGTCGAAGACGATCTCGTTCAGCGACCACCAGCCCGGCAGGTACGAGGGCGGCCCCGCCGAGACACCGGCGCCGCACAGGACGACAACCCGTCGACTCGCGACGGCCTCGTCGAGCGCGGAGGGAAGACGCGCGCCGGTGATCGCAGGACCGTAACCCCGCGGCGCCGCGAGCGCCAGCTGGAGCTAGGCCTGCGCCAGCGTACTCAGGCTCGACGGCACCAGCCCTGAGGCTCGACGATTGGGGGGAACACCGTTGGAACACATCCCTGGAGGAGCACGGAGTCCTACACAGCTCGAGCGAGCGGCGGCCTGCGCTCGCACACCGGAGATGCCTGCAATTGGCAAGATTCGTGGCAGGCGGTCGGTTAACTCGTAATGAAGGGGTCCGCGGTTCGAATCCGCGCGTCGGCTTCCGCGATTTGCAAGTCTTTCCTGAGGGAACGGCTGGCGCGAGGCGCGTCGCGCATCATGTGGGCGTAGGTGCGGGTGGTGAAGCCGGGATCCGCGTGACCGAGCGGGACGGCGCGAAGGGGGCGGCGGCCACATTGACCGCCGCCCCGCCTCGCTGTCTCAGTGGAGTGTCTCGACCTGTGTGGCGAGCAGCTTTGTGCTCTCGCTGCTGCTGAAGCTCGAGGAGCAGACGAGCGACACCGTTTCGGTGGCGCCGAATGAGGCGGTGCCGATGAAGTTCATGAACTCGTTGTCGTCGTTCGTTCCGTCACCGAGTCCGTCGATCCGGACCTGATCCTCGTCGATCGTGGTATTCCCCGCCTTGAGGAGGCAATCGACAATGTCGTCTTTCGCGTCTCCACCGATGCTGTAGACGCCCGTCTTGGCCTCGATCGTGTAGTTCCCGGCCGGCAATGTCAGGGTCGCGAGCGTCGTGCCGCCGATGTCAATCGTCTTGCCGTCGTCGGCGGCGAGGTAAGCGTCGCTCGGTCCGCGTGCGCCGCGCGGTCCCATCTGATTCCAGTTGAGCGTGTTCTCGCTGGCCCCACAGGTTTGCCCCTTTTCGGAGTCGACGACCCGGAGCGTGCCCTGCTGCGGCGAGGTCTTCTTGTAGCAGCCGTGGATCACTCCGCTCGAGTCGGGGATGTTGGCGTACGCAATTCCGGCCGCGGCCGCGAATACGACTGCGATCGTCACGGCGATCAGCAGCGGCCGCCGTCGGGCCAATGAGCCGGCCCGGGAAAACTTCGAAGTACTCCGCATTCGTCCTCGTCCCTCCTTAAGTGGTGCTTTGTGCGCGTCGAGCCACCGCTCGCCGCGCGTCTTTCGCGGAGCCCTTGACCCTGTCACTCCGTTGCTCTCGCCACAAGGGGTCGCTCGACCTATTCTTCGCCGCGGCACGAGCGTCAGCACTCCCGGCGCTCGTGCGGAAGTCCGGGGGCAGAGCCGGAGGGTCTACCAGGGCACGCTACCGCCAGACGTCGGTGATGCCAACGCGCCTCGGGTGGAGGCGGGGGTTGCCCAGGTCGAAGCGCGGGACGTAGCCGATCATCCACTCGCGCCCGCGCACATCGGCGTACCCAACGAGGAAGCCGCTGCCTGCGCACTCGTAGCGCACCCGCTGTCCCGCCAGCGTGAGCGTGGCGCCGGA
>WNGB01001836.1_pt1 | contig 44144 bp, 38 predicted proteins | sample 5400681 | NCBI WGS metagenome assembly WNGB01 (sample SAMN13153367, study PRJNA577476) | soil metagenome | isolation source: 115 cm soil or saprolite under grassland replicate 2 | place: USA:California | collected 2016-06-15 | reverse complement strand
CACCTGCGCGATCGGCTTACCCGTCTCCCGGACCAGCCGAACCGCGCCCTCCTTGAAGTCCTGCTCGAACTTCCTACGCGTCTCTGCCATCGCCATCTCCCTTAAGGCGATGTCTCCACGTTACGAGGGGAAACCCACCGATCCGAGTCACGCAGCCGCTGCTTGACGTCATCGAAGCCTTGCTGGAGGCCGACGACAACGAGCTACACGGCTGGGCGATCATGAAAACGACGGGCCGCAGTGGCCCAACCGTATACAAGATCCTTGAACGGTTGTCCGGCATGGACTGGGTCAATGCGCGCTGGGAGGAACGGCCCGAGGAGCCGAACAAGCCACGGCGGCGGTTCTATCGCTTGACCGGCGAAGGGGCGCGGCAGGCTCGCGTGTTGGTCGCGCGGCGCCGACCTCAGTCGTCGCGTCAATGGTTGCGCCCCGCCTTCGGGTGTGAGGCCCAATGAGTAGCGGATGGACGGAGGTGGTGATCACGACAGTGGCGGGCCTGGTGGCGACCGAGGTGTTCGACGTTGCCCCGTGGGTAGCTCGCCGCATCGTTCCGGTGGCGGCGCGGCTGTGGACGTCCGACCGCGACCAGGCCGCCATCTACGCCGAGGAGTGGTGCGACATCCTCGATGAACGGCCGGGCAAGCTGTTCAAGCTCCTGACCTCGCTCGGATTCCTGGCCGGGGCAGTCGGCCGCTACCAGCTTCGTACGGTTGCCAAGGCGTGGGGCCGCTTGACCCGCCGCACGGCCAGGCGGGTGCCATGGAGCGTGCTCAACGTGTCGGCAAGGCGCCGGAGGGCGGCTGCCGGCCTCGCCGTGGCTGGCGTGTTCGTCATGTTCGTGGGAATCGGGATGGCGTCCGTTCCCGTGGTTGCGCTGGGGATCGCGACGGGTGCGTTCGTGCCTGGGTTCATGGTGATCTCCGGCGTTCACCGTCCGTTGCCGGCCGTGGCCGCCATCGCGGAGGTTGTGCGGGCCACGCCCGGCCGCGCCGGTGTGCCAGGCCGTGCCGAGCTGCTACTCCTCGTCAGCGCAGAGGGTACGTCGGAGACCTCTCAGGTCGTCCTGCGACTCTGCGACCCAGATGTCCAGGCACGCGAGCTGCCCCGACCCGGAACAAGGGTGCCGATAATGATCCCCAACGGCAAGCTTCGACGAATACGGGTCCTGTGGGGTGCGCTAGCGGCGTGCTGCGCCCATACGGGCCACGGCTCTCCGCGCCGGTCGAGGTCGGCCAGTTGGCGGACGTGGTGGACCTGTGGGTCCGTGTCCGGCTGCTGGCACCATTCGCATCGGCCTGCCCGGAGCCGTTTGATCAGCTCTTTCTCCGGATAGAGCGGGCGGGGAGAAGCCCGGTCGGTCAGGACCGCGCTCTTGTGCCGCTTGAGTGGGATACCTCCGAACCGCGCGGCCAGTGGACTCCTGTTCTCCCTCTCGGCCCGTGCTGTCGGCGTGCCAGATGCGGGCGGTGCCATCCCGCGACGCGGTAGCGACCTGCTGCCCGTCCGGAGACCACGCGACGCCGCGTACGGCGTCGGTGTGCCCGGCCAGGACGGCGTCGAGGTGGCTGAACGCCAGCGCGGCCATCAACGCGCGGCGGGCGATCGGGGTGGGCGGGCACTCGGTGAGCGCCGACGCGGTGAGCAGGATCGCCAGCTCCGGGTGGCGGTCGACGTTGGCCAGCGCGTACCCGCCGATTGACTCCGAGACCCGGTGCAGGAACGCGGTGTCGTGGCTGCGGGAGGCGTCCAGAAGGGCCCGCCCGGCGGGGCTGTCCTGCCCGGCAGAGGTCATCGCCTCCAGCCACTGCCCGGCCAGCACCAGCCGCTGCCCGGTGAGCAGGTAGTCCGGGCTGCGGCCGGAGTTGGTCCAGTCGGCGGCCCACCGGTCCAGCTCGGTGCGCCGTTTCAACGCCTCCGCGCGGGTCGCGACCTCCTGGCGCAGTGGCGCCCACTGCCGGAACAGCGCCTCGTGGGCTACCTGCACGTACGGCTGCCCATCGGAGACGTCGGTGGTTAGCGCCGATTTCCGCGCCGGGAGATCGGCCCTACGGGCAGGCGAGTTGATGCGCTTGGATGCGCCGCCGGCCTAGGCCTATGCGTTCCGGGCCGCAGTCGAGCCCGGGTATCTGATGGGTCGATCCGGCTGCAGAACAACACCAACGACCTTCGTCATCAAGGCGTGACTTACTCAGAAACGGGACCTATCCGAACCCGATAACCAACATGAATCCGGACAGAAGGACGCCGTCGACAGGCAAACGGGACCGTCTGACCCCACTCGCGCCACACAAGTCAATCTGATAGAAACCACATATGGCAGGAAGATCGACCCTAGACCGGGAGTTCTTCACCGCACCCCAGCAAGCCAACCACCGCCGGTACGAGGCGCTGCGGGCCGTGTTCGTCGACGGCCTCAGCCACACCGAAGCCGGGCAGCGGTTCGGCTACACCCGTGCGGCGATGGCATCGCTGGCACGCGACTGGCGTGCCGGGAAGCTGGACCTGTTCGCCCCGCCCCGCAAACCCGGCCCCGCCCCCGGCACCGCACCGGCCAGGGAACGCGTGCGCGGCAGGATCGTCGCGCTACGACGCCAGGGACTGTCGGTCTACGAGATCTCCGCCCGCCTGGCCGCCGAAGGCACCCCGCTCAACCGCACCAGCGTCGGAGAGATCCTCACCGAGGAGGGGTTCGGCAGACTGCTACGCCACCCCGCCCCCGAGGCGTCGGCCGCACCGGCCACCCCCGGCCGTGACACCACCCTGCCGCCGGTCGCCCCGCTGGACTTCACCACCCTCCCCGACCGGTGTCACACCACAGTGGCCGGCCTGCTGCTGGTCCTGCCCGACCTGCTCACCCTGGACCTGCCCGCCCTGGTCGCCGCCGGCTACCCCGGCACCCGCACCGTCCCCGCGATCAGCTGGCTACTGTCGCTGCTGTCGCTCAAACTCAGCGGCACCCGCCGGGTCAGCCACGTCGACGACCACCTGCTCATCGACCCCGCCGCCGCGCTGTTCGCCGGCCTGGCCGTACTACCGAAGAAAACTGCCCTGACCGACTACTCCTACCGCCTGTCCCGCGAGCACCAACGCCGCTTCCTGACCGGCCTGGACACCTCGATGATCGGGGCCGGCCTGGCCACCACCGACGAAGCGATCTTCGACCTGGACTTCCACGCCGTCATGCACTGGGGCAACGACCCGGTCCTGGAGAAACACTACGTACCCACCAGAAGCCAACGCTCCCGCTCCGTGCTGACCTTCTTCGCCCAGGACAGCGGCACCCACAACCTGGTCTACGCCAACGCCGACCTGTCCAAAGCCACCCAAAACGCCGGCAACCACAGCAAACCGAAGGTGCACGAATCGGCCGCGGTGAAGCTGACCGGCTACCCCGGCACCGTCCGACAGTTCATCATCACCGGACTCGGCCGCGACACCGCCACCGTGATCATCACCAACGACGACGACACCACGGCCAAACACCTCATCGGCCGCTACGCCCGCCGGATGACCATCGAGCAACGCCTCGCCGAGATCATCCGCGCGTTCCACGCCGACGCGCTGTCCTCCACCGTCAACCTCAACGTCGACCTCGACATCACCCTCTGCGTCCTGGCCCAAGCCCTACTCGCCGCCCTACGCCAACGCCTACCCGGCTACGCCACCGTCACCCCCGACACCCTGCAACGACGGTTCCTCGACACCCCGGGAGAGATCATCAACCACGGCGACACCATCACCATCAAGCTCAACCGACGCGCCTACTCACCCGTCCTACGCCAAGCCGACCTCCCCACCGACCTCACCATCCCCTGGTGGGGCAACCGCACCCTGCGCTACCAAATCGCCTGAACCCCAGGGTCGATCTCCCGGCGCGGAAATCGGCGTTAGCAGCCGCGCGTCGGTGAACACCTGCACGATCCGGCGTTCCTCGGTCGACAGTTCACCCAGGGGTACCCGCCGCCGGGTCGGCTCGCCGCCCTCCATGGCCACCAGCCGCAGCAGGGTCGACAGGATGACCTCCGGCTCGTCGCGGGTGCGTAGCTCGGCGAAGACAGCGTCGGCCTGACGGGCCAGGGCACCGGCCACTCCGCCCAGCGCCTGGTACGTCTGCCGGGTGGCCAGCAGTCCCGGCCCCGCGGCCAGGTACAGCTCCTGCAACAGGTAGGCCAGCAGCGGCAACGCGTCCGCTGTCCCGGTGTCCTCGACGATCTCGGCCACCAGACCCGGCTCGAAACGCATCCCCGCCAACCGGGCCGGTTGCTCGACGACCGCGGCCAGCTCGGCCCGGCGCATCGCCCCCAACGCGGCCGGGGCCCGGAACAGGTCGGCGTGCGGGGTGTCGAGCAGGTCCGGTAGGAACTCGATGCGCAGCGTGGCCAGCACCCACAACCTGCGGTCCGCGGCCAGCGCCTCGGCGACCCGGTCCAGAAACAGCGTCCGCTCGGCCCGCCCGGACAAGGTGGTCAGTTCCTCAAGCTGGTCGACGACGAGCAGCACCCGCCCATACCGGTTGCCGGTCACAGACCGCCACCCGCCCAGCACCCGGGCGAGGCTGCCCGGGTGGGACTGCAGCTCGCGCAGCATGACCGCCCGGTCGCCCCCGAGAAGGTTGGACGCCATCGACGCCAGCCGGCCCAGCGGCTCGCCAGCCGGTGTAATCGCGGGCAGGATGTGCCAGCGGTGCCCACGCAGGCGGGGCACCACCCCGGCGTGAACCAGCGAGGACTTGCCGCAGCCCGAGGCGCCGGCTACGCACACGAAACGAGCCGCGGCCTCGGCATTGAGCGCATGCAGGCGATGGACGAGGTCTGCGATCTGCGGTTCCCGGCCGAAGAACACGGCGGCGTCCTGCTCGGCGAACGCCGCTAGCCCCGGGTACGGACTACGGTCACGGCTCCACACCGGCCGGGAGCTACGCGGGTTCTCCAGCCAGAACACCACCGCGTTGCCGAGGATCAACGCGACCAGCAGGATGACCAACGCGGGGCCCGCGATGCGCTGCATCCAGCGGACCAACTCGGAGCTGCTGCCGGCGTTGGCCGCGAAATTCGCGGTCACCTCCAACAGGACGGCCGCGACGAGCAGGGACAGTTGCAGCGCAACCGAAGATCGGCGGCCCCGTCCCAACCCCTGACCTCCCCAGCCGGTCCGCGATATCCTCACGGTAGTCGATGACCAGCCCAGTGTGACAGGCCCGATCACGGCACAGCCCGATGCGCCGTGCCGTACGCCTCAAGACCAGGAGAACCCCAGTCCGCTGTTGGATGAGTGACAGCCGGTCGCAGTGCGTATCCAGGTAGGACGGTGATGATCGGCAGCGGGCGACCGCAGGTCGCCCGCTGTGGAGACGAAGAACGTCCATGGCGTCAACTGCCCGAACGCGTTCGACAAGAACGCGTTGACCTGGCGAGAATCGCTTGTGGGTTGCCACAGTAGCTCCCGCGGAGTACACCGCCGTGACGATCCTGCCGAGTTGGAGCAGCTTCGCCGATCGAGCGAGCTGGTATTGGCAAAGTACGCTCGCGCCATGGGGACGAGACGGCGCGGACCGCGGTGGTCAATGCGTGACAGGCGCGTCCTCGTGCTAGTGACAACGGTACTGGGCATGACAGCCGCAGAAGCCTTGAAGATCACGGCGGGCTTCGGCAGCCGCCCGAACGCATCCCAAATCGCGTCGCTCGCCGCCGTAGTCCTGCTCACCGCCTGGATAGCATCATGTGAGCGCCTTGCCCCTGCGCCCCTCAAAAAACGCTGAGTTGAGCGTAACCACTCAACCTCTCGGTACGTCGGGCCGCGCGGGGATCGGTGTTGTAGTCAGCCCGACGAGGAGGCGGCGTCGAACGAGGACGCCAGCACACTAGCGGTAGCGTGGTCAAATACCGGACCTGCAGCGGGAACTCGCCGAAGTCGTCGGGACCGGCCCTCCCGTATCGTTGGCGGACCTCGCGGCGACATAGTTGATCACATTGGTGCCCGACCGGTCTGTTGACCGGTTGGTTCGTTGGAGGGGTACGCCGATGCAGTTCCTGCTCATCGCGCACGATGGCGACGACGACCAGGCATTGGACCGGCGGATGCGAGCCCGGGACGCGCACATCGCGCTCGGCGACGAAATGGTGGCCAGCGGGCAGATGCTCTACGGCGGTGCCATCCTCGACGACGCCGGAAACATGACCGGATCCGTCCTCGTCCTGGACTTCCCCGACCGTGCCGAGCTGAACGCATGGCTGAAGATCGAACCCTACGTGACCGGCGATGTGTGGCGCAGCATCGAGGTGCGGCCGTTCCGCGTCGGACCGTCCTTCGTCGGGCTACACCGCTGACGTGTTCACAGGCATACCCGGCCTAGCCGACGCGACGGTGAGCGCGACATGCCGACCCGCACGCACTCGAACCCGAGCGCATCTGAGGTCCCGCCGGCCGCGTGTGGTGACCCACACCACACGGCAACCAGTACATGCCGTGGATACAGGACGGCGGGTATGGCTAGGTTTCGCGCTGCTCGTCGTCACCGGTGCCGTTGTCGCCGAGCTTGCGGCGCTGTTCCCGGTCGAAGTCGATGATCGCCCGGATTCGGACCAGCAAGCGGCGGCCCCGCCCGGTGATGTCGTAGGGGGAGAGGTGGTCGCTGCCCAGCCGCCGGATGTAGCGCTGCCGGATGAGTCGCTTGAGAGCGCGGTCGAGAACCTTGGTGTCCGGTCGGTGCGCCGCTGATTCGCCTAACAGCCGTCTGATCGCCATGAAGCGCAAGGGCCGGCGGGCCAGCAGCGTCAGCACCGGTACGTCCCAGATGTGGTTTAGTGCTACCGTGATCTCTCGAAGCTCTCCAAGATCATTAACAAGGTCGTCGAATTCCACGCACCACCGTCCCCCCGCCACGGCCCGATCCAACGCCGTCTATACCCTGTGACCTGCGGTATTGAGCGTTGACGTTGCGCGACACTCCACACCACACGACGGCATCAGCCGGTGTCAAGACGGTTTCACAGGCTGTGGACAGACGGCTGAGGTCTGTGGATAACGTGCGGTGGCGGTTGGTCCCGCTATCGACTGATCTGCCGCGCTGGTTCCTGGCCAGGTTCCGTACGGATACGTGCGGCTGTGGCCCACGCTTGTTCCGTTCGACGGAATCCGGTCGAGGTCGAGAAACCGTTCCCCCAAGGTGCGCTCAGCCTGCGCGACGTGTTGCGGGATCGGCCGCCGCTGTCGGTGGCACACGACGGGATCGCCCCCGCCGCGCTCTACTCCACGAGGGTGTGGTCAGCCTCGATCGGGGGAAGGTCGGAGTCCTCGCCGTCGTCGTGGGCAAGATCGCGCCGAAGGGCGATCAACTGCTCCAGCAGCGAACTGCCGCGGGGAGCCAACGCGTAGACCTGCTCATCGCCGTCGCGGTCGCCGGTCGCCGCGACGAAGCCCTCTTTGACGAGAAGAACGAGCGCCTTCTCGAATGATCCGCCCACCTCAATGCCAGCAGTCTCGACGATCTGGTCGAGGCGGCGTGGGCCTCGGTGCAGTGCAGCCATGATTTCCAGCACGTTTGGGCGACTGACCAACTCCATAAGCCATCGGAAGTGTTTGATATCTTCGCAAGACATCGTCGTCATGGCAGTCGCGGCCCCCACCCGTGTCGACTCGGGCGATGTGCGGTCAGCGTAGCGATCCGGCGGGCGTCACCGGAATGGGGACCGCCGCCGAGTTCTGGCGCCAACCGTAAGTCCCATCGATGATTACGCATAGTTACGGGCATTGCGGCCTTTAGGGTGGCGCGTGCTAGGACTGAGTTGATCGGCGACGCCACGGGGAGGTGGCGGCTCGTGACGAGAACGATGGTCCGCATCGCACGGGTAGCGTTCGCGTGCGCGGTTGTCCTGGTGGTGATGGGCGGCTGCACGTCGACGCCCGGTGCTAGCAATGGTCCGAGTCGGCCGCCGTCGCTGTCCGCGCCGTCGCCGGTGGCCTCGTCGTTGGACCCGCGAGCCGCGGCCGAGCAGAACGCGCTGGCGGCGTACCGGGGCATGTGGCAGGCATTCACAGTGGCCGGCCGAACCACCAACCCGCAGTACACCGATCTGGCCCGCTACGCCACCGGCGACGCGTTCAACGTCCTCGTCGCTGGGCTGGAATCGAACAAGAAGCAGGGCCTGATCACCAAAGGCGACCTTGCACCGAACCCGCAGGTCACCCAGCTAACACCCGCCGATGTGCCCGATACGGCGAGCATCCGGGACTGTCTTGACACGAGCCAGGCCACGCGAGTCAAGGCGACACCGGGCGGTTCGCCATTCGTCGACACCCCAGGCGGCCGCCGGCTCGTGGTGGCCACTGCGAAGAACATCGGTGGCGCCTGGAAGGTGATCAGCGTTGTCCCGATGGCGGTGGGCACATGTTGACCCGACTTGCCCGCGTGACAGCGCTCACGGTGATGAGCGTGGCCGTCGCGGTGACGATGTCGGCCCGGCCCGTTCACGCAGACCAGATCAATCCGGTCCCGGTCTACTGCGACCAGAACCCGGTCCCTGGGTGCATCGTGCGGGCCGCCACCGCGGGTCAGCACCCGGATCCGGGTAGCGGGCGAACCGGCGGCGGAGGGTCGACCGACTGCCACGACCCGAGCGGTGCGGTCGTGCCCTGCTTCATCGACGGGCGCGGGTCGCTCGGCTCGGACGGCTGCTACTACCAGCCCTTCGACAACAGCCCCCCGCCGGCCGGCGCCAGCGGTCCGGGTTCCTGGTATGTGCGCAGCTGCCATGACCCGGTCTCGTTCGGACCGCTGGGGGTTCCGCTCGCCGGCAACATGGTCTGGCTCCCCAACGCGGCCGCACCGGTCAGCCCGGCGGTACTGGCGCAGCAGGCGCTGTCGCGGTTGCAGTTGCCGTCACCGGTGATCCGGCTTAATCCGGCCCCGCCGGCGACCCAGATTTCGTTTGTGCCGACGTGGCTGTGGTTGGACGGCGGGTCGTGGGGATCGCGGTCGGCGACGGCGTCGGTGCCCGGGCTGTCGGTGACGGCCACGGCGCGGGCGGCTCGGTTGGTGGTCTCCACCGGTGACGGGGCGACGGTGACCTGTCAAGGGCCGGGCACCGCTTGGCGGGCGGGGATGGACCCGAACGCGCCGTCGCCGACGTGCGGGACCACCTACACCCGGCCTGGCTCGTACACCCTGACGGCGACCGTGACGTGGAACGTGTCGTGGGCGGGTGGCGGCGCGACCGGGACGGTGCCGGCGTTGACCACGACGGCCGCGGTGACCGTCGAGGTGGTTGACGCACCAGCACTCAACGGATAGGTGCGGAGGTGGGCGTGTCGTCGTCGGTCGGCGCGGTGGCCGGGTGGAAGGGTTCGCCCGACGGCCGGGTAGGTGGCCGGGTGCCGCCGGGGCCGGTGGTACGCCGGAGGATCAGTGCGCCGTGGACGCTGTTCGGCGCGGTGGTCATCCTCGCAGGCGCGGTGATCGGGGCGGTTGTGGCGGACCGGGTCGGCGGCCCGGGCGGTCAACGCCGGGCAGACGCTGACGACGGCGGATGTGGCCGTGGTGCGGGTGGCCGCCGAGGCCGGGGTGGCCACCGTACCGGCGTCGCAGCTGTCGAGCGTGGTCGGCCGGACGGCGGCGGTGCCGCTGGTCGCCGGCAGCCTGCTGGCCCCAGATGAGCTAGGAGCGGCGGCGTGGCCACCGTCCGGGCAGGCGGTCATCGCCGTGCCCGTCAAGGCAGGCCACGCCCCGTCGGGGCTGGGGGCCGGCACCCAGGTCCTGGTGCTGGTAGTTCCCGCCGGCCCGGCGGGTGCCGGCGCGGCCCCCAGCGCGGGGTCGGGTCAGGGTCAGGTGGTGCAGGCCCTGGCGACGGTGGTCTCCATCGAGCAGGCCGCCGACCAGTCCGGCACGACAGTGGCGTCGCTGCTGCTGACCACCCCCAACGCCACACGCGTGGTGTCGGCCGGCGGGGAGGTGTGGCTGGTGCAGGTGGGCGGGAACGGGTGAAGCAGCGATGTTCATCGCGGTCGGATCGGTCAAGGGCTCCAACGGGGTGACCACCCTCGCGCTGGGTTTGACGGCCATGTGGCCGCAGCCGGGCGCGGTGTTGGTCGAGTGCGACGCGGACGGCGGGGACCTGGCGTACCGGTTCGGGCACAACCCGTACCCGCCGATGCCTGGGCTGTCGAGTCTGGCCGCCGCCTGCCGCGACGGTGCCGGACAGGCCAGCCTTACCGACCACGTGCAGCGGCTACGCCTAGGCGTGGAGGTGGTGTTGGCCCCGCCCGGGGACGTGGCGGCAGCGTCGGCGCAGACCCTCGCGTACGCCGGTGCCGACGTGCTGAACCGGGCGGCGAGCACGGCCACGGTGGTGGCCGACGTTGGGCGGCTGACCCGCGGCGGCCCGGGGCTGGCGCTGGCCGCCGCCGCGGACCATCTGCTGCTTGTAGCCCGGCCCACGCTGGACCAGCTGACCCAGGTGCAGGTGCGGCTGGACTGGCTGTCCGAGGCGATTCGGGGCCGGCTGTGGCTGGTACGCGCTGCGTCCGGCCGGTACTGGCCCAAGGAGATGACACGCGACCTGGACGTGCACGTGGCCGGGGAGTTGCCCAGCGACCGGTGGGGCGCCGGGGTGCTCGCGGGCCGGCTGGTCGGCACCGGATGGCGGCGCCTGCGCCTGCCCCGCGCCGCGCGCAGCATCGCGCTGACGCTGGCCGCCGACATTGACGCCGACCGCGGGCGGCACGCCCGCATCAACCGGGTGGAGGTGAACCCATGACAAGCCCCGAGGACTGGGCCGCGGACGTGCCGTGGAACGACTCGGCGCAGCAGCCGCTGATCGAGGCGCTGCGCCAGCAGGTGGCCGCGCAGCTGGCGGCCTCCGGCGAGCACCTGACCGGTGCAGCCCGGGCCGAGCAGGTGCGGCGGCTGGTCGAGGCCGCGCTCGACGAGCACGCCCGCCAGAACCTGGCCGCCGGTCGGATGCCGCTGGACCCGCCGGTGGAGGCGCAGGTGGCCCGCGCTGTCCGCGACGCCCTGACCGGCCTGGGCGGCCTGGAGCCCCTGATGAAAGACCCCAGGGTCACCGACATCCTGGTCAACGGCCCGGTGGTGTGGGTCAAACACACCGACGGCAGCAAACACCCCGTCCCCCCGGTCGCCGCATCGGCCGACGAGCTGATCGAGCTGATCCGCGAGATCGCCGCCCGGGCCGGCCTGGACGAGCGGCGCTTCGACCGGGGCGTACCGCGGGTGTCGATCCGGCTGCCCGACGGATCCAGAATGTTCGCGGTCATGGCGCTGTCGCGGGTGCCGTGCATCGCGATCCGCCGGTTCACCGTGCTCAACGCCACCCTCGACGAGCTGAGCGCCAAGTACGGCGCCATGGACGCCGGGCTGGCCAACCTGTTCACCGCGCTCGTTGGGGCGAAGAAGAACGTCGTCATCTGCGGCGGCGCCAACGTCGGTAAGACCAGCACGCTGCGCTCGTTCGCCAAGGCGATCCCGCCCGAGGAGCGCCTGATCACCATCGAGGACACCCCCGAACTGGCCCTCGACGAGGACCCCGACCACCCCGACTGTGTGGCCCTGGTTGCCCGGGAACCCAACATCGAGGGCGAAGGCGGCATCGACCAGGCCGAACTGGTCCGCTGGGCGCTGCGCATGTCCCCAGACCGGGTGATCTTGGGTGAGGCCCGCGGCGGCGAGGTGGTCCCGCTGCTCAACTGCATGTCACAGGGCAACGACGGCTCCCTCGCGACGATCCACACGTCCAGCTCCCATCAGGCGTTCACCCGGCTGATGACCTACGCCGCGCAGTCGGCCGAGCGGCTGCCGTTCGAGTCCACCGCGCCGCTGGTCGGCGGCGCGGTGCATTTCGTGGTGCACCTGGCCTGGTCGACCGACCGGGTGCGGGTGGTGTCCAGCGTCCGGGAGGTGCTGCACGCCGACGGCCGCGCCGTCATCTCCAACGAGATCTTCCGGCCGGGACCGGACCGCCGCGCGGTCCCGGCCGCCCCGATCCGCCCGGACACCCTCGACGAGCTGGCCGCCGCCGGGTTCAACCCCGACCTGATCAGGGGCTGGTGAGCGGCGATGCATGCGCTGTTCGCGCTGCTGGGTGCGGGCGTCGGCGTCGGACTGCTGGCCCTGGTCAGTGGGCTGCGGCCACGCCCGCGCCGGCCACGCGCCGGTCCCCGCCAGGCCCGGGCCCGCAAAGGCATGTCGGCAGCACGGCTGGCCGGTGTGCTCGCCACCGCTGCGGTGGTCGGTGCGGCGACCCGCTGGCCGGTCGGCGCGGTGCTGGCCGCAGTCGCCGCATGGCGGCTGCCGGCGGTACTGGGCCCGGACCGGGCGCAGCGGCGCACCTTGGACCGGGTGGAGGCGATCGCCGCGTGGGCCGAAGACTTCGCCGGGACGCTGCGCTCGGCGGCCGGTATCGAGCAGGCCATCCTGACCACCGCCGAGTGCGCCCCGGCGCAGATCCGTGGCGAGGTGCAGACCCTGGCCACGGCGCTGCGCTCCGGGGTGCGGCTGCCGACCGCGCTGTGGGCCTTCGCCGACGACCTGGCCGACCCGACCGCCGACCTGGTCGTCAACGTGCTGCTGCAGGCCGCCCAGTACCAGGCCCGTGACATCGCCACCGGCCTGTCCGGGGTGGGCCGCCGGGCTCGCCGCCACGCCTCGGCACGGATGCGTATCGCCACCGGCCGGGCCCGTACCCGCACCGCCACCCGCATCGTCATCCTCACGATCGGCGCATCGACCACGGTGGTGCTCTTCTTCTTCCACAACTTCCTCGGCCCGTACCGCAGCGCGCTGGGCCAGCTCATCCTCGCCGTGCTCGGCGCGGCATTCGGCGCTTTCCTGGCGTGGATGGTGCGCACCGGCCGCATCCCCGACATGCCGCGCATCCTCACCAATTCCTGTGAGTTCGAGGAGGTGAGCGTGCCGTGACCACCGCACTGGTCTTCGTCGGCGCCGGTATCGGCCTGGGCCTGGTACTGGTCGCCTACGGGCTGCGCCCGCCCCGCCCGTCCCTCGCCGCGGCTATCGACGCGCTGCGCCGCCCCCCGGCACCGCCGCTGCCGGCACAGCAACGGCTGCTGCGGATGGTGACTGGGCCGGCGCGTCAGCTTGGCCTGCCCCGCCGCCGCATCCGCCAGGACCTGGCCATCCTTGACCGGGATCCCACCCGCCACCTGGCTACCCAACTCGGCCTGGCCGGGCTTGGCCTGCTCGCCCCCGCCGCGACCGTCGCCGGTCTCAACGCGATGGGTGCCCACATCGGCTGGTCCGTGCCGCTGTGGGCAGGGCTGCTGCTGGCCGCGGCCGGGTTCGTCGTCGCCGACCTGTCCGTGCGCGAGGAGGCCGAGGCTCGCCGGCTGCTGATGCGCCACACCTTGGCCGCCCTGCTCGACATCGTCCCGGCAGCCCTGGCCGCCGGTGCCGGCGTGGAACAGGCCCTCACCGACACCGCCGGCATCGCCTCCGGCTGGGCCGCGCAGCGCATCCGCGACGCCCTGGCCACCGCTCGACTGACCCGGGTACCGCTGTGGCAGCCCCTCGCCGAGCTGGGCCAGACCACCGGCGTCGTGCAACTACAACAGCTGGCCGGGACCCTGCAGCTCGCCTCCGGTGAAGGCACCCGCATCCGCGAAGCCCTCATCCAACGCGGCGAGGCTCTCGCCGAACGGCTCACCGCCGACATGGAAGCCCGCGCCGAGTCCGCCACCGAACGCCTGAGCATCCCGCTGATGGGCCTGACCAGCGTGTTCCTGCTGTTCCTGGTCTACCCGGCCCTCGCCGCCATCCATCCCTGACCCGCAGACACAAGCCGAACCGGAGGAACCACCCCATGACAACCCGTCCAGCCATCCTCGCCCAGCGGGTAGCCGCCGCGCTGTATACGCGGCTGCGCCAGCTGCGCGCCGACCCGCAACGTGGCAGCCACGCCGTCGAGTACGCCATCGGTATCGGCCTGGGTGCCGCGGCCATCCTCATCGTCTTCGCCGCGCTCAAGACCGACCTCGGCAAAATCATCTCCAGCTGGGTTTTCACCCTCGGCAAGTAGCCGCCCCCTCATGGCCCGCCACCTGCCCCGACCCCAGCGGCCCGCGCGTCGCCGCGACGACCGCGGCTCGGTCGCCGTAGAGTTCGCCCTCGCCGTACCCGGGCTGATCCTGATTGTGACACTCTTCGTGCAGTTCTTCGCCTGGGGCGCCGGCTTCCTCATCGCCCACGCCGCCGCAGACCACGCCCTGCAAACCACCCGCGTTGTCGGCGGCACCCCGGCCGCCGGGCAAGCCGACGCCACCGCCGCGCTCGACCAGCTCGGCGGGCGCCTGATCACCGACCACACCGTCACCGTCACCCGCACCGCCGTCACCAGCACCGTGACCATCCGTGGCCACGCCTACGGCCTGCCCCTGCCCATCACCATCACGGTGCAGGCACCCACCGAACGCCGCACCCCATGACCACGCCTATTCCTGCCACGCCACGGCGGCGCCGCCCGCCGGGCATCGGCCCGCGGTGCCGTGTGCCGCCCAAGACGGCCCGCCGCGACACCGGCTCGGTCACGGTCGAACTCGCCTTGGCGGTGCTGCTGCTCACGCCGCTGGTCTTCCTCATCATCGGCGCCTTCCACCTCGGCCGGGCCGTCATCGACGTCAACTCCGCAGCCGCGGCCGCCTCCCGCGCCGCGTCCCTGTCCCGCACCGCCTCGACCGCCACCACCGCCGCCGACAACGCCGCCACCGCCAACCTGGCCGGCCGCTGCGCCCGGCTGCACGTCACCGTGGACACCAGCAACTTCCACCGCGGCGGCACCGTCACCGTCACCGTGGCCTGCACCGTCACCACCGGCGACCTCATCGGCGGCGGCCCCGGGTCACTGACCCCCATCGCCAGCTCCACCAGCCCCCTGGACGTCTACTCGAACATCACGCCATGACCACCCCGCCAGTCCTGCAGCGCAACCGCCGGCACACCAGCCCGCCGCGCGGCGACGCCGGCATCGTCGCGGTATGGATGGTGTTCGTCATCTTCATCGCCGCGTTCCTGGCCGCCGCCCTCGTCGGCACCGGCGTCCTGGTCGGCGCCCGCGTCCACGGCTACGACCTGGCCCAACAAGCCGCCCGCGCCGGCGCCCAACAGATCGACCTGGCAACCTACCGCAGCTCGGGCGTGCTGCGCCTGGACCCGGCCCGCGCCGCCACCGCCGCCAAACAGTTCCTGGCCGCCGCTTCGGCTACCGGCACCGTTACCGTCACCGCCGCCCGCATCACCGTCACCGCCACCAGCCACCAGCCCACCCCGATGCTGCGTCCGTTCGGCTACCCCACCGTGACGGTCACCGCCACCGCCGCAGCCACCCCTGTCACCGGGCCGCCGCCATGACCACCAAGCACTCACCCGTGGCGATGAGAGGACTGGTCACGCTGACCACCCGGCTGGCGTCCGCGCTGGCCCTGCTCGCCATTGTCGCCGGCATCCCCATCGGGCTGTGGCGCTACGTCGGCTGGCCGCTGCCCCGCACCGTTCCCACCACCTGGGCCGGGTGGGAACAGATCCTGACCTCCGCGTTCCCTGACGCCGCGGTGGTCAACCTCCTCGCCGTCGCCCTGTGGATCGTATGGGCCGCGTTCACCTACAGCGTCTGCCTGGAACTGGCTGCCGTGCGGCGCGGCCGGGCGGCCCGCCGCGTCGGCCTGATCTCGCCGATGCAGGCCCTGGCCGCCATCCTGGTCGCCGGGCTGTCCGTCGGCCCAGCCGCCGTCGCCGTGGTCGCGCCGGCCCCGCCCCCGCCGGTACCCGCGGCCACCCACGCCGCTGCCAGCGCCGCACCGGCCGCCGTCCAGGCGATCGAGGCTGCCACGGCTGGGCACGGACCGGCTGGGCCGCCTGGCGCCAACCTGCGGGTACCGGTTGCGGGCCGCGCCGCCGGCACGATCCCCGCCGTCGCACCCGCGGTTGACACCGCGACCGCGGACCTGCCGCGCTTCGCGGCGGCCGGCTTCGATGGGGTCCTTACCGTCAGCACCAGCGGCAACCACTACACCGTCACCGTGCACCGGCACGACACCCTGTGGGACATCGCCGACGCCTGGCTCGGCGACCCCCACCGTTGGCCGGAGATCTACCAGCTCAACCGCGACCGCTACGACGAGCACGGCCGCATGCACCACGGCGATCACATCGAGCCCGGCTGGATTCTCGTCCTGCCCGACGACGCCCGCCCACCGGCCGGCGCCCAACCGGCCGCCCCGCCGCAGTCGCCGGGCAAGCCGCCGGCCTGCGTCCCCGCCGCGCCAACCACACCCAGCCCAGCGCCGTCGACACCGGCCAGCCCGGCGCCGACCACCAGCGCCCAACCCGGCGACGATGGCCTGCTCATGCCCACGCCACCAAGGCCGTCGGTGGTCTCCTCCCCGAGTACCGCCACCGCGCCCACGCCGAGTGCATCGGCCGCCGCCGGCGCGCCGGCACCCACCTCGGCACCCGACGGGCACCGCCCCGGCCTCGGCGTCGACCTTGCCGAGCACGGCTGGGTCGCCGCCCCCGTCGCCGCGGCGGTGGCTGCCGCCGCCACCCTGGTGTGGATCCAACGTCGCCGCCGCTACCGGCCCCATCCACCCACCGGCGCCCGCCGCGACGACCCGGATCTGACCCCACCGCCGCGCACCATCGCCACGCTGCATCGGGCGCGACCGGACCCCACCCCCGACATCGACGCAGACGACGCACCGGCAGACCTACCGGTCGAGGCGAGGGAGGCCCTCACCGTGACCCAGACCGCGCTCGGCACCCACGCAGACCGGCCGCTGCGCCTGCCCGACCTGCCCCCGCTCGGCGTCGGTCTGATCGGCTCCGCAGCCCACCACGCCGCCCGCGGAGTCCTGGCCGCCGTACTGTCCTCCGGCGGACCCTGGGCAGCCAGTGATACCGCCACCCTCGTCACCACCGCCGCTGATCTGGTCACCCTGCTCGGTGAGCAGGCCCCCGACCGGTTCCAGATGTCCCGCCTGCGCGCCGCCCCTGACCTCGACGACGCCCTCACGTACCTCGAACGGCAGTTGCTGCGCCGCGCCCGCCTGGCCGCCGACCACCCCGACGGCGACCTCACCGGCGTCCCCGGTCAGAACCCCAACCAGCCGCTACCACCGATCGTGCTGCTCACCACCGCCCCCACCGGCCGGTCCGCCACGCGGCTGGCCGCCATCCTCGCCGTCGGCTCCCGCCTGGCCATCACCGGTGTCCTACTCGGACCCTGGACCACCGGGACCACCTGGCGCGTCAACCCCGACGGCAGCACCCGACCCGACCCCGACACCACCGGCGCCGCCGGGCCCCGCCTCAACATCCTCGACACCACCGCCACCGCCGACATCCTCGACACGCTCCGCCAGGCCCGCCCCGACCACGACGACCTGCCACCGCCACCGGCACGACCCACGGCGGCCACCCGCGGCGCGGCCACCCCACCGCACGCGACGCCCACCCAAGCCGAGATCGCGAGCCCGGCGCCTCAGCCGCCCACGGGCGACACGCCGGCCGCGGCTCCCGCCCCACCCGGGGCCCGACTGCGGCTTCGCGTACTCGGCAAGCCGACCATCCAACTCGTCGACGGCCATACAAGCAGCGACATCCGCATCCGGCGCAGCGACGGGACACAAATTCTGGTCTACCTCGCCGTCCACGCCGTCGGCGCCACCAGCGACGAACTCATCGCGGCGCTTTGGCCAGAACTGCGCCGCCACCCCACCGGCCGGCACTCCGCCGGGGGCCGCTTCTACACCGCCATCTCCGAACTGCGCCAAGCCCTCGACGATGCGCTCGGCGTCGAAGCCATCCCCCGCGCCGAGGACAAGTACCGGCTCGACCCGCAGCACATCGACGTCGACCTGTGGCAGCTCACGACCGCCGTCGACCAGGCCGCCACCACCGTCGACCCCGAGGCCCACACCCGCGCGCTGCGCGATGTCATCGCGCTCTACACCGGACACCTCGCCGACGGCCACAGCTGGCTGTGGCTGGCCCCCGACCGGGAAGCCATCCGCCGCCACGTGCTCGACGCCTACACCCGCCTGGCCGACGCCGAACCCGACCCCCGCGCCGCGATGGCCCTCATCCAGGACGCGATCCGCCTCGACCCCTACGACGAAGACCTCTACCAGCGAGCCATGCGGCTACACGCCCTCGGCCACAACGCCGACGGAATCCGGCGCACCCTCGGCGCACTGCGCGAGCGCCTCGCCCAACTCGACATCGACATCTCACCCCAGACCCAGCAGCACGCCGCCGACCTGCTTGCCAAACTCGACGCCCGCCATCGCAAGCGCGACGACCCCGGATAGCAAGCCCGGCACCGCCGCCGAGAAACCGGCGCGGCCGTCGCCACCGATCAGCCAGAACAAACCCGACCCGAGAGGGGAGAAACCATCACCGGCACCGAAGCTGTCCTCGCCGCCGCGGCCGTTGGCGCGGTCGCCGGCTGCGGCCTACCCATCCTGGTGTACCGCCTCTCCGCACCCGCACACGACGAGGTCCGCGTCAGGACACGCTGCCACCACTGCCAGCACCCCTTCCCCACCGGCCCGGCCGGATGGCTGCCGCCCCGAAACCGGTGCCGGCACTGCCACCAATCCCTCGGACCCCCAACCGCCGCAACCATCACCGCCACCACCGCCACCTGCGCCCTAATCACCCTGCGCCTGCCCGACAGCCCCCTGCTACCGGCCCTGCTCGCCAGCGCCATCGCCGGCCTCGCCGCCGCCCTGGTCGACCTGCGCTGCCGGCGGCTACCCGACCTGCTCGTCCTCCCCACCGCCGCGCTATGCGCGCTGGCCATCACCATCACCGGGATAGCACAAGCCGACCCGCTCCACGTCGCACGCGCATTCGCCGGCAGCGCCGCCCTCGCCACCACCCTGCTCATCCTCGCCGTCACCACAGGCGGGTACGGCATGGGTGATGTCAAGGCCATCGCCTGGACCGGGCTGCTCGCCGGCTGGCAGGGCCCCACGGCCCTGCTCATCGCCGCCGCCGGACCGTTCGTCATCCAGGCGCCCATCGCGCTCGCGCTGCTCGCCACCAAACGCGTCGGCCGGCACTCGACCCTGGCCTTCGGCCCCGCGCTCCTGGCGGCCGGCCTACTCGCCATCACGGTCGCCGCATGACAACCCTTGACCAACGACACGCAGGCGGCGCACACAGACAGGGGCGTGTTGATCGCAGCGCCCGGGCACCCGCCGCCAGCGTTCGACACGGACCGACGCGTCCCGTACCGGAACTTCGGCGCACCCCCGAGGTCAACCCCGACGTGCTACGCGAGCTGTACACCGAGCAAGGCCGCACCGTACGACAGGTCGCCACACTCGTCGGCATCAGCCGGGCCCAAGTCATCGCCGGCCTGCAACAAGCCGGCGTCAAGCTACGAGGCACCTCGCGATGCCCGGTAGACGCACCCACCCTGCGGCAGATGTACACCGAGCACCACCAGCAGATCAACCCCCCCGGCACGGCAAAATGGGCGCGAGTCCCACCACCGTCCGCTCCTGGCTCATCGCCGCGCGGGTCATCACCGAGCAGCCCAGCGTCGCCCCCGACCAGCTGCGGCGGCTGTACGTCGACCAGCAACTGCGGCTGCGTGAGGTCGCCGCCGTGCTCGGCCTCCCGGTCGCCCGGGTCCGCACGTCGCTGCTGGCCGCCGGAATCCCCATCCGGGACAAGCGCCTGCGCCGACCAACTCCAGCGCAGGCGGCGGTGACAGACGAGGTTCTTCACCAGCTCTATGTGCAGCAACGGCTACCCATCAAGCAGGTCGCCCAACAGCTGGGTGTCAGCGTCTGGTACCTGTCCAAACGCGTAGGCCAGGCCGGTCTACGCAAACGCCCCGGCACGCACACCCCCCACCTGCCCCACGACCCCGCCGACCTCACCCAGCGGGCGATCGTCGGCTACCAGCAGGGCCTCAACATCCACGATGTCGCTAACCGCCTTGGGATCAGCGCCAGCACCGTGATCCAACTGCTCCACGACGCTGGCGTGCCAATAAGACCCGGCGGGCTGCCCCACAACACCGACGGGCGGCCGCCATACGTACTCATCGACGACCTGTACGCCGACCCTGACGTACGCGCAGTCCTCTCGCGCCACCACGTGGTGGTCCCGCCCCCCGGCCACTGGCGCAAAGCCGGCCCGCATGAAAGCTATGCCCCGCTGCCCCTATCGGGACAGCTCCTGCGCGAACTCTACGTCGACGTCGGCCTGGCCTGTTCCCACATCGCCTTGCTATGTGGCGTCGGCCGAACCTACGTCTACGACGGCCTCGCCCAACACGGCATTACCCCACGCCAGCCGGGAGCAGCCAGCCCCTGGTTCGCCCGAACCCACGCCCAATCAAGCGCCCGCAACACATCCCGCAGCACACGACGCAGATCCGCCGCTCAGGCCGCATCCCCGTCGCGATGATCGGCGGCGGACAAGTGGCCCACCTGCGTTGCTACGGCAAGGACCGCTGCACCCTGATGGCGTCCGCCTGCGAATCCCGCAGCGCCTCGCACCCGGCGCTAAACACCGGCACCGCGCCCGTTCACCATCGCTGGCAACGAGTGGGGCGTGCATGTGGTTACCGTCCACATCAAAACGCGTTCCACCGCTGCGTGTGGTCCTTCGCCCTGAGCCCACGGATGCGGTGATGCAGCTCTTCGGCCACGTCGGGCCGGTCGACGGATAGGCGCAGTGGTGCGCTGAGGGTTTGCAGGTCGCGGATGTCGCGGAGGGTGAGGTAGCCGGGCCAGGTGCGTACGTCCCAGCCGTACGCTCGGCCGAAGTCATTGAGGTCGGCTTCGGAGCGGCCGTAGCGCGTGCCCTGGTAGGTGATGACGAGATCCAACTCGCGCGGACCGATGCTCACCGAGTCCCAGTCGCCAAGAACAACCGCGGAGTTGTCCCACAGGAGGTTGCCGAGCCTGGCGTCACCGTGGATGAGGCCGTAGCCGAGGGCTGAGTGGAGGCTGCCGTACGTCTCGATCAGTTCCTCGGCTTGCTGGTGCAGGAAGTGGTACTCCGCTTCGGTGAGGACTTTGGGGCCGTACGTTGTCAACTCGTCGACGAATGATGCCAGGGGCTGGTATGTCGGCAAGGGGCAGGGCGGTGCCTCGAAGCGGTGGAGCTGCCGCAGGAGCCGGGCGAGTTCGGCGGGCGGGGGCAGGGAGCGGCTGGTCTGGTCGTAGTAGCGCCAGAAGGTGACCACGCAGCCGTCCGCCTGGACGGGCTGGTCGGCATCGAGTGGAGCCGTGGCGGGAAAGCTATGTGCGATGAGCCAGCGCGTGACGTCTACGCCACGGCGGGCCTGTTCCAAGCGTTTGATCGGGCTCATGCGCGCGACGGCACCGGAGCGGGGCAGGAGGTAGACGGCGTTGACGTGGTAGCGCAGGAGCATGGCGTCGGCCGGGTCCAACCCGACCAGGTCGCAGGCTGACGCGAGGTGCGTGAGGCGGTCGTTGCTGGTCATGTGGAGGTAAGGGCGCGGGTGCCGGTCAGGAACTCCGCGATGTCGGCCTTGAGCTGTCGGGCCTCGATGGCGTGACGGACCGGCTCACGGTCTAGCTCGGCCTGCATGCGGTGCAGTGGTCGTTGCAGTCCGGCGATGCGTTGCTCGGCCGGCAGGGTCAGCACGCCGCGGACGGCGTCGGCGGCAGCGGCGAGGTCCTGTTGCGGCGTCGGCTTCAGGAGCTGGGCTTGGGCGAGGTAGACGCGCGACAGGGCGAGGTCACCGTACGAACGTTCTTCCTCGGGGCCGGTCTCGTAGGCGGAGATCGCTTGCTGGGCATAGCTTTCCGCTGCCGTTGCGTCCGAGAGCAACGCCGCGGTACTGGCGGCGTAGTAGTTCTGCTTGGCGAGGGGGAAGCCCAGGATGCCTCCCATGGCGTCGAGATCGTCGTGGCGATCCGTGCTGTCCCGAGCGGCCAGAGCTTCGGTGAGGGCCTGGTGGGCGGCTGGCCCGTTGCGGCAGGCGGCGTAGCCGCGGGCCTTGAGAGCGGCCAGACGGACGCGGCTGGCGGTGGACGTGGCGTAGGGCTCACCGCGTTCGGCGAACTCGACCGCCTTGTCCGACAGCCGCAGACAGTACGCGATCAGGGACTGGGTGCCGTAGATCCACGCGAGCAGGCCGTTGTGTCCGGCCTCGGTTGCCAGTCGAGAGGCGACCCGGGCTTGGTGGGCAGCCGAGCGACGGTCGCCGAGGTCGATGGAGGCGTGGGCCAGCATGCCGCAGGCCAGACCGGCGACGAACAGCAGGCCGCGTGTGTCGGCGGTCCGGCGCTGCTGCCCCAGCAGCCCGTAGGCCCGGTCGCGAACGGACACCAGCTCGTCGAAGATGCCGTCGAGGGGTTCGTGGACGTACTCGGCCGACAGCCGGCTGAGATCTTCGGCGAACTCCTCGACCGTTTGCGGGCTTAGACAGCGGGACTCCCACTGCGCCAAGAACGCCTGCGACTCATGGGCAGCACGAGCGACGCGGGCACGAATGCCCAGGCCGGTCGGCCGGGACGGTGCCGAGGCGTCGAACGGCACGCAGGCTGTCTCGGGATGCACCGCCGGTCCGGTACGGGCTGAGGGCATGTCCCGGACGATGAAGAAGCCGAGGTCGGCGTCGGTGGTGACGCCGAGGACGACTCGAAAGGCTTCCCTGTACGGGTCCCGGGGCCAGCGGTGGTCACCGCGTTCGAGCTTGCCGACGTAGTTGGCATCGAGGTTGGCCTCCTGCCTGTGCTGCTTCCACAGATAGGCGTTCACCGCATCGGCCAACTCCTGCCGCGACATGGCGCGCCCCGACCCGGACGGCGACGGCACACGCAGACGGGTCTGCCGAAGTAGATCGTTCGGCTCCCTACCGTGGTCCGACATGGCCGTCGCCCCTCGCGTCACAGGCTGTCGCATCAATCCCCGCCCGCGCCCGGGGCAACATGAAAGCCAAGGTCAGCATCGGTGGCGACACCGAGTACAACACGGAACGCTTCCCGATACCAGGTCTTGCGGCCAGCCGTGATCACCGCGTTCCAGCCTGCCCACGGACCGGCGTCGAGCACAGCCTGGTACCTGTGGTGTGTGCGCAGGTAGGCGGTGACCGCCCCGGCCAGCTCCACGCGTGACATCGGCCGCCCACCCGCCGCCGACGACCCCCTCAAGCGGGCCCGTCTGAGCAGGTCATTCGGCTGCTTCCGGTGAGGTACCAGCCTCCTCGCCTCCCATCGCCACGCCCACAGATGCGAAACGGGCAGTCCGCCAAATTTCCGGCCCGCCAACACCGCGCGGTGCCAGCATCGCAGCGTAGCGAGAAGCCTACAAGGCGGCCGACGTCCCCAACCGAAGCCGAGCGCGAGCGGCGGCGTTGCCGAAGTAGCGTTCGACCCAGGTCAGGGTGGTGTGGCGCAGCCAGTGGGTGCTGATCTGTTGGACGGCCACCCACGGCAGGTGCTCGCCGATGCGCTGCCACAGATGGTCGTACCTGCGGTAGGTCAGCGGCGTTCCGTCGGCGGGGCCGCACTTCCGCGCCTGTTTCCTCCGGTCCGAGACCAGCCGGAGACAGGCGGCGGCCGGCACGATTGGCGGTACTTTCCGGCTCGATGTCTGACGCGGCTGTGTGCCGCGCATGCCACTGTCGGATCGGCGCCGATATGGTGAGGTGTTCCGTCGCTTGATGGCGTTCACCGGCGCGGCGACGAGGTCGCCGCTGCGGCGGCCGCCACACGCACCGTCATCGACGGCTTGACCAGCGGCAGCCTTGCACCGCAAGAACATGGAAAGGTGAGCTACCCGACGTGAGTGTCCACCAGGAGCTGGCGAGTTTCATCTGGTCGGTCGCGGACCTGCTGCGCGGCGACTACAAGCAGTCCGAGTATGGCAAGGTGGTCCTACCGCTGACCGTGCTGCGCCGCCTCGACTGCGTGATGGCGCCGACCCGCCAAGCCGTGTGGGACCGCGACGCTGCGCTACACATGGCCAACAAGGACCAACTGCTGCGGCTCGCCGCCAAGCTGCCGTTCTACAACACCTCGAAGCAGGACTTCGCCACCATCGGCAACTCCGCGGCCGACGTGGAGAAGAACCTCATCGACTACATCAACGGGTTCTCCCCGAATGCCCGGGAGATCATCGACAAGTACGACTTCCATATCCAGATCGCTCGGCTGAAGGCCGCCAAGCTGCTCTACCCCGTAGTGCAAAGGTTCCGCGACATCGACCTGAGCCCGGACCGGGTCGACAACCACCAGATGGGGTACGTCTTCGAGGAGCTGATCCGGCGCTTCTCCGAAATCTCCAACGAGACGGCCGGTGAACATTTCACCCCACGCGAGGTCATAAAGCTCATGGTGAATCTGCTGGTGGGGCCGGACGCGTCCCACCTCACCGGTGTAGGGCAGGTGATCAACATCCTCGACCCGGCCTGCGGCACTGGCGGCATGCTATCCGCCGCCGAGGAGCACATCCGGTCGCTCAACCCGAACGCCACTGTCCAAGTGTTCGGGCAGGAGGTCAACGCCGAGTCGTACGCCATTTGCCGCTCGGACATGATGCTGAAGGGGCAGGATGCGTCGAACATCTACTTCGGCAACTCGTTCAGTGACGACGGCCATGCGGGCATGCGGTTCGACTACATGCTGGCCAACCCTCCGTTCGGGGTTGAGTGGAAGAAGGTCAAGGAGGCCGTCGAAGAGGAGGCCAAGCTTGGGCACGCTGGCCGCTTCGGCGCTGGCCTGCCGCGCATCAACGACGGGTCGCTTCTCTTCCTGCAGCACATGCTGTTTAAGATGGAAGCCCCGGCGAAGGGCGGGTCGCGCATCGCCATCGTCTTCAACGGCTCGCCGTTGTTCACCGGTGCCGCGGAGTCCGGAGAGTCGAACATCCGCCGCTGGATCCTGGAGAACGACCTCCTCGAAGGCATCGTTGGCCTACCGGACCAGCTGTTCTATAACACCGGAATTTTCACGTACTTCTGGATCCTGTCCAATCGGAAGGCAGACGCGCTCAAGCGGAAGGTCATCCTGCTCGACGCCCGGGATCAGTGGGTCAAGATGCGCAAAAGCCTTGGCGACAAGCGCAAGATGATCTCCGACGAACAGATCGCACACGTGACCGAGCTTTACACCCAGGCGCTCACCATCGCCGCTGACCCCAAACACCCGCACCACACCAAGGTGAAGATCTTCAACACCACCGACTTCGGTTACCAGCGCATCACCGTGGAACGGCCACTCAAGCTGCGCTTCGAGATCACTGAGGACACCCTGGCCGCCCTGGCCGAGGCCAAAGCCCTGGCCCGGTACGAGCACCGCGACGCCCTCATCGACGCCTTCAAGCCGCTGCTTGGCACCGAGTGGCGCACGAGGAAGGAGGCCCGCGACTCCCTGCACGCGGCGGCCGCCAGCGCTGCCGTGCCGTGGCCAGCAGTCGCCGCCGAGAAGGGCATCTGGGCCGCCGTCGCGGTCAACGACACCGACGGTGAACTGCAGAAGGTCAAGGGCGAAATCGTCCCAGACCCGGACCTGCGCGACTATGAGAACGTCCCGCTCGGCGAGGACATCCATGAGCACTTCGCCCGTGAAGTGCTGCCACACGTCTCGGATGCCTGGATCGACGAGAGCAAGACCAAGATCGGGTACGAGATCCCCTTCACCCGGCACTTTTATGTGTACGAACCACCCAGACCCCTCGCTGAAATCGACGCAGAACTCCGTGACCTTGAGACTCGCATTCAGGAACTGCTCGGCGAGGTAACGTCATGACTGTCGATATTGCTCCCTGGTTGGCCAACGCGCGTTGGCCAACGGTTCCAATTCGGTACATTGCCCGGTTGGGGACCGGACACACGCCCAGCAGGCAACACCCCGAATACTGGCAAGACTGCACGATCCCGTGGGTGACACTGGCTGACGTGGGCCGACTGCGCGATAGCACGGTCCACGTGATCACTAAGACCGCTGAGAAGATCAGCCCTCTCGGCATGGCGAACTCCTCGGCAGTGCGGCATCCCGCTGGAACTGTAATCCTCTCGCGGACGGCATCAGTCGGGTTCTCTGCGATCCTGGGTGACGACATGGCGACGAGCCAGGACTTCGCGACGTGGAAGTGCGGCAGTCGCCTGGATCGCAAGTACCTTCTTCACGCCCTACGTGCCATGGCTCCAGATCTTCGTCGTCTGGCCATGGGCTCGACTCACAAAACCGTCTACATGCCAGATATTGCCGAGTTGCGTATCCCGTTACCGCCTGTCGAAGAACAGCGGCGGATCGCCGACTTCCTCGATGCTGAAACCGCCCGCATCGACGAGATTGTCGGTGTGCGGCAACGTACCATAAAGTTGCTGTCTGAGCGACGTGCGAGTCTGGTATATGCAGCGGTAACAGGAGCAGGTAGTCGACCAAGACGGCGGGTTCCTCTCATTTGGACTCCGACGCTGCCAGTCGATTGGCTGGATGGCAAGTTAAGCCTCTTTGCGAGGATGGGTAGCGGTCACACGCCGAGTCGTTCTCGCGAGGATTGGTGGCTGGACTGTACCATTCCATGGGTCACCACCGGTGAGGTGAGTCAGCTTCGCGATGATCGAAGAGAGGAGATTCTTGAGACGAGGGAAAGGATTAGCGAAGTTGGCTTGGTGAATAGTGCCGCCGAGCTTTGCCCGAAAGGTACCGTGGTCTTGTGCCGCACGGCGGCCTCGGCTGGGTACTCGGCGGTCATGGGCACGGCGATGGCGACGAGTCAGGACTTCGTTACATGGCAATGCGGTCCGAAACTCGACCCGTTCTATCTGTTGTGGTGCCTTCGGGCGATGCGAAGTGATCTCCTCGGTCGGTTAGCTATGGGGTCAACGCACAGAACGATTTACGTTCCAGACTTGCAGATGCTCCGGATCCCAGTGCCGCCGCTCGTTGAGCAACGCGAAATCGTTGCATCGATCCGAGAAGATAGTCGCCGGATTGATGCCAGTGTTGACGCGATTCATAGGCAGATGGAGTTGCTGACGGAGCGTCGGCAGGCGTTGATCACGGCGGCAGTGATGGGACAGTTCGATGTGACAGCCGCGCGAGGTGTGGAGCTGTCGTAAGCGCGACTGTGCGAGTACGTAGAACCTGAGCCGGGCACCCCGGAAGGTAAAGATTGAACCCGAAGGACTTCGAACTCCTGGGAGGACCGGGTGTCCCAACCGTCGGGCACGTCGCGGCAGGTGAGAGTGATCTCCGAGGCGCTCCGCCGACGATTTCAAGATCACATTGACATCAGCGACTTCACCAACCCGGACCCGGAGCAGCAGAGACGTTGCCTGCTCACCCGGGCGCTCGCCGCAGCCATCGTGAACAGCCGCACCGACTGCGGCGACGACCGAGCCGCGGCGATGGTGACCGACGGCGGTCAGGACTTCGGCATCGACGCGGTGGCGTTCGCCGCCGGCATGCCCCGACTCTGGTTGATCCAGACCAAGTGGAGCGACCGCGCCGAGGCCAACTTTGGTGAGTCCGATGTAATGGCCATGGCGGATGGGCTGCATCGGATCGACCGCCGGGAGTTCGGCCGGTTCAACGCGAGATTCCGCCCCTTCATCAATCAGATCGCGACTATCCTCGGGGACGCGCAGGCTCGGATCATGCTGACGATCGGGCTCATGCGTCAAGTGGCGCTGCACGACAACGTGTTGCTGCGGCTGGAGGAGCTGCGCGATGAGTTCAACGCTCACGGACAGTACCTCGACTTCGAGATTCTGTATGTCAACCAGATCTGGGATGTCGTCCGGAGGACCGCGCAGCCGGAGCCGATCCGACTGAATTTCGAGCTGGACCGCTGGTTCGAGTTGAGCACCCCCATGCGGGCGGTCAACGGCATCACCACAGCGGCCGCCGTGGCCTCCTGGTACGACGACAACGGCGACCAGTTGTTCCAGAGGAATATCCGGGAATCGCTCGGTGTGACCCAGGTCAACGCGGACATCGCCCGAAGCCTGTGCGAGGAGCCCTACGAGTTCTGGTACCGGAACAACGGCGTGACCATCCTGTGTGACGGCCTGCGGCTGACCCCGAGAAGCCGAAGTTCGCCGTATGGCACGGCCACCATCGACGCGACCAACGTCAGTGTCGTCAACGGCGCTCAGACGGTCGCGGCGATCGCTGAAGCGGTCAAGGACGGCGACGATGCTGTTCGCGAGGCACCCGTGGGCGTCCGGATCATCGAGAGCGCCGACGAAACGACCAGCGCCCAGATTACGAAGGCGACGAACACTCAGAACCACATCGAGCGGCGGGACTTCGTGGCGCTCGACGAGGTGCAACTCGCGATCAGGGAGGAGTTCTCGCTGACCCTCGGTCTCACCTATGCGATCAGGAGAAGCGAGTTCGAACCCTCGCCGGAGAGCGGCTGCACCGTCCGTGAGGCGGCTACCGCGCTTGCCTGCGCGCACGCCGATCCTCGGTTGGCGCAGCGGATTCGTGCCAACGAGGACCTTCTCTGGGAGGAAGGTCCCCAGGGCGCCTATACGCGGATCTTCGGGGAGCGCCCTCCCGCCATACAGATATGGCGGTCCGTGCAGCTGCTTCGCCGGGTCCGCGACGCGCTGCACACCGTGCAGGCGCAGCTGGAAGGGCGCGCGGCAGCGGTCGCCGAACAGGGCAGCCTCGTGATCGCGCACATCGTCTTTCAGGAGATAGGCCGCGATGGAATCGACGATGCCGACTACGACTGGGGCGCGGTACTCGGCCGCGTTCCCGATCTGGTCGGCAAGGCGGTCCGATTGATGGTGACCCAGATCGACGAGCAGTTCGGCCAGAACTCGTTCATCGGGCCGACCCTCGCTTCAGCTGACCGCATCCGACCGCTGGTGCGGTCCGCGCTGTCGGCGTTCGAGTCAGGCGCAGCCGTGCCCGAGTTGCCGCCGGACTACCTTCCCGTGCCCCGGCAGCGGGCAACCCGACGCCGCAACTCAGTACACGTCCTGGTCGATGCTGCTCGGATCAAGGAAGGCAGCAGCCTCCACTTCCGGGCAGCCACGGAACCCGAACGGCAGGCCCTGGCCGCGTGGATGGCCGAGGACAGCCGGAGAGGCACGGCGACATGGGTGAATGACAGGTCGCGGCCGTTGGTGTGGGCTGCGGACGGCAAGCGGCACACCCCGAGCGGACTCGTCAAGCGAATGTACGCGCTAGCGGAGTGGAGTGGCGCCCCCGTCGCCGTACAGGGTCCGAGCCGGTGGTTCCTCGGCAACGAGGGATCGCTGGTGTCTCTCGCGCAGGCAGTCCTGCGCGAGATCGAGGATTCCGACGAGGGGGACGTCGAATGAACGCATTCGTGCATGCGGAGCAGCGGTTCGAGGACGTCATCGAGAATGAGCTTCTCGCGAGCGGCTGGCGGCGAGGATCCCCCGGTGACTACTCGAAGGGTCTCGGGCTCGACACCGCGCAACTGGACACATTCATCGGGGCCACACAGAAAAAGGCGTTTGAAAAGCTGATCACCGCGTACGGCGACATCGCCACCGCCCAGCGGGAGTTCGCGAAGCGAGTCGCGGCCGAGATCGACAAGCGCGGCGCGCTCGACGTGCTACGCAACGGGGTCAAGGACCGCGGGGTCACCATCCAGCTCGCCTACTTCCGGCCCGGCCACACCCTCGCCGCCGGCGCCCTCGACGAGTACCGCGGCAATCAGCTGACCGTCGTACGGCAACTGCCCTACTCGGACCGGACCACCGACCGGCTGGACCTAACGCTGTTCGTCAATGGCATCCCGATCGCCACAGCCGAGCTGAAGAACCCGCTGACAGGCCAGGACGCCGAGGACGCGAAGACGCAGTACCGCAAGGACCGTGACCCGAAGGAACTCATCTTCGCCCGGCGTACTCTCGTGCACTTCGCCGTCGACCCGCATCTGGTCTTCCTGACCACCCGGCTCGCCGGCCCGCAGACACGGTTCCTGCCATTCAACGTAGGGTCCAACGGACCGGGAGTCTCCGGCGGCGCCGGCAACCCACCCGCACCGGCCGACGGCTACCAGACCTCGTACCTTTGGCGGGACGTCTGGCAGCGTGGCAACTTCCTGGAGCTGCTCCAGCGGTTCGTACACGTCGAGGTGCCGAAGAAGGGCAAGGCCGACCCACACACCGGTACGCTGATCTTCCCCCGGTTCCATCAGTGGCACGCGGTGACGATGATGACCGCCCACGCGGCGCGGGAGCGGGCCGGACACAACTACCTCATCGAGCACTCCGCCGGCTCCGGCAAGTCCAACACCATCGCCTGGCTGGCGCACCGGCTGTCCAACCTGCACGACCTAGCCAACATCCCGGTCTTCGACAAGGTCATCGTCATCACCGACCGGGTAGTCCTGGACCGGCAACTACAGGACACCATCTACCAGTTCGACCACGTCGCCGGCGTGGTGCAGAAGATCGACGAGGACTCCCAGCAGCTCGCCGACGCACTGGCCGGCTCCACCGCCCGGGTCGTCATCACCACCCTGCAGAAGTTCCCGTTCGTCCTGGACCGGGCGGCCAAGCTCGGGGAGCGGCGGTACGCGGTCATCATCGACGAGGCACACTCCTCACAGTCCGGCGAGTCGGCGAACGCCCTGAAGAAGGCGCTGGGCCGGCTCGGCTCCGACGACATCGACGACGACGCCGACCTGCTCACCGCATCAGCGCTGGCCCGCGGCCGGCACCCGAACCTGTCCTACTTTGCGTTCACCGCCACTCCCAAGCAGAAGACCCTGGAGCTATTCGGCACCCGCAACCCGGACACCGACAAGTACGAGCCGTTCCACGTCTACTCGATGCGCCAGGCCATTGAGGAAGGCTTCATCCTCAACGTGCTCCGCAACTACATCACCTACCGGGCCCGGTGGCGGCTGGCCAACGCGGCGGTCGATGCCGCGAACGCCGCCGACCCCGAGGTCGACCCGAAAAAGGCCAAAGCCAAGCTGGTACGCGCGGCGGAGCTGCACCCCGAGTCGCAAGACCAGCGGGCCCAGATCATCATCGACCACTTCCGCACCGAGGTCGCCCACCGCATCGGCGGTCGGGCCAAGGCCATGGTCGTAACCAGGTCCCGAGAGCACGCACTGCGGCTGTACCAGGCGATGCGCAAATACCTCGACAAGCGTGCCATCACCGACTGCGCGCCGCTGGTCGCGTTCTCCGGCACCCTCACCTTGGACGGCATCGACTACACCGAGCCAAAACTCAACGGTATCTCCGAGGCCGCATTGCCAGCCGCCTTCGCATACACCAAAGTGGACGATCCGCAGGCGGTGGCCCGCAACCAGACCGAGTACCGCATCCTCGTGGTAGCCGAGAAGTACCAGACCGGCTTCGATCAGCCACTGCTGACCGCGATGTATGTCGACAAGCCTTTGTCTGGCGTCGCCGTCGTGCAGACCCTGTCGCGGCTGAACCGGATCCACCCGGCGAAGGCGCAGGACGACGTGTTCGTGCTCGACTTCGCCAACGAGGCCGCCGACATCCAGAAGGCGTTCAAGCCGTACTTCGAGACCACAATCACCGAGCCGACCGACCCGAACCTGCTCTACGACAAGCAGCGCGAGGTCATGGACCACCAGTTGCTGGTCGACTCGGAAATGGATGCCTTCGTCGAGGCGTTGCTAGCCGCCGAGCAGTCCTCGACCGCCGAGAACCAGCTGGCGAGGGCGCACCAGAAGCTCTACCGGTTCCTGCAGCCGGCGGTCGACCGGTTCGCCGAACTGGCCAGGCACGACCGGGACCGAGCCGAGCAGTTCCGCTCGTCGGCGTCCGACTACGTCCGGGCGTACGGCTTCCTCGCCCAAGTCGTCGGGTACGCCGACCCCGACCTGGAACGCCTTTACCTCTACACCCGGTTCCTGCTGCGGCGGCTACCGCACGAACCGAGCGCCGGCGTCGACATCGGCGAGACCACCCTCAGCCACCTACGCATCGACCGGACCGGCAAGCAAGACCTGGCACTGCAACCGTCCGGGGCACACCTGATCCCCGGCTTTTCCCCGGACAGCGGCGGCGCGAGGCAGATCGAGGAGAAACCGCTCAGCGAGGTCATCGAGGAACTCAACGAACGCTTCGGCTTCGACCTCAGCTCGTCCGACCAGATCCTGCTGGTCCAGCAGATCATCAGCCTGGCCGAGGACGAGAAGCTGCAGGCCGTTGCGCTCAACAACGACATCGACAAGTTCGGCCAGGTCGCCGACCCCGAACTGGACAACATCGTGGCCCGCAACCACGACCGCAACACCACGTTCGTCGGCAGGTACTTCGACAACCCCGAGTTCCAGGCCGCAGTCAGGGACGAGGCGCGCCGCCGGGCGTACAACCTGATCCTCAGCCCCGCCAGAGCCGAGGCCCTGCGGAAGCTACGCGCGCAGGTCGCCACCGGCAACGAAGACCATGAGACAGTGACCTCCGGCGGCTGACGATCCAGGTGGGGACACGCGCCCGTGAACGACTCGATACCGGCCGACGACTGGCTCTTCGCGAACCGCTACCGCGTCGACGCCCCAATCGGCAGCGGCGGCATGGGCGCGGTCTGGAGCGGCTACGACAAGCAACTCGACCGCCGCGTCGCGATCAAAATGATGCACCAGGTGGGCCCACCCTCCCCCCGTGCCGGTGCCGAGGCCGACGCGCTCGCTGAGGCGGCAGCCCTGGATCGGGAACGATTCCTGCGCGAGATCCGCACCATGGCGCGCCTGGAGCTGCCCGGCGTGCCCGCCGTCTACGACTTCGGCGTCGAGGAGCCAACCGGCCGCATCTACCTGATCATGCAACTGGTCTACGGCCAGACCCTCGCCGACCTGCTCACCTCCCGCGCCTACACGGTCAAGCCGTGGCCGGTCAGCTGGGCCGCTGCCATCGCGGCGCAGGTCGCCGCGACCCTGGTCGATGTGCACCGGGTCGACGTCGTACACCGCGACATCAAGCCCGCGAACCTGATGGTCACCGCCAGCGGCCTAGTGAAGATCCTCGACTTCGGGGTCGCGATCCTGCACGGCGCAAGCGCCCTGCCGAAACTGACCAGGATCGGCATGACCGTCGGCAGCCCGCCCTACATGCCCCCGGAACAGGTGCTCGGCAACCCAGTCGGACCGGCCAGCGACGTGTACGCCCTCGGCTGCGTGCTACATGAAATGCTGACCGGGCGGGTGCCGTTCGTGGAGACGCGCGCCCGTTCCTACCAGGACTACCACGTCAATACCCCGGCGCCGTCCCCGCGCGCCGTGCGGCCCGACGTGCCGACCGAACTCGACGAACTGGTCCTGGCCATGCTGACCAAGCGGCCCCGTGCCCGTCCGGAAGCCGCCGCCGTCTACAACGCGTTGCTTCCCCTCGCCCGGTCGGGGCCGTCCGACCCGGCCGACGACCACGACCCGCGCCGGCCTTTCGCGCGCCCGCTGGCGCCCGCCGCCCGTCCTCGGACCGCCTCGCCCGCGCCCCGAGCAGGCCAGACGGCGGCGCCGCTGACCATCGACGAGGCACTGGACATCCACGACCGCGTTGCCCAGCTCATCCAGGACGCCCAGATCCAGCAGGCCATCGACATGCTCGACGACGCCGTGGTGCGGGCGGCGCACGACCCGGCATTGCAACTGGAGATGCGCATCGAACTGGCCACCGCGTTGTACGCCGCGGACGAGTTCACCCGCGCGGCCGCCATCCTCGACGCGGTCCTACCGAAGCTGGACGGGAACGAGGATGGCCCGCTGCTCCGCTACTACGCCGGTGTCAGCCACGCCGAGATCGGCGAGATCGAACCGGCCATCGAGTACTTGACCGCCTTTCTCACCACCGCCGATCCACACGACCCGCTGTACCGGGATGCGACCTACCAGCTCGGCATCATGCTGGCGGCGGTCGGCCGAATCCAAGAGGGCCTGCGCTACCTCGACGGCCTGCGGCCCATCCTCGCCGCCGAGTACGGGCCCGAATCCATCCACGTCCGCAGCCTCGACCGACGTATTACGCAGATCCGGCGGCAACTCGCCGACTGATTCCCACCCACCACCTCCTCCGGTCACTGGCGTGGCCGAGGCTCTGAAGAAGGCTGCGGAAGCAGCAGTATCGCCCGAGACATTCCGCAGTCCGCAGGCGCATACAATCTTGAAAGCGACCGGGACCAGCAGAATCAGGTGGCAACGACTCTTACCGCCTTGCCAGGCGCTTCCTTGCACGCGGCTCGCGAATTGGCTCGACCCAGCGGTATGCAAACTCGTCAACCGCCTCGCATCCTGGGGCATGGTGGTTACATAATGTGCGAGCTTGGGATTTCTCTGTCCCTCAATGGATCACAAGGTGCGCGCGCTACTCTTGACTCGCGAACCGGCGCCGCCGCCTGAGCTTGAGGCGGGGTGATCGTGGCTTGGCATGGCTTATGTCCAAGGATGGCCCCTTCACCCGGTTTCGTAGCGCGCCTCCTCCATATCAGTGCCTGGCGATACGTCGTCGGGCTGGAGGAGTTCGCCCTCATGAGCCGAGAGTTCCGCCGGCTGTTGACGCTGCACAAGGACCGGCCAACGGCTGGCCGCGTCCGCCTGACCCGTGATGAGCGTGTCACGCTCGTCGCCGCTGCCGTCCGCGGCGCCGTGTCCGGCGCCGTCCGGGCCGTCGTTGCGTGGATCATCGACCAGCTGCACCTGTAACGCTGCCATCTGCGTGCTGAGGGGCTGGCGAGAGGCGGCCCCTCAGCAAACTCTCGGTTCGAGATCCACTGCAAGGTACCCTGCGAGCCTCAGGTGACCAGACAGCTCGTTCGCAACCTTCAAACTGGATCGGCAGTGGCTGGCCGTAACTACGTTCGCCGAGTAGTGACGGAACTGGATCAAACTGTTCGGGGACGTGTCGTAATCCGAGGCGTAGGAGCGCTTGGGGCGGAACTCCGGTTCGACTTCGTACGCACGTTCGGCGTGTCGCTTGCGTCCGATGGCCCCCGAGCCGTACAGGTGAAGATCACATCCGACCGGCAGGAAGAGGTCCGCGGGATGGAGGAACAGGGGCAGATCCAGGTCGACCAGCTCCCCGCCCTTCTCGGAGACGGCAAGGTCTACCTTCGAGCAGCCTTGGCCGAGGATGACGGCCGGTGGACCGTCGGACGGTTCGAGGCCGTCGTCGGCGCCTGTCCGCCAGGTTGGGCGACGCAGACCTGGCTCTATGAACGACTCGCGTTCGCGTCCGCTGAGGTCACCGCGGCAGACTTCGCAGCCGCGCTGGCCACCACCGGGGAACGCGTCCTTCCCATGGGCATGTTCGAGCCGGACGTGCCGCTACTTCAACAACATGCGAACTGGCGGCGCGAGCCGGGCCGACGACCGCACGCCGGCCTGTTGTTGCCGTGGCCCACCTGCGACATCGATGTTTACCGCCAAGACGGCCAGTGGCAGCGCCAACTACCCGGGTTCTTGGTCGGCGAGGACTCTCCGCCGTTTCCCAACTTTGAATCCGCCTGCCGGGCGTTCTTCTACGGCGACTTCTCGCTGGTCGCCAACCAGGCCAGCGCGGACATGGGACGTATCCGCGTCACCCAGACGGACGCCTGGCTGCACAGAGTGCAGATTACGCCCACGCATCTCGATGTTGATGTTGCGGGTGACGCGGTCGACGGAACCCGCGTGGCGCTCAACGGCGCGACCCACCGGGCGGCGGCCACGGTCACGAAACCGGGTACGGTACGGCTGCAACTGCCGTTAGGGCTACCCGAGGATGCCTGGCTTTTCCTGTCCCGCGGCACGACCTGGCTGGACTACCGAGCGCTGGGACATCGCGTCGCCGGCACGCAGGACCTCGCTCGCGCGGGGGTCGAGGTCGAAGTCCCCAACGACCCCGCCAACCAGATCGAGACACTGCTGTCGACGGGGGAAGGGCCGCGCGTGGAGTACAAGAAACTGATCCCCATGGGCGCGGACAGCCCGGACGCCAAGCGCAAAGTATTCAAGACCGTGGCCGCTTTCGCCAACGGCGATGGCGGCGATCTGGTCTTCGGAGTCGAGCCCGACGAGGTGACCGTCTGCGGCATCCCCGGCGATGTCCAGCGAGAACGCGATCGGCTGGGCAACCTCGTCCGGTCGATCGTCGTACCGACGCCGGACTTCACGGTCCAGCCGTACGAGGTCGACGGCAAGGCGATTCTCGCGCTGACCGTCCAGCCGGGAACCGCCGGCCCGTACGGCATACGTTTCGGCAACGGCGTGGTGGAGTTCTACATCCGACGAGGCGCCAGCACGTACCCCGCCACTCAGGACGAGATCCGTTCCCTAGCCCAGGCCCACGCAGCCGTGCAAGCGCCAGGCTTCGGCTGGAACCCCTGGTAAACCGCGGTCCTCCACATCGGTCGCCCCGATCGGGTGGGCGGCACCGTTGATCTTGGACCCAGGGGTGGCCGCTTCCCGCTCAGCCGGAATAGCCCTCACCACCGGCAGCCACGCCGCGGGGTCCCCAACCTATTAGGTATCTCGGTGTGCTGCCGTCACGATCGCCTGGGCCCATTGGCGCAGGCTGACCAGCAGCCGTAGGACGAAGCGTTGGTACCGGTCAGGAAGGAACGGGCAGACGACCATTGCTGGCACGAGCGCGAGCGTCACGATGGCGAACGGCACCGTCAACACGGCGACGATCGCCGTCGGCTCGCGCCTGGCGGACTGGGGAGGCAGCAGAAGGTGGGGCTGCATCGGCGGCTCCGAGGTTCGGGCGGGTCTCTTTTTGACCGGCGTCGCGCCCAGTCGAGCACCCAGGTCAGGGCTCGACTCCGTGAAGCTCGGGAGGTTCTAACAGCCTAGAGTTGGCATCGTGCCGCGTACTGGTGCCGGCCAAGCCGACCTCGAACTCGTCGCCCACGCCAGGAGCCACGGGTACACGCTCACCGGCCGCCGGATCGAGCGCTGGCGAACGCAGGGATTGCTCCCAACCAACGTCCGCCGCGCATTGGGCCGTGGCCGGGGCAGCATGTCCGAGCCGGCGCCGGGGGCGCACGATCTGGTGCTGTGGCTGGCCGAGCACGCCCGGCCGGGCAAGCGACCGGACGACCTTGCGGTCTTGGCGTTCGGGGCAGGTCTGGCGGTCCCCGAGAACACGGTGCGGGCGGCGTTCGTGGAAGCCGCCACCCGTCTCGACATCGACATCGAGCGGCGTCTGCCACCCGGCAGCACGCGCGAGGACGTCGCGGACGCTGTGGTGGCCGCGGGACTACGCGCAACCATGGTCCCGGCACGGGTACGGCGCATCGATGCGGCCTTGGCGAAGCTCGGCGTGAACTGGTCCGCGCCCGAGCTGACCGCGCTTGATCCGGGATCAGGGTCAGATGCTGCGACGGGCAACGACTGGATGTACGCGTCCGTGCAGATGCTGCTCGCCGGCGCGGCCGGCATCGACATGGCGACGATCGGTCAGTTGGCGCGCTCGACGGGACCGGTCGGCGGTGCCGCGCCCCTGGCAGGTCAGGTGGAGTACCGCTGGCCGGGCAACGAGGACCAGGCTGATCCTCACCTCACCGACGACGGCGGCCTGGACTTCCTGCCGGAGGGAGACCTACGCGTCTACCTGCGTGACCTCGCTACCACGACACCGATGGGGGAGCTGCTCGAAGCGTGGCGGGCGGCGGTCCAGGCCGTGACGTGGGCAAACGATCTCTGTGGTGTCGTGGAGCGGGAGATCGCTGCCCGGGAGCCCGGTGAGGCGATGAAGGAGTGGTTCCTCGGCGCGTTCGGGCCGCCTCGACTCATGCTCATCACGGCCCTGCGCCACGTCAAGTCGCGGCCGATCGATCTGGCGACCAACGCCCTCGGGCTGATCTTGGTCCGCGGCATCATCCGAAGCCTTCGCCAGCTCCTGCCCGATGGGAACTTCGACCTTCTGGCCAACCCGGCGGTCGCGCCGTCGTTCCTTCGCGCATTCATGATCAGCTAAATCGCCTGGTCGTGTTCAGCAATCCGCAACCAACCGATCGAGCATGGGTTCGGTACCCAGGTTGCGGAACAGGGGACGCAAAAGCTGATCAACAGCGGCGGGGGCGTGCTGTGGAAGGCGCCGTGCCGCCACCCTGCCGGTCTGGCGGTACGCCTCGTCGTCGTAGGGCGCCAGGTTGAGCGACATCGAGTTGGCGAGGTTTCGCGACAGCCGCCCGATCAACCTGTCGACGTGAACGCCGAGCAGCCAGTTGCCGGCATAGCCAGCCTCACGCGAGAGAACGTCGACGAACCGTACAAGATCCAGCGTGACGAAGAACAGTATGTTCTCGTTGACGACGGGCCCGACCGCGATCGGCGCCACCGGCCAGCCCGCCGCCGCGGCCTGCTCGGCGACGGCATCGACACCGTTGTCCAGGTTGCCCGCGGCCATGTAGACGTAGCGGATCGTGCCGTCGTCATCAACCCCAAGCATGCTGCCCATGCCCTCGGTTGGTGCGCCGGACCAAGTCCGTACCCAACTACCGCGCACCCGCTGGCTGCGCAAGCCGTCGATCATCTCGGCCACCGCCACGGCGGGTCGGTCGCGCCCGCTGTCGGCCTGCCGCAGCTCATTGCCGACCTGCGTAGCACGCTGGATCAGGTTGAGCCGGGCTTGATGGTCCCGGCTGTACCTGATGAACATGTCCGGCCAGCCCCGCGACGGTACCGCAGTGAAGTAGAGGTGCGGCGCCCGCCGATCCGCCGCGACGACCGGGTCGCCTTGCATACTCAGGTCGAGCTGCCGGCTCAGCACCTCGCTGATCCGCCCGCGCTGCTGGACGAGGCGTTCGACCTCGTCGTGAGACATGACGATCCGCCCTGTCTCCGACCGGGCGTAGTAGATGTCCTCGACACGATGCGGCGTGTCGGCCGACTCCTCGATCTCGATCACGAGGAAGCCGCGCGGTGCGCCGGCCGGACTGGTCGGATCGACCAGGAGGTGGGGCATGACGAGCAGCGGCGGCGTGACGAGATCACGAGCTACCTGGTCAATTGTCTCGGCAATGCCGACCGGCAGGTCGATCGGATGAGCGGCGAACGTGTGGTTGATCTTGTCCTCGGCCACCCCGTACACGAGGTAGCCGCCGCGGACCGCCATGCTGGCCATGTCTCGCCCGGCCTCTACGTGGGCCTTCCGCCGCTCGCCCTGGCTCAACGTGCCGGCCTTGGGCGTGGGGTATAGCTGGCGCTTGTAGTCGATCCAATGCCGCTCGTCGGGCAGCGTGGCGGCGTTCAGCGTCGTGTCAAGCGCCCCGTAGTCGAGCGGAAAGAGCCGCTGCTGCAAAGACATGATCGCCAGAATGACTCCTGGATCCCTCGATCGCCAATTCCTACTCCCTGCTGGGCGTCAAGCCGCTGGGGATCGTGTCCACGCCGGAAAGGCCACAACAGGTTTGTACGACACGAGCGGTATGAAAGCGGCGATAGCCTCAGCTGAGGACAGTTCGTTACGGGCCCGAGGCATGAACGCGTTCTCCTGCAGGCGTCTCGCCGTCTCCAGATGCCGTTCGGATTGTCGGATGCAGTTCGCTACGGGGGACGATCGAGGTGCCGCGCAACGCCGCGCTCGACTACGCCATGCCGGCGACCACATTGTTGTCGGTGGTCGGGTCTAGCCTCGCTCTAGCCTTGGACGGCGTCGCCAGCGGCAAGCCGCGAAGGCAGGGTGCGATGGAGATGATTCCGTGAAGCTGGACGCCTTTCGGGTGCAGAACTACAAGCGGGTCGAGGACACCGGCTGGATTGGCTGTCGCGACCTGACCGTGCTGGTCGGAAAGAACGAGGCGGGCAAGTCGGCCGTGCTCCGCGGCCTCTAGATCAAGCCATCGGATGGTGCCGGCTACGACGGCCTGCGCGAGTTCCCGCGCCGTCGCTACACCGACGAGTTCGACTCCGACGACTGGCCGGTGGCCAGCGTACGACTGTCACTGAGTGAGGACGACCGGGACGAGCTGGCTGAGATCGTTCCCGCTTTAGCCGACGCGACGGCGGTGGAGGTGACCCGTCACGCTGTGTTCAACGAGGAGGCCCGGGCGGCTTACGAAGCGTTCCGCAGCTCTGATACCGCCGGCAGGGTCGTCTCCGGTCTTACCTTGATCCGCAACAGCGAGGTCCATCCGCTGAGGGCGCTGACGTACAACAACGACACCGTGCTGAGCCTGACGCGCGACGGGCGGACCTACTACCAGGTCTTCCCGATGTGGCTGTGTACGCGGGCCTCCCTAACGAGATCCGCACGAAGAGCAAGACCTCCAATGCCCGCCACCGCAACTACAAGACAGTGGTCGGCAGACGACTTGTCCTGGACACCCTCCTCGACGCGCTCAAGTTCTTCATGGACTGCGATCCGGCGCTGGCGTACCGGGAGCCGGATGGTGAGCTGGCCGGCTTTCCGTTACCCACCTACATCTTTCAGGGGTACGAGCGGCTTGATCCACACTGGTCGGCTCAAGCTCCCGTGTCCAACCTGCTCGGGGCGCCCTAGCAAGCAGGAACGCTCTGCGTTCAGGGATTGGGTGTGAGGGGATGGGATGGTGCAGCACGGACCGCGCCCCAAGTCGGATCGATATCGTGTGGTGCCGTGGGCCTTCGATCCCGACCTACCGGTCGGCTCGCCGATGAGAAGCAGGCTCGACGACGCCTTCGCCCACGTCACAGGCCACTCCTACGTGGACCTGCGAACGAGCGCCGACGTCGAGGTGGTCCGGCGGCTGGACTCACGGGCGCTTGCGGCGGTCGTGTTCTGCGTCGGCGGTTGCGGGCCCGATCGTGCCAGCGGCGAGCGGCTGGCGTACGTGTGGTCAACTCCCGTTGGCTTGCTGTACCTCGCCGAGCTGGTGGTCGCGCACGATGCCGTGCCACGGTTCAAAGACCTCCACGACGACGCGGTGCTGATGTGGCACCCGCAGCTCGGGACCTACAGCGCCAACTGGACCACACAACGCGCCCTGGACGCGGTGTGGCGCGAGAAGGGGTGGTGCGAGGCACCGAACGAGATGCGGGAGCCTCGTCAGTGGCGACAGCAGCGCTCTCTCGTCGTCCGCGACCTCCTCGACGTCGACGACGACGTGGAGCACCCGCCGTTACGGGTGAAGTGCAGCCGTCACGGCGAGGCTGTCATTGACCGGCGCAAACTGCTGGGCGAGCTGACGCGCCGTCAACGCGAACGCGACACCGGCGCTCCCATCATGGTGTCGCTGGCCGGTGTCGCCGGCGAGCTGCGGTAGCATCGACGGCACGCCGCTGTGACTGCGGCGTAGGACTTCACGCCACGCGGGCACCGCGCCGGGAGATGGGCACCCGGAGATTCGTGGGTACGTCATGCCCAGCCGAGATCTGCCGATCCCCGCCCCGGCTTGCCCACCTGTCACAGGCGACCCCAGGGGAGGTGGTACCTGCCCGTTGAGCGTGACTGTTCCGGCGGTCATGCTCCTCAACGTCGCAGACGCCCGAGCCGCGCTCGTCGCCATCTTTCTGATCCTCGTCGTGCCTAGCCTTGTTGCAGCTTTCCAGCAGGCGGCGGCGACCTTCGTCGCGTTATTCGCCCGCGACGACCAGCGCGCCGAACGGGCGCTCCGCGTGCTGCGGACGCTCCAGAGCCGCCAAGCTCCCGGCGGGTCGCTCAAAGGAGGCCGACGCGGTTCCCGCCATAGGCGTGGAGGGCGCGGACGATGAGGTGGCGTCGTGCCCGCAGGACGTTGACGGGGCATACGGCGACCGCGCCGAGGCGCGGCAGGAACCGCGGTCCGCCGCCGTACCTGTCGAACTCAGGGAACATGTTCGCCCCGGCGCACCACGCCACGAGGTGGAGGTTGCCGCCTTCCAGGCGCATGACCTCGACCCGGTCGAGTACCTGCCAGGGAAACCACGAGGTGTCGCTGCGGGCGAACACCTGGATGCCCTGCGCTCCGATCTCCAGCCGTATCGGCGCGGACGCCATCTTCCCGAACCCGATGGTCAGGGCGACGAGGAACACCTCGATCATCCCGACGATGACCTTGGCCACGATCGAGGTATCGGGGACCGCGATGACAATCGCCAGCACTGTGATGAGCAGGACGTTGATCCCCACGATCGCCCAGTAGATGCCGCTGCGGCCGTGGAAGGCGACGTACTCGCCCTGTCGGTTGCCTCGGTCGCGGCGTGATACCTGCCAGCCAGTGACCGGCGGAGGGTGCACCATCGCCGACCGCTGTCCGGAGGGGCCGGGTGCAGTGGCTGGGGCAACAACTGTCTGCCGCATCGTGTCTGCCGCGGTGGCGGCGGGTGGTGTCACGGAAACGGAGGTGACGACCGGCGCGACGGCTCCCGCATCGACCTCCAGAGCCGTCCGGACGTTAGCTACAACGAAGGGCATGCGGTTGTCAGCCGGCTGGGTGTAGGCAGCCACGTAGACCGACCCGTCCGTAGCGACGGCCAATTCGTTAGTCGAGCCGCTCAGGTTCAGGCAGGCGACCTCGGCACTTTGCCCGGTGCCGAGATCGGTACAGAGCAGGCTGATCGCATCACCGCCGGTGAGCACGCTCGTCGGGCTCAGGCGTACCAGGCCCATCGAATTGGTCTGAGGCAGGCGCAGCCACCGTGACGGCCCGCCCGGCGCTGAGACCGAAAGACCCGAACCGCCCACAGCGATGACCTCGCGGCCGTTGACCCAGCAGCCGTTCATCGCGGACCCGGCCGGATAGTCATAGGCCATACGCTCCTCGTCGCCGAGCCGGTCACCCAGTCGGGTCACGGCAGCCCCGACCGCGCCGCCCGGCTCGCCGTTGCCGAACACCCAAGTGCGGCCGTCCGGATGCCGCATCAGCCAGGTGTTCCCCGCGAAGCCCCCGCCCATCACCGCCAGTTCCCCGTCGTGGTACCGGCCCGCCCCCGTTCGCCGAGTGAACAGCACGGCACCGCTGCCGTCGACGATCGGGCTACGGTGGCATCCCGATACCGGGACCGCCCACCTCGCGCTGCGCCTGGCGAGATCAACTGCCATGATCCCCTGCTGCGTAGTGACCAACAGACGATCAGGATCAAGGCACGCCAGGCCCAACTGGTTGGAGTCCGGCACGCTAAACAGCACCTCACCCGCGACCCCCGATCGCGACGAGCGCAGCAGCGGCGCGGTCAACGAGTTCGGCGCGCCGAACATCACCTGCGGCGCCACCGTCGAGGCGACCAGGGTCGCCAGCGGCGTGTTCGCTTCGCCGTAGAAGGCCGCCCGGTCATGCAGCAGCGACAGCATCTCCTCCGGTGGGACCAGACCGGCCAGCATCGCCTCGAAATGGGCCGCATCCAACAGCAGGACCTCCAGACGCTCGCCGTGCGCCACATCAGCCAGCGCCTCCCGGCTGTAGCCGGACATCGACAGGAAGACCCCGCAAGTCCCGGCGAAACGCTGCCGCACCCGTTTCTGCAACTTCGCCACATGACCGGTGTCGGTCTTGGCCTGCTCCCACTTGGCCTCGACCACGTACCGGACCCCACCGACGGAGAACCCGACGTCGATCTCGCCCAGGGACCGGATCGACGTCCTGGCCTCGATGCCCCAACACCGCAGCATCTCCGCGACGACCTCGTTCAGCCGCTGGCCACGGGTCTGCCGAGTGTGACCCTCCAACCTCCGCAGCCGACCATACTCGGCGATCAACCCCTGAAGCCGAACCACGTCGAGCACGGAGACAGTCTCCATCCGTCAGGCCGTCAGGTCGAACAACGTAGACGTTGGGCGCTAAAGGTGATCTTGGATTTCGAGCCAAGCTTGGGCGCCCTGGCGGGCCGTCCCGCACCCGACGTGTCTGGGTGCGCGACACCAGTCAGAGTCGGTCGTTCGGCGATAGCCGGGTAACGGTTGCCGGCTTGCGGACGTTGGTGGTCGTGATTCCGTGTGACAGATCAGGTTCACGCATGTGGGACCGGCCATTCCCCGGGTTGGGGGCGGCCGGACTCACATGGTCCGCGATGTTCTGCGCGGGTGCTGGTCAGGCGAGTGGGTGTGGTTCGCCGGTGAGGGCCGCCAGGGCGGCGGCGACCTCTTGGAGGCTGGCGCGGATGTAGGTCGTGGTGGTGCCGGCGTCGCTGCCGCTGTCGGTGTGGCCAGCGTAGGCGCGGGCCACGGCATAGCCGAAGTTGCGTTCCACCCAGGTCAGGGTGGTGTGGCGCAGCCAGTGGGTACTGATCTGCTGGACAGCCACCCACGGCAGGTGCTCGCCGATGC
>WNGB01001097.1_pt1 | contig 44204 bp, 14 predicted proteins | sample 5400681 | NCBI WGS metagenome assembly WNGB01 (sample SAMN13153367, study PRJNA577476) | soil metagenome | isolation source: 115 cm soil or saprolite under grassland replicate 2 | place: USA:California | collected 2016-06-15 | reverse complement strand
CGGCGGCGTTCCTCTCCCCGCCCGCCGCGCTGACCGGAGCGCAGCGGAGCGAGGTCCTCTCCCCCCGTCCATCGGCTCCGGCGGCGGCCGGCCGCATCGCGGTCGTCGGCATGGCCGGCCGCTTCCCGGGCGCCCCCGACGTGGCGTCCTTCTGGCGCAACCTGCGCGACGGTGTCGAGTCGATCATCCCACTCACCGACGAGGACCTGGACGCCGCCGGAGTGGACGCGGCCACGCGCAACGATCCCGCCTACGTGCGGGCCGCCGGAGTGCTCGACGGGATCGACCAGCTCGACGCCGCCTTCTTCGGCTTCACGCCGCGCGACGCCGAGATCACCGATCCGCAGCACCGGCTCTTCCTGGAGGTCGCCTGGCAGGCCCTGGAGGATGCGGGCTGCGATCCGGCGGCGTTCCGCGGCCCGATCGGCGTCTTCGCCGGCGTCAGCATGAGCCGCTACCTCTTCCACCTGTTCGCGAACCCGGAGGTCCTCGGCTCGGTCGGGCCCTACAAGGCAGGGATCGCCAACGACAAGGACTACCTGACCACCACCGTCTCCTACAAGCTCGACCTCCGGGGGCCGAGCCTGGACGTCCAGACCGCCTGCTCGACCTCTCTGGTGGCCCTCCACCTGGCCTGCCGCAGCCTGCTGGCGGGGGAGTGCGACATGGCTCTGGCCGGGGGATGCTCGATCGCCCTCCCCCACCGCGCCGGCTATCTCTACCAGGAGGGGGGCATCCGCTCGCCCGACGGCCACTGCCGGGCGTTCGACGCCCGGGCCCAGGGCATGGCGGGCGGCAGCGGCGCCGGAATCGTGGTGCTCAAGCGGCTGGAGGACGCCCTGGCGGACGGCGACTCGATCCGCGCCGTGGTGCTGGGCTCGGCCATCAACAACGACGGCTCGCTCAAGGTGGGCTATACCGCCCCGAGCGTCGACGGGCAGGCCCGGGTGATCGCCGCCGCCCTGGCCGCCGCCGGCGTCGATCCGCGGTCGATCTCCTGTGTCGAAGCCCACGGCACCGGCACCCCGCTGGGCGATCCCATCGAGGTGGCGGCCCTCACTCAGGTCTATCGCAAGGCGACCGGCGACCGCGGCTTCTGCGCCCTGGGGTCGGTCAAGACCAACGTCGGGCACCTCGACGCCGCGGCCGGCGTGACCGGGCTCATCAAGGCCGCGCTGGCCCTGGAGCACCGGCAGATCCCCCCCAGCCTCCACTTCGAGACGCCGAACCCGGCGATCGATTTCGCGGCGAGCCCGTTCTCCGTCAACGCCCGGCTGGCTGACTGGAGCGGCGACGGCGGCCCCCGCCGCGCCGGGGTCAGCTCGTTCGGCATCGGCGGCACCAACGCCCACGTGATCCTGGAGGAGGCGCCGGCCCCGGCGCCGCGCGAGGGCGCTCCCGCCCGGCCCTGGCGGCTGCTGACCCTCTCGGCCCGCACCCCCGCCGCCCTGGAGGCCGCCGCGGCGAACCTGCGGCAGGCCCTGGAGGAGCGGCCGGATCTCGATGGCGACGACTTCCTGGACGACGTGGCCTGGACCCTCCAGACGGGGCGCCGGGCCTTCGCGCACCGGCGGGCCGTGCTCTGCCGCGACCGCAATGGCGCTCTGGGGGCCCTGGCGGCCCTGGGCCGGAGTGAGGGAGACGGCGCGGCTCCGGAGGGCGGCCGGGGCGTCGTCTTCCTCTTCCCCGGACAGGGGGCCCAGCATCCGGGCATGGGGCACGACCTCGAACGCGAGCCGGTGTACCGCCGCGAGTTGGACCGCGCCGCCGAGATCCTGCGTCCCCGCCTCGGGCTCGACTTGCGCGATCTCCTCGCGCCCGGCGCTGCGGCCGAGGCGCTGGAGGACACCGCGATCGCCCAGCCCGCCCTCTTCGCCGTCGAGCACGCTCTCGCCCGGCTGTGGATGAGCTGGGGCGTTCGCCCGGAAGGGATGATCGGCCACAGCATCGGCGAATACGTGGCCGCCTGCCTCGCGGGCGTGCTCTCCTGCGAGGACGCCCTCGAGCTGGTCGCCCTCCGCGGCCGGCTCGTCGCCAGTCTTCAGATCCGCGGCGCGATGGCGAGCCTCCCCCTGGCCGAGGCCGAGCTCCGGGCGTGGCTTGCGTCGGGGCTCTCCCTGGCCGCGGTCAACGGCCCCACGCAATGCGTGGTCTCCGGGCCCGAGGACGAGGTCCTGGCGCTCCTGGAGGTCCTGTCCATCCAGGGCATCGAGGGGCGCCGCCTGCACACCTCGCACGCCTTCCACTCGGCGCTCATGGAGCCGGCGATGGAGGGCCTCGCCGCCGCCGTGGCCAGGGTCCGTCTCGCGCCGCCGCGGATCCCCTATGTCTCGAACGTCACCGGCACCTGGATTCAGCCCTCCGAGGCCACCGATCCGTCGTACTGGGCCCGCCACCTGCGCGCCACGGTGCGCTTCGCCGACGGCCTGGGCACCCTCCTGGCCCGCCCCGGACGCGTGCTGCTCGAGGTGGGCCCCGGCCGCACTCTCGCCTCCCTGGCCCGGCGCCATCCCGAGCGCGCCGCCGCCCACGCGGTGCTGACCTCGCTGCGCCATCCGGAGGAGGTGGGGGACGACGGCGAGCGGATGGTCGCCGCCCTCGGCCGCCTGTGGGCTGCCGGCATGCCGGTCGACTGGGCGGGGTTCCACTCCGGAGAGAGCCTCCGGCGCGTCCCCCTCCCCACCTACCCCTTCGAGCGCCGCCGCTACTGGATCGAGGCGCGGACCGGCGCGGCTCCCGCCGCGGCCTCGGGAGAGCTGGAGCGCAAGCCCCTGGCGGACTGGTTCTGGGCGCCGTTCTGGAAGCCGGCCCCCCTGCCAGCCGCAGTCTCTGCCGAGACCGGCGGCACGCCCTGGCTGGTCTTCGTCGATGACACCGGCCTGGGAGCGCGGGTGCTGGAGCGGCTGCGGCGGGCCGGCGTCGAGGCCGTCACGGCCGTGCCTGGAGCCGGTCTGGAGCGGCGGGAGGACTACGACGACCTGCTCCGCCGGGCCTTCCCCGAAGCGCCGCCCACGCGGGTGCTCCACCTCTGGAGCGTCGCACCTGCACCGGGCGACCTGACTCTGGAGGAGCGCCTCGCCGCGGTCGAGCGGGCCCAGGACCTGGGCTTCTACAGCCTCCTCTTCCTCGTCCAGGCCCTGGCCGACCGCGGCATCCATCCGGGGCTGCGCCTCGACATCGTGACCAGCCACGCCTTCAAGGTCGCCGGCGACGACGTCCTCTGCCCGGAGCAGGCGACCCTCGCCGGCCTCTGCCGTACGGTCCCCCGGGAGTACCCGGGCGTGGTCTGCCGGCAGGTGGATGTGGCGCTGCCGGCCCCCGGACGTGGCCGTCGCCTCGACGCGCTGGCGGAGCGGCTGGCCGCCGAGGCCCTGTCCGCCGCCGCCACCGAGCCCGTGGTCACCTGGCGCGGCGGCGAGCGCTGGGCGCCCGGCTTCCACCCGCTCCATATCGAGCCGCCGGGCGGCGCGTCGCCGCTCCCCGCGGGCGGCGCCTGGCTGATCACCGGCGGCCTCGGCGGGATCGGCCTCGAGGTGGCCGAACGGCTGGCTACCGGCGGTCCGGCCCGCCTGGTGCTGGTGGGCCGCTCCGGGCTCCCTCCCGAAGAGGAGTGGGACGGTCTGCTCGCCGATCGACGGCCCGCCGGCCAGGACCTCGATCCCGCGGATCTGGCCCGCCGCGAGCTCGCCCTGCGCGAGGAGCTGGGCGTGCGCGCCATGGCCTGCCACGCCGGGATGGAGCCGGCCCTCGACGCCTGGTGCGCGGTCCGCATCCACCGCTTCCTGGCCGGGAGCGGCCTCGACGTCTCCCGCGGCGCACGCCACCGCATCGCGGACGTCCGCCGGCACCTGCGGCTGTTGCCGAAGCTCGACCGTCTGCTCGATTTCATGCTCCGCACCCTGGTCGAGGACGGCTGGGCCCGCCGCGAGGAGGATGCGGTCGTCTTTGTCCTCCCTCCCGAGGAGGTACCGGACCCCGACGTCCTGGCGCGCGAGGCGGTGGAGCGCTTCCCCGCCCTGCGCTCCATAATCGCCACCGCCGGGCGCTGCGCCGCCCAGTACGGCCCCGCGCTCTCGGGAGACGTCGAGGCCGTGGGCGTGTTGTTCGGCGGCGGGGAGGAGGGGACGGCCGAGGACTTCGGCCTCTCCTACGAGCCGGTCTACTCCACCCTCGCCGCGCAGCTCGCCGAGCGCCTCGCCGAGCGCGCCGCCGCGAACGGCCGCCGGCTCCGGGTGCTGGAGGTCGGCGGCGGCGAAGGGCGCCTCACCCGTCGCGTGGCGCCGCTCCTCGCCGGCGGTCGTGTCGGCGGCAGTGTCGAATACTGGTTCACCGACCTCGGCCGGACGTTCGTCACCGCGGCCGAGCGCGAGGCGGCCCGCTCCGGGCTCGGCTTCCTGCGCTTCGGCCGCCTCGACATCTCGGCCGACCCGGCGGCCCAGGGGTTCGAGCCGGAAGGGTTCGACCTGCTGCTGGGCCTGAACGTCGTCCACGCGACCCGCGACGTCGAGGCCAGCCTGCGCAACCTGCGGCGCCTGCTGCGCCCGGGCGGCACGCTCTGCCTGATCGAGACGATCAAGCGCGAGCGCTGGGTGGACATGGTCTGGGGGCTGGCCGAGGGGTGGTGGTCCTTCGCGGACTCGCTGCGCAGCGATCACGCCGTCCTCCCGCTGGACGGATGGCGGGAGGCGCTCTCGCGCGCCGGTTTCGCGGTCGCGGCCGCCCTCCCCGCCGACCCGCCCGGCCTGGCCGAGGCCAACTGCGGCCTCGTCCTCGCCACCCGGCCGGGCGCCGAGGTGCCGGAAGGGGACGGCGTCGCCGGCCGGATCGCCCGCGTGCGGCGCCTGCGCGATCTCGGGGCCGAGGTGGTGGTGGAGGCGGCCGACGTGGCCGATCCCGCGGCCCTGCGCGCCGTGGTCCTCCGCGCGAAGGACCGGCTCGGCCGGCTGGACGGCGTCGTCCACGCCGCCGGCGTGCCGGGCGGCGGCATGCTGGCCTTGAAGGAGCGCGCGAGCGTCGAGGCCGAATTCGCCGCCAAGGTGCGGGGGACCGTGATCCTCTCCGAGATTTGCCGCGAGGCGGAGCCCGGCTGCCTCGCCCTCTTCTCGTCGATCAGCTCCTATGCCGCCCAGCTCGGACAGGGGGGCTACTGCGCCGCCAACTCCTTCGTCGACGCCTGGGCCCACGCCTGGGCCGCGGAGACCGGCATCCCCACCGTGGCGATCAACTGGGACCGCTGGCAGGGCCTCGGCATGGCGGTGGCGGTCGAGAAGTACCATCAGGTCCTGACCGGCGAGGAGATCGGCGGCGGCCTCACCGCGGCCGAGGGGTTCGAGGCGCTGCGGCGGGCGCTCTCGTCCGGCCTCTCGCAGGTCGTCGTCTCCACGGTCGACTTCCCCGCCTTCCTCGCGCGCTTCACGGCCCCGGTGTCCCCCGGAGTCCTCGACGGCCTCCGGGTGCGGCCCGCGGCGGCCTCCCACGGCCGGCCGGACCTGCCGACCGCCTACGCGGCGCCGGCCGGCGAGCTCGAGCCGCGGATCGCCGCCCTCTGGCAGGAGGTCTTCGGCATCGAGGGGATCGGCGTCCACGACGACTTCTTCGCTCTGGGCGGCGACTCCCTGGTCGCCATTCAGCTCGCCGCCCGCATCTCCCGCGCGTTCGGCGTCGAGCTGCGGGTGCGGGACCTCTTCGAAGCCCCCACGATCTCGGCGCTGGCCGGGAAGACCGGGGAGGCGATGCCAGCCGCCGCTCCCGGCGATCTCCACCCGGTCCGTGACGAGATCCCGCGGCGGATGGACGATGGTCCGCAGCCCCTGTCCTTCGCGCAGCAGCGCCTGTGGTTCCTCGCCCAGCTCGCGCCGGCGAGCTCGGCCTACAACATCTCTCGCGTCCTCCAGCTGGACGGCCCGCTGGACGTGGGCGCCTTCGCCCGCAGCCTGCGCGAGATCGTCCGCCGTCACGAGGTGCTGCGCACCACGTTCGAGGTCCGCGACGGCTTCCCGGTCCAGGTCGTGGGCCCGCTGCCCGCGACCGTCCTGCCGGAAGTCGACCTCTCCGCCCTGCCCGGGCCGGTGCGGACGGCCGAGGCCCGCCGCCTGGCCGTGGCCGAGGTGCGGCGCCCGTTCGATCTCGCCCGGGGCCCGATGCTCCGCACCACGCTGCTCCGCCTCGGCACGGCAGAGAGGCACGCCGTGTTCACCATGCACCACGTGGTCTGCGACGAGTGGTCCATCAGCCTGTTCGTGCGCGAGCTGACGGCCCTCTACGCGGGTCAACCGCTCCCGGAGCTCCCCATCCAGTACGCCGACTTCGCCCGCTGGCAGCGCGACCACCTCCAGGGGGACGTGCTGGAGGAGCAGCTCGGCTGGTGGAAGCGCCGGCTCGCCCCTCCCCTCGCCGTCCTCGAGCTGCCCACCGACCGGCCGCGCCCCGCGGTCCAGACGTTCCGCGGCGGCCACCGCTACATGTCCCTCCCCGGCGCCGCCGCCGCGGCGCTCCGGCAGCTCGGCCGGGAGCAGGGGGCCACCTCGTTCATGACGCTCCTGGCGTCCCTCCAGACCCTCCTCGGCCGCTGGTCCGGCCAGGAGGACGTCGTGGTCGGCTCGCCCGTCACCTACCGCAACCGGGTCGAGACCGAGCCGCTGATCGGCTTCTTCGTCAACGCCCTGGTGCTGCGCGGCGACCTCGCGGGCGACCCGCCGTTCCGCGAGCTGCTCGAGCGGACGCGGGAGGCCTCCTTGAGCGCCTACGCGCACCAGGACCTCCCGTTCGAGCGGCTCGTCGAGGAGCTGCAGCCGGAGCGCGATCTCAGCCGGCCGCCGCTCTTCCAGGTCTTCCTGATCGTGCAGAGCGGCTCCCGCGGCACGGCCCTCGAGCTGCCCGGGCTGTCCCTGTCGAGCCATCCCGTGGAGAGCGGCACGGCCCGGATCGACCTCGGCTTCGAAATCATCGACCATCCCGGCGGGCTCCTCGCCGAGGTGGAGTACAGCGCCGACCTCTTCGAGGCCGCGACGGTCGAGCGGCTGACGGGCCATTTCGCCACCTTGCTCCAGGGGATCGCCGCCGATCCCGGCCGGCGGCTTTCGGAGCTCCCCCTGCTCAGCGAGGCCGAGCGCCACCAGGCGATGGTGGAGTGGATCGACGCCGGCCCCCCGACCGGCGGCACGGTGCACGAGATGTTCGCCGGGCAGGCGCGCCTCCGGCCGGACGCGCCTGCCCTGGTCTTCCGGGACACGGTCGTCTCCTACGGCGAGCTCGCGGCCCGCGCCGCCCGCCTGGCCCACCGGCTGCGCGTCGCGGGCGTAGGGATCGAGACCCCCGTGGGACTCCTCGCCGAGCGGTCGCCGGACGCGATCGCCGGCCTCCTCGGCATCCTCGCGGCCGGCGGCTGCTACGTCCCCCTCGATCCGGACCATCCGGCCGAGCGCCTGGAGCTGATGCTGCGCGATGCGGGCGTGGCTGCGGTCGCCGCCCAGGAGCGGTTCGCCCCGGCCCTCGCCCCCCTGGGCCGGCCGGTGATCGCTCTGGACGGGCCGGGCCTGGACGGGCCCGATGCCGTCGAGCCCGCCCCCTTCGCTTCCCCCGCGGCCGGGCCGGAGCGCGCGGTCTACGTGATCTACACCTCCGGCTCCCTCGGCCGGCCCAAGGGGGTCCAGGTCCGCCACGGCGCGCTCGCCAACTTCGCCTGCGCCATTGCGCAGGCCGGCGGCATCGGGCCCGGCGAGCGGATGCTCCTGTTCGCCCCCCTCGCCTTCGACGCCTCGGCGCTCCAGATCTTCCCGCCTCTGATCTCCGGCGCCGCGCTGGTCCTCGAGCCGCATCCGGGGCGCCTCGAGCCGCGGGAGATCCTCGACCTGTGCGAGCGCCAGGGGGTGACGGTCCTCGACCTCCCGGCGGCCGTCTGGCGGCAGTGGATCGAGGAGATGGGAGACCGCGGCGAGCGCATCCTGCCGCGCGTCGGGACGTTCTTCACCGGCGGCGAGAGCCTCACCGCGGAGAAGGTGCGGAGCTGGGCGCGGCTGCCCGCCCGGCCCGCCCGACTGCTCAGCTCCTACGGCCCCACCGAGGCCACGGTGACCACCACCCTGATCGCCGTCGAGAGCGGCGCCGCCGCATCGCTCCGCTGGGCGAAGATCCCTCTCGGCCGGCCGCTCCCCGGCACCCGCGTCCACCTGCTCGACCGCCACCGCCGGCCGGTGCCGGTGGGCGTGCCCGGGGAGATCTACATCGGCGGCGCCGGCCTGGCCCGCGGCTACCTGGGCCGGCCGGAGCTCACCGCCGAGGCGTTCGTCCCGGTCCCCGAGGGCGCCGCTCCCGGCGAGCGCCTCTACCGCACCGGCGACCTGGCCCGCTGGCTCCCCGACGGCAACCTCGAGTTCCTCGGCCGCGCCGACCATCAGGTGAAGATCCGCGGCTTCCGCGTCGAGCTGGGGGAGATCGAGGGGCTCCTCGCCCGCCACCCGGCGCTCCGCGAAGCCGTGGTGGCCGCTCCGGAAGAGGCGAGCGGCACCCGCCGACTGGTGGCCTACGTGGTCCCCGAGCCCGGGCAGGCGCCCGCGGTGAGCGACCTGCGCGGCTTCCTCGCCCGGTCGCTGCCGGACTTCATGGTGCCGACCGCGTTCATGGTCCTCGACGCGCTTCCCCTGCTGCCGAGCGGCAAGGTGGACCGCCGGGCCCTGCCCGCGCCGGAGTCGGCCCGGCTCGAGCTGTCGGCGAGCTTCGTCCCCCCCCGCGACCCGCTGGAGCAGGTGCTCGCCGACATCTGGGCCCCGGTGCTCCAGGTCGAGCGGGTGGGCGCCTTCGACAACTTCTTCGAGCTGGGCGGGCATTCGCTCCTGGCCACCCAGGCCCTGGCCCGCATCCGCCAGGCGTTCGAGATCGACCTGCCGCTCCGCAGCCTGTTCGAGGAGCCCACCGTCGCCGGCCTCGCCGCGGTCCTCCGCCGTTCGCCCGACGCGGACAAGGTGGAGAAGACCGCGGCCCTGCGCGTCCAGCTCGCGGGGCTCTCCGACGACGAGGTGGAGGCCCTGCTGCTCGCCGAGGCCATCGGGGAAGGAGCCCAGCCATGACCAGCACCGCCGAGCTCTCCGACAAGCGGCAGATCCTCCTGGAGAAGCTGCTCCGCAAGCAGGGGGTGGCGACCGGGACCCGGCCGGCCATCCCGCGCCGCACCGGCGCCGGCCCCGCGCCGCTCTCCTTCGGCCAGCAGCGCCTCTGGTTCCTCCAGCAGCTCGAGCCCGCGGGCACGGCCTACAACCTCGCCGAGGCCGTGCGCCTGCGCGGCCGGCTGGACGCCTCGGCCCTGGAGCGCGCCCTGGCCGAGGTGGCGCGCCGCCACGAGGTGCTGCGCACGGTCTACGCCACGCTCGACGGCGAGCCGCGGCAGCTCGTGGAGCCCCGGACGCCTCTCCCCCTGCCGCGCATTGCTCTGGCAGGGCTCGCCGGGCTCCCCGCGACGCGCCGCGAGGCCGCGGCCGCAGGCGTCGCCTCGGCGCTCGCCGCACAGCCGTTCGACCTCGCGCGCGGCCCCATGCTGCGGACCGCCCTCGTGGAGCTCGACCGCGACGACCACGTGCTCGTGCTCGTCCTCCACCACATCGCGGCCGACGGCTGGTCCCTGGGCCTCCTGGTCCGGGAGCTGACGGTGCTCTATGACGCCTTCGCGGCCGGGCTCCCCGCGCCGCTCCCCGAGCCCCCTCTCCAGTACGCCGACTTCGCCGCCTGGCAACGCGCCTGGCTGCAGGGCGAGACGCTGGAGAGCCAGCTCCGGTTTTGGCGGGAACGCCTCGCCGGGGCTCCCGCCCAGCTCGCCCTCCCGGTCGACCGCCCCTGGCCGGCGGTCCAGACCTCCCGCGGCGACCGCGCGGCGGTCCTGGTCGGCGCGCAGACCGCCGACGCCCTGCGCGACCTGGCCCGCGAGCGCGGGGCCACGCTGTTCATGGTCCTGGCCGGCGGCTTCGCCACCCTCCTCCATCGCGTCACCGGCCAGGACGATCTCCTCCTCGGCACCCCGACCGCAGGCCGCGGCCGGCCGGAGATCGAGGGGCTGATCGGCTTCTTCATCAACACCCTCGTGCTGCGGGCCGACCTGTCGGGAGACCCCGAGGTCCCCGTCCTGCTGGCCCGGATCAAGGAGGCGGTGCTCGGCGCCGACGCCCACCAGGACCTCCCCTTCGAGCGGCTGATCGATGCCCTGGAGCTCCCACGCGACCTGTCGCGCAGCCCCCTGTTCCAGGTGATGCTCGCCTTCCAGAACCTCCCTCCGGCCGCGGAGCGGCCCGGCGCGCTCGCCTTGCTGCCGTTCCTCTTCCCCAACCGGCGGGCGCAGTTCGAGCTGCACCTCTCCCTGATCGACGCGCCGCAGGGGCTGTTCGGCTCCCTGGAGTACCGCACCGAGCTGTTCGACGCTCCCACCGCCCACCGGATGGTCCGGCAGCTCGAGGCCCTGCTGGCCGGGATCGCCCGCGACCCCGGCCGCCCCGTCGCGCAGCTCCCCCTGCTGTCCCCCGCCGAGGAGCACCAGCTCGTCCGCGAGTGGAACGACACGGCGGTGGCATACGCCTGGCCGCGGCAGCGCGGCGGCCTCCACCACCTCATCGAGACGCAGGTCGCGCGCACGCCCGGCGCGGTCGCCGCCAGCTGCGCCGGGGCGAGCCTGACCTGCGCCGAGCTCGACGCCCGGGCCAACCGCCTGGCCCGCCGCCTGCGCTCCCTGGGCTGCGGGCCGGAGACGCGGGTGGGCGTCGTCATGGAGCGCTCGCTGGAGCTGCTGGTCGCCCTCCTCGCGACGCTCAAGAGCGGCGCCGCCTGGGTCCCCTTCGACCCCGACTCCCCGCGGGAGCGCCTGGGCTTCCTGCTGGCCGACGCGCAGCCGGCCGTTCTCCTCACCCAGGAGCATCTGCGGCCGGGCCTGCCGGAGACCGCCGCCCCCGTCCTCGTGCTCCATCCCGACGGCCGCGAGACCGCGGACGGTTCCCATCTGGACGGCTCTCCTCTCGACGAGACGGCGGACGATCTCCAGCTCGCCTACGTCATCTACACCTCGGGCTCGACCGGCCGTCCCAAGGGCGCCATGGTGCATCACGCCGGCATCCGCAACCGGCTGCTGTGGATGCAGGAGGCCTACGGCCTGGGCCCGGCCGACACGGTGCTGCAGAAGACCCCCGGCAGCTTCGACGTCTCGGTGTGGGAATTCTTCTGGCCGCTCCTGGCCGGCGCCCGGGTGGCCTTCGCCCGGCCGGGCGAGCATCGCGATCCGGCCGCCCTGGCCGCCCGCATCGCCGAAGAGAGGGTGACCGTGCTCCACTTCGTCCCCTCCATGCTCCAGATCTTCCTGGAGGAGCCGGGGATCGACGTTTGCCGCTCGCTCCACCGGGTGGTGGCGAGCGGCGAGGCGCTGGCGCCGGAGCTGGTGCGCCGCTTCCACGAGCGCCTGCCGGGAGTCGCGCTGGAGAACCTCTACGGGCCCACCGAGGCCTCGGTCGACGTGACGTTCCAGCCCTGCCCGCCGGGCGCGGCGGCCCGCGCCGTACCGATCGGGCGCCCCATCGCCAACACCCGCATCCACCTCATGGACCGGGGAGGCCGGCCGGTGCCGGTCGGAGTGGCTGGCGAGCTGTGGATCGGCGGCGTCAACGTCGGCCGCGGCTACCTCGGCCGACCGGAGCTCACCGCCGAGCGGTTCGTGCCCGATGCGCTGGGAAACCGCCTTTATCGCACCGGCGACCTGGCCCGCCACCGGCCGGACGGCGCCATCGAGTACCTGGGGCGGATCGACCACCAGGTGAAGCTGCGGGGCGTGCGCATCGAGCTGGGGGAGATCGAGAGCGCGCTGCTGCGCCACCCCGGAGTCCGCGAGGCGGCCGTGGCGTTGCGCGAGGACCGGGGCGTGCGCCGCCTGGTGGGCTACGTGGTGTCTGCAGGAAGCGCCGGGAGCGCTGCGGCGGCCTCTCCCGACGAGCTGCGCCGGTTCCTCCTCGCTCTCCTTCCCGAAGCCATGGTCCCCGCCCGCTTCGTGGCGCTCGACGCCCTGCCGCTGTCGCCCAACGGCAAGCTCGACCGCCGGGCGCTCCCCGCTCCCGACCCGGGGGCGGCGCCGGAGGCCGCCTGGGAACCCCCGGAAACCGCCGGCGAGGAGATCCTCGCGGCCGTCTGGGCCGAGGTCCTCGGCCTCGACCGGGTCGGCGTGCGGGACAACTTCTTCGCCCTGGGCGGCGACTCGATCCTGAGCATCCGCCTCCTCGCCCGCGCCCGGGAGCTGGGGATGCACCTCTCGCTCCAGCAGCTCTTCCAGCACCAGACCGTGCGCGAGCTGGCCTCCCAGGTGGCGGGGACCACGGACGAGGCGCCGCGCACCGCGCCGTTCGACCTCGTCACGGCGGACGACCGGCAGCGGCTGCCCGCGGGCGTCGCGGACGCCTACCCTCTCGCCCGCCTGCAGGCCGGCATGCTCTACCACAGCGAGCTGGCGCCGGAGACGGCCGTCTACCACGACGTGCTCAGCCTCCACCTGCGGGCCCCCTGGGACGAGGACGCGCTGCGCCGGGCCGTGGCCGGCGTCGTGGCGCGCCATCCGATCCTGCGCACCTCGTTCGACCCGACCCGCTTCCGCGAGCCGCTCCAGCTCGTCTGGGAGGAGGTCGCGACCCCGTTCGCCGCCGACGACCTCCGCCCCCTGCCGGAGGCGGAGCAGGAGCATGCCGTGGCCGCCTGGCTCGACGCCGAGCGCCGCCGCAGATTCGACTGGAGCCGCGCTCCCCTGGTCCACGTCCACGCCCACCGGCGCGGCGAGGACACGTTCCAGCTCACCCTCAGCTTCCACCACTCGATCCTCGACGGCTGGAGCGCCGCCACGTTCCAGACCGAGCTGTTCCGCCGCTATTTCGCGGAGATCGCCGGCACGGCGGCGGTCCAGGAGCCCCCGGCCTCGACCTACCGCGACTTCGTGGCTCTGGAGCGGAGCGCCCTCGGCTCGCCGGCCACCCGGGACTTCTGGCGCCACCTGCTGGCCGGCGCCGAGGCCACCCGCCTGCCGCGCCGGCCCGTGCCCCCCGTCGAGGTGCCGCGGTCGCGGGAGGTCCGGGTCGCGCCGCCGCCGGAGGTCGCCGAGGAGGTCCGCCGGCTCGCCCGCCGCGCCGGCGTCCCGCTCAAGAGCGCCTTCCTCGCCTCCCACCTCGCGGCCCTAGGCTTCCTCGCCGGGCAGAGCGACGTGCTCACCGGCATGGTCGCGAACGGCCGGCCCGAGGGGGCCGGCGGCGACCAGGTGCTCGGGCTGTTCCTCAACATGCTCCCTTTCCGCCTGCGGCTGGGCGACGAGAGCTGGGAAGGGCTCGCCCGCGCCACCTTCGACGCCGAGCGCGCGATGCTCTCGCACCGGCGGTTCCCCCTGGCCGAGCTGCAGGCGGATTCCCGGATCGGCGGTCCGGGAGGAGCTCCGCTGTTCGAGGTCGCCTTCAACTTCGTCCACTTCCACGTCTATCAAGGGGTCCAGGACCTCGGACGCACGGCCGGCGTGAGCGTGCTCGGCGATTTCGGGTACGAGGAGGTGGACTTCCCCCTGGGGATCAACTTCCAGCTCGACCCCTCGGGCACCCGCCTCGCCCTGCGGCTCAACTACCGCGATTCCGAGCTGAGCGGCGAGATGGCCACGGCCGTCGCCGAGACCTGTCTGCGGGTGCTGGCGGCAATGGCCGCGGAGCCTCTGCGGCCCCACCGGCAGGTCTCGTTCCTCTCCGCCGCCGAGCGCAGCCAGCTCCTCGCCTGGGGCCAGGGCGCTCCCCTCCCCGGCATCCCGGCCGAGACGGCGCCCGTGCACGAGCAGATCGCGGCGACGGCCGCCCGGGCTCCCGGAGCCACGGCCGTCCGGGCCGGCGGAACCGCGCTCACCTACGCCGAGCTCACGGAGAGGGCCGGCCGCCTGGCCCACCACCTCCGCGGCCTGGGCGTCGGCCCGGGATCGCTGGTGGGCATCCTCCTCGACCGCACGGTGGATCTGCCCACCGCGCTGCTCGGCATCTGGAAGGCCGGCGGCGCCTGCCTCCCGCTCGACCCGGCCCATCCCGAGGAGCGTCTCGCGTTCCTGCTGTCCGACTCGGGAGCCCGGCTGGTGGTCACCGAGCCCGCTCTCGCCTCCCGGATCACAACGCCCGGAGTCGCCACGGTGATCGCCGCCGACGTCCCGGCCTCCGCGCCCGCAGGCGATCCCGGACCGGCGGCCGGGCCCGCCGACCTGGCCTATGCGATCTACACGTCGGGCACCACGGGGCGGCCGAAGGGCGTGCTGGTGGAGCACCGCCACCTCGCCGCCACCCTGGCGGCGAGCCGGCAGGAATTCGCCTGGCGCGCCGGCGACGTCGTGCCGTGCCTGGCGTCCTTCACCTTCGACATCTCCCTCTTCGAGCTGCTCAACCCCCTCGTCGCCGGAGGCACGGCCGTGCTCTTCGGGCTGCGGCCCACGCTCGAGCTGCCCGAGCTGGTCGCACGGCTCGGCGAGCTGACCCATCTCCACAGCGTGCCCTCGCTGATGCGCCAGATCGTGGCCGCGGTGCGCGCCGCGGGCCGCGAAGGCAGATACCCGGGGCTGCGCACCCTGTTCGTCGGCGGCGACACAGTCCCTGCCGACCTCCTGGCGGAGATGTGCCGGACCTTCCCGGGAACCGGGATCCGCATCCTCTACGGTCCGACCGAAGGAACGATCATCTGCACCAGCCACCGTGTGCCCGAGCCGCCAGAGGAACCGGCGGCGGACCCGCGGCCGCTCCTCGGCCGGCCGCTGCCGGGAACGGAGATCCAGCTCCGGGACGCCGCCGGCCGGCTCGTCCCCGCCGGCGCGCCGGGCGAGATCTGGATCGGCGGCGCCGGCGTGACCCGGGGCTATCTCGGCCTCCCGGAGCTCACGGCCGAACGGTATCCGGACGACGAGCCGGGGCGCCGGTTCTACCGCACGGGCGATCTCGCCCGCTGGCTCCCGGAGGGCGAGTTGGAGCACCTCGGCCGCGCCGACGACCAGGTGAAGATCCGCGGCATCCGGATCGAGCCGGGCGAGGTGGAGGCCGCCCTCGCCGCCCACCCCGAGGTGGCCGAAGCCGTGGTCGCGGCGCGCCGCGATGCGAGCGGCGACCAGCGTCTGGTGGCCTGGCTGGTCGCCCGCGGCGCGGAGCCATCCACCGCGGATCTCCGGGAGCACCTGCGCAGCCGGCTCCCCGAGGTCATGGTCCCCTCCGCCTTCGTGATCCTCCCCTCCCTCCCTCTGTCGCCCAACGGCAAGGTGGATCGCCGCGCCCTCCCCGATCCGGACCGCGATGCCACCGGCGACCGGCCGGCCTACGAGCCGCCGCGCACATGGATCGAGGAGCGGCTGGCGGCGCTCTGGTCCGAGGTCCTGGGCGTCGAGGAGGTGGGGCTACGCGACAGCTTCCTCGAGCTGGGCGGCCAGTCGCTCCTCGCCATGCAGCTCATCACCCGCCTGCGCGCCGCCTTCGAGGTGGAGCTGCCGCTGCGCGCCCTCTATGAAGCCCGCGACCTGGAGGCCCTCGCTGTTGCCCTGTCCGAAGCCAGAGCGACCGAGGCCGGAGCCACGGAGGCCGAGGCCGCCGAGGTCCCCGGCCTCCCCGCGGGACCGGTCGACCGCTTCGCCCCGGTCCCGCTGACGCCGGCCCAGGAGGCCTTCTGGATCGGCGGCAGCGGCCTGTTCGACCTCGGCGGCTCGGCCGGCAACGTCTACCTGGAGTACGAGTTCCCGGGCGCCGTCTGGCCCTTCGCGGACAGCCTGAACAAGGCCCTGCGGCGGCTCATCGAACGGCACGAGATGCTGCGCACGGTGGTGCTGCCCGACGGCACCCAGAAGCTCCTCCCCACGGTACCCCCCTTCGAGGTCGACGCCGAAGACCTCTCCGGCCACCGGCCCGAGCGGATCGAGAGCCGGCTGGCCGAGGTGCGGGACGAGCTGCGCTACGCCCGCCGGGAGCCGCACCGCTGGCCCCTGTTCGAGATCGTGATCCACCAGCTCCCGGACGGCCTCCTCCGCCTCCACGCCCGCTTCGACGCCCTGCTGATGGACGGCACGTCGCGCGGCGTGCTCCTCGCCGAGCTGACCCCGCTCCTCGCCGATCCGGACGCCGAGCTGCCGCCTCTTGAGGTCTCGTTCCTCGACCATGCCCGCGCCCTGGCGGCCTTCCGCGGCACGCGCGCCTGGGAACGGGCGCGGTCCTACTGGATGGAGCGCCTCCCCGCCCTGCCGCCGGCTCCCCGGCTCCCCGTCACGCGTCCGCTCTCTCCGGCCCTGGTGCCCCGCATCGTCAAGCGCCAGGTCAGCGGCCTGGCGCCGGAGCCCTGGGCCGCCCTCAAGCAGCGCGCCGGCCGCCTGGGGATCTCCCCCACCGGGATCCTCGTCGCCGCCTTCGCCGAGATCCTGCGGCCATGGAGCACCGAGACCGGCTTCTCCCTGGGGCTCGGCGGCTCCAACCGCCTGCCGATCCACCCCGAGATCGAGCGGGTCGTCGGCAGCTTCACCACCCTGCACGTGCTCGCGGTCGAGAGCGCCGCGGGCTCCTTCGCCGGGCGCGCCCGGGCTCTCCAGCGCCGGATGGTCGCCGACCTCGAGCACCAGCAGTTCGCCGGCCATCACGTGCTGCGCGAGCTCAACCGGCGGCGGGGGACCGGCATCCGGGCGGCCCTGCCCGTCCACTTCAACAGCGTCGTCGAATACGGCGCCAACGCCAGCCGGGCCGCCGCCGCGGCCGGAGAGAGAGAGGAAGCGCAGCCGGCGGTTCGCCTGGAGCTCACCGAGATGGATCTGATGATCTCCCTGCCGCAGGTCCTCCTCCTCTGGGTGGCGCTCGAAGCCCCGACCGGCGACCTCGAGCTGGTGAGCCAGGCTGTCGAGGAGCTCTTCCCCGACGGCTGGGTCGCCACGCTCCTCGACGACTACCGCCGGCTGCTCGAACGGCTCGCGGGCGACGAGGCCGCCTGGTTGGAGGAGCGTCCGGCGATCCACTCCGCCGCTCCGGATCTCGCCGCTCTCCCATCCCTGCAGGATGAGCCGGAGCCCTCCGGGCCTGCCCGCGCGGCGGAAGACTGGGATGCCGAGGAGACCGCGCTCGCCGATCTCTGGGAGGCCGCGCTCGGCCGCCGGCCCGCCACCTCCGCCGACGACTTCTTCGCCCTGGGAGGCGACTCCCTGCACGCCGTGCGCCTGCTCGCGCCGCTGCGCGAGCGCTGGGGCAACGACCTGCCCCTGGCCGACCTCTTCCGCCATCCCGACCTCGCCGGGATGGCGGCCGCCCTGCGCCGCGGCCGGCCTCGACCGAAAACCTCGCTCCTGCAGAAGCTCACAGGCTGGGCGCGCCGCGCGCCGGCCGTCGCGGGTCCTTCCGCCGCAGGCGCTTCCTCCACGAGGAGATCTCCATGACGAGAAGGAGCGCATCCCACGGGATGCGGATCTTCCTGACCCTCTGGCTCGGCCAGTCCGTCTCGGCCATCGGCACCGGCCTCGGCAGCTTCGCCCTCGGGGTCTGGATCTTCCAGAAGACCGGCTCGGCCACCAGCTTCGCCATGATGGGCTTCGCGGCCGCCACCACCATGCTGGTGATATCGCCCTTCGCCGGCTCGCTCGCCGATCGCTGGGACCGCCGGCGGCTGCTCCTCCTGAGCGACCTGGGCTCCGGAGCGACCACCCTGGCGATGGCGGCCCTGCTCTTCACCGGCCGGATGCAGCCGTGGCACGTCTATCCCATCGTGGTGCTGATGGTCGGCTTCACGGCCTTCCAGGGACCCGCCCTGCTCGCCTCGGTCTCCATGCTCGTCCCCCGCGACCAGCTCGCCCGGGCGAGCGGCATGACCCAGACCTCGCGGGCGGTCGCTCAGATCATCGGTCCTCTGGCCGCCGGCATGCTGGTGGGCAAGATCGGCTACTCCGGGGTCATCCTGATCGACTGCACCACCTTCCTCTTCGCCGTCCTCACGATCCTGCTCGTCCGCATTCCGAGCCCGCCACGCCGGCAGGGAGTCCGGCGCTCGCCCCTGGGTGACCTGCGCTACGGCTGGGAGTACCTGCGCGGCCTGCCGGGCCTCTTCGCCCTGCTCAGCCTCTACGCCGTGACCAACTTCTGCATGGGCATGGTGCAGGTCCTCTTGACCCCGCTCGTCCTCAGCTTCGCCACGCCCGTGGAGCTCGGCACCGTCAACTCGGCCGGCGCCGCCGGCGTCATGCTGGGCGGCCTCGTCCTCTCCCTCTGGGGCGGACCGCGCCGCCGGGTCCTCGGCATCTTCGTCTTCCTGGTGGTCCAGGCCCTGATCCTGTTCGTGGGCGGCGTCCAGCCCAGCATCCCCCTCCTCACCCTGGCCACCTGCGCGTTCATGTTCACCGTGCCCATCGCCACGGCCTGCAACCAGGCGATCCTGCAGAGCAAGGTGGCAGCCGACGTCCAAGGACGCGTCTTCGCCGTGGCCGGCATGATCGCCGCCTGCTCGATGCCCGTGGCCTCGCTGATCGCGGGCCCGCTCGCCGACCGCGTCTTCGGCCCCCTGCTCCGCGCCGGCGGTCCGCTCGCGGAGACCGTCGTCGGCCGGCTGATCGGCGTCGGCCCCGGCCGCGGGATCGGCCTGATGTTCATCTGCCTGGCCATCCTGGTCCTCCTCGCGGTGGGCTCCGCCTTCTTGAACCCGCGCCTGCGGCAGCTGGAGGCCGAAACCTCTGACCTCAACGGCCCCGAGCCGGAGCCCGATTTTTCGGCTTCCACGCAGATTTAGAAGGAGAGCTGCACCTCACCAACGAACAGCTGGACTCCTATGAACGGGACGGTCACCCGCCATCCGCGGCTGGTCGAGCCCGCCATGCAGATCCTCGGCAGCCCGGTCTACGTCTACCAGTTCAAGGTCAACGCCAAGATCGCCTTCCTGGGAGACGTCTGGGAGTGGCACCAGGACTACATCTTCTGGCGGCAGGAGGACGGCGTGCGGGCGCCGGACCTGGTGACGATCAGCATCTTCCTCGACGAGGTCACCGAGTTCAACGGTCCTCTCCTCATGGTCCCCGAGTCCCACAAGACGGGAGTCATCGAGCCGCAGCGCACCGTAGGTGTTCCGCAAGGATACGAAGGGAGCCCGGACTGGGTCGCCAACCTGACGGCGGACCTCAAATACTCCGTCGACAAAGCCAGCCTCACCCGCCTGGTCGACCGCACCGGCATCGTGGCCCCCAAGGGGCGCGCCGGCTCGGTCCTCTTCTTCCACCCCAACACCGTGCACGGCTCGGTCCCCAACCTCTCCCCCTACGACCGCAGGATCGTCCTCATCACCTACAACCGGGTGGACAACCTCCCCGCCGTGCAGGAGAATCCCCGGCCGGAGTTCCTGGTGAGCCGCGACTCCACGCCGATCCAGCCGCTGGTCGAGAACGCGCCGCTCGCTTCCCCCCCCGACCGCGCACCCGCGCCGGCTTGCTAAGATGCGGTCCGTCGCCGAAGCGGCGTCGGACCTCATCCCTGCAGGGGCGGACGTTCCCCCGCGAGGGATGGGCTCGTCCCCACTCGGGGCGGCCTTCGCCCCTCGAGGGATGACCTCGTTCCTTCCAGGGATGGGCTCATCCCCAGAAGGGACGGCCTCCTCCCCGAGAGGGATGGAGCTCCCCCCTCCCAGGGATGACCTCGTCCCCTCGAGGGATGGCCTCATCCCCGGGAGGGACGGCCTCCGCCCCAAGAGGGATGGCCTTCGCCCCGACAGTACCGACCTTCGCCCCGACGGTACCGGCTTCCGCCCGGACAGGAATGACCTTCGTCCCGAAAGTACCGGCTTCCGCCTCGAGAGGGATGACCTCCGACCCATCAGGGACCGCCTCCGCCCCGCCGGTGCCGACCTTCGCCCCGACCGTCCTGGCTTCCGCCCGGACAGGGATGATCTTCGCCCCATCAGGGACCGCTCGCACTTCCGAGACACCCTCTTAGAGGTTGAGGTGCTGTTGGGCGCAAGGGAGTATTTCGAAGAAGCGCGCCATCTTCTTTACGTGGCCCTTTTCTATTTCGGCGTTCTGGCGGCTCTTGCCGTGCCTGCCAAGGGGGAGACCGCGGTACGTTTGCCCGTTATAGTGCACCCAGTTGCGGTGCTTTCGAGGCTCGATGCGTGCACCAGGAGCGCACGCATCGAGCATCTCAGAGATCTCCTTGAGTGTTACGGTGCCGCTTGTGGCCATCGGGTCTGTTAGGCGGCTTCCTGTTTGGGGGGGACCGCGATGGCCGCGCCGTCTCCTTCTTGGTTGTTGACCGCCTTGGGCTGTCGAACCAAGACAACGTTGATGCCCCGCGGCGAATCCGCCGGCCTCTGCATGAGCCAATCAGCGGAGACTTTCCCGTCGCGAACATCGTTGACGGCCTCCTCCCACTCCCGTAGAGCCGGCTGGTTGGTCTCCAAGAAGAACCGTTCTACTTCCGTCTTGAATGCAGCGAAGTCCGAAGTGTCCAAGGCGATATCGAACAACACCACCCGGAGCTCCTCGCAGAAGGAGGCAAGAGCCTCTCCCGGGCCTGCCCCTTTGCCGGCGAAGCCCCCGGGGTTGATGCCTTCAGCCCAGTATTCCTCCCCATCATCGCTGGACAACAGCGCCCGACCGGAGACCTCAACCCGGGCTATAAAGCCGTTCCCCTCGATCAACTCGTGGCGACCGAAGAGTATCGGGTACCGTTCCATCGTACACCTCCCCTCGGTTAACGGCACAAGGGTTGATTTTTGTTTCCCTGAGTTTCGCTGAACACGGTACTACGGTGTAAGCGAACACTCCGAGACGTCTGGGGACAGCTGTGCAACCTCCGTTCCCGGAGTTGCAGTGCTACCCCGACTCTTCTATGGACTCATTGTCAGGAAATCCGGGAGTGGCTGTCAAGCATCAGGGACCGGCTCCGCCCCGACAGTGCCGACCTTCGCTCCGGCAGTCCTGGCTTCCGCCCCGACGGTGCCGGCCTTCGCCCTGAAGGTTCAAGCTGGGTCGCGTTGCCTGAGGAACGGTCGCTCTATGCGGGTTGGACGACCTGGCGCACGGCCTCGACCGTGAGGTCGATGTCCTCGCGGGTGACCCCGAAGTGCGTCACCGCCCTGATGCGGCCCCGGCCGAGCTCACCGACGGCGACGTTCTTCTCCGCCAGGGCCGCGATGAACCCGGAGGCCTCGAGGCCGGGAGCCGCGAGCGTCCAAAAGACGATGTTCGTCTCCGGAGGCGCCGGGTCCACGACGATCCCATCGATCCCCGCCACGCCTTCGTAGAGCAGCCGGGCGTGCCGATGGTCCTCGGCGAGGCGGTCCACCATCCGCTCGAGGGCGTAGATCCCCGCGGCGGCGAGGATGCCGGCTTGCCTCATCCCGCCCCCCAGCATCTTGCGGAAACGGCGCGCGCAGAGGATGAAGTCCCGGGGTCCGGCGAGGAGGGAGCCGACCGGAGCGGAGAGCCCTTTGGACAGGCAGAAGGAGACCGAGTCGGCGTGCTGCGTAATGTCGCGAACGTCGACCCCGAGGGCGACCGCCGCGTTGAACAGGCGCGCTCCGTCGAGGTGGACGGGGAGAGCGGAGCGGTCAGCGAAACGGTGCAGGGCAGCCAGGTAGTCCAGGCGGAGGATGCGGCCGCCGGCCAGGCAGTGCGTGTTCTCGACGCAGACCACGCCGGGCGGAGCGCACTGGGCATCGTCCGGCACCAGGGCGGCCTCCTCGAGGTCGTCCAGATCCAGCTCGCCGTTGGCCAGGGTCGGCACGGGGTGATAGACCAGACCGCCGAGCACGCTGGCGCCTCCGGCCTCCCAGAGCCAGGCATCGCTCTGGTTCCCCAGGAGGACCTTGCGGCCGCGCGGCGCATGGGAGAGGAACGCCAGCAGGTTGGCCTGTGTGCCGCTGGTCACCAGGAGAGCCGCCTCCTTGCCGAGCCTCTCGGCCGCCATCTCCTCGAGGCGGTTGACCGTGGGGTCCTCGCCGTAGACGTCGTCGCCCAGAGGGGCCTGCGCGATCGCCTCGAGCATGCCCGCGGGCGGGAGGGTCACGGTGTCGCTGCGCAGATCGATCCGGGCCTGGAGGGAACGGGGAAGGGACATGTCAGGCCACCTCTCCTCCGGAGAACGCCGCCGGTGCGACGACGACCTCCAGGCTTGCCAGGGCCGCGTCGGCTTCGCGGATGACCTGGAGGGGGTCCGGTCCGCTGGTGATGACATGGCCGAGGCGGTGGGTCGCCTCCTCCGCCGGCCGGATTTCGTCTCCTGGGCGTTTGCCGAGGGTCACCTCGCGGACGCCAGGGAGCCGCCGCGCCTCCTCCACGCCGCGCACCATGGCGAGGCGGCCGTGGCGGGGGGCGGTGAGAAAACGGATGGAGGCCCACGCGGCTCGCCTGGGGGCGAGGTTCGGCTCTCCGCCGGTGAGCTGGGCGAAGAGGGCCCCGACGAGGTCCACTCCCAGAGCGTGGAAGACCAGCTCGGGAATCATCCCTCCGGCCAGGCGCGGATTGACCTCGACGACGACCGGTCCGGCCGCGGTCAGCCGGACCTCGGTGTGCGCGGGGCCGAAATCGTACCCGAGGGCGGCGAGGGCGGCGAGCGCCGCCGCCGCGAGAGCGGCCCCGCGATCCGCCTCGATCCGGCTCGGGAAATCGTGCCCCATCTCGACGAAGTGAGGAGGCTCGGACAGGTGCTTGGTCGTGACGCCGATCACCTGCGTCTGTCCGCGCTCGCGGGTGAACGTCTCGACGCTGAGCTCCGGCCCGTCGAGGAATTCCTCGACCAGCACCTTCCCCTCCAGAGGCTGCCGGCGGGCGTTCTCGCGCCAGCCGTGGACCTCGCGGAAGTGGGCGAGCAGCTCCTCCGCGTCGTGCACCAGGCGCACTCCTTTGCTCGAGCTCTCGCTGACCGGTTTGAGCACACAGGGATAAGCCACCTCCTGGGCCGCTCTCCAGGCCTCCTCGATCGAGGAGAGCACCCGGAAACCGGGCACCGGGAGACCGGCGCGCTGGAGCGCCGCCCGCGTCTCGGCTTTGTTGCGGCAGGCGCGGGCGGCCTCCGGGTCGAGATAGCGGAAACCGAGGCGGGCGGCAGCCTCGGCCACGATGGCGACGTAGTAGTCGGAGAAGGTCAGCAGGGCGTCGACCGGCTCTCTGCGATGGATCTCCTCCAGCTGACGGGTCACGCTCTCCACATCGTTGGTCTCGACGGGGACGACGGCGAGGCGAGGGGAAGGCTCCGCCAGGAAGGGGTATTTCCGCGGCTCCCGCGCCAGGAACGTCACCCGCTCTCCGGCGCACAGGAGGCGCTCCACGGCGACGCGGCCCGACCCCGTGGTGTTGCTCTCGACGAAGACGAAGTGCCGCACTGCCGGCTCACCCCAGACCCAGGTCGCGGGCCAGGTCGGCGGTCCTGGGGACCTCCGCGGAATGGTAGGGACGGGATCCGTCGTGCGGCAGCCCGGCGCAGCTCCAGCGCTCGGCGGTGTCGACGCCGTAGCGAATGCGCTCGGGCTCGGCGGCGGCGGCGGCACCGGCCAGGCCGTGCTCAGCCAGGTAAGGATCGGAGTAGATCGTGTCGCTGTACCGGTCGCCGCGGTCCGGAAGGATCGCAACCACATTCCGCCCCGGGCCGATCTGGCTCGCCACCCAGGAAGCCACGACGTAGACGGCGCCCGACGACCCGCCGGCGAAGATCGCCTCTCTCCGCGCCAGCTCCCGGCAGCCGCCGAACGCCTCCCCGTCGGAGACCCAGTGCACCTCGTCGATCACCGTGTAGTCCAGGTTGCCCGGCACGATGTTGTTGCCGTGACCGCTCTGCAGGCGCTTCTGGAGCGGCTGGTTGAACAGGCCGGACCCGATCGCGTCCACCGCCACCACGCGTACGTCCGGCAGCCGCCGCCGGAGCGCGCGCGCTGTGCCGCACATCGATCCGCCGCTGCCCACCGAGCCGACCAGGGCGCCGATCTTTCCGCCCAGCGCGGCGAGCAATTCCTCCGCCATCTCCTCCTCGTAGGTGGCGGCATTGCTCGCGGTGTCGTACTGGCGTGTCCAGACCGCGCCAGGGTTCTCCCGCAGGATCTCGCCGAGCCGTTCCAGGCGGGAGAGCTGCCAGCCTCCGGTCGGGTGGTACGAGCTCACCACCTCGACCGCGGCGCCGAGGGCGTGCAGCCGGGCCTGCATCAGAGGATCGATCCGCGGATCGGTGACGATGATGATGCGGTATCCCCGGATCGCCCCGACGCGGGCCAGGCCCTCGGCCAGCGTGCCGGAGGAGCTTTCGACGATGGTGCCGCCGGGAGCGAGAAGGCCGGCGGCCTCCGCGTCCTCCACCATGCGGAGGGCGACGCGATCCTTCATGCCTCCAGGCAGCGCAAGCTCGAGCTTCGCCCACAGACGGTCCCGCAGGTCCTCGCCCGACCTGCCGCGCAGGGCGACCAACGGGCTCTCCTTCATCAGGTCGAGGACGGAGCTTGCCTTCCGCATGGATCAGTAGCTCGCGATCTCGTAGGAGGAAAGACCCAGACCCTCGAGGAAGCGCGCGACGCGGTCCCGGCGCTCCAGGCAGTCCGCCTTGTCGGGGTCGAGGACCACGCCGAGCAGCGATCCGCTGTGCGCCGCCAGCATCCCCTCGGCACCCAGCGAGTCCACGGCGCCGCGGATCTCCTCGAACATCGGCTTGGGCAAGAGCTCCTGGTTGATCTCGGCGCTCATCATACCTGCCTGGGCCATCAGCCGCACGTCCGCGGAGCGGATCGCCTCGCGGATCATCCGCCAGGCGGTGAGCAGCCGCTGCTCCGATTCCGCCGGATATTCGAAACGGGCCCGCTCGGCGTCGAACTCCACGGTGTCCACCTCGTCGCCGCACAGCGCCACCAGGGCAAGGAAACGCGGCAGCGGACCGAACGACTCCAGCAGCCGGCCCTCGCGGTGCGCATAAGCGACCGAGCCCGGATACATCGAGCCGTCGGTGGGCTCGATGGCGATCGCGATGCGGGAGATCGCCGCGGGGCTCAAGCTCCGGCCCCAGGCCGCGGCGGCGGCCCGCAGGCTGGCGGTGATGTCCGCCGTGCTGGTGCCGAATCCGACCGAAGACTGGGCTCCCGTCTCGACCCGCAGGCTCCCGCTCACCGGCAGGCCCTGGCTCTCGAGATATTGCTGGACCGCGGCTCGCGACTTGACACAGAAGGCGGGCTCGACGACGACGTGCCCGAGAGAGAGGTCGGCGACGAACTGCGCCCGCGATTCCAGAGGGATGGGCGCAGTGATCAGGAAGTGGGGACCGCCGCGCAGGCGGCCCTGGACACATTCGCCGAGCACCAGGGGGCAGACGCCCACACCCAGGCTCTCTCCTTCCGGGTCCCGGGCTGCGCACCCGCCCGTTTTCTCGAGGAAGGTCATCCGGCCCTCCTCGAGCCGGCGCTCAATCTCCGGATCTCCTCCTGCAGCCGGGCGTCTGCCTGCTGCAGCCGCTCCCGCCGGGACCCGACCTCTCCCTCCAGCCGCCGCTTCCGCGCGGCGATCCGCTCGAGCTGACCGGCAACCGTGTCCGGTGCCGGCCCTCCGCCATGCGCCGCCGCGCGCACGACCGCGTCGGGATCGAGAGCCTCCCGCAGTCCGTCGCCCAAGGAGACCGGCCGGCCGGCCACCTCCAGGAGGATCCCTTCCAGCCGCTCCCGAACCTCCTCCGGAGATGGTTCCGTGCCCGCGGGCAGATCCCGCACGAGCTTCCCCACGGCGTCGTGGGCCGTCCGGAAGGCGAGGCCGTGGCAATGCACCAGGTGATCGGCGACGGCGGTCATCAGAGCCCCGGTTCCGTGGAGAAAGCTGCGCATGCGGAGCGGGCGCACCTCGACGTTCTCCACCAGGAGACGGGTCAGGCAGACCGCCTTCTCCAGCGCGTCCAGCGCAGGCCAGAGATGGGCCGTCGCCTCGGCACCCGCCTCGATGCTGTTGCTGTACGGCGTGTTCTTCAGGCCGGTCAGCAGGCTGACGAGGGCTCCGGTGGGATGGACCGCCTGACCGCGCACGTCCTCCCAGACATAGGCATTCCGCTTCTGCGGCATGATGGAGCTGGTGCTCACCAGGTCGTCCGGCCAGTCCAGAAACCCATAGGCGTGGCTGGCCCAGAGCTGGAAGTCGCTCGCCCATCTCGTCAGCGTCATCCCGAAGCCGGCGAACGCGGCGAGCACCGACGCGGCATGGTCCCGCGAGGCCACGGCGTCGAGAGAGTTGTCGGCCACCTCGCAGAAGCCCAGGAAATCGGCCATCAGCCGGCGGTCGACGGGGAACGAGGTTCCGATCCCTGCGGCGGCACCCATCGGGCAGCGATCGACGCTTTCGAGCGCCACGGCGACGGCTTCGAGGGCACGCAGGAGCTCCGCCATCACCGCCGCCAGGTAGTGCGCGAGGGTGGAGGGCTGCGCCGGCTGGAGATGGGTGAAGGCGCTCATCAGGGTGTCGAGCTGCCGCCCGGCGAGACCGTGGGCCGCCGTGAGCAAGCCCAGACACTGCTCGAGCAGGTCGAGGACCCGCGTCCGCAGCCGCATGCGCAGCAGCGTGGCGTTGATGTCGTTCCTGCTGCGCCCGGCATGCGCGGCGCCGCCCCTCTGGGAGCCGAGCCGGTCGATATACGTCTGCTCGTAGAGGAGATACAGTCCCCGGTGGGAGGAAGGCGGGGCGAGGACCTCCTCGCCGCGGGAGAGGCGCCCTGCGAGATCCCGGTTGACGGCCAGGAGATCGGCGGCGACCGACGTCTCCAGGATTCCGGTCCGCGCCAGCATCACGACATGAGCGGCATCGATCCAGAGCAGGCCGGGGAGAACCTGCCGGAGGTCCTGCGCCAGCTGCGGCTCGTAGAGGAGGCGAAACAGCTCCGGGTTGGGCGGCTTGGACAGCCGGCCCGGCGCTGCGGGGACACTCGATCTAACGGGCTGCATTCGCGGCATCCGATCCGTGCAGTTCTCGCGGCGCACTGTGCGCAGGGTTTCCTCCAAACATGGAAGGTGAGCCTCGGGGGCTTCCGCGAGCCAATCAAGGGTATCGCCTGTGAAGTTTACTCAAAATCCCCCTGATCGCACAACCTCCGCCTGCAGACGACCCGCAGTCTGGTAAACTGATGGCGAGGCCCGCACTCGGATGAGACCGCAACGAAACTTTCACAAATTCTCAAAGCCGAGACCTGAAGCAGGTCTCCCCGAAGATGCGGCCCTGGTCCGGACGTCGTTCCTGTCGCCCGGCGCCACCCTGCCGCTGGTCATCGAGCCCACTCTGGAGGCGGTGGACCTGGCGGAATGGGCGGGCCTCAACCGCGAGCTCATCGCGGAGAATCTTCACAAGAGCGGAGCGATTCTCTTCCGTGGCTTCGAGATCAGCTCGGTCCCCCAGTTCGAGAGGCTCGCCCTGGCGCTTTGCGGTGAGATCTATCGCGAAAACGGCGAACACGTGATGGTCACCGAGACCGTGGCGGTGCCGGTCTTCTATCCACCGCACAAGCAGCTTCTGTGGCACAATGAGAATTCGTTCAACGATCTCTGGCCGACCAAGATCATTTTCTGCTGTGCCGATCCGCCGCCCGTAGGAGGCGAGACGCCGATCGTCGACAGCCGCAAAGTTTTCGCGCGCCTGCCCAGCTCCATCCGCGATCCCTTCATCGCGAAGGGGGTCATGTACCAGCGCAACTTCGGCGGCGGCCTGGGGCTCGACTGGAAGGCGGTCTTCAAGACCTCCGATCGGGCACAGGTCGAGGAAATCTGCCGGCAGAGCCATATCGAGCTCCAGTGGAAGCCGCAGGACAAGCTGTGCACCCGGTGTATCCGGCCGGCGGCCATCCGCCACCCGGTCACCGGCGAGGCCAGCTGGTTCAATCAAGGCCAGCACTGGCATGTCTCCTGTCTCGATCCGGAAACGCGGCGAGGGCTCGAGGAGATCCTGATCGACCAGGAGCTGCCGCGCAGCCTCTACTATGGCGATGGATCAACGATCCCCGACGAGCACATGGCGGCCATCCTGGAGGTCTATCGCGAGCTCGAGGTGAGCTTCCGCTGGCAAAAGGGGGACGTGATGGTGGTCGACAACATTCTGGCCGCACACGGGCGCAACCCCTTCGAAGGGTCGCGCAAGATCCTCGTGGCGATGGGAGACATGAAGACCTACGAGGAGGTGGGTGCAGTGCAGATCGATTGAGACGCGCCGCTCTCTACCGGCTCGTCGATTCCGCAACGTCGCTCACTGTTTCTTCTTCTTCCTGTCGGGATTTCCAGGCCATTTGGCAAGGTACTTTTCCGGGTTCTCTCCAAAGGGGACCAGACATCCGTACGTGGCGAAGGAATAGATCTTCCCGTTGTAGAGCATGACGATGTTGGGATCGGCCTGGTTCGCCGGATCAAACGGGCAGGTGCCGTCTCCCTGGATTCCGTAGCGGTCCGGATCCTTGCTGAACACCGACTTGTTCTTCTGGTTGGCGAAGAGATACCTGAGCTTCTTGTAGTCGTAGAAGATGTCGCTGCGTCCTTGCACCGAATTACCTGCGATGAATTCGATCGGATCCTGCCCGCGGACCGCGACCCGCGGGGGCGCCGGCTTTGCCGGTGCGGCGGCCTCCAGGTTCGGCAGGCGCAGGCCTCCGTAGAACCCCAGAAGGATCAATCCGACGAGCAACAGTTTCGAGACTCGTTTCATGGTTCCATTCTCCTTCCTTGCCTTGCCAATCGGCTCTGAGAGCATTGTCAACGCAGCACCACGATGGGATCGACCCTGGTCGCGCGGCGGGCGGGCACGAAACAGGCCAGCCCGACGACCAGGACCAGCACCAGCGCCACCAGGACGAACGTCACCACGTCGGTGGGTTCGACTCCGAACAGCAGGCTCGACATCAGCTTGGTCAACAGCAGAGAGCCCAGCACGCCGAACAGCAGCCCGGCCAGCACCAACGCCATCCCCTGCCGCAGCACCAGTCCGACCACGTCCTTGCGTCGCGCCCCCAACGCCGCACGAATCCCGATCTCCCGCCAGCGCTCGTTCACCGAAGAACCGACGACACCGCCGGTACCGATCGCCGTGATGAGGAACGCCAGCACCGCGAAACAGGTGATCAGAGCGGCAGTGAGGCGGGCCGGCGCGATCGAATCGCTCCGCACCTGGTCCATGGTCTGGATTTTGGCGACCGGCAGCTCCGGATCGAGCGAGTGGACGATCGAGAGCATGTCCGGGATGAGAGCGGCGGGATCGCCCTTGGTGCGCACGAAGAGGAGCATCCCGGTGCCCGGCCTCTGCTGGAAGGGCAGGTAGAAGCCGGGGGCGACTTCGGTCGCCAGGTCCTTCTGCTTGACGTCAGACACCACACCGATGATGGTCCGCCACTCCCCGCCACCCTGGAAGCGGACCCGGATGCGCTTGCCCAGCGCCTCCTGCTCGGGCCAGTACCGGCGCGCCAGAGCCTCATTGACGACCACCACCGGAGGGGCGTCCGGATCGTCGCTCAGGGTGAAGATCCGCCCCCGCGCCAGCGGGATGCCCATCACCTTGAAGAAATCCTCGCTCGCGATGTCGAAATTGGCCCGCAGCTCGGGCTCCCCCGGCGCCTGGGGGCGGCCTTCGATCTCGATGGGCGGGCTGAACATGTTGTCCTGCAGCGGCACCTCCGACGAAAGCGCCGCCGCAACGACACCCGGATGCGCCTCGAGGCGCTCGAGCAACGAGTTGAAGAAGGCCCGCATGACCGGCTGGCCCTGGTACTTGAGATAGGGCAGCGAGATGTTCGCGGTCAGCACCTTCTCCGGCTCGAAGCCGGGATTCACCTGATAGAGCTTGATCAGGCTGCGGAGCGTGAGCCCCGCCCCGATCAGCAGGATGAAAGAGATCGCGACCTGCGCCACCACCACCAGGCTGCGGAAGCGGCGCCTCGTCCCCCCCACCGTGCCACGCTCACCCCCCTCTTTGAGGGCCGAGGTGAGGTCCCGCCTGGCGGCCTGGAACGCGGGCATCACACCGAAAAAGAGACCGGTCACCAGAGAGACGGTCAAGGTAAAGAGCAATACCCGGCCATCGATCATGATCTCGGGAGCCCGCACCGTGAAGCGGCTGGAGAATGCCACCAGCATGCGCACGCTGGCAGCCGCGAGCAGCAGCCCCAGCACACCGCCCGCCAGCGCCAGCAGCACGCTTTCGGTCAACAGCTGGCGGATCAGGCGGCGCCGCGCCGCCCCCAGCGCAGCACGGACCACCAGCTCCCGCTCGCGCCGGATCAGGCGGGAGAGGATGAGATTGGCCACGTTGACGCAGGTGATCAGCAGCACCAGGCCCACCGTGCCCAGAAGGACGAGCAGGACCGGCCGGAACGAGCCGGTGATCTCCTCCATGATGGGGACGACGGGGACGCTGTTGTCCGCGTCATTGCTGTAGGCGTCGGGGTACTCCCGGCGCAGCCGGCCGGCGATCGTGGATACGTCGGCCTGCGCCTGTTGGAGCGTCACGCCCGGCTTCATCAGCCCATAGAGACTCACCAACCGTACGCCGCGGCTGTGGATGGTGCCCTCATTGGACCGGAAGATACAGCCTCCGGCCGTCACGAAAAAATCGTCATCGTCCGGGAAGTCCGGTATCGGCGGCAGAACCCCCACCACGGTGACCTGCCTGCCGTCGAGCTGGAGGGACTTGCCGAGGACCTTGGGGTCACCGCCGAAGTGGCGCTGCCAGTATCGGTAGGTGAGGACGAGGGGAGGAGCGCTGCCGGGATCGTCCTCGCCCGGGGCGAAGGTCCTGCCCAGCAGCGGCTTCACCCCGAGGCTGTTGAAAAAACTGGCAGATACGACTCCGCCCTTCACCTGGTCCGGATCGCCCTGGCCGAGCAGGGTGAACGTCATCAAGTGATATTCCTCGATGCCGTCGAATGTCCGGGCTTCCCGGCGATAGTCCTGCATCTCCGGGATGGAGAAGAAGATGCTCCTGGACGCCGATCTGTACCCGATATGGACCAGCCGTTCGCTGTGCCGGTACGGCAGCGGACGCAGCAGGACTCCATTGACCGCACTGAAGATCGCCGAATTGACTCCGATGCCGAGGGCCAGGCTCAACACCACGGCCGCGGTGAAACCGGGGTTTCGAGCCGCCTGGCGCAGCGCGAACTTCAGGTCCTGTATCAGGATTTGCATGCCGTACTCCCTGGATGCTCGGTCCTCTGGATTCTCATGTCTGCGGGGCGGCTTTGGAGAGCACGGAGTGTAGCACGTCCGCCACGCCCTGCAGGTGCGGTCCGCTCATCATGGTCGCATGATTCCCCGGCACCCGGTGAACCGCGACCGGCTCGCAGGTGTAGGCGCCCCAGCCGAGGTACGGGTCGGATCCCTCGGGATCCTCGTCGGTCTCGGGGTGCAGGCGCTCGCTGGCGCGCAGCAGGGTGATGCGGCCCGGCAGAGGAGAAGGCAGATAACGCTGCCCCGCCCGGACGCAGGCTCGAAAGACCTCCAGCCGCCGCCGCATGAACCGCAGCTCGTCCTCTTGCGACTCCTCCTCCAGCAGGCCGGCGCGCACGGCGAGGCCGGCGAGATGGACCAGTCTCTCGTCGGGAGCGAGCGGCTGCAGCTCCTCCCGCGCAACCTCCAGCCCCGCTTCCGCGGCGAAGAACGCCAGGAGCTTCGCCTCGTCGAGCTCCTGCTCGCCACCGCCCTCGGGCGCGGGAGTATCGAACAGGGCCAGGAGAGCGACCTCCTTCCCGCGCTCCAGGAGCTGCCGCGCCATCTCGAAGGCGACGAGCCCGCCGAAGGACCAGCCGCCCAGGCGATAAGGGCCGGCCGGCTGCACTTCGAGGATCGCGTCGAGATAGAGCGCGGCCATCTCTTCGACTCGCGTGCAGGGCGCCTCTTCGCTGTCGACCCCCCTCGCCTGCAGCCCATAGAAGGGATGCGAGGGGTCCAGGTGCCGCGCCAGCTTGCGGTAGGCCACGACGGCGCCTCCGGCCGGATGCACGCAGAAGAAGGGAGGGAGCGATCCGCCGGAGCGCAGGGGCACCAGGTGAGCCGAGCGCGAGGCTGCGCCGTCTCCCCCCAGGCACCCGGCGAGACCCTCGATGGTCGGAGCCCGGAACAGCTCGGCGAGCGGCAGCGGGCGTCCGAAGCGTCGCTCGATGCGCGCCGCCAGGCGCACAGCCAGCAGGGAGTGTCCTCCCAGCATGAAGAAGTCGTCCTCGACGCCGATGGGCCGGACCTCGAGCAGCTCTTCCCAGATGTGCAGCAGCTCCTGCTCGGTGCGATTGCGGGGTGCCACCGCGCCCAGCCCGTCCATCCGGATCGGGCCGGGGACCGGCAGCGCCCCGCGGTCGAGCTTGCCGCTGGGCAGGACCGGAAGCTGGTCCAGGACGATGAACCAGGCCGGAATCATGTAGTCGGGCAGCCGCTCGCCCAGGAAGCTGCGCAGCTCCCCGGTCGCAGGCGGCGGCCCTTCGACGACCAGGTAGGCGGCGAGCCGCAGACTGCCCGACGTGTCCCCGCGCACCACCACCGCACACTGCCGCACGGCCGGGAGCCGGGACAGGGCGGCCTCCACCTCTCCAGGCTCGACGCGGAAACCCCGGATCTTCACCTGGTCGTCGATGCGGCCGAGAAACTCCAGCTCGCCATCGGGCCGGCGGCGCGCGAGGTCGCCGGTCCGGTAGAGGCGCTCCCCGGGCTCGCCGCCCAGCGGATCGGGCAGGAACGCCCCGGCGGTCAGAGCGGGGCGGGCGAGGTAGCCCCGAGCGAGGCCGGCACCGGCCAGGAAGAGCTCGCCGGGAATGCCGTCCGGTACAGGCCGCAGCCGCAGGTCGAGGACGTGGGCGCGGGCGTTCGGCAGCGGCCGGCCGATCGGAACGTTGGCCCAGGTCAGCTCGTGAGCGCGGTCGCTCGTGGTGCGGAAGACGGTCGCGGTCACCGTCGCCTCGGTCGGACCATACGAAGAGAGGAAGGAAGCCCGCCGGCCGGCCATCTCCGCCCAGGTGCGGAAGCGGGCGCGGGAGACGCTCTCGCCGCCGGTGAGGAAGGCGCGCAGGCAGGCCGGCAGGGGAAGCCGCTCCGCCGCCACGTCGTCCACCCACTGGCGCCAGAGCGCCGCGGGCAGGTCCAGCACAGTCACCCGGTTGCGCTCACAAAAATCCAGGATCTCGCGGCTCGAGAGCTGCCGTGGCTCGGGATGGATGGCGAGCGAGGCGCCGCTCGCCAGGGTGGGGAAGATCTGCAGCACCGAGGCGTCGAAGGAGAGCGGAGCGAACAGCAGCAGGCGGTCGCCGGCGGCGAGCCCCACCGCGTCGACGATGCTGTCGACGAAGTTGACGGCGCCGCGGTGGGTCACCACGACTCCCTTGGCGGCTCCGGTCGAGCCCGAGGTGTAGATCACGTAGGCGGCGCAGGCCGGATCGGCGTGCGGCAGCGATCCGGCGGACGGCGGCTCGACCGCCTCTGCCGGGGAGCCGTCGACCGCGACCAGCCGGCAGGGAAGATCGGCGAGGTGGGGGGCGAGACTCTCGCGGGTCACCACGCTGGCAATCCCGGCGTCCAGCAGGATCATCGCGAGGCGCTCGCGCGGCGCTTCGGGATCGAGCGGCACGTAGGCGCCGCCGGCCTTGAGCACGCCGAGCATCGCGACGAGCGCCTCGCTCGAGCGTTCCAGGCAGAGCCCCACCCGCGTCTCGAGCCCGACGCCGAGGAGCCGCAGGCGGCGGGCCAGACGGCCGGCACGCCGGTCGAGCTCGCCGTAGGTCACGGTACCCGCCGGGGAGAGCACCGCCGGCGCGTCCGGCGTCCGTGCCGCCTGCCGCTCGAAGAGCCGGTGCAGGCAGGCGTCCTGCGGCAGCTCGCGCCGCTCGCCCTGGCCGCCGAGAATCACCTCCCGGCGCTCCTCCTCGTCGAGCAGCGGCAGGTCCGTGACAGCCGCCGCGGGCTCGCCCACGATCCCCTCCACCAGCCGGCCCAGAAGGTGGAGCATCTGCGCCGCGGTGGCCGGCTCGAACAGGTCGGCGTCGTAGTCTAAGTCGCAGATCAGGCCGCCGTTCTCCTCGGCGCAGGAGAGGGTGAGATCGAAGAGCGCCACTCCGGTGTCGACGCCGAAGGGCCGCAGGGTCAGGCGCGACAGCTGCAGCACGGGGCTGGGTGTGTTCTGGAGCACGAACAGCACCTGGAACAGGGGCGTATGGGAGAGGTCGCGCACCGGCTGCAGCTCCTCGACAAGCTTCTCGAACGGCAGATCCTGGTGCGCGTAGGCGCCGAGGGTCACACTGCGCGCTCGCCGCAGCAGCTCCGTGAACGGCGGATCTCCGGAGAGGTCCGTCCGCAGCACCAGAGTGTTGATGAAGAAGCCGATGAGGTCTTCCGTCTGCACATGGTTGCGCCCCGCGATCGGCGTCCCGACGCTGACCTCCGGCTGCCCGCCGTAGCGCGCGAGCAGCGCCTGAAAAGCCGCCAGGAGCGCCATGAACAGCGTCGCTCCGTGGCTGCGGGCGAGCGCGCCGAGCCTCGCCACCAGCTCGTCCGGCAAGCCGAGGGAGCGCCGGGCGCCACGCAGCGTCCGCAGGGCCGGCCGCGGCCGGTCGGCGGGCAACGCCAGCACCGGCGGCGAGTCTCCCAGGCGCTCCCGCCAGTAGGCGATCTCGGCATCCAGCACCTTTCCCGCCAACCACCGCCGCTGCCACTGGGCGAAGTCCGCGTACTGGATCCCGAGCTCCGGAAGGGGCGAGGTCCGGCCGGCGCAGGCGGCCTCGTAAAGGGCCGCCAGCTCCCGCACCAGGACCCCCACCGACCAGCCGTCCCCGACGATGTGGTGCATCGTCACCAGGACCGCATGCTCCTCCTCGTCGAGCGCGACCAGCACCACCCGCAGCAGAGGCCCATGGGCCAGATCGAAGGGGCGCCGCGCCTCCTCCCGCCCCAGGCGCCGCGCCTCGGGAATGCGCCCCGGCTCGGGGAGCCCGCGCAGGTCCACCAGCGGCAGCGGGACGGGTTTCGCGGCAGCGATCACCTGCACCGGCTCGCCGTCGACGGCGGCAAACGTGGTGCGGAGGACCTCGTGGCGGCGCACGATCTCGCTGCAGGCCGCGGCGAGCGCGGCCGGGCGCAGCGGCCCGGCAACGCGCACGCCGGCCGGCATGTTGTAGGTCGCCTCACCCGGAGCCAGCTGATCGAGGAACCAGAGCCGTTGCTGCGCGAACGACAGAGGCAGGGGCAGGTCCCGCGCCACGCGCTCGATCGGCGGCATCCGCACGCCGCCTCCGGATCGCAGCTCGCCGTCCACCCGCCGCGCCAGCTCCGCCGGGGTCGGCGCCTCGAACACTGCTGCGACCGGCAGCTCGACGCCGGCGTACTCGCGCAGCCGGGACACGAGCTGCGTCGCCAACAGGGAGTGCCCTCCGAGGTCGAAGAAGCTGGCGTCCCGCCGCACCTTCTCCGCATTGAGCAGCCCGGAGAAGATCTCCGCCACCAGCTCTTCGAGCACGCCCCGGGGCGCGGCTCCGTCCTGGTCCGCAAGCCGTTCCAGCGGTGGCAGGGCGCGGCGGTCCACCTTGCCGTTGGGGCTCCGGGGCAGCTCTTCGAGCGCCACATAGTGGGCCGGCACCATGGACTCCGGCAGCTCCTCGCGCAGCAGGGAACGCACCTCGCCCGTGTCGAGCGTCACTCCTGCCCTGGGCACCAGATAGGCGAGCAGCCCCTTGCCGCCGGGCAGGTCCTGCCGGACTGCGACCACCGCCTCGCGAACCCCGGGAGCCCGCGACAGGGCCGCCTCGATCTCTCCCAGCTCGATGCGGAAGCCGCGCAGCTTGACCTGCTGGTCGCGGCGGCCCAGGAACTCGATCTCGCCGTCCGGCAGGCGGCGGCCGAGGTCGCCCGTCCGGTACGTGCGTTGCCCGGGCTCCCGGCCGAAGGGGTGCGGCCGGAACGCCTCCGCCGTCAGCTCCGGCCGGCCGAGGTAGCCGCGCGCCAGGGCGATCCCGGCAATGCAGATCTCGCCCGTGACACCCGCCGGGACGAGGTTCATGGAGCGGTCCAGGAGATGGAGCTGCAGGCCTGCGAGCGCCCGGCCGAGAGGCAGCCTGCCGCTCCCCGCGACCAGCGGCGCGGCGCCGGCGCAGACCGTCGCCTCGGTGGGGCCGTAAGCGTTGATCAGGCGGCGCTCCCCTCCCCAGCGCGCCGCGAGCTCGAAGGGGCACGCTTCACCGGCCACGACCAGTGTGCGCAGAGCGGGCAGCTCCTCCGGCGGCAGCGCGGCGAGGGCCGAGGGGGGTAGCGTGACCACGGTGATCCCGAGGTCGCGCAGCACGCTGAGCAGCTCTGGCCCCGGCAGCAGCGCGTCCCGGTCCGCGAAGCAGAGAGTCGCGCCTGCGGCCAGCGACACCGCCAGCTCCGAGATCGAGGCGTCGAAGCTCGGGGAGGAGAACTGGAGCACCCGGCTCTCTGGTCCGACGTCGAAGAGGCGCGCCTGCGCCACCGCGAGATTGCCGAGCCCGCGGTGCGGCACCATCACCCCCTTCGGCTGCCCCGTCGACCCGGATGTGTAGATCATGTAGGCCAGGCTGTCGGGGCCGCAGCCGGCGGAGAGAGGGCCGTCGCCGGTGCCGGCGATCGATTCCCAATCGGTGTCGAGCAGGATGGTGAAACCCCAGCGCTGCGGCAGGTCCTCGACCAGGCTCTCCTGAGTGAGCAGCACCAGCACACCGGAGTCCTCCAGCATGAAGGAGAGCCGCTGCGCGGGGTAGCCCGGGTCCAGGGGGAGATACACGCCGCCGGCCTCGAGCACGGCGAGAAGCGCCACCGCCATCTCCGGCGAGCGCTCCAAACAGACGCCGACCGGCACCTCGCGCCCGATCCCCAGGTCGACCAGATGGCGGGCGAGGCGGTTCGCCCGCGAGATCAGCTCCCGATAGGTCACACCGTGGCCGTTGTAGGAGATGGCGATGGCTTCCGGCGTTTTCTCCGCCCGGGCTGTGCAGAGCTGGAGCAGACCGCGGGAGCCGGCCGGCTCTGCGGCGTCGTTCCACTCGACCAGGACCTGGAAGCGTTCGGCCGGGGCGAGCAGCGGCAGCGCCGCAAGCGATGCGTCGGGATCCGCGGCGATCCCCTGCACAAGGATCGCGAGGTGCTCCAGCAGGCGGCGCATCGTGGTGGCATCGAAGAGGTCGCGGTTGTACTCGGCGAAGGCGACCAGCCCGTTGCGGGTCTCACTGAGCGAAAGGGTGAGATCGAACTTCGACGTGCCGCTCTCGACCGGTTGGCGCCGGATCTCGAGCCCGGAGAGCTGCGGCGGTTCCGGAGCCAGGTTCAGCACCCCGAACATCACCTGGAACAGGGGCATCCGGCTCGCGTCCCGCTCCGGCTGCAGCGCCTCCACCAGCTTGTCGAACGGCAGGTCCTGGTGCGCGAAGGCCTCCAGCGTGACCTCCCGTACCCGTGCCAGGAGCTGCAGGAACCCGGGATTGCCCGAGGCGTCGGTGCGCAGGACCAGGGTGTTGACGAAGAATCCGATCAGCCCCTCCGTCTCGGGATGCCTGCGGCCGGCGATCGGCGTACCGACGACGATGTCCTCCTGACCGGTGTAGCGGTGCAGGAGTGTCTGGAAGGCGGCCAGGAGCACCATGAAGAGCGTCGCGCCCGAGGCCTGCATCGGCTTCTGCAGGCCGGCCGCGAGACTCTCCGGCAGCAACGCCGATGCGCTGGCGCCGGCGAAGGTCTGCACTGCGGGTCGAGGGCGGTCGGTGGGGAGGTCGAGAGTCGCCAGCCCGGCGAGGTGCCGCTGCCAGAACGCCAGCTCCCGAGCCAGCGACTCTCTCTGGAACCGCTGCCGCTGCCAGCAGGCGAAGTCGGAGTACTGGATGGGGAGGACGGGAAGAGGCGATGGACGGCCCGCCGTGAAGGCTGCATACAGGGCGACCACCTCGCCGACCAGCACCTCCATCGACCACAGATCGCTCACGATGTGGTGCATCGTCAGCAAGAGCCACTGATCCGCGGACCCCAGGGTCAACAGCACGACCCGCAGCAGATGTCCTCGGGAGAGGTCGAAAGGCCACCGTGCCTCGGCCACCGCCAGCCGCTGCGCCTCGACCTCCCGCGCCGCCGCCGCGAGCCCGCGCAGATCCACCACGGGAAGGGACCAGGGTCCCGGTGGCGAGACGAGCTGGACCGGCTCGCCGGCAACGGCGTCGAAGCGGGTGCGCAGCACCTCGTGGCGCCGGACCACCTCGGCGAACGCCCGGCCGAGCGCCGTTGCGCTGACGCTGCCGAGCAGGCGGAACGCCGCGGCGTTGTTGTAGAGGGAGCTGCCGGGCTCCAGCCGGTCGAGGAACCAGAGGCGCTGCTGGGCGGAGGAGAGCGGAGAGCCCCCCGCCCCCCTCTCCTGCGGCAGGATCACCGAACGGGAGAGATCGACCCCCTGCTCGCGCAGCAGGGCCTCGAAGAGGCGGCGCCGCTCCGGCGACAACCCGGAGATCGTCTGTGCCAGACTGTTCATTGAGCCCTCTCTTCGAGCATCGCCAGCACGGCGTCCTGGGACAGGCTCTGCAGCGCGTCCAGCGCATGGGCGATCTTCGCCAGGTCGTCGAGGCTCTCCGCCTGCCTGGCACCGACGACTTCCGCCAGCCCCGCCACCGTCGGCGTCTCGAAGAGGCTGCGCAGCGGCAGCTCGACCCGCAGCTCCTCGCGGATGCGGGAGATCGCTCGTGTCGCCAGCAGCGAGTGGCCTCCCAGGGCGAAGAAATTGTCGTGGATGCCGATCCGCTCGACCCGCAGGACGTCGCTCCAGATCGCCGCCAGCGCCTCCTCGGTCGGTGTGCCTGGCGCGACGTACGCCTCCTCGGCCGCCCACTCCGGCTCCGGGAGGGCCCGGCGGTCCACCTTGCCGTTGGGAGTCAGCGGCAGCCCGTCCAGGAAGAGGAACGCCGAAGGCACCATATAGTCCGGCAGGCGCTCCGCCAGGAAGCCGCGCAGCTCCTCGGCCTCGGCGCGCAGCCCCGCCACGCTCGCCACGTAGGCCGCCAGGCGCTTGTTGCCGGGGCGGTCCTCCCGCACCAGCACCGCCGCCTCGCGCACGGCCGGATGCTGCCCGAGCACCGACTCGATCTCCCCGAGCTCGATGCGCAGCCCCCGCAGCTTCACCTGATGATCGAGCCTGCCCAGGAAATCGATGTCGCCGTCCGGCAGATAGCGGACCAGATCCGCCGTGCGGTAGAGCCGCGCTCCCGGCTCCTCGCTGAACGGATCGGGCACGAACTTCTCCGCCGTCAGGTCGGGCCGCCGCAGATAGCCGCGGGCCAGCCCGACGCCGCCGACGTAGAGCTCCCCCGGCACTCCCACCGGCACCGGCCGCTGGCTGCGGTCGAGCACGTGGATGCGGGTGTTGTCGACCGCCCGGCCGATGGTGGGAAGGCTGCCGCCCTGTCCCTGCGGCGGCACTTCGACGACCGTCGAGGTGACGGTGTACTCCGCCGGTCCATAGTGGTTCATCAGGCGAAAGCCGACCCCGGGGTCGGGTCCGCGGTGCAGGCGGTCGCCGCCGATGATGAGCGCCCGCACACGCAGCGGCAGACCGGGCGGGATCTTCTCTTCGAGCACCCCTTCCGCCAGCGGGGTCATCAGGTAGGCCAGGGTGATCCCCTGCTCCGACCACCAGCGGATCATGCCCGGCGAGGAGAGCCGGGTCTCGTCGTCCGGGATGTGCACGCTGGCTCCGCCCGCGAGATAGGGCCACAGCTCCCAGATCGAGGCGTCGAAGGCGGGGCTCGCGATCTGCGTGCCGCGGTCGTCGGGGCCCACCCTATAGAGGTCCTGGTGCCAGCGCACCAGGTTCATCAGACCGGCGTGGGGGATCTCCACTCCCTTGGGCCTCCCCGTCGAGCCCGAGGTATACACCACGTAGGCCAGGTTGTCGAGGGTGACCCCGCTCGCCGGCGGACGATCCTCGTCACCGGTGATCGACTCCCAGTCGGTATCGAGGCAGATGACCTTCGCCCCCGACTCCGGCAGCGCGTCGACGAAGCGCCGCTGGGTGAGCAGCACCGGTGCGCGCGCGTCGTCCAGCAGGAACGCCAGCCGGTCCTTGGGATAGGTGGGGTCGAGCGACACGTAGGCCCCGCCGGCCTTGAGCACGCCGACGATACCCACGATGCGTTCGGGTGTGCGCTCGGTGCACATCGCCACCAAGACCTCCGGACCGACTCCGAGCGCACGCAGGTGGTGGGCCAGGCGGTTGGCGCGGGCGTCGAGCTCGGCGTAGCTGAGCCGCGCCTCCCGCGACGACACCGCGACCGCCTGCGGCCGCTGCGCCGCGTGGAGCGCGAACCGCTCGTGGACCATCGGCACCTGGGGACAGTCCTTCGCGGTGTCGTTCCACTCGAGAAGAATCTGAGCGCGCTCCCATTCGGCGAGCAGCGGCAGCTCCGAGAGGCGGCGGCGCGGGTCCGCCGCGAGCCCCTCCAGCAACACCGCCAGCTGGCTGGCCATCCGCCGCACGGTCGCGCCGTCGAACAGGTCCAGGTTGTACTCCAGGCCGCCGGCCAGATCCCTCCCCACCTCGGCCAGGACGGCGGTCAGGTCGAACTTCGCCGTGCCGCTGCTCACCTCGACCGGCGTGAGGGTGAGCCCCGGCACCTCGAGCGGGCCTCCCGGCGCGTTCTGCAGCGCGAAGACCACCTGGAACAGCGGCGTGCGCGACAGGTCGCGCTGCGGATGCAGCTCCAGGACCAGCTTCTCGAAGGGCAGATCCTGGTGCGCGTAGGCCGCGAGCGAGCTCTCCCGCATCCCCTCCAGCAGCTCGCTGAACCGCGGATCGCCCGCCAGGCTCGTGCGCATCACCAGCGCGTTGACGAAGAAACCGATCAGCTCTTCCGTCTCGATCTGGGCCCGCCCGGCGACCGGGGTTCCGACGACGAGGTCCTCCTGGCCGCTGTACCGCGCCAGCAGGACCTGGAAGGCCGCCAGCAGGGTCATGAACAGAGTGGCCCCCTGCCGGCGGGAGAGGACCCGGAGCCGCTCGGCGGCCCCGTCCGGGACGCGCAGCGGGCAGATGGCGCCGCGGAAGGTCTGCACGGCCGGGCGCGGGCGGTCCGTGGGCAGCTCCAGCACCGGCGGTGAATCCCCCAGCCGCTGCCGCCAGTACGCGACCTCGGCGTCCAGCACATCGCCGGACAGCCACTGGCGCTGCCAGCAGGCGAAGTCGGCATATTGGATCCCGAGCTCCGGCAGCGGCGACGGCCGGCCCTCGGAGAAGGCTCCGTAGAGGACCGCCATCTCGCGCACCAGCACCCGCATCGACCAGCCGTCGCTGGCGATGTGGTGGATGGTGAGCAGCGCGATGTGGTCCTCCCGTCCGAGCGCCAGCAGACCGGCGCGCAGCAGCGGCCCCCGCACCAGATCGAACGGCCGCCGCGCCTCCTGGCGCAGCAGCCGCCGGGCCTCTCGCTGGCGCCCGGGCTCGGGCAGGGCGGCCAGATCGACGACCGGGAGAGGCAGCGGCCCCGGTGCGCCGATCACCTGGACCGGCTCTCCCGAAGCCGTGCCGAACGTGGTGCGCAGCACCTCGTGCCGGCGCACGATCTCCCGCAGGCTGGCGGCGAGCGCAGGCACCGCGAGCCGCCCCCGCAGGCGAACCGCTGCCGGGATGTTGTAGGCCGCACCGGCCGGCTCCAGCTCGTGCAGGAACCAGAGCCGCTGCTGGGCGAACGACAGCGGCAGTCGACGGTCGCGGGCGGCCGTCTCGATGGGAGGCACCACCAGTCCGGCGCCGGACCTTGCCGCCTCGGCCACGGCCTCCGCGAACGAGGCGACCGTCGGCTGTTCGAAGAGGCTGCGCAACGCGACGTCGACCTGGAGCAGCGCCCGCACCCGCGAGATCACCTGGATGGCGAGCAGGGAATGGCCGCCGAGCTCGAAAAAGTCCTGGTGGGGGGCGACGCGTTCGCGGCCGAGGACATCCGCCCAGATGCCGGCGACCATCTCCTCGAACGGCGAGTCGAATCCCGGTCCGTCCTCCAGAGCCTCGATCGCGGGCCCGGGAGCGGGCAGCGCCCTCCGGTCGACCTTGCCGTTGGGGGTCAGCGGCAAGGCGTCGAGCTCGAGATAGGCCATGGGGATCATGGGCTCGGGCAGGCGCTCGCGCAGGAAGCCCCGCAGCTCACCGGCCGTCGGCCCGTTCCCCGGCGCGACCGCCACGAAGTAGGCCGCGAGATCCCGCGCCTCTCCAGGCCAGGCGAGGACCACCGCGTCGCGCAGCGCCGGGTGTGTCCGCAGAGCGGCCTCGATCTCCCCCAGCTCCACACGATGTCCACGGACCTTCACCTGATGGTCCCGCCGCCCCAGGAAATCGAGCACTCCGTCCGCCGCGAAGCGCCCCAGGTCGCCGGTCCGGTAGAGCCGGCCTCCCGGCTCCGTGGCGAACGGGTCGGGCACGAAGGTGGCCGCCGTCCGCGCCGGATCGCCCAGGTAGCCGCGCCCGACTCCGGCGCCGGCCATACCGATCTCGCCGGCGCAGCCGAGAGGCAGGAGGTCGAAGCGGGAGTCGAGCACGTGGATACGGAACCCGGGGATCGGCCGTCCGACCAGCACGCGCGTCGCCGCGGCCGGCGGCGGCGCCGTCAAGACGTGGTGCGTCGTGTCGTCCGAGCACTCCGTGGCGCCGTAGGTGTTGATCAGCGGCACCCCGGGAAAGCGCTCGAACCAGCGCCGGGCGAGCGGCACCGGCAGAGTCTCGGCATTCGAGATCAGGAACGTGAGGTCCGGGAGGTCGCCGGCGTCTCCCCGGGCCGCCAGGTCGGCGAGGACCTGCAGCATCGGCTCGAGCAGCGTCGGCACCGTCTCGAGCACCGTCGTGCCGTCGCGCCGCAGCGCGCGCAGCAGGCCGGCCGGGTCCAGGGCCGTCGCATCGCGGTAGATCGCCACGCGCCCCCCGACCATGAGCGCCGCCAGGGATTGCCAGACCGAGATGTCGAAGCAGTGCGAGGCGTTCTGCGCGACGGTGCTCCGGGGGCCGAGACCGAGCAGGTCGATCTTCGCCCACAGGTGGTTGAGCATTCCGGCGTGCTCGACCATCGCTCCCTTCGGTGCTCCCGTGGAGCCGGAGGTATAGAACACGCAGGCGAGCTGGCGAGGGTCGACGCACACCGCGGGAGCGGGCGCCGTCTCCGGCTCGGCTCCGGGCTTCTGGACAAGGTCCCAGCAAAGCACGGCCGGAGCGGGGGCCGCGGGGTCCGCCAGCGCGCGGGCTCGCGCTGCGAGCCGCTCCTCGGTGGCGATGGCGGCGAGCCCGGCGGTCGCGAGGACCGCCTTCAGGCGCATGTCCGGGTGGTGCGGGTCGAGCGGGACGAATGCGGCTCCCGTCTTGAGGATGCCGAGGATCGCCGCGAGCATGCCGGCGCTGCGCTCGCCCAGGATCCCGACCCGGGCCTCGCATCCAACGCCCCGCGCGAGCAGCCAGCGGGCGATGCGGTCGGCGCGGTGGTCCAGCTCGCCGTAGGTCTCCTGCCCTCCTTCCCAGATCGCCGCGACGGCCCCGGGCGCGCGGCGCGCCCAGGCCGCCACGAGCTCGTGGGCATACCCCTGCGGCCGGACGCCTTCCGCGCCGTCGTTCCACTCCGCCAGGAGCTGGTGCCGCTCGGCCGGGGAGAGGAGGGGCAAGGCAGAGAGCACCCTTCCAGGATCGGCGGGCATGGCTGCGAGCAATCCCGCGAGGTGGCCCAGCAGACGCGCCACGCCGGTTGCGTCGAAGCGACGGGTCTCATAGGAAGCTTTGAGGCGCAAGCCGCGGCCCGGCACCGCCAGCACGCTCAGTGGATAGTTGGTCTGCTCCAGGACCTCGCCGCCGGACACCTGCAAGCCGCGGCCTGCCTGCTCCCGCACCGACTCGTCCACCGGATAGTTCTCGAAGGCCAGAATGGTCTCGAACAGCGCACCGCCCCGCGCCACCTCGCTCCACACCTGCACCTGCGACAGCGGGCTGTACTCGTACTGGCGCACCGCCGCCTGGCGCTCCTGCAATTCCGACAGCCACACCGGCAGCCGCGCCTCCCCAGGCACCCGGACCCGCGCCGGCAGGGTGTTGATGAACAGCCCCACGATCTCCTCGATCCCCGCGAGCGACGCCGAACGCCCGGAGCTCACCGCGCCGAACACGACGTCCTCCTCCCCGCTGTAGCGCTGGAGCAGCACCGCCCAGGCACCCTGGACCACGGTGTTGAGGGTCACCTGGCAGCGCCGGGCGAGCTCCCGCAACGCCTCGGTCGACGCCGCCGGGAGCCTCAGCT
>WNGB01001489.1_pt1 | contig 44273 bp, 41 predicted proteins | sample 5400681 | NCBI WGS metagenome assembly WNGB01 (sample SAMN13153367, study PRJNA577476) | soil metagenome | isolation source: 115 cm soil or saprolite under grassland replicate 2 | place: USA:California | collected 2016-06-15 | reverse complement strand
ATTCTTCGGCGAACACCGGCACCTGCTGCCACCAGCTCAGGTGATTGCCGCCGGCACCGTGCAGGAACAACAGGGCGGGCGCGGAGCCGCCCGTGTCCTCGTAGTAGAGACGGAAGCCGTCCTTCGGCAAGAAAGCCATGGCGGGGCTAGGGCTTCGCCGCTGCGACGAGCGCCGCCGTGTCGGAGAACTCGTGGAACTCCACCACCTTCCCATTGCGAAACGTCCAGAAGTCCGCCTTGGACGTGTCGACGGTTCGTCCGGTCTTCCGATTCAGCCAGGCCGTCGAGCCCCGCACGGCGACCGCCTCGCCTTCCGCGATGAATTCGACGGTCTTGTAGTTGATCATCTCCCAATCCGCGAGCAGCCCGTCGAAATACCGCCCGAAGTCCTTCTTGGAGGTGATGGCCGCGGTGAATTCGGCCTCGGGCGCGCCGGCGGCAAGCGAATACACTCGGACGTCATCCGCCATGAAGTCGAGCCAGGCTTTGACGCTGCCGCCTTTGCTGTCGTGCCATTGGCCGTATGCGCTCTTGAGCTTCGCGACGTTGTCCGAGGGAGATCCCATGGGGTCACCTCCTGGTCCGGTCGTGACGAGATGGGGGTCCGAGCCCCGCGAGCGGGCGCGATCGTATCACACCGCCCATCCCTGGGACACGGGCGCCCCGGACACGCCTCGCGGGCGGCCCGCGAGCGACTTGACTATACGTGGATCCTCAAACAACCTATCCTCCGCCGACCAGATCGTGCGGTGACCATCAATGCCGTCACGGAGGTGCTCCTGTGCCATTCGGAAGCAATGACTGGCTCGCCTTGACCTCGGAACCGACCCTGGAGCCACCGCTGCCCATCTGCGATCCCCATCACCATTTCTGGGACTTTCGCACCGCCCGCATCCCCTATCAGCGATACCTGCTCCACGAGCTGGCCGACGACATCAACAGCGGCCACAACGTGCGGTCTACCGTCTTCATCGAGGCGCGCGCGATGTACCGAGCGGACGGCCCGGAGGAGATGCGGCCCGTAGGGGAAGTCGAGTTCGTCCAGGGGCTGGCCGCGGCCAGCGCGAGCGGGCTGTACGGCCCCGGTCGAGCCGCCGCAGCGATTGTCGGTCACGCCAACCTGAACCTGGGTGAGCGCGTGGCGCCGGTGCTGGAAGCGTTGCGCGCGGCCAGCCCCAATCGGTTTCGGGGCATTCGCCATTCCGTGACCTGGGATCCTCATCCCGAGGTGGAGAACACGGCGGCGCACAAGATCCAGGGGCAACTGGCCAGCGAGCAGTTCCGGGCGGGCGCGCGAGTGCTGGCGCGGATGGGTCTCTCCCTGGAGGCGTGGCTCTACTTCCCGCAGCTATCCGAGCTGGCCGATTTCGCCAAGGCCGTCCCGGACCTGACGATCGTCCTGAACCACATCGGCGGCCTGCTGCGGGTCGGGCCCTACGCCAATCGTGACGACGAGGTGCTGGCCACCTGGCGGCGCGGCATCGCGGCGGTGGCCGCGTGTCCCAACGTGTACGTCAAGCTCGGCGGCGTCGGCATGCCCCGTACCGGATTCGACTGGCATACGCGCACCACGCCCATCGGCTCCGAGGAGCTCGCCAAGTCGATGGCCCCCTTCATGACCTACTGCATCGAGCAGTTCGGCCCCAGCCGGAGCATGTTCGAAAGCAACTTCCCGGTGGACAAGGTTTCCTTCTCCTACAACGTGATGTACAACGCCTTCAAACGGCTGTCGAAGAGCTACTCGGCGTCCGAGCGCGCGGCGATGTTCCACGATACGGCGGCTCGCGTCTATCGGGTCGCCGTGTAGAGGGACCATGGATCCGCCCGCCGACACGGACTTCCGTGAGCTGCGGATCTTCCTCGAGAGCATCCTCTGCGATCTCTGCCGGTTTCGTCACGCCGCCCGGGACGGCGTGTCCCCGACCAAGACGCAGATTCATCAGAAGATCCGCGTGGGCCCGGGGGCGTTCGCGGACATCCGCGTCGCGGCCGGTGAGCTCCCTCCATATTTCATAGAGGTCGATGTCGGCTACTCCCGTCAGCGCGTGATCGACAGCGTGCGGCTGAAATACGCGCGGCGGACGCCGGCCAGCGAAGGTACGCGCAAGGTCATCGTCCTCGTCGATAGTCAACTCGCGGCCGCCTCCGCGGCCCTCGATGCGGAGCTACGTGGTCTCTTGGCTCCCGGCCTCGACCTCGAGTTGTGGGACGATCGGCATCTTTCAGCCCTCATCCGGGACACCCTCGGCCTCGACATCTCGAGCTTCGTGGAGGACCGGCTGCTCGAGCTTCGCCAGGCCGTCGACCGGGCCAAGGCCGCTCATGCCTTCGGCGCAGCGACAATCGTGGATCCCCTCCGCTCCACCCTCCTCTGGCACTTCGCCTACTGGCGCCTCGCCCAGCTTCGCGAGGCGGGCTGCGTCGATCCGCGGGCCATCCTGCCCCCGGGGCGCCACTCGAAGGTGGTGGTGGTCATGGCCGATATCTGCGCGTATTCGAGCTATGTGCGTGACACGCGCGACGATCGCGTGATCCGCGAGTCCCTCACGAGCTTCGCGTCGAAGTCGCGCTACCGCATCATCAACGACGGCGGCATGCTGTATCAGTTCATCGGCGACTCGGTGGTCGGCTTCTTCGGGATCCCGTCGGGGGCCGTGGATGACACGTCGCGGGCCCTCGCGTGTGCCCGCGGCCTCGTTGACATCGGGGCGGCGGTGGCCGAGGAATGGCAGCGGCAGATCGATCAGGTGGAGCCGGCAGCGGGAGTGCACGTGGGCATGGCGCTCGGCGAGGTCCAGATGCTATCCCTCCGTCCGTTCAGCCGCACCCACATGGGCGCAGTGGCCGATGCCATGAATCTCGCCGCCCGACTCAACTCGGTGGCCGGACCCGGCGAGATCGTCGTAAGTAATCTCCTCCACCAGGCATTGTCCGATACCGAGCGCGCAGCGTTCACCGAGCTCGAGCCGGTGGAAGCCAAGAACATCGGGCGCGTGAGAGCCTGGAGGCTCGCCGCGCGCTGACGGAGGAGGGACAGTGGGCGGGGGCTCGGCCAGGCTCAGGCAGGTCGGCGTTCGATGAAGCGGGCGAGCTCGTTCATATCCTCGTCGAAGAACGCGAACACGGGAATCGAACGGTGGAGGCCGTTTTTCAGGAACTGATCCATCAGGTCGGCGTTCTCGTCCCGCAGGAAAATCCTCATCTCGATACCCGGCATGCCTTCCACCAGCTTGACCACGAAGGGCAGCGAAGCGATCGCGGCACCGCACCAGTCCTCGGTGATGACGAGGATCTTGCGCGTAGCCGCGAAGCGTTTCAACACCTGGGCGTCCCCGGGGGCCACCGCGGTCGAGTCCAGGGCCGCGAGGAACCGCTCCTTGTTCATGGACATCTGGTCGACGTATTCGCGCACTGTCATGCCCTGCCCGAACCGTTCCTTGGTCACCACGGTGGCTTGCCTCCCCGCTTCCCTGGCGCTTCATGCCCTGCGCGATCCCCGCGGATGATCACGCGGCACCCTGGCATGTTTAGCGGACGGGACCCGGTGGAGGTGGCGGCGGCGTTCCGGCGGGCGGCGGCGGTACACCCGGCGGCGGGGGTGGTGGCGGGGCCGCCGCCGACGTATAGGCCGGCCGCGAGCCTCGAGGGACGGGCACCTGATTGCCTTTGGCGTACATGCACTGCATGTATGCGATGTCGTAACGCCGCTGCACCGAGACACCGGAACCGTAAGCATTGCCGGCGCCGACGGCCGTCCCTCCGAGAAGTCCGGCGCCCGCGCCGACGGCGGCCCCGGTAGCCGGACTACCTGCGGCGGCACCGATAGCGGCTCCGAGTCCGGCGCCCACTGCCGTACCGACCGCCGCCCCCGTCACGGTACTGGCGGCCCCAGCCTCATTGGGTGTCGTGCCTGTCTGCTGCAGCGCCCACTGTCGACACACGCCGTCATCACTCTGGAACTGCTCGAAGTTCTTCGCAGTGCCCGGGAGGACGAGGACGCGCGGTCCCGTCGGCACCGTGGCGCAGGCCGCGAGCAGAAAGCACGCGACGGCCGGCACGACAACCCGTCTCGCCGTCACGGATTTCTCGGCGGGACCCGAATCCATGGCTCAGGGCAACTTCGAACCTGCGGATAATATCCTTCGGCGCTCTGGCAGTAGTACCAGTCCGTCGGGGGCGCCGGAGGAGGTGCCGGCGCCTGCTGCACGTAGACCTGGGGCTGCTGCACGACAACCGGCGGGTAGTAGGGCGGCGGGTACCAGTAATATGACCAACGCTTGCCTCTCTTGTGAAGCGTACGACCAAGATTGCCGTCGCGCTACCTGAAGAGAATCCTGCCACGGACTCAATACGGACAGCCTGGAGGGCGCATGGGACGCCATCGGCGATATGAGCGATGCCGGCGGTGGTGGAGATGGTAGCAGTGGTGATGGCGGCGACGGTGGCGGAGGGGGCGACTGAGCGCCATCCTTGTCGTCCGCGCGTGAACCGACCGAGTGAAGTCGCCCCGTCTCGTGCGTCCGTAGATAGGACGCCCGCCCCCGCCTCGCCTCGGCGGTCCCAGCTCGCGGAGGATCAGCCGAGTTGCTACGGTCCTGGGTGGCCACGTCCCAAAGCTCGAGGACGCGATCTGGCTGGGCTTCCCCGCAGACGTTATGAGCGTCGCCCTCGTCACCGCGACGCAGTGCGCCGGCACCACGAGAGTCCTGACATCCGCGCCGGCATGGCGATGCTCCTTGCCGCGCTCGCCGCCGAAGGGAAGAGCACGATCAATAACATCGGCCAGATCGAGCGCGGCTACGAGCGGATCGACGAGCGGCTGAAGGTGCTGGGAGCGAAGATTGAACGACACGACTGACGAACGGCGGCGGCCCGGACCTCTCAGGCCGGCTCGATCGGCATGCGGGCGATTCCGAGCCAGGCGATCGGGACGCCCGCCTTCTCGGCGGCCTGCTCGGCCGGCAACGAGCCGTCCCAGTCGGCGGCGATGAAACGCCGGGCGTTGACGCCGGCCGAGGCGTCGGACACCAGCCAGAGCAGGGGCGGCACCATGATGTCCGGCTGGAGCATCTTGCTGCGTTCGCCCGCATCGTCGCCGACGAGCGGAGTGTTCGTCACGCCGCCGGGGACCAGTACGTTCGCGGTGACGCCGGTGCCCTCCAGATCCGCGGCGAGCACGGCCGTCGCGGACTCGGCAGCGGCCTTGCTCGCACCGTACAGCAAATAGCCCGCGCGGACCATCGTGCCGAGACTGGTGGTCACGGTGATGACGCGTCCCCGCCGGGCGCGCAGCATGTGCGGCACCACCGCGCGCGCCATCATGATCGGCGCCGTGGCATTCACCGCGAGAAAGCGGTTCCACTGGTCGGGGGTCGCTTCCCAGAAACGGATCGGATTGCGTCGCTGATTCGCGCGCACCGACGCCTGGCCGATACCGGCATTGTTGACGAGCACGTCGATCCGGCCGAAGCGCTCCAGCGCCGTGGTGACGATTCGGTCGAACGCATCCGGTTGCGCGAGGTCGGCGGGCACGGCCAGCACTGAACCCGGTGTGCCAGCTCCCGCCGGGGCCAGCGTCGCCAGCGTCGCCGCATTCCGATCGACCGCCACGACATCCATGCCGCTCCCGACGAGGCCGAGGGCCATCGCCCGTCCGAGGCCGCTCGCCGCGCCGGTCACGATCGCGGCCTTACGCCCTGTTGCCATTGGTGTGTCCTCCTTGCCTCCCGCGCCGGGTGACCCTCGCTCCTCCTTTTCGTCCAGGCCCGCGCGGTGTCTAGCCCGGGCCGGCGAGCTCGAGAAACGCCTCCGTGATTCGCCCGGGAAGTGTGGCATCTCCGCGCTTTCGGCTCCAGCCGAGATCATGCCCGCCGGCCACTTGCAGCAGCGCCGTCCGACCAGGAATCAGCTCCCGTGCCTTCTCCAGCTCGGCGGGCGAGCCGAATGGATCGGCCATCCCACTGACGAAGAGCGTGGGCACGCGGAGGTCTCCCACTGACGAAGAGCGTGGGCACGCGGAGGTCTGGAAGGTGGGCGATGCGGAGGTCGCGGGGACGCCCAGGCGGATGCAGCGGATAGGACTGAAGCAGGAGGGCGCTCGCCAGCGCGGGCTCGGCGGCGAGGAGCATGGAGGCCTGGCGGCCACCGTAGGAGTGGCCGCCGAGGAAGAGTCGGCCGCGCACGCGCTCCCGAAGCACGCCAAGCGCGGCGCGTAGCCCTTCGCGGTCACGCGCGGAGCCGGCCGGCGATGGCCCACCGCGCGGACGGGCCTGGCGATAGGGCAAATCACAGCGCAGGACGGCGACCCCGCGCGCGGCGAACGCCTCGGCGACCGCCATCAGGAGCGGTGCCTCGGCGTTTCCGCCGGCGCCGTGGGTGAGCACCAGGCCATCGGCGTCGCTCGACCCTGCCGGGTGCAGGACGCCACGGATGGGCGGGTCACTCGCGACGGCAATGCGCTCGGTGGCCACCCCCGCCACGCCCCTGGTCCGCCAACTCAACTGGTCGGGGGCGGGCCAAACGTCATGACGTAGGTGGGGCGCACCTTGAAAAGCACGCGCACCTCGCCTTTGGGGTCGCGCAACGGATAGGGGGTCGTGTTGATATAGCGCTTGGCCATCTCGTTCACGTTGTCCGTGGCCTGGCGCCCCTTGACGGGATCGGTCTCCTCGATCGTCTCCACGACCTTGCCGTTGATGGCCATCCAGTGGTACGGATTCTCCGGATTGACACAGAGGATCGCCACGTCTGCCCGCTCCCGCATGTTGCGGTCCTTGAGGCGGCCCTTCTTCGTGTTCACGAGGATATGGGTGCCATCGTGGGCGATCCAGATCGGCGTCAGCTGAGGCAGGCCGTTTCGCTTGATGGTGGCCAGGGTCGCCGTGACGCTCTTCTCGAGGAGCGATCGATAGGACTCGTCGAGGTCGGCGATCGACGAGATCTGGCCGCGCGAACCAGTCTCGAATGCGTTCTCGTTCCCGGGCATGATGACGTCGGCGGTCCGGATAGCCATGGAAGCTCCCTCCCTGATAGTGGTGGTGTGCCGAGACCCGAGCGCCCCTCGCGAACGCCCGCACCTATGCTGAGCGACGCCTTCCCACCGTCCCCAGCCTAGGAGCGCGTCGCCAGTTCGTGCACGTAGGAAGGATGGGCGGTGGCCGAGTCGCCCGCCACCGTGGTGCGATGCATGACGCGCTCGTAGCGCGCGCTGTCCCAGAGGCGGCCGCGGTGCAGCACGCAGCGGTTGTCCCACATCACGAGATCGCCCACCTGCCACCGGTGCCCGTAGACACGGTCGGCGCGCACCGTCTGCTCGAGCAGCTTCAGGATGAGCATGCGGCTTTCGTCGAGGCCCAGCCCTTCGATGTACCAGGCGTGGGAGCCGATGTAGAGCGACCGCCGGCCATTCCGCGGGTTGGCGCGCACGAGGGCGTGGCGGACCGGCGGATAGTCGCGGCCGATCTCGGTGCCGATCCCCGGATCGATCAGGCTGCGCGAGAAGCCGAAGCTGTGCACGACGATCTTGCCGTCCACCTCGCGCCGGAGCTCCTCGGGCAGGTGCTCGTAGGCCACTCGCATGCTCGCGAACTCGGTCTCCCCTCCATCGGGCGGCACCACGCGCGCAGACAGGGCGGAGGAGTGGGCGGGCACCGGCTTGAACGAGCTGTCGCTGTGCCAGAGCTGATTGCCGGACTGGTAGAGCATCCGGCGGTCGTCCCAGCCCATCAGCTTGCCCTCCGCATCGGTGTTGGAGAGGTCCACGATGTGGGCGCCCAGGCGATCCTCGCCCCCCAAGGTGCGCACGGTGGTCTCGAGCTGGCCCCAGCGCTCGCTGAACGCCATCTGCTGGGCATCGCTCAGGGCCTGTCCGTGGAAGACCAGCACCGAGTAGTCGTCGAACGCGATCGCGATGCGTTCGAACGTAGCGGGGTCGAGCGGCCGGGTGAGGTCGACCCCCGAGACCTCGGCCGCGAACGCGGGATGAACCGGTGTGACGGTGAGCGCGCTCGTGATGGTCGCCATGGCGGCCTCCTCGCTCGTGATTCTAGCCTCCGGCCGCTCCCCAGCTCAAGGGGGGCGAGTGGCCGGAGACGGGCCCTCTGAGATCGCCTCCTATCGTGACCAGGGCTACCTCGTGGTTCCCGACGTGCTCGACGCGTCCACTCTCGAGAATGCGCGCCAGGAGATGGTGCGCATCCTCGACGGCGCGCGGGCGGTGAGCTCCCACACCGACATGTACGATCTCGAGCCTGGGCACCGGCCGGACGATCCCGGGTGCGCCGGGTGAAGACGCCGCACCGCTTCTTCCCGGTGTTCCAGCACCAACGAGCCGGCTCCCGCGCTCCGCACCTAGGGCGCCACGTCCAGGCTGTCCGATCATTCGAGCCTGACATCCTCCCCGCGCAGTGGAGGTTCGGGGGCAGCTTGAGGCTTGCGGGAGCGTGAGGGCTCGAAGATCGGCTCGAGGAGCGTGAGAAAGGTCGACACGAGAAGGGCGCCGAAGGCGGCCACGACCTTGCCCTGGGCACTCGAGAGATACGGTGTCCCGGGAATAGCGAGAGCCCAGACAAGAAACGCTATCGTCGAAGCGATCAGTTTCCACCAGGGCCATTCCTTCCATGATGGGAACACGCTGAATCCCTCGCCGCGCCGCTTTCCGGCCAGGACGAGAAGAAGGAGAACGGGAGTCAGCGCCACGAAGAACCAGTAGAGCCTGATCTCGGTCACGAAGGTGAAGGTCGCTGCGACTGCCGGCATCGCGGACAGGGCCGCGACGTAGAGCGTGACGATTTCCGCCGGGATGTATCGGGCAAGAGCAACGAGGGCATTGGAGGCCGCGGTGGGGTCGCGCCGCCCGCTCTGAGGTGGCTCGCCAGTGCGAATGACGCCTGTCGTGAGTGGTCCGGTCACCGTCGCCGTGTCGCCGGGCGGGCTCCGTCGAAGCCACCTTGCTCTTGCCACCTCCTCGTCAGCGAGCGCGTTGAGGCTCATGGCTATCCTCCACTGCGACATACGTCTCGATCAAGGCGATAGAGCCGCACAGCAGACCCGGACGACGGGCGGAACGATAGTACCCGCAGCCGACCGTTCCTGGTAAGCGAAGGTTGACGGCCCGGGGCCGTGGTCAGCGCGGGCGGTCTTCGGCCAGGCGCGCGGGATCCACCCGGACGCGGTCCCGGATCAGCGTGGCGGCGGCCCGCAGCTCACTCTCGTTCTTGGGGTCCTCGGGATCGCCGCCACGGTCGAGCCCGACCACGGCACGCACGATTCCGTCCTTCAGGTAGAAGCCGAGGAACTTTCGGCTGGCCGGCTCGCCCCGGAACACCAGCCGATCCCACTCCGCGGCAAACCCGACGTACTCGATGGTGTGCTCGTACTGATCGGACCAGAACGTGTGGAGGTAGTCGTACGGCGCAGTCGCGCCCAGCATGGCGCGAGCCGCCGCACGCCCCTGCTGGAAGCCGTTGTTCCAGTGTTCCACACGCAAACGCCCGAAGAGCGGATGCGCGTGATTGGCCACATCGCCCGCCGCGTAGACATCGGGCAGCGTGGTACGGCAGTGCTCGTCGACGAGCACCCCGTTGGCCACTTTTGCGCCCGCCGCCTCGAGCAGGTCCGTATTGGGCACGATGCCGATGCCGGCCACCACGAAGTCGCACGGGAGGACCCGCCCCTTCTTCGTGCGCACCCGCTCCACGCGGCCCGCGCCCTCGAAGGCGGCGATGGAATCCTCGAGCACCAGCTCCACGCCCTTTTCGCGATGGATGGCGGCCAGCACCGCGCCGACCTCAGGGCCGAGCACCCGAGCCAGCGGCACCGGGTGGCCCTCGACGGCCGTGACCTCGACGCCCATCTGGCGGAGAGACGCCGTCACCTCGGAGCCGATGAAGCCCAGGCCCACCACCACCGCGCGGCGGCCGGACCCGGCCGCGGCGCGGATCCGGTCGCAATCCTCGACGGTGCGGAGCTGGAAGATGCCAGGCAGGTCACCACCCGGAGTGGAGAGCGCCCGGTTGCGCCCGCCGGTGGCCACGAGCAGCCGATCGTAGGGCATCGTCTCACCACCCTCGAGCGCGACCGTCTTGCCCACGGGATCGATGGTGGCGGCCCGGACTCCGAGCCGGAGCCCGACGTGACGCTCGGTGTAGAACGCCGCCGGATTGACCAGCTGATCCTCGAACCGGTCCGCGCCACGCAGGTAGCCCTTGGAGAGCGGCGGCCGGTTGTACGGCAGCTGCCTCTCCGCGCCGATCAGGGTGATCTCACCCTCGAAGTCACCCTCACGCAATGCGGCCGCGGCGCTGCCCCCGGCCAGCGAGGCCCCGACGATGACGACCCGCCCACTTTTCATCCCACTCATGCTACCCCCGGAACCGTTGGGCGCTCATAACAACTCCTAACGAAGGAGCCCCCTTCATTCCTAACGGGGTTGTCACACAAACAAATTACTCGAGCGGGGCCTTGGGCTTCCAAAGTCCGAGCGTGGCTCCCGTTGGATCAGAAATGATACTCAGCCAGCCCACCCCCGGCACCTCGGTTACATCCCGCACGATTTTCGCCCCGAGCGCCTTCGCCTTCTCAGTGGCGGCGGAGATGTCCTCCACGTAGACATAAGCCAGCCACGTCGAAGGTTCGCCGGGCATGGGATGTTTCAGTATTCCTCCGCCGGTTCCCGTGCCGGGTTTGATCATCGTGTAGTTGCCGCTGGGCCCCATCGGCACATCTTCCAGCTGCCAAGCAAACAACTGCCCGTAGAACTTCTTGGCCTTGCTGACGTCCGTCGTATTGAGCTCCACGTGCACGAATGGATTCCCCATGGTTTCCCTCACAGGTCTCGTCGAATGGGCGGTGATGCCGAATGGTGCGAGTGGTCCCGTTTTCCCGGCAGCAAGACATATGCCGTCACAGGCATCCGGGTGCGATGAGTGTTCTGGTTCGACAGGCTCGCCCGTCCCTGCTTCGAGCGGTTGAAATTGCCGAGTGACGATTACCGGGGAGGAAAGACTTCATGCCTTCACGACTCGACTCTCAGATTGGGCTGCACCTCGTGCGGTGCTACACTGCGCAAGGTCCGCAGTGAGAGGAGGATCATATGGCGTTCCTTCGTACGATACCGCCGGCCGACGCGGCCGGACCGGTGCGCGAGATGTACGAGCAGGCTCAGAGCCGATTCGGCTACGTGCCCAACTGGACGCAGGCCTTCAGTCTCAGACCGGAAATGTTGAATGGCTGGGCCGCTCTGCTGCGCTCCGTGCAAAGCAATCTAACGGTCCGAGACTATGAGCTCGCAACCCTCGCCGCCGCTCGCGCGCTAAGATCCTCCTACTGCGCTCTGGCCCACGGCAGTGTCCTGGCCAACAAAGTGTTCGATGCCGGGACGGTAGCGGCGATCGCTACCGACGCTTCCGACACTCCTCTCGAGCCCCGCGAGCGCGCCCTGATGCTATTTGCCGAGAAGGTGGCCCGCAGCGCGGATCAGATTACCTCCGCCGACATCGAGACGCTCAGGTCTCACGGCTATCGGGACGAGGAGATCTTCGATCTCGCCGCCGCTGCCGCCGCCCGGTGCTTCTTCAGCAAGCTCCTTGACGCGGTAGGAGCACGGCCTGACTCGGTCTTCAACGACCTGGACCCGGCTCTGCGGCGCGCCCTCACCGTCGGGAGACCGGTGGACGATCTTCCCTCGGCGAAACTTCCGGAGGTTGCTTCGACCGCTCCTCGGCCACCGGGCGTATAACCGCCCGGCGGTCATTTACGCGTTTCGGCGAAGGGCCCGTTATGGAGCATCGCCGTCGGGCGCCTCGGCGTCTGGAAACGAAGAGCCCGGACTAGGGAACTTCTTCGCTGTCGGTAAAAGAGTGGGCGCGGATCTTCCACACCCGCGCCCGCTCTCGTTACTGCGTCTTTGGCCCCGCCTCACTTGGGGCCTCGCTGGGCGGTAGAAGATCGATACGGGTCGCAAAGTTCTTGCCGACTCGAGTTTCGTAGGAGGCTTTGACCTTTGCGCCCTCAGGGATGTCTGCCAGCGTCGCCCGCTGACCATCGGCCTGAATCTGGGTTCCTTCGGTCACTTCGAGAGTCTTATCCCAGAGCCCCAAGGCCCCTACAGAAACCTCGAGCCTTCTCGCTGCCGGATTCACCTTCTTGACCTTGCCCTCGACCGAAGCCTCTGCTGGTGCAGATGGAGAACTTTGTGCCTCTGCCCGCCAGGGGGCCACGACCAGTGCGAGCGAGACAGTAATCGCCATCAAGGTGTGTAGATTTTTCCGCATTTTCCTTTCCTCCTTTTCGCCGTCGCCCTGACACCGGACATTGAATGCCGGTGCGCCGACGCTAGGCCCCCAAGGCGCAAACAACATGCCAGAAGTGTGGTGACCCAAGGTGCGACGTCTGGCAGAATCGTGCTCGCTCGCTGTATCATCGGCGGTGTGAGACCTGCGCGGCCGGGCTGCGGAGACCTTCGGATATTCGCGCGGTCGCTGGCCGCCGCCGCGATGATCGCCGGGCTTGGCGCCGGTTGCGCCATCGCACCGCCGAGCGAACCAAGCAGCGAGCGCGTTCTGGATCGTCTGCTGCCTTCCGCCGTCCAGATCATCCTCGAGCATCCTGAAGGTCGGCGCTTCCGAACGGGATCGGGCGTGGTGATCGCCTCTCGCCCGAAAGGTCGGAGCACGGAGTGTTTCGTCCTCACGAGCGGCCACACGGTGGCCGGCGCGGTAGGCCAGAAGGCGATCTACCTTCTCTTCGGCCGTCAGCGGGGCGCGGGGATAAAGGAGCCCGGCAGCGTCGTGGCATACCGAGAGACGGCCGACCTCGACGTGGCTCTCCTTCGAGCAGAGAGCGATGAATGCATGCCCGCCCGCCCTGCCGCGCCCCCGAGGCTCGGCGAGCCCATCTGGGTCGTCGCCTTCCCTTGGGGTCGCAACATGATGCTGGCGAGGGGGATCGTCAGTCAGATAAATGGAGACGACGCCGCCGATCAGGAGCTGGCCTCGCGCCTCATGGTGGATGCGTCCGTGAGCTATGGGTCGAGTGGCGGCGGCGTCTACGACGCGCGCGACGGTGGCCTGATTGGACTCGTCGAGGGCTACCGGACGGCGCGCGTCACGTCCCAAGGCAGCGAGCCGCCGTGGTACATCGATGTGCCCATGCCCGGCCAGACGCTGGTCACCCCTCTGGGGGACATTCGTCGGTTCCTCGCTGAAACGGGCCACGCGGAGCTGATTCTCGCCACTCCACGCTGATTCGTACTCGGGTCACGTGCGCTCGGCTACGCGGCGCGTCTCGCCATCGCAGGATCGATCATGATCCGGTCCTCGAGGCGATAGGTCCTGACGCTCCTCATCGCTTCGCGCAGGGCCAGCTCCAGCGCGGCGTGCCGGAGCTGTGAGTGCGGGACCGAGCCCGTCATCGCGATGAGGACGGGTGAGCCTCGCCACAGCGGAATACTCACCGTGGGGACGAGAGGGAGGCCTGAGAGCGACGGATCGGCAAGGAGAGAATCCGATATCCTCGCCTCGAGCGAAACAGCCAGCTTCTCCCGCCTCCCGCTCAGGTCGTACGCTATGCCCACCAGGATCATCGTCGCGAGCAGGACGATCAGCGCGGCGGCGACGAAGAGCCCCGCTACATTCGGCGTGGACCCCGGCGGCACGGCCGGCGACATCGCCGGGCCGGAAGAAGTCTGCGCCCAGGCAGTGCCCGTACCGTACGCCATCGATGCTAAGCCGAATCCAGGCATCAATCTGTGGGCCAGGTTCATGGCAAACTACCTCCTGAACGCCCGTTGTTGCATTCATCGTGCCGTGCCCCGAGCTGGATCACGTTCGCGAGCACGTACACCAAGAAAATCTTTCTCGCCGGGGCGTCGAACCAGACCCGCAGGGTCCCTCCTCCTGCGCTATTCGATCACCGGTTTCGCCTGGATGGCGGGGCGGGCACCGGCATCAGGCGAGCCGGGACAGGTACTGGGCCACGAAATCGGTGCCCACGTGATCGACATATGCCTGGGTGATGCGCTTCGTCACGGGACCGGGCACGCGGCCGTCGCCGATCAGCTGGCCGTTCACCGAGCGAACGGGGCAGATGCACAGGCTGGTCGAGGTCAGGAAGACCTCGTCGGCGGTGACCGCGTCGTAGACGTCGAGGTCTCGCTCCTCCGCGGTCAGGCCGAGCCGCACGGCGAGCTCCATTGCCGTCCGCCGGCTGATCCCGGGCAGAACGTACTTCTCGCGTGGCGTGTAGATCCGCCCGTCGCGCACGACAAAGATGTTGCTGCCGATCCCTTCGCACAGGTTGCCGTTCTCATCCAGCAGCACCGACCACGCCTGCGGCTGCGCGGCCTTGACTTCCTTGTCGGCGAGGATGAGGTTCAGGTAGTTGTGGGTCTTGGCGCGCGGGCTCAGCATGGGCGGTGGAATGCGGCGGATCGAGGGCACCACCACGTCGATGCCATCCCTGAACTGAGGCGCCCGCGCCTTGAGGGGGAGCGGCGTGCAATCGACGATGACCTGCGGCCCGGTGTGTGCCCATCCCTCGTCGCCGATCGCGTCGACGCCGCGGCTCACGCGCTGGGCGAGCCACCAGTCGCCCGCGGCGGCGCGGAGATGCTCGTTGCGCAGAACGACCTCCTCGCTGATGGCCACGACCTCCTTGGGCTCGAGGCCGATGTCGATGCGCAGATAGCGGAGCGATCGATAGAGGCGCTCCACGTGCTCCGCGAGGCGAAAGATGCGCCCGTCGAAGGTGCGGGTCATGTCGAAGCAGCCATCGCCGCGATTGAAGCTGCGGTCGCGGTAGGGAATGACCACCTCGGTCTCGGGCACGAACTTGCCGTTGAAGTAGGCGATGCGCGTCATGTGAAGTCTCCCTCGGTGTGAGTGCCTACCCTATCGCAGCACGCCGCGGTTCGAGAACCTCGTCTCCTGACTGGTCCTGAACTCCAGCAGTGTCGCCTGCCCGCCCTCGGTGGCCTTTCTCGCCCGGGCGAAGGCGCCCGCGATGTCCTCGGGCCGCTCCACCCGCCCGCTCCATCCGCCCATGGCGCGCCCCAAGTCCGCGTAACGCCCGCCGATCTCGCGCGTGCCGTACTTGTCATGCGACACGACGAGGTGCGGGATCTCGATGGCCATGCTCGAGTTGTTGAGCACGACGGTGAGGATGGGGATCCCGCAGCGCACGGCCGTCTCGAAATCGAGCCCGGTCATGCCTCGGCCTTGGCCGTGGCCTCGATCAACGGGGTCGTCGGATAGGCGCTCAGGAACTCGGCACCCTCGATCTTCAGAATACGGGCGATGGCATCGATGACTTTCACGGTCGGCGCTCCTGGGGACCTCGGGATTGCCGGCCGCTTGCGCGATCGAGAGCGGCCGGCCAGCGGCCCGGCGTCGACTATACCGCAGAAGCGCACAGGTTCGGTCCAGCCCGACGACGGCGGGATCGCCAGGCCGAGCCGAGGTCAGCTCTCTCGCTCGCTCGAGCAGTCAGCGGCGGACATCGTGAGGCCGAGAGTCCCTCGGCACGAGCAGGACGGCGGGCTTCGCTTGACAGCCTCCGGAGGCGGGGCTAGCCTGACGCCAGTATGAGAGGAACGCGGAATGTGCGACACAGCATAAGCCTGCGTCACGTTCGGTCCGGAGGTCCCTCGTTGTTGCATCCATCAGCCTTCCGCCTTCTCGGTCGCGGAGTCTTCTGACCATCTGATCTGACGCGGTACGGCGGGCGCCTCGCGCCCTGCCCAGGCGGAACCGCTCCTGACCGTCGCGTCGCTCTGGACGGCACCCGCCTCGTTCGATCACCCTGTAGCTAGAGACAACGAACGCTTCAGATGATGATCCCTCTGTGGAGGTGAGCGATGCCTCAGTCCCGGCCCACGGAGATCCCTCGTGAGACCCTGGCCGAGCAGGACCGCCGCCCTGGGTTCTTCGAGGCGACCGCCGAAGGCAAGCACGGCCTGACCTACGGCATGGTCGGGACCTCCGAAGCGATGCTCGAGGTCTATGAAATGGTCGCGCGTGTCGCTCCGACCACGAGCACGGTGCTCATCCAGGGCGAGACGGGAACGGGAAAGGAGCTCATCGCGCGGGCCATCCACTCGACGAGCCGCCGCGGAGAGCATCCGTTCGTGACCGTCGACTGCAGCGCCCTCGCCGAGAGCCTCCTCGAGAGCGAGCTGTTCGGTCACGTCAAGGGAGCGTTCACCGGCGCCCAGACCGACAAGCGGGGGCTCATCGAGACGGCGGGCGGCGGCACCTGCTTCCTCGACGAGATCGGGGAGATCAGCGCATGCGTGCAGGCGAAGCTCCTGCGCGTGCTCCAGGAGCGCGAGGTGAGGCGGGTCGGAGGGACCGACAGCGTCAAGGTCGATGTGCGAGTGATCGCCGCGACCAACAAGGATCTGGCGACGCTGGTCGCCGACGGAAGATTCAGGGAAGATCTCTTCTATCGCCTGAGCGTCGTGACCATCGTCCTCCCGCCCCTGCGGGAGCGGCGGGAGGACATTCCGGTGCTCGCCGGCCACTTCCTCCGGGCCTTCCGCGACGCGAACGATCAGGCACCCTGCTCGATCTCACCCGAGACCCTGGCCTCGCTCGTCGCGTACGACTGGCCGGGAAATGTCCGGGAGCTCCAGCACGCCATCGAACGGGCAGCTGCCCTGACCACGAATCCTGTGCTCCTCCCCGCCGATCTGCCGCCAAAGCTGGTGGGCGCCGTGCGCGAGACCGCTTCGACCGCCGGCCCGGCCCTCGGACTCACGCATGTCGTCAAAAACCACATCCGCCGTGTGTTGAAGGTGGCAGGATGGAACAAGAAGCTCGCCGCCGAGCTGCTCGGCATCCATCGGCGCACGCTCTATCGTCTGACGAAGCGACACGGAATTCCCCTCAGCAAACGCGACTGAGGCGAATGGTCTCACTCCGGCTTCGCTGAGCACACTGCTCTAAGCTCCTGAACTTCCTCTCCTCTGGCGACGACGCGCTGATACGGTGTGGCCGTCCCGCACGTCATCGAAGCGCCGCGATCCCGACATATCCTCGCGGAACAATTTGTGAAGCGCCTTTGTCGGAGGGCGCTTGCGGCCATCTTCAACAGCTCGATCCGCGCGCCCGCGGACTGGCAAGAAGGTTGCGTCAGAGGCTCGTGTCTGGGCTGCGGGCGGAGACCGACGGACCACCACGGCGTCTGATCCCGCCCAGCCCGTGACCGCGCCTTCCGGATGAGGCCGTGGTGGCAAGACGAAACCCATTGGACCAGAGGGTAAAGGAGGTCAAGGATGATGGTCGACACGCACGCGTATTTTGGGCAGCCCGGTGTGTTTCCCCAGCTCCAGCCGCAGACCCTGGTGCCGCAGAGCCTGTTCGGGGCCGGGCCGGGGCAGTATGCGCAGCAGTTTGCGCAATCGTTGGGACAGTTGATAGCCGGCTGCCTGGCGCAGCAGCAACTCGCGGGTCAGCTCGGTGCCGCGATTGGGCTGCCCGGACGGGTCTCGCCGTTCGACAGCGGACTCCAGATGCTGGGGCCGACGGCCTTCGCGCCGTACGCCGCTTCCACCGCTCTCCCGGGCCAGTATGCTCCGGCCATCGGGCAGGCGATCGGCGGATGGCAGGGCTATCCGCAGCCCGGGATCTTCCCGACGCAGACACTGTTTGGTTCTCCTCAGCTCGGCGGCTATCCGGGCCTCGCCGCCACTCAGCCAGGCCAGTTCGGACTGCCGATCGGGACCGTCGGTGGCTGGCTCGGCCGGCCTCACAGCTTCGGCTTTGGGCCGCAGGCAGTCCTTCCCACTCTGGGGTGGCCGTCTCTCGGAGACGTTTCTGCCTGGCAGCCGCAGATCGCGAGTCAGCTCCTTGGGACGCTGGGGCGTAGCTTCCAGCCCTACCAGGTGACATCGCCCATGGCCTGCGCGGCCTGAACCGGCGGGACGGACGCCGAGCGTGCGTGACAGGGTGGACGGCATCCTTTCGCCGTCCACCCTCGCGTGCGAGATGTGCATCGTCTTCACGGCACGCCTCGACTGCTGACCAACGATGGGGGGCGCGCCGCGAAGGCACACTGTTGCTCAGAGGAGGAAGCCAATGGGCGAGGAGAGCAAGTCCCCGGGCGGCGCGCCGCCGCCCATGCGAAATCTGGATCAGGGAAAGCGGCAGTTCATCATCACGCCTCGTCGCGGAAGCCGGGCACTGAGCGCCGGATTCCGGCCCATGTCGGCGGGAGCGGTGCGCGCTACGCTGGGGCAGCTCCCCGGCCTGGAGCTCGTGCGCGTGCTGCGGCCACGGCGGCCGTTCTCCGCGCTGTCCCTGGCTCCCGACGAGGCCACCGAGACGTACATCGCCCGCATCGACCCCAATCGCACGGAGCTCATCCGGCACATGGTCCCTCCCCAGCTTGTCTTTGAGGAGGACGCAGCGCTCGAATATGGCACGCCGGCCGGGCTCTCCCGGCCGGCACCGACCCGCCTCGCCTCCTGGAGCTTCGGGGGCGCCGTCGAAAACCGCCAGATCCGCTTCCGTGTGATCGGCGAGGGTGACAAACCGCTGGCCAGCGTCGGGGTGAGCCTGGCCGGCGAGGGATTTCCTCAAGAGGGCCGCACGGACAAGCGGGGCGAAGTGACGCTCCCTCTCGCCACACTGCCGAGCCGGCGTGCGCGCTCGCTGTTCGTGAGCGCCCCCAACGGCTACTGGGACCAGTTTCTCACCGAGCCGGACCTGGTCGATGGCGACATGAACGTCATCCGCCTGCGCGCCATCGAGGAGACCATCGCCGGCTTCCCGGAGCACTTCCGCTATGGCTGGGGCCAGCTCCAGATGGGCCTCCATCGCATTCCGGAGACGCTCACCTGCAGAGGGCTCAGGATCGCCATCGTGGACTCGGGAGCGGACACCAGCCACCCGTTGCTCCACCACATCCGCCTCGGCCTCGATCTCACCAACAGCGCGGATCCCCAGGCCTGGACGCTGGACGTCATCGGTCACGGGACGCACGCGGCCGGCATCATCGCCGCCCGCGACGAGTCGGGAAAGATGCTGCGCGGCTTCGCTCCGGAGGCCGAGATCCACGTCATCAAAGTCTTCCCGGGTGGACAGTTCAGCAGCCTGCTCGAGGCTCTCGACTACTGTGTCGATCTCGATATCGACATCGTGAATCTGAGCCTCGGCAGTCCGCAGCCGTCGGAGGCGATCGACCAAAAGCTCGAAGAGGCCGCGCTCCACGGGATCGCCTGCGTCGTGGCGGCCGGCAACTCGGGCGGCCGGGTGCAGTATCCGGCCTCGTCGCGATACACGCTGGCCGTCGGAGCGGTGGGGCGCCTCAACGAGTTTCCGGAGGCGACGTGGGATGCCACGACGGTGCTGCCGAACCTCGTGGCCGGTGACGGGATCTTCTCGCCCGCCTTCAGCGCCTTCGGCCCCGAAGTAGCGGTGTGTGCACCCGGAGTGGCTATCGTCTCCACGGTTCCGGGTGGCTTCGAGCCGCAGTCGGGGACGTCCACGGCGGCGCCCCACGTGACCGGCCTCGCCGCGCTCCTGCTCGCCCATCATCCGCTCTTTCAAGGCCCGCTGCGAGCCAGGAGTCAGCAGCGGGTTGCTGCGCTTTTCAGTATGATCCGGTCTCTTTGCGTTCCCTACGGCTTCGGCGGGGAGCGTGTTGGCGCCGGCCTTCCCCGGCTGCACGGGCTCGAACAGCTCCTCCAGCCGGAGCCGCAGCCGGGAGCGCCGACGACCGTCTCCCGCAGCAACGGCCAGACTACTGCGTCTCCGGCCGCGGCCTCGCCGGGCATCGCGTATCGCACGATGGGCGGTGTCACGGACCCGATGGCAGCCACCGTTGCCCCGGTCTTCGGCATGCCCGCGTTCTCTCTGCCGGAGGCGGGTTCGGCCCAGGTGGCCCCTCTGTACGTCCATCCGCTCGTCGCCCAAGCTTGGCCGGTCCAGGCATTGCTCGAGTCGTTGCGCCGCCAGTACCTGGGTGTCTGAGCCTCGCTCAGAACGGGTGCCCCGCCGCCGTCCTGGGCGGGGCACCCGCGGGCGTGTGGGCCCGCTCCGCTTCCGGAATGGCCAAGGATGCCTGCGCGCCCCCCAAACCGCGTCATCTGCAGAACGTCACTCGGGCACACGGATCCTGCCCACGACGTCGACCCCCGGCTCGTTGCCAGGCTTGGATCGTAGCACCACGGTCTCGGCCTGGCCCGGCAGGATACCGACCAGCGCTTGAACCGTCAGACCGTGAGTCACCAGCACGAGCGTACCCGGTCCGCGCCAGCCGGACACCATCTGCTTCAATGCAGCGAGCCGTTCCGGGCTCTTATCGGAAGCTGCCACGGCCCATGTACCGTCGACTGGACCGAGCGCCATCAGCCGTGCCGTCTCCAGGCAGCGACACCATGGCGAGGAGAGGATCTTCTCTACGGGCACACCGTGTTGGCGGAAGGCCTCGCCGAGCGCCCGGGCTTGCGCCCGTCCTCTCTCGTCCAGATTGCGCTGGGTCGCGCAGTCGTCGATCTTGAAACCGGGCGGGTCGCCGTAGCCGGGTGGCGCGTTGCCATGGCGGATGAGCGCGACATGACCGCCATTGACGAGTGCGGCCCAGGCCTCCTGGGAATCATCGGCCGCGACCGGCACGGCGATCAGCACAAAGGCAAGAGGGGCGAGCGCGAGCCGGCTCATGCGCGCCTTCGGACCATCACCAGATCCCGACCTCTCTCAGACCGCTCACGTGCTTGCCTGCAAGCTATCGATAGTCATTGCGGTTTGCCTGGAGCCCACGGTCTCGGATCTCCTCGATGTATCGCCAGATGTCGGGCTGTGAGCCGTCGAGGTCGACGAACCCATACTCGCGCGCGAGTTGACCCGAGCTGACCACGCGACCACGCAATGCGCCTCGATTTGGCGACCATTCCATGGCTCGAGTTTGCCAGCTCTCCTCGAAACCTTCAAACGGCCGTCACCGGCCTCGTAGGTCCGCCAACGCCGTGCACTTCAGGGGAGAGGTGACTCCGGACTTCTTCACGGGTACGGCTAGTGCCGGACCAACTTGACTTCGCCAGATCTACCCAGCCCTCGTCTCGCGGGCAGGCCGCTCAACTCGAACGGCCACGTTCTCGGTCGCCCGCAGCCCTCACCGTACGACTCACTCGGCCCTCGCCTCGTGGCAGGGCCCCTCGGCTCGAATGGCCACGGACGCCTCGGGCTGCGGCCTCCCTCGGGCCTCGTCTGGCCGCAACTTGGCCCGGCACTCTGCGGGGTCACGCGAGGTGTGGGGAATACTCGTTGGAGGCGCACTAGGCTTGCTCGAGCGACCTCCCCGGTTGGCGCAGCAGCCCGACGGCGATGCCGAGATTCAGCAGATTCCACAGGATGCCGTTGAGGAACGCGGTCTGATAGGAGCCGGTCACGTCAAAGATCACGCCGGACATCCAGCCGCCCAGCGCCATGCCGAATACGGTGGCCATCAGCACGGTGCCCACGCGCACCCCGGCCTCTTCGGGAGGGAAAAACTCCCGGATGATGACTGCATAGGCGGGCACGATCCCGCCCTGGAACAGGCCGAACAGCGCCGACAGGATGTACAGCGAGGCGAGGCCTTTGAAGGGCAGGAAGAGAACCAGCGCGAGGGCTTGCAGACTCGAACCCAGGAGCAGCGTGCGTCGCCCACCGATCCGATCGCAGACCCAGCCCGACGCGAGGCGGCTCAGCACGCCGAAGCCCAGCATCAGCGAGAGCATCTGCGCGCCCCGCGCTGCGCCATGGCCGAGGTCACCGCAGTACGCGACGATGTGGACTTGCGGCATCGACATGGCGACGCAGCAGCTCAGGCCGGCGATGACGAGCAGCGACTGCAGCGCGGTCGGCGACATCCCCAGGGGTCGCGACGACGGCAACGCGACATGCGGACCCGCCGAAGGGCGCTCGGTCAGCGGCGAGCGCCGCCGGAGGGCCAACGCCAGGGGCAACATGGTCGCCACGCAGAAGACGGCGATACCCAGGTATGTCCGCCGCCAGCCCTCGCTCTGTAGAAAGTGCTGCACGACGGGCGGCCAGACCGTTCCCGCGAGGTAGCTGCCGCTCGCGATGATGGCCACGGCCATGCCGCGATGACGGGTGAACCAGAGCGAAGTATCGGCGAGAAGCGGCGCGAAGGTGGCCGAGCTGGCGACGCCCACCAGCAGACCCTGGGCCAGGATGAACTGCCAGAGGCTTGTCGCCTGGCTGGCGACGCCATAGCCGAGCCCCAGAAAGATGGCCCCGCCCGCGACTGGCGTGATGATGCCGAAGCGATCGGACAGGCGCCCCATCAGGATTCCACCGAAGCCGAAGCAGATCATCGTCACGGTGTAGGGCAGCGACGCGGCGGAGCGCGCGACACCGAACTCCACCTGGACCGCGGGCAGGGCCACGATGACTGACCACAGACCGACGCTCCCGATGGTCGCCAACGACAGCGCGGCAAAGAGCCGGGTCCAGGCGTAGGCGGATTCCGGCGCGTCACGCGACGCGGGGTTCAGTCGGCTCCCGATGTCGACGGCGTGCTCAGGCATGGTGGGCACCGTACAGTATCGAGGTTATGTCGCCGTTTGTACTCCTCCAATCCGGGATCACGCGGCGCTCGCTTTGGCGCGGCACCCTGAGGTCCGGTCTTGCGATTCCATGCCTTAGAGCCTGTGCCGGGGCACGTTTCGAGGTCGAGTTCGGAAGCCAGAGCCACAGTGCTCCTCATCGCGCCGAGGGGGAAGGTGGTGGTAGCATGGATTCGTGAGCAAACGCTCCGAGGGAGGTGCGTCATGACACGGAGACTTCGCTGGGTGTGGATCGCTCCAGGATTCCTCGCGGCCCTGGCTCTCTCGTGCGGGACGGCCGGGGCTGCCGACAAGACCAAGGTGGACCAGGCGACCAAACGGGTCGAGCGGGGGGCCAAGCAGATCGGCCAAGGTGAGGTCGGGCTCGGATTCAGGGAAATGTTTGCGGGTATCGGCCATACCGTCGTGGAAGGTGCCAAGTTCAGCGGCGAGAACGTCAAGGAGTTTTTCACGGGTAAGAAGTAAGGCGCCGCCCACGACGAAGCGGCCGTGAGACGACGTGCATCGCGGTTACCAGGGCTGCTCGATATCCCGCGGCTCGAACCGGTGATCGCGAATGGTCCAGTACGACGGCTGGGGGTCACGGCTCCGCTCCAGGTGCATCGGATTGCCACGGATCCGCCGGTGAAGGAAGGCGATCGGAACGAGCACCAGACAGTAGACGATGGTCAGAAGAATCCTGGAGTTGACCCCTCCCAGCACGGCCGCAAACCCGAGCCACACCCTCGAGAGCATGGCCGCCGGCCGCCGGAAGAGGAGACCGAGGAGCAGAAGGGCGAGAGCGGCGTACGCGAAGGCCCGCGCCCCGAAGACCAGTCCGCCCACGATGCAGGCGGCGGCGAGCACCGCAAGGGTCTCCAGCGATCGGGAGCGCTCGGCATCATCCTTCTGACCCGCCATGGCTCGTGGCTCCGGAGCGCTCAGAAGATGGTGTAGATAAAGGGCGCGATGGCCGTGCCCCCGGCGGCGATGAGGAGACCGAGCAGCGCAAGCATGATGATGACCGGGGCAAGCCACCACTTCTTGCGCTCTTTCGTGAAATCCCACAGGTCCTTGGCCAATGACATGGCGGCGATCTCCTCACAGCTCCGCGAGCAGGAACTTCGCGATGAGCGCATGGGCGGTTGGATTCGGATGCTCGTCGCCCGCTAGCTTGTACTTCCAGTCTGCGCTGTAGATATCGGGAATGATCGTGTGAACCTCGAGGACTCTGATGTCGCTCCGTCGCAGGCGCTCCACCACGGCCGCGTAGTCTCGATCATAGGCTCCCCACATGACGACAACGAACTGGCCGCCGTACCGCGCTGCGAACAGCTCCTTGGACCGTTTGACGATGGCCACGTAGAGATCGATGTCCCCGGCGGTTCTTCGCCAGCCAATGGCGAACGGTGCCACCGCCGGAAAGACGTGCGACTGGCTCAGCCCAGAGAGAATGGCACTACCGTAGCCCGTATAGAACGGTCCATCGTAGGCGGGGGTTCCATCGGGGCGGAGGACGTATCGCGGCGTCGACGGCCCCCATGAGATGGCGGGATAGTTCCCGGCCGATCGCTCGATATGCTCGATCAATCCCTGGTACACGGCTTTGGCGGGCGGGCGGCCGGCCAGGAGGCGATCGATGAGACCGGTCTCGAGTATCCGGAGCATCTGATGGGGGCCATAGCCGTGGAAGCCGAGGTTGGATGCCCGATATCTCCCCCGCGAGAGCGCTTCGAACGCCCACGGCATCGTTTCCCGATCGGCCACGCCCTCCCCTACGGTCACCGAGCAGCCGAAGAACACGACGTTCTCATATGCCACGGCCGAGGTGGCGGGAGTCGGCTCCATATCGTGAGGGGTGACGCGAAGACCGTTCGCGTCGGTGGTATAGACGATGTCGCGCAGGAGGTGATCGTCGGTCCGCACCCGCTCATGGGCTTTCACGTTCGCCTCGGCGGCGTAGCCTCGGACGTCGTCCGGACGAAAATATCCTCCTCCGATCCGTCCGAAGAACTCCCCCTCGCGCGTGAGAGCCGCCGCCGGCATACCCCGGGGCCCCCACGGTAGCCACCCGCCGACGTAGGCCTCGGCGATTCCCATGGCCATGACGAGCACGGCCAGGTTGAAGAGCGCCGCCTTGAACGCTACCCCGCCCCGCGAAAGCATCACCGCGGCCCCCAGGAGAACGGCCGTGCCGGCCCAGATGTACACGAACGGAGAATCGAGGCCGCGATGAAAAACGAAGACAGAGTACGAGACGAAGACGATCGCGACGCCTGTCGTCTCCACCACGGCTCTAATCCACGCCAACGGTCGATCTCCAGTCGCGTTCTTCGTGCCACGCCGGTTGCCTGCTCTTGTCGAAGAGCAGCTTCCCGATCACCAGATAGTCGATCTCCGTCCGCATGAAGCACCGGTAGGCATCTTCCGGCGTGCACACGATCGGCTCCCCCCTGACGTTGAAGCTGGTGTTCGAGATGAGGCTGTACCCTGTCCGATCCTTGAAGGCCTTGAGCAATCGCCAGTAGCTGGGATTGGTCTCCTCGTGCACGGTCTGCAGCCTCGCCGAGAAGTCGATGTGCGTCACGGCCGGGATGTCGGAACGCATCCGGTAGAGCTTCTTCCTCCAGCCCCACCCCCCGTAACCTTCGGGCAGGGCTCTCCTCCGCTCCTCCTGTACCGCGGCGATCAGGAGCATGTAGGGCGACGGCGTCTTCACGTCGAAGTACTCCCCCACGTCCTCGACGAGGACCGACGGGGCGAACGGTCGAAACCCCTCGCGGAACTTGATCTTCAGGTTGAGCTTCCGCTGCATCTCCGGCTGCCGGGCATCAGCGAGAATGCTGCGGTTGCCCAGCGCCCGCGGCCCCCACTCCATCCGGTCCTGATGCCAGCCCACCACGCTCCCCCCGTCGAGCAGTCTCGCGACTTCGTGGCAGAGGTCGCCGAAGTCCTCATGCTGCCGATACGGTGCCGCGTACTTGCGGGCGATCCGGCGGGCCTGCGCCTCCGAGTACTCCGGCCCCAGGAGCGCCCCCCGCATCTGGTCGGTCTTGCCGTCGGCGGCCCGGGGCGCCCCGAAGAAGATGTGATGGGCGCAATAGGCGGCGCCGAGCGCCCCCCCGGCATCGCCGGCCGCCGGCTGAATCCAGATGTCGTCGAAGAGACCACTCTTGAGGATTCGCCCATTGGCCACGCAGTTGAGGGCCACTCCGCCGGCCAGGCACAGGCATCTCGAGCCGGTAAGCCGCTTGGCCTCTCGCACCATGTTGAGCACGATTTCCTCCGTGACCATTTGGATGGCGAGCGCCAGGTCGCAGTGCTCAGGCAGGAGCTCGTCCTCGGCCCTCCGGACGGCGAAGCCGAAGAGCCGCCGCCAGCGGTCCTCGTCGATCATGGTGAGGCCGGTGGCGTAGTTGAAATACTGCTGATCCAGCCAGAGGGATCCGTCCGGTCTGACATCGACGAGCCGACTCCGGATCAGCGCGGCGAAGCGCGCGACCCGATCGGACGCGGGATCGCCGTACGGGGCAAGCCCCATCAGCTTGTATTCGCCGGAGTTGACGCGAAAGCCCAGGAAGTAGGTGAAGGCCGAGTACAGCAGGCCGACAGAGTGCGGGAAGTGCAGCTCGCGGAGGATGGTCAGCCGGTTCTCGTGCCCGTGGCAAATCGAGGCGGTCGCCCATTCCCCCACCCCATCGATGGTCACCACCGCCGCCTCGGGGAAGGGCGACGGATAGAAGGCACTGGCCGCGTGGGAGAGATGGTGCTCGGGGAAGAGGAGTCTCGTCCGCTTGCCATCAAAGCGCTGGACACCGCCGAGCTCGTCCAGGATGAGCCGTTTGAGCAGCAGCTTCTCCTTGATCCAGACGGGCATGGCAGTGAGGAAGGACCTGAGGCCCCGCGGAGCGAAGGCGTAGTACGTCTCGAGCAGGCGCTCGAACTTGAGGAAGGGCTTGTCGTAGAAGACCACCGCGTCCAGCTCATCGAGGGAGACACCGCCCTCCTCGAGGCAATAGCTGACCGCCTGACGGGGGAAAGCGGGATCGTGCTTCTTCCGGCTGAACCGCTCCTCTTGGGCGGCGGCCACGATCTCGCCGTCGTGCAGAAGCGCGGCCGCCGAGTCGTGGTAGAAGGCGGAGATGCCGAGGATGCGCGACATCGTCAATGGTCCCCCGTCCTTTCTCGCTTGACGCGCCCGCCCCCCCGGCCGGATTGTGGACGGCAATGAAGCGAGTCCTGTGGGCGGTGGTGCTGGCGGGCGCCTTGGCGGGCAGGGCGAGCGGGGCCACGGAGATGGCGGTGACCATCGATGATCTTCCCACCCACGGGGCGCTCCCCAAAGGCATGCAGCGCTCGGCCATCGCGGAGCAGATCATCACCATCCTGAAGCGACACGCGGTGCCCGAGGTTTATGGGTTCGTGAATGGAGGGCAGATACGGGACAACCCGGATCACATGGACATCCTGAGGATGTGGGTCGAGGCCGGTCTGCGCGTGGGGAACCATACCTTCACCCACCCCAATCTGAATCGCGTGTCGACCGCCGACTACATCGGGGACATCGAGCGCAACGAAGCCATGCTCGTCGAGGTGGCCGGCCCGCTCTGGGGCCGTGTCTTCCGCTACCCCTACCTCCGCGAGGGCGACACCCCCCAGAAGCGCCGTGCCGTGCGCCGGTGGCTGGCCGCGCAGGGCTATCAGATCGCTCAGGTCACCGTCTACTTCGATGACTGGGCCTGGAACGATGCGTACGCGCGGTGCGTGGGCCGTGCCGACCTCGGCGCCATCCAGTGGCTGAAGCAGAGTTTTCTGCAGTCGGCCGTGCAGCGCCTTGCGTGGTCCGAGGCCGTATCCCAGGCGGTGCTGGGACGGCAGATCAAGCACATCCTCCTCCTCCACCTTGGCGCTTTCGATGCCGTGATGTTGGACGAGCTCCTGGCCGCCTATCGACAGGCCGGCGTGACGATGATTGGTCTGACCGAAGCGATGGCGGACCCCGCGTACAAGCTCGACCCGGACCTCGTGTGGGATGGTGAGCTGACCTTCCTGCTCCAGGTCGCTCGTGCGCGAAGGCTCCCCATCCCTCCGGGCCCCGCGATTCCGCTCCGCAAGCTCAGCGCCGTCTGCCGGTAGCGGAGACAGTCGGAGAGCGCCGGCTCCGCGCAGCCCCGGAGCGCAGACCTTGATCGTCACGTCCGTGTCGTCACGGCGGCGGACGATATGGCGGACGAGGATCTCGCGTCCGGGGGGACGGCGCCGGCGGCGCCGCTTCCCATGGTCATGGCAAAGTCCGCCCAGCTCCCCCGCAAGCCGATGAAGTGGACGATGGCGTAGCCGAGAAAGGCCGCATTCCCCAACGCGAACGCGGCATGCCACGGTCGTCGGTGAAAGAACTCGAAGACCGCGCCCGCGAGCCAGCTTGCGAGCATGGCGAATTCCGCGATCACATAAAAGGGCGGGGCCGCCGTGCGTCCCTGGACTTTGGGCGTCCGGCCGAACGAGCTCTTCGTCCCCGTCCACGCCTGGCGAAGGGACAGGAAGACTCCGCCGAGGTGAACCGGGATCAGCATCAGGTTGAGGGCAAAGACCCGAAACACATCAGTGGCGCGGTAGCCGCAGTGGCGAAGATCCCGGGCATAGAGGGCGAAGTAGGGGACCGCCGTCAGGGGGAGCCAGAGGTTTCGCCGCCCCTCGTCGAACGACAGGGAGAGAATCAGGAGCAGGCCGGCGTTCACGACGGCGAGGGAGGCCAGATAGTGGCAGCGCATGAAGCCTTCACGAAGCGCGCCGCGGACACTCCCGCTCCGGGCGAGATGGCGGAGGAGCTTGGGCAGGATCAGCAAGCCGCCGTTGGCCCACCGGCGCCGCTGGATGAGTAGCGACCCGAAATCAGGCGGCGTCGCGCTGAAGGCGAGGCGCTCGGGATAGTTGTGGAGTCGCCAGCCCCGCGCAATGAGGTCGATGGTCGACTCCGTGTCTTCGATGACCGTCCGGTCCTGGATGAAGCGCCGAATGGGATATCCGCGCTCGCTGCCCGCTTCGGCGATATCCTCCAGGGCCGCCTTGCGGGCGAGCGCATTTGCGCCCACCCAGAAGGTGGCGCCGTAGGACGTGAAGCCCTGATGGATGATGTATTGGATATCGGTGGTGGCGCCGGCCACCCGCTCGATGATGCCCGAAGCATTCGGAAAGGCGCTGTACGGGGTCTGGACCACGGCCATGGTCTCGTGTCCGGGCTGTGCCAGCACATGGGACAGGCGCAGCATGTATTCGGGGTCGATGACGCTGTCGGCGTCCAGCATCAGCAGGTAGTCGGCGTCTGGCACTGACAGATCCGCCTCCTCCCGGCCGGCCGGCTCGAGGACATGCTCGCCTCCGGAAGTCGCTGCCCTCCAGCGTTGCCCGATGAGCGCGATGTAGCTGTTGAGATTCATCGCCTTGTTCGGCTCGTGCGAGAGGTTGACGAATCGCTTGCGCTCGAAGCTGGTCACCTCCACCTGGAATCTCGCGACGAGGCGCCGGTATTCCCGGAGGAGATCCTTGGCGCGCGGCCATCCTGATCGCGCCGCTCCCCGACCCCACTGCTCGGCCTTCTCGCGGTACCGTCGCGCCGGCCCCGCGAACGTGAGCTCCACGAAGAGCTCGTCGGCGTGATCTACTTCCGGATAGCCCGCCTCTTGCTCCTCGAACCAGGCCGCGGCGTCCCGGTAGAGCTCGCCGAGACGTTGACTCTCCGCTGGATGATCGAGTGGTCCTTGGGCGATCCGCTCGCGGAGCGCCTCCAAGGCGTCGGCGAAATGTTCGGCAGGTTTCTCCAGGAGATCGTGAAGTTCTTTCGGCAGCGTGCGCGCCGCCCCCAGCCGTTCCACGTCCGATGGCTGGGTCGGGTGAGGCGGGTCGTCGATGAGCAACACGAGCCGGCGATCCGGATAGTCCTGAAGCGCGCCCGACAGGAGCGTCCGGCGCACCACCTGAGGGTCCTCCTTATACGACGGCACGAGTATGGTGACCGCGGGTACGTGGCGACGGTGAAAGAAGCGGTGGAGCTCCCGGTCGCCGGCGGGCTGGTGGTGGAGGAGCCGCCGCAGCTGCCCCCGACGAGCCATCTGATAGACGAGCCCGCCGTAGATGAGGAAGGTGACGATGGCCAGAAAGAGCGCCTGACCAAGACTCGCGCTCCACCGCCGTGCCGCCACAGCCTCCACGAGCGATTGTGCGATCCCGCCGAGCGACACAACCGATGCGACCAGGGTGAGACAGATGGCCGTGTGGGTAAGGTTGATTTCTCTGCGTATTTCAGCGTGTCGATGATGCGGGGCTCGAGTACTCACCGCGCTGATCAAATAGCCTCCCTTGTTCTGCATGGTTTCCCGGCGTCTCGGCGGCGCTTGCGTCTACGTAGGTGCCTGAGGACTTCGGACGGCAAAGCCCGGGGCAGATTCGCTACCGTATATTTCTCTGCTGACTTCCACGGTCAGGATGCAATTCCGCGTGCCGGCCAGAACGACCCTCTGATTCCACTGTGATTGCCTTCGGTTTTTCCCCGCTAGTTAATTCTTCTCCGCGTGCGAGATGACACCGGATATGTGTCGCGCTCGTTGACAGTCCGGCTCTTCATTCCTCTCCGATCGCTGCGAGTGTCACCATTCCTTACGAACAGATGTCACGGTGCTGACTGTCCGCACCGCTCCGTCGGAGACGGAAGGGGCACGGGCTGTGCGGGAAGCCAGCAGATTTCTGGTGGTTCCGCGCGGAGTGGCTTGCGCGGCGATCAGAAGTGCTGCTGGCATCTCGCTTGCCGTTTCGCCGCCTGCCTCGTGCCACCTCACACCTCGCTGCCGATGACCGCAGAGCGACTCCCTCCCAACTCTTCCCGCGGGGGGCGGCCCACAGCCTCCGGCGCGGCGGCGAGAGTGACACGGGCGGCAATCGCAAGAAAGGCGGGACGGTCACGTCGACCGCCCCGCCTCTCCTTCCCAATCTGACCCTGCGCTTATCCGGTGCGCCGTCGCCTCTCCCAGAGCGTCAGTCCGGCCAGACCTGAGACCAAGAGAAGAACCGAGGCCGACTCAGGGACCTGGAGTTGCCTGCGAACGCAGTCGTCGCACTGAGCGGTGATGGTGGGTTCGGTCGTCGAGGTGCCGTACTGGAAGACAACCGTCGAGCCCAGCTCGCTCAGACTGAAGCCGTCACCCGCCGTCAGCGTGAACTCGACGGAGTTCTTGATGAGGGGGCCATGGCCGGTGACCCCGGTATTGCCCGTACCGCTATCGTCGCCCGCACTGAGAATGCCGTAGTCGAGCCCATTAAGGGTCACGCCAGGCAAAAAGAAATTCCCATCTGGACCAAAGATGCCGAGACCGGTGCCACTGATCCCGCTGTTCATACCCTGGGCGCTCACCCCTGACTTGTACTGGAACCCTTCGCCCACACTGTTGACGAATGATCCGTAGTACACGGTCGAGCCATTCAACGCCGCCGAGACGGGGGTGAGGGTGTAGGTGGTGTTGAAAAACACTCCGGTCAGGAGATCCGCCGGCACCAGCACATCCCCGGTGGATGTGTTGGTCAGCGTCACGGTCAAAGTCGACCCGCTCAGCTCGAAGTCCGCCGACGCGCTCAGGCTTCCGCTGGAACCCGAGTACACCAAAGCCTCGCTTGCCGCGATGCCGACCACGAACGTCAGCAGCGCGGAGAATGCCGCCACGACCAACTGCTTCGAACGGTCCCCCAGCCTGCAATATCGAGACAAGGCGGGCGGTGGGGAAATTGTCGCCTCGATGCTTCCATTGCTTCTCATAGCGATACTTGTCTCCTTGGTTCTTGGTGGTCGATGAAGTTACTTGTACGAGGTGAGTGCAAGGCCCGGACCAGACATCGGTCCGGCATCAACTTCAGTGACTTACGAGTCTGTCACCCTGAATCGAGGCGAGAAATCGTAAGGCGCGTCGACGTCTGGTCACCCCGCATCGCCCAGTTTTCGAGGCTCCGGCCTTTCATTTGGGGGCTCATGACCGCCAAGCCACCATTTCCGGGCGTATGGGCAGCGCCGTCGCAGCAGGGATGAGGTCGAGCAGGCGGGATGTGGGCGAAGGCGGAGGTCACCGAGCTTCAACGCCGGGGAGCGCGTGCGCAGAAGCTCGATGGCCTCCGGAGCTCTTAACACTTCGTGAGGGTTGATGCTGCTCCTAGTGCTCCTTCGCTCGGCAAAAGGCATAAAGAGCGTCATAGGCCGGGAACTGCCGCGCCATGTTCTCGAAGTCGTCTTTGCTCGTCGCCTGGAACCCCGTGGCCAGGGCGTAGAGTCCCGGTGATTCCCGCGTAAGGTCGCGCTGAGAAGTATCCGCTCCCCGCACGATCAGCGCGAGCGCGCGCAGGGCAGGATCGTCGAGCTTGTATTTCTCGACAAACGCATCAAACGAGCAGTGATCGCCATGATGCCCCAGCTCCACGCCGGGGACGTCGTAGGGAATCGCCTGCTCGCGCTCGGCCACCTGCATGACCTCGCCGGCCGGAACGAAGAGGAACACCGGCTCGCGATCAACGAACCGGCTAATCAACCATGGACACGCGATACGGTCGACGCGGGCCTTTTCTCGGGTCACCCATTTCATCGCCTTTCTCCTTTCGGTTGGATGTAGCGAGGGTAGGTCGCCGGCCATCTCGCTATCCGCCGGCCGGCCGCAGGGCCCGCGCCCCGCCGGCCGCATACCACGCGGACACTCCGCCGCGGATGTAGCGCGCGTCGAAGCCGCGCTCTCTGAGCGCTTTCGTCACGCTGCAGCCGACGTGAAAGCCATAGGCGCAGTAGACGGCGACCGGCTGATCGGGCGAGAGCTCTCCAATCCACTCCTCCACCCGATCCGGATCGTGCCAGGTGGCTCCCTCCATCAGGTCCACGGTCCTCGAGATGTGATGCCGCGGCCGGGCATCCACGACCTGCACACGCTCCCCCTTCGCGAGCTGGGCGGAGAGCTCTTCGATGGAGAGCGACGGCAGGCTCTTGTCGGAGGGGTCTTCCTCCGGCAACGCGCGCTCCGCGCGAACCGCGACCATCCGTTCGGTGACCGCCGCCCAGTCGATATTCCGCATGAAGGCGTCGATGTAGGCGCTGGCATTCGCTCCGAAGTCCAGATGATACGCGTGCTCGTACATATCCAGCGCGAGGACGGGGGCGGCGTCGACGGCCGCCTGCGTGTGATCGTCGGCGATCTGGTTCCACAACCGCTTCTGTCGCCGGGAGTACGTGAGGAGGACCCAGCCGGAGCCGCCGGCGAGCGCTTGCGCCGTCCCCACGAACTCCCTTCGCCATGCCGCGACACTCCCGAAGTGCTCTTCGAGCATGGTGCGCACCTGATCCGGGATCCTGTTCCCTTCCCCACCCAGGTTCCCGAAATACAGCTCATGGAGGGTGACGGAGCCCATGGCGATCAGCTCCTCGCGCTTCAAGGCGCGCAGCCGATAGCCCGGGGTGCCTGCATCGAGCCCCGCGAGCTCGCTCCGGACGGCGTTCAAGGTCCGGACCGCGCCGCCATAGTTGTTCTCGTAGTGGCTGACGATGAGCCGCCCCGAAAGTCCATTCAACGTCCACGGCCTGACTGGAATGGGCGTGATCTCTTGGTACATGGTGAGTGTCCTTTCTCTCGCTCTGGTGTCATGCCTGTCAGTTCCCTTCACCTGCCGCCCCGGCGCTGCGACGGTGGCGCCACGTCAGCCATCGAGCTTCACCTCCGCACCACGTCCGGTTGCGCGAGCTTTCTCGTAGACGGCGATAGCCGCGGCGACGTCTTGCAGCGCGGTCCCCGAGCTGTCGAAGACGATGATCTCGTCGTCGCGGGTGCGGCCGGGATGGCGACCGCCGACGACATCGGCGAGCTCCGCATGCACCTGCGAGCGCGTCATCAGGCCGGCGGCGAGGGCGTGTTGCAGCTCGCCGATCTCGGCGCACTGATCGAGGGCATCGACCACGAGCGTCACCGACGCCACAAGCTCGGGCTCGAGTTCCTGCTTGCCCTGGCTGTCCGCGCCCACCGCGGCGATGAACATGCCGGGTCTGACGTCAGCTCTCGTCACGAAGGCGCGCCGGGCCGGCGTACACGTGACGCACACGTCGCTCTCACGCAGCGCGGCGTGCAGGTCCTGGGCTGCGTCCACGCGCAGGTTGAGACTCGCGGAGGCGCGCGCGGCCGTCCCCTCCGCGCGCTCGTAGTCGGTATCGAGGACCCAGGCGCGCTCCAACGGCAGGACCGCGGCGATCGCGGCAAGCTGGAGCTCACCCTGGACGCCGCAGCCCACGATGGTGGCTGTCCGCGCATCGCGCCGGGCGAGGAATCTCGCGGCCACGGCGGTGGCGGCTCCGGTGCGGAGCGCCGTCACGCTGCCGGATTCGATGATGGCGAGTGGCGTACCGTTGCTCGCATCGGCGAGCGCGATCGTTCCCTGGATCGTCGGGAGCCCGAAGCGTTGCCGGTTCTTTGGGAAATTCGCGTTTGTCTTCGCCGCGAAATAGCTGCGCTCACCCATGAGTCCGGCCGCTTTGATATGAAAGCCCCCGTCGATGGCGGGCACACCAAGAACGCCCGGGCCAAAGGTGCGGCCTTCGGCATGGAGACGGAACGCCTGCTCGACCGCGCCGATACAGTCGGGAAGCGTCAGGAGATCCAGAACGTCCCGGCGTGAAAGTACGATGAGCATGTCGGACAGCTCATCGAGCGTCCTTGGACTGACCGAAATCGAGGCAATCTCTCTATCCATGTTCGAATCCTCCCTCATAGAGCGTTAGCCGCTTAGCCGCGCTTCGTCGCCGCTCGCACGTTGGCGACGCCGCGTGAGTGCGCGGGAGGCGACGCCATTGCATGAGCCCACACCCACCTGGCAAGACGAATGACGGCGGCCCAGCGCGGCCGCCGCGCCGTGGGGTGCAGCCCCCGGGTCAGAGTCCGATCCGGGCCGCCGCCCGAGCCTCGGTGAGCCGATCGCGGACCTCCTGCTCAAGTGCGTACCAGTTCTCATCCATGGGTTTCACTCCTTACTGCTCGCGCCCGCATACAGCCCTTCGAAAAGCGCGAGCCCGTGTGTGAGCACGTCGTGGTCGTCCGAATGAGCCGCGAGCAGTCCGCGGATCACCAAATCGATCCCGCGCGCCTCGTCCCGCGGGAACTTGCCATCGCGAAGGTCCGCCTCGTGCACGATCTCCGCGAGTCGCGTGAGACGGCGATCCCGCAACCCGGCCCGCTTCACCAGCGTCTCGAAGGTGCAGTCGTCTCCGACGTGACTGAGCTCGGCCCCGGGCGTATCGAACGGAATCGCGATCGCCGGGAAATCCTTTGGATCTGCGAATACGAAGCTCGCCTCCGGATCGATGAACCGCTTGATGAGCCAGGCCGAGGCAAGGCGGTCCACGTGAGGCCGCCGACGCGTGACCCATTGGCGCCCTCGGAGGTCGCGGAGCTCGGGGGCTCCCGCCTTCTCTCCTCGTTTCGGTTCCTCGGATGGCCGTGTCCGCATGTCGATCGCCTCCCTGAGCCGCTCGACTTCGGCGCCCGCCGGCGCCTGGAAAAAATCGAGCTCACGAAGCTTCTCGTAGTCCCTCTGGAGCTGGGTGAGCTCCGCGAGGATCCGTGGATTGGTGGCCGCAGACTTCCGGTCGAGGCTTTGGAGGAGCTTTCGGTAGCGCCCTCCAAGCCGGCGATAGTCGGCATTGCGGGCCTCGTGAAACAGTTGAACGACCTCGCTCGAGCTCATGTTCTCGATCTGCTCGACGCGGAGGAGCGTCGCCTCGCCCCCCGCCCGCTGGATCTCTTGGGCCAGCCACTGGAAGAGCTCGTAGTGGTCTGGAGTGTCGGGAAGGAGGTAGACCGTCCGCTTGAGCGCGACGGCACCGATGGCGCGGAGCCGCCGCCACACGCGTACCCGCAAGCTCGAGGGATTCGGCGGCAGACTGACTATGAGGAGAACAAGCTTGGTGTTCATTGTGTTTCTAATATGAAACTATTGTTTCAGCCTGTCAAGACCCATTATTCCCCACGTCGATCCGACCGGTGGACGAGCTATGCAGCCTCAGGCGGGGTTAGGTTCTTGGGGTCGTGACTATACTAAGTATTTCAAATAGATAGCCATGTTCATACCGAATCTGTGGCCTTCCAGCGGCAAGTCTTGTCCTCAATGCTCATGCCGGTGATGGATGTCGGGGAAGTGGGCGTGACTATGACTCAACGGAGCGTGCACGTGCCAGTGCGAGTGAGGTTCCCCGGGCGGCTCGCTGCCATCATGGCTGTGCTGGTGGTGCTGGTCATGCACATGCCGATGCTCGTGGGTCATTTCTTCATGGCGATGTTCGTGTTCGTGGCGCTCCGTCAGATGAAGCCAGACTCCGATGGCCATGAGAGACCCGGCGGTAACGAGCTGGATCGTCACCGGTTCCCTCAGAACGAGTACGGCGATCAGCCCGCCAAAGAATGGAGCCAGGGAGAAGTACGCCCCGGTCCGAGCCGTTCCGATGTGTCGGAGGGCAACGACAAAGAGCACCAGGCTGACCCCGTAGCCAGCAAATCCCACAACCACGGCGGCACTCAGCGAGCCGAGTGGTGGGAGGGTCGAACCAAACCCGATAGCGATGCCGACATTCACCACTCCCGCCACACACCCCTTCAGTAGAGCTATCTGGACCGGGTCCGCCTGAGAGACCTTGCGGGTCACGTTGTTGTCGACGGCCCACGCGAGACACGCTCCGGCAATCATCAGGGGACCCAAAACTGCACTGAGGATGAAGCTCCCCCCCCACGTCAGCACGAATCCCCCGGCAATGATCGCCGCCATTCCGAGCGCGATGCGTCGGTCAACGTTCTCTCGGAATACGAACCACGCGAGAAGCGCGGTCAGTACGCCTTCCAGGTTCAGCAGGAGAGCGGCAGTCGTGGCCGCGGTATGAGCGAGACCCACCATGAGCAGCACCGGACCGACGACCCCACCAGCGAGGGTGGCCAACGCCAACCACGGCCACTCACCAGCCCGGAGGGCGGCCTCGCTACGGGCGCCGGCGCCAAGCGCACGTACCAGAGATCTCACGGCGATCAGACCAACGCCTGAGCCGAGGTAGAGCAGCCCCGCCAGCATCCACGCATCGATGTCCCGGAGAAGCAGCTTGGCAAGGGGGGTGCTCGCGCCGAAGAGAAGAGCCGACAGAATGGCGAGGCCGGCACCCGACGAGAGCGCCTCCATCGAAATCACAGTCTTTTTGATCCGAGGACTCATTGACGCGGATTATCCGTGCCTCTACTGCATAAGTCCACCGACGAGCGCCCTCTCATGCCATTTCCCGCATCTCCGCCTCCGCCCGGCCGGGCCAAAGGTGCATATCCATCTCACGGTACATTTTCGTCGCCGTCGTCAGATGTTCTCGGGCCCGCTCCGGTTGGTCGGCCTTTCGGCATAGCCTGCCGAGATGGAAGTGGCAGTGGGCAACGAGCGGGCGCATGCCAAGCTCGGCAGCTAGGGCTAGGGCCTCGCGGCAGTAACCTTCCGCCCTCTCCACATCAGGATGGTCTGGCCTGGAGACAATCTCACCGAGCAGGCGAAGGCTCCACGCCTCGTGGCTACGCTCCTGATGGCGCTGGGCGAGGGACACGGCCTGCTGGGTACGTTCCAGAGCATCGTCGAGGCGCCCTTCGAGCAAGTATGCCTCGCCGAGCCACGCGAGCTGCATCGCCCGTCCCACACCCATCGAACTCATCGTCGTTGCGTCTTGTATCACCTCTTCGAGGAGGTGCCGCCCCTCGTCCGCACGCCCGGAGAGCGCGCACGCGTATCCCAGACGGGCGAAAACCGCCCGGGGCCGGAAATTCCACTGACGGGTGAGGACGCGTGCGCGCTCCAGGGCATCGATGGCCTGGTCGAAATCACCCCGAGCGAGGGCCACGCTACCAACGCACGTCAGGGCCTCGGCAAGCGTGTATGGGTGGTCAGCCCCTTCCGCAATCCTGAGTGCCTCCTGAGCATGCGAGCTCGCCTCAACGAATCGCCCCAGATTCGAGAGGGTCAGCGCCAGCCAGCTGTGTGACCAGGATGCGAAGAGCGGGGACCGCTGGTCAGGGTCCTCACCGGCGCCCGCCGCGCACCGCGAAAGGAGGCCAAGGGCCTGACGGAAGTCGCCGATGGCGAAGTATGCTTGTCCGGTACGGTATTGGACCTCGCGCTCGAGCTCTTGATCGCCACTCTCGACCGCGATCGCGAGGGCACGCCGTCCAACCTCGATGGCTTGAAGATGTTCGCCGGCAACGTTCCTGAGCCGCGCGCAGATATCGGCCAGGACCCGTCCCAGGCGAGCGCGATCACCGAGTCTGGTCGCCAGGTCTTCGGCTTGGCGCATGACGGCGAGAACATCCTGGTAGCGCCCGAGTGGTACGAGGGCGAGCCGCAACTCGAGTCGCACGTCGACGGCCTGCGCGAGCGTATCCGGGGTCTCGGGCAACCGCCCGAGTGCCCGCAGCGCGTCCCGGAGCAATCTGGCCGCCGCATCGTACGAAGATCGGGCGATCGTCCTCTGCGCGGACTGCCGAAGGTATCTGACCGCCTTGTCCCACGCCTCGGCACCGAGTGCGTGACGAGCGAGATCCTCTTCACTCGGCTGGTCGGCTTGCCGGCTCTCTAGCGCTTCGAGAATCCTCAGGTGCAGCGCCATCCGGCGCTCCTGCAAGAGGCTCGCGAAGGCAATTTCGTGCGTCAGAGCGTGCTTGAAGGTGTACTGGAGCTCCGGGAAGAGATGCGCCTCGTAGAGGAACTCGGCCGCTTGTAGATGCGCAAGGCCCTGACGGAGATCCCCCTCCTCGCCCTCGATAATTGCCTGGAGCAGAGCGAACGGCACGTCCTTGCCGATCACGGAGGCCGCCTGGAGGAGGCGCTTCTCCTCTGGCGGAAGCCGGTCGATCCGGCCGGCCAGCAGCGCCTGCACGGTCGCCGGGACGTGGATCACTTGTGCGTCCTCGATCAGACGGTAGGCGCCACGCTCGCCTGCAAGGGCCCCGATCTCCACCAAGGTCCGGACACTCTCCTCGAGGAAGAACGGATTACCTTCGGTCCGCTCGATGAGGAGACGCTTGAGGGAAGCGAGCTCGGCGCCGTCGCCCACCAAGGTGCGGAGCAGCTCAACCGCGCTCTCCGGGCGCAAGGGATCGATCCTGAGCTGGCGGTAGCAGCCCTTGCCACTCCAGCCGTGGACGTACTCTGGGCGATAGTTGACGAGGAGCAGCACGGGCGCGGCGGGCAAGCTCTCCGCCAGGCTGTCGAGCAGGGCTTGCGTTTCCGCATCGATCCAGTGGAGGTCCTCTAACACGAGGACGAGGGGCTGGACTCGGCTCTCGCGAAGGAGCAGGCGCCTCACCGCATCGAGCGTGAGTCGGCGGCGTTGGGGCGGTTCGAGGTTCCAGAGGCGGTCGTCCTCGGGCAGGGCGTCGAGAAGCCAGAGAACGGGCGGGACCACGTCCTTGAGGGTCTCGTCCAGCGTGAGCAGATGTCCGGTGACCTTGGCGCGTATCGAGCGCATATCGTCACGCTCGGCGATTTCGAAATAGCCCTTCAGGAGATCGATGACAGCGAGATAGCTCGTGGCCCGGCCATAAGCCACGGTGCTCGCCTGGAGGATCCGGCACCCGGCGACACGATGGGAATGGGTCAGTTCGTGGAAGAGGCGGGACTTGCCCACGCCCGGCTCGCCCACGACGGCTACGACCTCGCCGTGGCCGTCCCGCACCCCGTCGAGCGCGGCGCGGAGCTGCTCCATCTCGTCATCCCGCCCCACGAAGCGGCTCAAGCCGCGAAGGGCGGCGGCCTGGAACCGGGTTCTCACGTGGCCCGCAGCGATCACGTTGAAAACCTCGACGGGGGCATCGAGGCCCTGCACCGGCACGGGACCTAGGGGCTGAACCTGCACGAAGTTCTCGGCCAGGCGAAGGGTGTCGGCGGTGATCCAGATGGCGCCCGGGGGAGCGAGCTGCTCCATGCGGGCGGCCAGGTGGGTGGTCTGCCCAACGGCCGAGTAGTCCATGCGGAGGTCCGAGCGGATGGAGCGGACCACGACCTCTCCGGAGTTCAGCCCCACTCGTATCCTGACCGCGACACCGTGAGTGCGGAAGGCCTGCTCGGCGTAGCGCTTCACCAACTCCTGCATGCGCAGGGCGGCATAGCAGCCGCGCACGGCGTGGTCCTCGTGGGCGACGGGCGCCCCGAACAGGGCCATGATCCCATCGCCCATCACCTGGTTCACCGTCCCTTCGTAACGGTGGACGGCCTCCATCATGCGCTCGAGAACCGGGTCGAGGAGTCTGCGCGCTTCCTCGGGATCGCGGTCGGCGAGGAGCTCCATTGACCCTTTGAGGTCGGCGAAGAGCACCGTCACTTGCTTGCGCTCGCCTTCCAGGGCGGTCCTCGAGCTGAGGATCTTCTCGGCCAGGTGCTTCGGCGTGTAGACATCTGGGGAACGGAACCGCGGCTTCACGATGGCTCCGGGCGAAATGAGTGATCTGCCGCATCCACCGCAGAACTTCTCACTGCCCTCGTTCACGAAGCCGCAAGACGGGCACGTCGAGGCGAACGACAGCCCGCACTCGCCGCAGAAGCGGCGACCCTCGCGGTTCTCAGCCTGACACCGCGGACACTGCAAGTCGGAACTCCCGTAGAAGCTCGGCGGCTCGACGCTGCCACCAATCCAGTACTGGTTGAAATTCTGGGAGTCTGCTGCGATCGGATCCATCCAGGAGCCACCGACACCCGTACCCAGGATGAAGCTGAGAGAACGTCATCCGGCCCAATATTGGGAACTCACCCTGCTCGACTCGGAACCTTCACGGATCCCGATTCGCTTCACTCAGCCCGAATGTCACAATTCCGGGGAGAATCTGGACCAGCGCAGTCTTCGACTCAGTCCCAGTATGCCGGAAGGATGAAGATGGTCCACAAGACTATCGCCATCAGGCCAACGATAGCACCGATAAGCGATGCCCGCTTGATCGCGGACTCCCGCCGCGACCGGACCAGTAGGGCAATTGCCCACACGATCAGCGCGGCGAGGACCGCGACAATCGCCAGAGCACTCAGGCTCCGGAGTGGCATGACGATAACGCGCACTCGCTAGTCTGAGACGGTGGCTGCGCCGATGGCCGGCTCCTCGCGGCTTCGCCGGGCCTCGGCGCGTCCGTACTTGAGATAGAGCGCCGGAATGACCACCATGTTCAGCGCCGTCGACGTGACGATCCCGCCGAGGATGACCATGGCCATGGGCTGCTGGATCTCCTTGCCCGGTTGCCCGGCTCCGAGGGCAAGCGGGATGAGGCCGATGCCGGTGACCAGCGCGGTCATGAGTATCGGACTGAGCCGCTCCATTGACCCTTGGGCGATGGCGTCCCGAAAGCCCACGCCTTCCTCCTCCATGAGATGGCGATAGTGGGTGATGAGCATGATGCCGTTGCGGGTCGCGATGCCGAAGAGCGTGATGAAGCCGATGAGGGAGGCGATCGACAGCGTGCCGCCCGCGAGGAACACCATGGCCACGCCTCCGATCAGGGCCAGAGGCAGGTTGGCCATGACGAGGGTGGCCAGCCGCCCGGATCGGAGGGCGAGATAGAGCAATAGAAAGATGCCCCCAATCGCCGCGGCGGAGAGCAGCATGATCTGCCGCGCCGCGCGCTCCTGCGATTCGAATTGTCCGCCGTACTGGACGAAGTACCCCGGCGGCAGAGCGAGGCGGGAGGCGATGGCCTGCCGGACCTCGGCGATCACACTGCCAAGGTCCCGGCCCGCCACGTTGGCCTGGACAATGATCCGGCGCTGCACGTTCTCGCGGTTGATGGTGTTGGGTCCCGCGTCGACGCGCACCTCGGCCACCTGCCCGATGGGCACGCGCGCGCCGCTGGGCGTGTCGATCAGCGTGCGCTGGATGGTCTCCACCGATTGCCGCGCGGCATCGTCGAGGCGCACCACGATTCCGTAGCTTCGCTGTTCCTGCAGCACCTGGGACACGACGTGGCCGCTGAAGGCCGTCTCCACAGTTTCCGCGAGGTCCTCGGCACGGAGCCCAACCGCGGCGGCCGCGCGTCGGTTCAAGTTGATCTGGACCTGGGGGACCCCGACCTGGGGCTCGACGAGCAGGTCCACGATCCCGGGGATCTTGGCCATCGCGTCACGGATCTCGCCCGCCTTGGTTCTCAGATTGCCTAGGTCCGAGCCGAAGAGCTTGATGGCGATCTGCGCCCGCGTTCCCGAGAGGAGATGATCGATCCGGTGTGAGATCGGCTGGCCGATCTCGATGTCCACTCCGGCCACCTGGCCGAGATTCTGCCGGATCTCCTCCAGCACCGCCGCGTGCGGCCGGCGACTCGCGCGCAACACGACCTCGAGCTCGCTCGCGTTCACCCCGGCCGCGTGCTCATCCTGCTCGGCGCGGCCCGTCCGTCGCGTGGTCGAGACGACCTCGGGTGTCTCCCTGAGGATGCGCTCGATGGCGGCGCCCACACGGTTCGACTCCGCGAGCGACGTCCCCGGCGGGAGGCTCGCGTTGATGTTGAGCGTCCCCTCGTTGAAGGGCGGCAGGAACTCGCGGCCCATGAACGGCACGCAGGCCAGGGCGAGTGCCAGCATGCCGGCGCCTGCCCCGACGACTGTGCCGGGGTGCCGAAGGGCCCACTCGAGCGGGCGGGCGTAGCGGCGCTTCAGCCACGCCACGAGGAAAGAGTCCCGCTCGTGGCGGATGGCCCGGGCGCGGGACAGCAAGTAGTAGCACAGCACGGGCGTGACGGTCAGCGCGACCACGAGCGAGGCGACGATCGAGATGATGTAGGCGCCCGCCAGTGGGGCAAACATCCGCCCCTCGAAGCCCGAGAGGCTGAACAGCGGGAGGAACACGAGCACGATGATGAGCGTCGCGTACGTGATCGAGTGCCGGACCTCGCTGGCGGCCCGGAAGATGACGGACACGCTCGGCTCCGGAGTCGGGCGCTGCGCGTTCTGCCTCAAGCGCCGAAAGACGTTCTCGACGAAGACGATGGCGTCGTCGACCAGCTGGCCGATCGCCATGGCGAGACCCCCGAGGGTCATCGTGTTGACCCCGATACCGAACCAGCCCATGACCAGGACCGCCGCCAGGAGGGACAGTGGGATAGCGGTCAGGCTGATGAACGTGGTCCGTAAGTTCCAGAGGAAAAGGAACAGGACGACGGTGACCATGACGCCGCCCTCCACGAGGGCGGCCTTGACGTTGCCGACCGCGCGCTCGATGAAGTCCGACTGGCGGAAGGCCCGTGTGTCGATTCGGATGTCGGGCGGCAGGCTCGGGCGCAGGGCCGTGAGCGTCTCCTCGATGCGACGCGTGACTTCGAGCGTATTGGCGTGCGGCTGCTTCTGGATGGTCGCCACGACGGCCGGCGTCGCGTTGAAGCTGCCGTCGCCCCGCTTGTGCGCGGGGCCAATGCGAACCGTCGCGACGTGCTTCAGAAGAACGGGCGCACCGTTCCGGACCGCGACGACCGACTCGGCGAGGTCCTCAGGCGTGTAGACGCGGGCGCGGCCACGGATCAGAAACTCCTCGTTCGGACGCTCGAGGAACCCTCCCCCAGCGGTGGCATTGGCGGCAGCCACCGCTTTCACCACCTGATCGAGGGCGAGCCCATGGTGGGCCAAGCGGGTGGGATCGACGAGCACCTGGAACTGCCGGACCTCGCCGCCCACCAGGCTCACCTGGGATACCCCCGGCACGCCGAGCAGCCGGGGGCGGACCACCCAATCGGCAACTGAGCGGAGGTCCATCGGCGATGTCTGCAAGCTCGTCATCGAAATGAGCATGATCTCGCCCATGGTCGAGGAGATCGGCCCGAGTGTCGGAGGGCTCACCCCCACAGGCAGGCGGACCTGTTGCAGCTTCTCCGTCACGAGCTGGCGGGCGCGAAAGATGTCCGTCCCGAATTCGAACTCCACGAAGACGATCGAGATTCCGATCGCGGAGTTGGAGCGCACCCGAAAGACCCCGGCCGTACCATTCATCGCCGACTCGATCGGGAGTGTGACGAGTGCCTCGACCTCTTCCGGTGCGAGACCGTGGGACTCGGTCAGCACCGTCACCGTGGGGGCGGTGAGGCCCGGAAAGACGTCGATGGGTGCCTGCACCGTCGCCACGCCCCCGTAGACCAGGAGGACGGCGGCGGCAACCAGGACGAGCAGCCGGTTGCGCAGGGCCCAGGCGATGACGGCGTTCAGCATTGTCGCTCTACGTCTCGTGCGTGTGGGCGCCCGGCGCGGATGGCCGCAGCTCGTGCTGACGGAGCTGCCAGGCCCCCTGGGTCACGACCCGCTCTCCGGCCTTGAGGCCCTGGAGCACCGCGACCCCGTCGCCGTGCTCGTCTCCCAGGGCCACTTCCCGTCGCTCGAACTCCTCGCCACTACGGAGGACATACACGAATCGCTTGCCCTCGGCCTCTATCACGGCCTGCTTGGGGATCAGGAATGCCTCGATCCGCTCGCCCGCGTCGAGCCGCACATTCGCCTGCTGGCCGATGCGGAGTGCCCGCTCGCGGTTGGGCACCTCGAACACGAGCGTGGCGGATCGGGACTCGCGATTGATGACTGCCCCGAGGTCGATCAGCCGGCCGACAAACTCTCGCCCGGGGGACGCAGGAGTGTTGAAGAGCGCCCGCACGTTCGGCCCGAGGCGGGCCAGGTCCTGCTCGAAGATCGGGAC